>RCMY010004386.1_pt1 | contig 12228 bp, 12 predicted proteins | sample 2041341 | NCBI WGS metagenome assembly RCMY01 (sample SAMN09708234, study PRJNA481090) | Marine sediment metagenome, whole genome shotgun sequencing project.
AGGTTAATATCTCCCTTGCAATCGAGTATTGCTCTCTCGTTTTGAGTGCTCCGCATTTTCAAAAGTTCTCCGTGCAGGTGAATGACGGTAGAACTTCCCGCCCTTTCATGCAGGTCATCCACATTTTGGGTAATAATGGTCACATTAAATTTATCCTCTAGTTCCGCCAAAGCGAAATGGGCGCGATTGGGGGAAACTCCTAGTAGTTGCTTACGTCTTTGGTTGTAGAAATCTAACACGAGCTCAGGATTTTTGGCAAAACCCTGTGGGGAAGCGACTTCCATCACATCGTGGCCTTCCCATAGTCCACCGGCATCCCGAAAGGTGTTTATGCCACTTTCAGCACTAACACCGGCACCGGTCAAAACAGTTATTTTCTTCATCCTATAAAAATAGAGAAAGTTTGCGCATTTTGAAACTGACGTAGGTCAAAAGGCCGTATGAGGTAAGGTGAGAAATACAAAAAGGGTATGGATACGAGTTTGGCACATTACCAATTTGGCACGTTACCAAGATAAATGATCAATTTTTAGCAAATAGAGGAAAATATTTTGATTTAGCCTTACACATGGAATATGATGGCTTCGGCTCTTGATCCGAAACGCAGAGGTAGGGCTCGGGTACCAATTCCCTTTGAAACGTACAACTGGCTAAGTTCGTTTTTATACCAACCTTTTACGTAGTTGCCGCTGCCGAACGGGGTAAAAATCGCTTTTCCGAAAAAGGTTATTTGTCCGCCATGGGTGTGGCCTGATAAAATCAATTTAATTTTTCGTCCGAGCTTAGCGTTCATGGCATCTATTTCATCTCGATAGGCCGGACAGTGGTTGAGAACAATTGTATCAGATGAGAGATCTAAATCTCGGGAAGCTTTCATAAAATCTGGATAACCACAAACATAATCATCGACGCCTACAATATTCACGGTACGACCTTTCATCTTTAGGGTATGGTTTTGGTTGATCAAAAGCTTTCCATTATGTTTTTCATAGATTTCTCTCAGTGTGGCACTGTTGACTCGCCCCCTATAATCAACATTGCCCATAATAGCGAATTTTGGGATATCGTAATCGATCATAGCCAAGAAGGTGTCCAAAACAGGAACCCCGCTCATACTATTTACGGAGTCGCCTGTCACGAAGAGGGCATCAGGCCGCTCTTTGTTGATTCTTTCGGCCAAAGTTTTATGAAAAGACTTGATAGAATTAATATGTAGGTCAGATAGTTGTATCGTTTTAATCTTATCCTCGGAACCTTCCGAAATATCGAATTCCCTCCAGTCGATAATGTATCGTTCGAACCAATATGAATCTAGGAACACCAAACCCATGCTTCCCAGAATAAGGCTTACAAGAAATTCTCTTCTACTTATTTTTGATTTCTTGATTGTGGGGATAGCCATGATAAGATTTTGATTTTTACGGTAAAAATTCAGCCTGACAATGATAGTATGGCTAAGACAAGCTCTATTTAGTCAAAAGGTATACCAGAATAGCATAAGAATACCTAAAAAAAACAGAAAATCGATAGGGAACAATCGGAAAGTCATTAGATGTGAAATACCTTATTCGGCCACTTCCAGCAGGGCGATATCATATGTATTGTCGAGAATTATTTTGCCGCTTGCCACGGTAACTACAGTATCTGAGTAGGTATCGTGCAGTTTGGTGCCATCACCGAAGAAGCCTTTTACCCAGAGTGATTTTCTCCCTTTGGGCAATTCAAGTCCGATGACCACTTTGTCCTTAAAATCGCCATCGACATAGGTTCTACTAAAAACATAGGGATTTTTGGCAAGCCTTAGATGTTTGCCGGCCCCTACCGCCACATGGTCGCGTCTGAATTTCCCTAGTTTGCGCCAGTGCTCCAGTACGTTTTGGGTTCGGGGAATACTGTCGATATCTTCCCAGTTCATAAAAGACCTAAGGGTGGCATCACCAATTACGGAATTATCGTCCATGCCCTCTATAATCAGGTCTCTAGCCGTTTCATCACCGTAATAAATTTGGGATGCGCCGGGTGTCAGCAACAAGATATTGGCAGCTTTGAAAGGGTCGTTGCGTTCGACGTCGTAGGGATGGTCATCGTCATGGGATGTCAGGTAGTTCAATACACTTTTGTCCTTTAAGGTGGTATGCAGAATATCGCTGTATTTTGTGAAGATCGTGTCGTAGTCATGAAGCGCATCCGTTTTAAGCTCAAAGTTGATCAGACTTTTAAAGCCGTAGTTGAAATAGTCGACTTTTTTATCCTTGAAATCATAATCCCTTCCTCCTGAAATTCCATAGCCATACACTTCCCCGACCATGTAAAAGGGAGCATCGTCCAATACTTCGTTAGGATGCATTTTTTTCCAGTTCGCAAAGGCGTGCAGAGCTTCCTTGTGTAGTTCCGCCCATGCATTTTCGTTGACGTGTTTTACGGTGTCTACCCTAAAACCGTCTATTCCTAGGGCGTTCACATAATCTGTCAGCCATTTAATAATATAAAATCTGGGGGCCCGTGGATAGCCCGTACGCTCAAAGAACAATTGCAGTTCATCGAGTTCTTGGCTCAGGCGGCCTTCTGCCTTCCACTTGGCCAACAGGGCATCGGGCAATTCGACATCTTTGTCAGATTCCGTATAGATGTCAGGTAGATTGTCGACCAATGTGCACTGGGTGGTACTCTGATAATCCGTGTAGCTACAGGTTGGATCTGTACGTACCCACTCATCGGGCCAAACCGGGTCTTTTTCGGTAACGGGACCAGTGTGGTTCAATACAACGTCCATAAGAATTCGGATTCCATATTTATGTGCAGTTCTGACTAATTTTTCCAAATCCTCTTTTGTGCCAAAGTTGGGGTCCAAGACCGTCCAATCTTTAGTCCAATACCCATGATATCCGTAGGTGTTGCCGGTTTCTTCATCTGTGCTACCATGAATTTGTTCCACTATCGGAGAAAACCAAATAGCATTCACTCCCAGTTCGCTAAAGTAGCCTTGTTCTATTTTTGCCGTGATGCCTGCAATGTCGCCGCCCATAAATCCTCTTAGGGGGCCGGTTGGATCCGTTCGCTCGAAATTGACATCGTTCAAGGTGTCACCGTTGTTGAAACGGTCCGTAAGTAGGAAATATATGTTTGCCCCTTCCCAAGCAAAAGGGACCTTTTCTATGTGTACAGAAATGGAATCGTTCGCTAGTGCGGTCTGCTTATCAGGCTCTGTTTTGGCCTCCTTACAGGAAAAAAAAACGATCAAAAGAGCAATAGCGAAGATGAGTTTTTTCATGAGCTAAAGCTATAAAATGAAGATGAAAGGGAAAAATTTATTTTTTGCGATTGAGCACCTTGAAATCTTCATAACAACTGCTGATAGCATCAAGAATCTGAAGGTCATTGGCCGTAGTGATAAAGGATTTTGAATAATTGCAATTGTTCAGGATATCCTGAATATCCAATTTTTCGATCTGTAGCATTTCCATAAGAATTTCCCGATCGAATTTTGAGGCCAATAAATCACGTATTTGGTCATCTTCCTTCATCTTTCGCAGCTTCTTCATCTGGTTGGGCTGTTTGCCGAACAGATTGCGCAGAAGGTCGGCCGGATTTAGAATGGCCCCTAACACCTTGGTGACGGCACTCGCGCTTTTGTTGCCAGCTTCGTAGCCTACCGAAAGCCCCGAAATACTATATTGGTAGGCGTTGTTGATAGGTAGGTTCTTTACATCAATTTCGAGATAGCCCGTGAGTTGGTAGGGTCTAACGATGACCTCTTCGAGCGCATAGGCGAGTTCGGTCAACGAGATTTTAGTGTTCTCGAACTTGAACATATCGTTGGTGACCCTTATTTTTTGGGACTTAAACCCTAAATAGGAAAAATAGAGCGTATCGTTTACCGCTGCGGAAATCGTGAATTCCCCTTTTTCGTTGGTAATCGTACCTACCACTTGGTTGAGGTTGATGACATGAACGCTTTCCATGGTTTTATCGCTCTGAGCGTTTACCACGACAGCATTAATTTCTTGTTCGTCAGCCTCATTTTCTTGTGAAAAAGAGATATTTGTAAGTAGGGTGCAAATTAGCAGTAGAAATGGCTTCATTGTGTATGGTTACGGAATAAATGTACTAAACAAAACAAAAAAATACGCCGAAGCGTATTTTTTAATATACAATTAACTCAAAAATAATGTCATCAAGAGGTCTTAAAAGAAATCGCTTCTACTTTGCTTGCTCCGTCTCTTACCCGAATGACCTGATTTAGCTTTCGCCCCATTTCTTTCACGACTTTTACTACGGCCGCCTCGGTCACTCCGATCGCTGAACTTGTTGTCCCTTCTTTTTCCTTTGCCTTTCTTGCCGTGAAAACCGCCACCGCCCCCAGGGTTTTGAGAAATCTCAACGTTGATGAACCGCCCGTTCAATTTGAAATCGGTAAAAAACTTGAGAATCTGTTCGGTATGTTCCGCTTCAGTATTAAAGAACGAAAAAGAATCTTTGGCATCGACTTTATATACATCATCTTGGCCAAGGCTCAAGGTATCGCGCAGAAAATCTTTTAAGGTCATCCAATCGTAACCGTCTTTTTCGCCCACGTTGATAAAATAGCGAACGGAACCGTTCGATGACGGCGAACCGCTGCTTTCCCTATCGCCCCTGCTGCTTCTGCTTTCTCTACTATTGTCGGCCACGTTCAGATCCTTGGTCTTGTTATAGTAATTCGAAAAGCGGGTAAATTCGACCGATACGATTTTTTTGATCAACTCTTCGCGATCGATACCCTCCAAAACCTCGTTTATGGCGGGCAGGTAGTTATCTACGTCTTTGTTTATCTTGGTTTCCTTGATTTTGTTGGCCAAGTGGTACAGCTGGGTCTCACAGATTTCGATACCTGTAGGAATTGTCTTTTGGGTGAAGTTTTGTTGGATCTTTTTCTCTATGGATTTTATTTTGCGAATTTCACTTCGCGTTACAATGACCATTGAGATCCCCGATTTGCCAGCCCGGCCCGTACGCCCGCTTCTATGGGTGTAGACTTCGATTTCATCCGGAAGTTGATAGTTGATAACGTGAGTAATATCATCTACATCGATACCACGTGCTGCTACATCGGTAGCGACTAGCATCTGTATCTGCTTCTTTCTAAAGGAATTCATAACCAGGTCGCGCTGGTTCTGGCTGAGGTCTCCGTGTAAGGCACCGGCATTATAGCCGTCTTCAATTAATTTTTCGGCGACCCGTTGGGTATCCCTTTTCGTTCGGCAAAAAACTACGGAAAAGATATCGGGATTGGCATCGGCCAGTCTCTTTAAGGCAGGATAACGATCTCGCCCACCGACCACATAGTACTCGTGGTTGACCGTTGAGATACCTGCATTTCTGGTACCTACGGTAATCTCAACGGGATTGTCCATGAATTTCTTGGCAATCTTAGAAACTTCCTTCGGCATGGTGGCAGAAAACAACCAAGTGCATTTTTCATTCGGCGTATTGCTTAGAATATCCTTGATATCCTCATAAAAGCCCATATTGAGCATCTCGTCGGCCTCATCCAAAATACAATAGTCGATTTTGGAAATATCGACAAGTCCGCGTCCGATCATATCTTTCATACGGCCCGGGGTGGCTACGACGATCTGTGCGCCGCGCTTGATCTGCCGCGCCTGATCGGTGATGCTCGCACCTCCATAGATAGCAACGGTGTTTAACCCTTTTACGTACTTGGAATAGGCCTGCATTTCGTTGGTGATCTGCAAGCAGAGTTCGCGGGTTGGAGAGAGTATCAATCCTTGTGTGGTACGGCTGTTGCTATCCAGTTTTTGGATGAGCGGAAATCCGAAAGCGGCGGTTTTCCCCGTTCCGGTCTGGGCAAGTGCGACCAAATCGGTCTCTCTTTCCAATAAAATAGGGATTGCTTTTTCCTGTACTTCCGAAGGGGTTTCAAAACCCATGTCGGCAACAGCATCTAATAGGGCTTTATTTAGCCCCAATGCTTCAAATTTAGTCATAATATGTTATAGTTAATCGCAAATATGTGTGTTGTAAAGAGCGATTAGCATATAACCCATTGGACTTCTCCGTACAACACCTGCCATACCGGCGGCGTTAAAATGGGTGCAAAAGTAAGGTTATTTATCGAGATGCACTATTTTTCTAAGAACTGTAGCAGTTGTCGTATGGCTTTCCCCCGGTGTCCGATTTGATTTTTGGTTGCTGCGGAAAGTTCCGCAAAGGTTTTTTCGTCGCCCTCCGGTCTGAAGATTGGATCGTAGCCAAAACCTTCTTTTCCTCTTTTTGCCTCTATTATTTCACCTTCTACCGAGCCTGTGAAGGTATGGCTTTCTTTGTTAAGGTTGAGGGCGATTACGGTTGTAAATCTTGCTTTTCGGTCGGTTTTACCTTTTAGGGCTGCCAGTAGTTTGTTCATATTATCCTCCGAGCTATTTTGTTTCCCGGCATATCGGGCAGAAAACACGCCTGGGATGCCATCAAGGATATCTACAAAAAGTCCTGTGTCATCGGCAAAACAGGGTAGTTTATAATTTTCGGTCACATAATCAGCTTTTATCCGGGCGTTCTCTTCCAAGGTCTTGCCCGTTTCGGGAATTTCTTCGGTACAACCGATATCAGTTAGCGACACTAGATCGATATGCGCAGGGACCAACTTTTTTACCTCAGCGAGTTTGTTTTTATTGTGTGTTGCGAAGACGAGTTTCATTGTGAACTTTATTTACACCTAAAAATAGTAATTTTAACCCATGAAACTAAAAGTTCCCCCGGCCATTGTCTTTTTGGTATTCGGATTGCTGATGTACCTACTCTCCGAATTTTTGCCCGTCGGATATTTTGATTTTTTTGGCCGACAGTATCTTATGATTGCTTTAGCCACGTTCGCTATTATAATTGCGGTGGTAGCACTTTTCCAGTTTTACGCTGCAAAGACCACAATAAACCCTACACACCCAAAAAAGACAAAAAAATTGGTGGTCAACGGAATCTATGCCTATACCCGAAACCCGATGTACCTTGCGTTGCTGTTGCTGTTGCTGGCATGGGGCGTTTGGCTTGGTAATGCGTTCAATACCCTTTTGGCCGCAGGTTTTGTTGCCTATATGAACCGATTTCAAATCGAACCCGAAGAGCAGGCGTTAAGACAAATTTTCGAAAAGGATTACAAACAATATTGTTTATTGGTCCGAAGGTGGTTTTGATAGTAGCTAAATATAAGCATTTTGGCTTATAATAAGCACTATTAGCTTTTTAGCTTATATATTAGAATATTAGCTAATTCAATTATATATCCATATATTAGCGTTTTGACTTATAATATGATAGCGATTATAACGGGTGATATTGTTAATTCCGAGAACTATGAGGTTTCCGAGTGGCTCGATATTTTAAAAAAGTATCTTTCAAATTTTGGTGAATCCCCCACCGACTGGGATGTATACAGGGGCGACGAGTTTCAATTGAAAATCCCTCGAGAAGACGTACTTGGTGCGGCAATACACATAAAAGCCTTGATAAAGACCATAAAAGGGCTAGACGTACGTATGGGTATCGGCTTGGGTACCGAAACCTTCAGGGGCGCAGGGATCAGTGAATCCAACGGGCCTGCGTATCGCCGTTCCGGTAGAACTTTCGAATCTTTGAAAGAAGATAAACTGAACCTAACCATCGCAACGGGCGACAGTTTCTACGACGATACCCTAAACCTGATGCTCAAATTGGCCCTCGACTTCATGGATGACTGGAGCCCCGTTTCCGCAGAAATCGTGGTTATGGCCTTCGAATATCCCAAGGCTTCACAAGCCGATCTGGCCAAGCGACTGGGCATTCAGCAATCGGCCGTGAGTCAACGCCAAAAAAGAGCACGTTTAGACCTCGTCTTTGAACTACTTGATTATTACGATAAAATTTTAAAAGATCTGAACCGATGCTAATCTTCACCAAACTTCTACTGGCGCATTTAATTGGGGATTTCCTATTACAGCCAACCCGCTGGGTCGTTCACAAAGAAGCGAACAAGGTCAGATCAAAATACATTTATATACATGTATGGCTACATTTTGTCGTGACCATGATACTTTTGTGGGACCTACAGTACTGGAAACTGGCCTTGATCATTGCCATCTCCCATTACTTTATAGATTTGGCCAAGCTATATGCCACGCCTTTGTTCAAGCTTAGAAGCATTCCCTTTTTTATAGATCAATTTCTTCATTTAACCGTACTATTTCTCGTTGCCTATCGCGGCGATTGGCTCAAACAAATCACCACTTTTTTCCAGCAGTTGGACTGGCCATTGGTAACCGCCATCGTTTTTGTAACCTTTCCGGCCGCAATTATAATGGGAAAATTATTGGAGGCCATGGGCGATAGGATAGAAGTGGACCATAAATCCCTTCCCAATGCGGGAAAATATATCGGTATTATCGAGCGCCTCTTTGTTCTGATGTTCATTATTTTAGGACGTTGGGAGGCTATCGGATTATTGATCGGTGCCAAATCCGTCTTTCGTTTTAACGATCTTAAGGAAAGCAATAATCGGAAGCTCACCGAATATATTTTAATCGGGACACTTATGAGTTTCGGTCTTGCCATTCTGACGGGTATTATTTACAGGTGATTAAAAAATAAAATTTGAACAGCCACCGCAACAAGTGTCCGCTTCTAAAAATCCCTACCAAATTACTATGGATTAGTGACAGGGATAACATTTAATGCCAATCTCCAAAATCGGACAAAATTTATCTCTACATTTACGCCCTTAATTTGAAATTAAATTCCATCTCCATACGTTGTATTGGAAATGGTTTCAATATTTATGGTAAACACAAGTAGAAAGTACGTGTTCGATTTTGATAGCACACTGACCAGGGTAGAAGCTCTGGATGTTTTGGCCGAGATGACCTTGGATGGAAAATCCGATCGCGATGAAATTATCAAAAAAATCCAAGATATCACCAATTTGGGTATCGATGGCGATATTTCCTTTACGGAATCCTTAGAAAGACGGATTAAATTATTGAACGCCCATAGAGATGACCTAGAGCCTTTGGTCGAAGAGCTTCGCCAGAAAATTTCGAAATCCATCGAAGCGAACAAGGAGTTTTTTGAAAAATTCTCCGATGATATCTATGTGATTTCCTGTGGATTTAAGGAGTTTATCGATCCCATCGTAAAAGAATACAACATTCCGTCGGACAGAGTATATGCCAACACCTTTGAATTCGACGAAAAAGGAAAAATCATCGGGTTCGACGAAGATAACGTACTTGCTTCCCACAACGGAAAAATCGAATGTCTAAAGCGCTTGAACCTCGAAGGCGAAGTACAGGTCATCGGCGACGGATACAGTGATTACGTAATGCGGGAAGCCGGAATCGCCCATAAATTCTTTGCTTACACCGAAAACGTACACCGCGAAAAAGCCGCTAATAAAGCGGATTATATAACTCCGAATATGGATGAATTTTTATTTGTGAACGATCTTCCCAGAAATATTTCCTATCCCAAGAACCGCATCAAGATATTGTTGTTGGAAAATGTGCATCCCGATGCTTTTGATAATCTTTCCGGTGACGGATTTTCGGTCGAATTACTGAAGAATAGTATTCCCGAGGACGAACTTATCGAAAAAATAAAGGGCGTACACGTGTTGGGTATCCGTTCGAAGACCCAAGTGACCCAAAAGGTGCTCGATGCCGCCAACAAGTTATTGGTGGTCGGTGCTTTTTGTATCGGCACCACTCAGATCGATTTGGAGCATGCCAAGAAAAAGGGAGTGGTCGTGTTCAACGCACCATATAGCAACACCCGATCTGTGGTCGAACTGGCTATCGGCGAAATCATTATGTTGACGCGCAGTATATTTCCAAGAAGTACCGAAATACACGGCGGATCATGGCAAAAGACGGCTACTGGATCGCGTGAGGTACGAGGGAAAAACCTCGGTATCGTGGGATATGGTAACATCGGAAAACAATTGTCCATTCTGGCCGAGGCCTTGGGTATGCGGGTATATTATTATGATATAGAGGATAGTCTGGCCTTGGGCAACGCTAAGAAATGCGGGTCACTCGAAGACCTCTTGAACGTTTCCGATGTGGTAACGTTGCACATCGACGATAATCCTGCCAACAAGAATTTTATCGGTGAGCGCGAGATCAACCAAATGCGCGACGGAGCCCTGTTGGTCAATCTCTCCCGTGGTTTTGTGGTGGATATTGAAGCCTTGGCGAAGGCCTTGAAAAGTGGGAAGCTGGGTGGTGCGGCTATTGACGTATATCCAGAAGAACCAGCGAGTAATGGGGAATTCAAGACCGAATTGCAAGGTCTTGACAACGTAATTCTCACCCCACATATTGGGGGAAGCACCGAAGAGGCCCAACGGGACATAGCCGATTTCGTACCAAATAAAATAATGGACTATATCAATTCCGGCAATACGGTCGATGCGGTAAACTTTCCAAATATACGTTTGCCCAAGTTGAGCAAGGCGCATCGCTTTCTGCATATACATAAAAACGTACCCGGTATCATGGCAAAGATAAACGCAGTTTTGGCCGAGTACGAACTGAACATCTCAGGTCAATATTTATCCACCGACAGCGAAGTGGGCTACGTAATCACCGATTTGGATAAGGAGTATAATAAAGACGTCATCAAGGCGTTGAAGAAAGTAGAGAATACGATCAAGTTTCGGGTATTGTATTAATCACCCTACTTTCACCCATGATGATACGGCTCGTTCTTCAAAATGGTAAACGCCCGATACACCTGTTCCACAATAAATAACCGCACCATCTGATGCGAAAAGGTCATTTTGGACAGGCTGATCCTGCCCTGCGCCTTTTCGTAAACGGCATCGCTAAAACCATAAGGACCTCCAATAACAAATACCAATTGCTTGATTCCTGCGTTCATCTTCTTTTGCAGATATTTCGAAAAATCAACGGAAGAAAATTGTTTCCCGTTTTCGTCAAGAAGCACGAGAATATCGGTCGGCCCCAACTTTTTCAGGATAAGCTCGCCCTCTTTCTCCTTTTGCTGTACTTCCGAAATATTTTTTACGTTCTTGATATCGGGAATGGTCTCGAGCTCAAACCTGATATAATGCTTTAGTCGGTTTTCATATTCCGAAATAAGCATTTGAAGGGCTTTGCTGTCCGTTTTGCCGATAGCCAGTAGTTTGACGGTCATAAATTAAGAATACGAATAAGAGATTTTAGCATTTGGTGACGCCCAGTGAATCACTTCGAATTCTCCGGGTATCCCTGCTCAATAGCGCGGAACCAAATTACAATTTACTAATTTAGCATAAACCGATACTCTTAAATATGATTACCGAACAACAATTTCAGACTGAAATCGATCGAATCATAGAAAACGCTATCCGCGAAGATGTGGGCGATGGTGACCATAGTTCTATGGCCTGCATTCCTAAATCGGCCAAGGGCAAGGCAAAACTTCTGGTCAAGGAAGATGGCATTATAGCAGGTATCGATTTTGCCATGCAGGTCTTTGCCCATGTAGATGGAAATTTAGAACTTGAAATAGAAATAGAGGATGGTTCGCCGGTAAAACACGGGGATATTGCATTCTATGTTTCCGGAAGTTCGCAAAGCATCTTAAAAGCGGAGCGACTGGTATTGAACGCCATGCAGCGCATGAGTGCCATTGCCACCAAAACGAGTGCGTTTGTAAAACTGTTGGAAGGTACCGGTACCAAAATTCTCGATACGCGTAAAACCACCCCGGGCATACGTGCCATCGAGAAATGGGCCGTCAAGATCGGCGGCGGGGAGAATCATAGATTCGCGTTGTACGATATGATTATGCTAAAGGATAACCATATCGATTTTGCAGGCGGAATCACCAAGGCCATCCAAAAAACAAAAGAGTATTTAAAAGATAACGGCCGCGACCTGAAAATCATCGTAGAGGCTAGAAATTTAGACGAAATCAAAGAAATTTTAAAATCCGAAGGCGTTTATCGCATCTTAATTGACAATTTTAATTACGAAGATACCCGAAAGGCGGTCGAACTGATCGGTGATACCTGCCTGACCGAATCTTCGGGTGGCATTGACGAAACGACAATCCGAAAATACGCGGAATGTGGAGTGGATTATATCTCTTCGGGCGCCCTGACCCATTCCATTTATAATATGGATTTAAGCCTTAAAGCGGTATAAATGTCCCAAGAAGTAGAAGAAAGATTAGATAAAATTCCCGGTGTCAAAC
>RCMY010004387.1_pt1 | contig 12227 bp, 11 predicted proteins | sample 2041341 | NCBI WGS metagenome assembly RCMY01 (sample SAMN09708234, study PRJNA481090) | Marine sediment metagenome, whole genome shotgun sequencing project.
GGAACGGCAGCCGATGCTGTTGAAGAAGCCATAAAGTATGTAGAAGACTTTCCGTTTTATAAGTCCGTTGGATATGGTGGACTGCCTAATGAAGAGATGGAAGTTGAACTTGATGCAGCTTTCATGGATGGCACATCATTAAGTATTGATGCTGTAGCGGCTATAAAAGACTTTGCTAATCCTATTTCTATTGCTCGTTCTCTATCAAAATATACGGTAAATAATATGCTAGTAGGAGCAGGTGCAGAGAAATACGCTCACAAACAAGGCTTTGAACGAAAAAACATGTTAACAGACCGTGCAAAAATCCACTATCGAAACCGGGTTAAAGAAACACAGGAAATGGATATATCACCATATTCAGGACATGATACTGTAGGGATGGTTAGTGTTGATAGTTCTGGTCATCTTGTTGCTGGTACATCGACAAGTGGTTTGTTCATGAAAAAGGCAGGTCGAGTGGGAGACTCTCCTATAATAGGATCTGGCTTATACGCAGACAGCTCAATTGGCGCTGCAAGTGCTACAGGACTTGGAGAAGATCTAATGAAAGGTGTTGTCTCCTACGAGGTTGTTCGTCTAATGGGAACTGGTATGAGCCCACAGGAAGCATGTGAGAAAGTTACATTTGACTTGGACAAAAAATTAATTGAGAGACGCGGTAAAGCTGGAGATATTTCAATCGTTGCTATCAATACAGATGGTGATTGGGGAGCTGCGGCAAATATTGATACTTTTTCTTTCTCAGTAGCAACAGCGACACAAAAGAATACAGTATACACTACGAAACGAGTAGGTGATAAAATGGTTCATGAGGAAGCGTCTCAAGAATGGCTCGAAGATTATCTCACTGAGAGAATGAAGCCATTGGAGGAGAAATAATGTTATCGCATATTCATGAGAAAGTTGAAGTGTTGATGCCAGAGCTTCTTAAGTCTATTCAAGACTTAGTTTCAATTTACTCTGTTGAAGGTGAAGCGACAGATAATGCCCCTTATGGGGAAGGACCTAAAGAGGCTTTGGATAAAGCTTTAGATATAGCGTCTAAACTAGGCTTTAAAACTGTAAACATTGATAATAAAATTGGCTATGCTCAATATGGTGAGGGAAACGAAGACTATATAGGTATTTTTGGTCATGTTGATGTAGTGCCTCTTGGTGAAGGTTGGACTTATGAGCCTTTTGGTGGAGAGATTGCAAATAACAGAATATATGGTCGTGGTGTTTTAGATAATAAAGGACCAATTCTTGCGAACCTCTATGCATTGTATGCTCTAAAAGAACTAGGAATAAGATTCCCTATGCCCATTCGAATAGTATTTGGTACCAATGAAGAAACAGGGTTTAAGTGTGTCCAACACTATTTGACACAAGAAAAACCACCTGTGTTTGGATGGACTCCAGACTGTAAGTGGCCTGTTGTTTATGGGGAACGTGGTCGTGGTCTAATAAGGATTGTGAACCACACAAATAAAGAAGTATTCTATAATTTTATTAATGACTACATTCTATCGAGTCCAAGTAATGGAGTGAAGCTAGGCATCAATGTCCGTGATGAAGACTTTGGTGAAATGATTATGCGTGGATACAAACTTGGTGTAGATGAAGATGGCCGTGATTATTTTCAAATGTCATTAAGCTATCCTGGATCTAAGACCATTAAAGAACTTGGAGATATAATAGAAAGTCACTTGCCAATTGGTCTAGAGTACAAGCTAATACATAACTGGAATCCAGTAATAAACAATAAGGATTCGAAGTATATCGAACCCTTAACACGAAGCTATGAAGAAATAATGGGAACGCGTTTAGAACCAGTCACGACTACTGGAGGAACCTATGCAAAAATAATTCCTAATATCATTGCATATGGACCCAGTTTCCCTGGGCAAAATGGAATTGCGCATTTACCAGATGAATGGTTAGATCTTGATAATCTCCTAAACAGTACTAAAATCTATGCAACTGCATTCTATCATTTGCGTGATATTATCTAAAAACACAAAAAGAGCGAAAGCTCTTTTACTTTGTTACATGAAGTTGTACTTCCGTAATATACTCATCTTCCACATCGGTGTATCGATTATCAATGTGGTAGAGTTCAAAAGGAGGATTTGAGAAGGTATAGTTATTGGCCAGGGCGTAATCCCTAATAAACGTGAAATAAGACTTAGATTGGGAGTAAGAACCTCTATAAAATATTGAGAGGTAATCACCTTCTTCCAGTATAAAGTCATACTGGTCATCTGAATTATCGATTAAAAACACCGATTGAAATGCATTGGCTACAACTTTGTGGTGCTCAAGAACAGGGATTGCGCCTGTATCAAGATCACCGATCGATACGACATTCTTAATGTTGTCACGATGAAGTAGCTTAACAACCAAATCAGTTTCAGCATCATTATTGATTCGTGTTTCTATCTCTTTACACTGTCTTCGAGGCATTTGGATACGTTTAATTGTGTCAGTCTCTACATTACGATATGTATTGATATGTTTAATGCGGTTTAATAACGATACTTTTTTGTTCTTTAGGGTTAGAAGTTCCTTCTCAATATGACTAATTTCGTGGTCCATTATTTCCACTGTATGGTCAAGATGAAAATCACTAAGGTAATCCTTAATTTGGTCAGTGCTAAAAGAAAGACTCAAAAGATCTCGTATTATATTTAATCTCGATATGTCATCTAAAGAATAATATCGATATCCGTTCTCACCACGTTCAGGGGAAATAAGTCCCTTTTTTTCGTAATAGCGAATCGAATCGATCCCAATATCATACAAATTAGCAATCTCTTGGATAGTAAATGTCTTTTTCATAAAAATACTCCTTGACTCTAGTATTATACCATAGTTTAAAGTAAGACATGTTCGAAGAAATGAGGGGATGAACATGAAACTAGAATTAAATAAAAATCAATTAATTCAGATGATTCTAGGTGCAATGATTCTTTCTTTTGGACTTTATAACATACACCAACCATTTAGTATAACTGAAGGGGGAGTACTTGGAGGTATTCTTCTTATAAACTTTTGGTCGGGTATTAATGCGTCTTATTTAGCAATAGCTCTGGATGTAATGTGTTATGTATTTGCTTTTAAATACTTGGGAATAAAGTTCATTAAGAAATCGTTAATATCAACAGTACTTGTTGCATCATTTTTAAGGTTACAAGAGATGTTTCCGCCATTGATTAGTAATCTTGTTCCTAATACTATGGTAGCTGCGATTCTTGGTGGCCTTTGTGTGGGTATTGGAGTAGGTCTCGTAGTACGAGCAGGAGGATCATCCGGTGGTGATGATGCTTTAGCATTGATTATTTCAAAGAAGACAGGCTGGAAGCTCTCTAAGTCATACCTGATTACAGATTTAAGTGTTCTCATACTATCGCTATCCTACATACCTGTAGTAAATATCGCATATTCACTTATTACCGTCACAATATCGTCAATATTGATTGATATAGTTACCTCAGTTGAGACACTACACCCTATGACTTTATTTGAAAAAATGGTAAAATCAAACGAAGTGTCGCAACAAACATTAACTCACAGTAGACAAAAAAATGTGTAAAAGAGTGTGATTTCTTGAAATCATCGCGTTAATCATGCACAATGTGAGTGTGGAGGTTTTCCATGAATACAAGTAAATCATTAATCAAACAATTTAATTATGATACCTTGGTATCGAAAGCACATCTTATTATTATGAATCAAGACGGTGAAGTTTTGCTTGTGAAGAATGAAGAAGGGGCATATTGCTTACCTTCGACAGAACTTCTACCTAAAACAACACTTGAGAATTCGTTGCGTAAAACAATGGAAGATAAGTGGAACATTGATATAGGAACCTTAACACTTCTTGGCGCAGATTCAGGGTATACAAATAATCATTTTGAGTTAAATACAATCTACTATACTGAAGATTACTTCACTCAAAAGACATTTGATATGTTTGATGCAGAATCACTTCCAATCGCAACAACCCAACAAACAAAAGACATCGTTGCCGCTTATGTTGATGGTGTTAAAGTCCAATTTATGAATTATTTAGCCTTACATGGTGATATTTATTAACTCGGTATATACCGAGTTTTTTCATATCATAGAAAAAAAACGGTACTTGTGATAAAATAATGTAGCATTTAGAGGTAATCGTATGAAAGTAAATGATTTTGATTTTGACTTACCAGAGTCATTAATTGCGCAAACGCCTGTGGAAAACCGCAGTGAATCGCGTCTTCTGGTAGTTGACGGTATGGAATGTACTGACCGTCATTTTTATGATATTGTTGAGTATCTTCATGAGGGAGATGTCCTTGTAGTTAATGATACACGTGTTATTTCAGCTCGTCTTTTTGGAGTGAAACCTGAAACAGGGGCGCATGTCGAACTTCTTGTACTTAAGTTCCAAGACAAGCATGCAGAATGTCTTGTAGGAAATGCTCGTGTAGTTAAACTAGGAACAGAACTTGTTTTTGGTGATGGACAATTAAAAGCTGTTTGTACTGAGATTGGTGAAGAAGGGATTCGCTTCTTTGACTTATTCTACGATGGAATTTTCTTAGAGGTTCTTGATGAGTTAGGGCAAATGCCGCTTCCACCATATATTCATGAACGTCTCGAAGATAAAGAACGCTATCAAACAGTGTACTCAAAAGTATCAGGAAGTGCAGCAGCTCCAACAGCTGGCTTACATTTCACACAAGAAATACTAGAGACACTACGTAATAAAGGTGTTACAATAGTTCCTGTAACACTTCATGTAGGATTAGGAACATTTAGACCTGTAAAAGTTGATGATATTAATGATCACATTATGCATTCTGAACACTATATGATGAGTGATAAAACCGCAACTATTTTAAATCAAGCAAAAGCAGAAGGTAGAAGAATCATTGCTGTAGGAACAACTTCTGTCCGAACACTGGAAACAATTATGCAAGAACATGGTAGTTTTTGTGAAACAGAAAGTGATAGTAAAATCTTTATTTACCCAGGTTATAAATTCTTGGCAGTTGATGCTATCATAACCAACTTTCACCTTCCTAAATCTACTCTTGTCATGCTAGTTAGTGCTTTTGCAGGTTCTGAGGAAATCATGCATGCGTACCAACACGCAATTCAGAATAAATACCGTTTCTTCTCATTTGGAGACAGTATGTTTTTGAAAACAAAAAAGGAGATCTTATGACAAAAGAAAAGAATCCACAACAACTACAAATCACGCTAGTCGTTCTTGGTGTTCACGTCATTATTAGTTTTATTATGCTATTAATTTATGGTAGTGGAATTCCAATGTTCGGTTTTATTATAAGCTTGCCTTTAGCACTTCAAGTTTTACTTACAAGCATCATCGTTCTGATTGTTTATAGCCTTGCTGGATACTTGTTAGGTGTCTCAACTCCTAATAAAGAATCTTTAGTAGCGAGCATTGATAAAGCAGTGCTTCTGTTAATGCTTATTCTATTAAGCGCATTTATCATCATTTACGCAGTAACTTACTTCACAAACAATTCTTCACTATGGATTTTCTATAATGTCTTAAATCCAATATTCGGAAACGTAATGTTAGATGGACTAACACGTAGCTGGTGGTCATTACTCTGGGTAGTATCAGCGTTTATTCCAGGAATAGGAATAGTGTTTGGGTTATCCTTAAGAATGCGTCAGGAAGGAATAGATTTTAAATGAAACGATACTGGACAGCACTCCTTGCAATATTAGTGAGTGCACTTCTCTTTAAATTAACTCGACAGTTTGTACCAGGTAACTTAGGCTGGTTAGTAACCTTTATTCGCTTAAGCCTTATGCTTGGTATTGGATACTTCCTATCGCCATCCAGTAAGAAAAACAATCGTTGGTTGGGTAAAGTTATTTTATCAATTATTATTGTCTTAATTTTCGGTATTCAATTAGAGGTTTTGGCAGCTAATGAATTCCGAGAAGTACTGCATCTTGTAGGTTTAAATGGAGTTTTCTTAGATATTCTCCTAATCTACTGTGGATGGGCGTTTTTTCAAGTATAAAGAGTCAAAAGACTCTTTTTTTAATGTATAATATAGGATAGAGATGAGGTGTTGGTATGGCTTTTAAAAAGGATTTGAAAATTCTATTTATCGGTGATGATATTGTCTTAGAAGGTATGAAGTCAGATGGTTTTATCGATCGTTTAAAAAAACAGATGCCACACCATAATTATATAATTAAAGCTGTATCAGGCGCATCCATGGAGACGTTGACGCAACATTTTGATTTAAAAATGTTTAAAGAAAACTTTGACTGTGTTTTTGTGATGTTTAGTAGTCTGGATTTAATTAAGACACGACATCATACTTTATCAACTACTGATAAAATGATACGTTATCATACCAATTATCAAGAATTAGTTCTAAGTATCTTTGATTCATTTACTCGCTATATTACTTTAGTGGAACCGTTTTATACTGTAAATCGAAGTGTCCATGATGTTGTGAGATTTGCTCATCAAGACCGTGTTTATCTAACACGAAGTTTAGCGCAAGAATATAGAATATCAATGATTGCACTGGATGGCATTATGAACGAAGCACAGTTAAATCATTATCGTAGATTTGTAAAGAAAAATGGTGTCTTGCCTACAAAACGTGGACATAAACTAATCTATGAAACAATAAAGAGTCATTTGGAAAGATGGGGAATCTCATGATAGTATCAGGTAAAATTAGTGTAAAAGCAATCTTACAAAATAAAAAGAGAGAAATAAAGGCAATATATTTATTAGATCGTCGTCGTGATAAAGATGGACAGTACATTGAACGAATTGCAGGTAATGTCCCAGTGAAGAAATTGACTCGTGAGGAACTTGATGAACTTGCGGGGAATACAAGTCATGGTGGATATCTTGTCGAGTGTGGTGAGCGATTAAGTGATAAATTTGAATCGTTACCAAGTGGTGAACGATTATCATTTATGTGTTTAGAGGGAGTGAGTGATCCTTTTAACCTTGGTGAAATTGCTCGTACTGTAAAATCACTTGGATTTGATGGTCTTATCACTCCAAGTTATCGTTTCTACGATAATGAATCGAAGTTAATCCGTGCAAGTGCTGGTGCCAGCGAATCGTTATGGTGGCATCAAAGTGACAATCTTGATGAAGCTTTACAAACACTTAAAAATAGTGGAGTGCGTATTGTTGCGGCATACCGTGGTGATGAAAGCACATCGCTTCAAGAGTATTCAATGCCAGAAAAAGTATGTATCTGTCTTGGAGGCGCAATGCGAGGCTTATCAGCATCTGTTCTTGAACAAAGTGATGACCATGTCCGTATTGATTACGATGCTCGTGTATCACTAAGCACAGTAGGCGCAGCAAGTGTCTTTGCATACGAACGATTTAGAGGTGGAGGGAATTAGTATGAAAGTAGCAATAGTTCAACAACGAATTTATTCCGGAAACATAAAGAAGAACTTTGAAAATATCAAACAAACAATTGAAGCGTGGAAAGATAAAGCAGATATTATTGTATTTCCTGAAATGGCTGTATCGGGTTACTTCATTGGTGATCGCTACACCAACAAAGACCTTGAAAAAGAGTTACTAGAGATTAACGAAGTTATCCGTGAACTCAGTCAAGGAACCGCTGTTATTTGGGGAAGTATTCATAAAAATGAATCGAAGCTTTATAACGCTGCTTATTTTGCGATTGATGGTGAGTGGGCAAAACGAGAATCAGGAAAAGATGATGGACTTTACACGAAAAACTTATTGCCTACGTATAGCGTCTTTGATGATGCTCGATACTTTGAAGTAGGAAATGGAAATTTTGAACCGTTCATCTTCAACAATCAGAAGATTAGTATTCAAGTTTGCGAAGATTTGTGGGATGAAGGATACGATGTATCGCCTACAAAAGAGATGCTTAAGTATCAACCTGATGTGATGATTAATATATCTACATCACCATGGACTAAGACTAAAGACAATGCACGACTTGAAGCAATCAAGCGTCATACTTTTGATATACCTTTTGTATATGTAAACGCAACAGGGATGCAAAACAATGGTAAGAATGTCATGGTTTTTGATGGTGGTTCACTTGTGGTTAAAGGAAACACACTCCATAAATTACAAAATAACTTTGAGAGCAATGTTGAGCTTGTAGATTTGGATTCACTTGAAAACCAAGATTCAAAAGTTGAAAACAAATTGTACCAGTCAATATTAAAAGGTATTGAATACTTTGATGAAGAGTCACTTCCTTATAAACCAAAATGGATTGTAGGGGTATCCGGAGGGTTAGATAGTAGTGTTACAGTCGCACTCCTTACCAAAGCTCTAGGAAAAGAACGCGTCTTAGGTATTACCATGCCAAGCCGTTTCACCCGAGATATCACGAAGACAAATGCTTATCATCTTAAAGAAAAACTTGGTATCGACTTCAAAGAAATTCCTATTGGAGATATGGTTGATGCAAGTGTTGCTAGCCTTCCTTATGACAAGGTTGAAGGCTTAAGCTACGAGAATATCCAAGCTCGTTTAAGAGGTCATACCTTAATGAGTGTGGCATCCTTAGAAAATGGGGTTGTCTCGAATAACGGAAATAAAATTGAAGTAGCCTTTGGTTATGCAACGTTATACGGTGATGCAATAGGAGCACTTGGTATTCTTGGAGATCTTTCTAAAATGGAAGTTGGAATGATCGCAGAGTGTCTAAACAAAGATGATGAGATTGTACCAAGCAATCTGATTCCAAAGGTTCTAGATCATGAAGTAGCATGGGGTTTTGCACCAAGTGCCGAACTTGCACAAGATCAATTTGACCCAATGAAGTGGGGTTATCACGATACTCTAGTAGACTATCTCAACCACAATCCATTATCAGAACTACTGGAAATGTATCGAAGTGGAGAAATCTACAATCATGAACTAGGTTCTATGTTGAAGACCTACGGTCTTGATAAGGGTGAGGCTTTTATCAAAGATTTACGATGGGTTCTCCGTACCATCAATACTGCAACGTATAAAAGAATCCAAATGCCACCAATTCTGACAGTATCTGAAGATGCATACGGAACAGGGCTACGTGAAAGCCAATTGCCTTCTTACATTAATGAAAAAAATGAGAAGCTAATGGCAGACATTGAAAACAACTAAGCTCCAAACCGACTGAATCTACAGTCGGTTTTTAAACTATTTGTGAAAGTGTTGCGAAATGTTTGTCAATTAAAATAATATAGACTATAATAAACAATGAACATTGTTCAGTATCGTTTGTTTTTTAAGATATTGAGCAAAGTATTTAGGAAGTTGAGGGAATAAATGAAACGTATATTAAAAAACATTAAGCCGTTTGCATTTCTTGTAGCGGGTGCGATTTTGATGTTGTTTGTACAAGCGTGGGCAGACTTACGATTACCAAATTATATGTCTGACATTGTTAACGTTGGTATTCAACAATCAGGTATCGAACATGCGAGTCCTACAGAAATGACAGTTGACGGATATAACCTCATTAAAGCAATATTGCCTGAAAATGAAGCTCAAGAAATTAATGATGCTTATACAATTGATGGTGATCGCGTCATTATTAAGAGTGATGTCAATCGTGAAGATTTAGATATTCTTATTGGTAAAACAGTGTGGACTTTAATGAGCTTTGAAATGCCTGGTGGGGGTCAAGGGGCATCTATTGATAATATTGGAGCTGACTTTGATATTAAAGAAATGTATAAAGCTATTCCAATGTTACAAATGTTGGACAACGCTAGCAAACAAAAAGCATTCGAGCTTGCGTCGTCTATGGAGCCATCCTTAATATCACAAACAGGGGTCGTATTTGCGAAGCTCTTGTATGCTGATGCGGGTATAGATGTAGCAACACTTCAACGTGACTATATCTTTATGATTGGTCTACAGATGATGGGTGTAACCCTTCTTGCAGTAGGAGCAGCGATTCTTGTAAACTTGATGGCGACACGTACAGGTTCAGGAATCTCACGTAACTTACGTAAAGAAGTCTTTGATAAGATTGAAAGTTTCTCAAGCGAACAGTTCCAAAAGTTCTCACAATCATCTCTTGTTGTACGTACAGTTAATGACGTAGCACAAGTTCAAATGATGATTATGATGTCAATTCGTATCTTCTTTTATGCACCAATTATGGCTGTTGGTGGAATGATTATGATTCAAAATAAAGCAACCTCATTATCTTGGATTATTGCTGTTGCTTGTGCCGCACTTCTTGTCGTACTTGTATTTGTATCACTCATTGCAATGCCTAAGTTTAAGATTCGTCAAAAACTTGTTGACCGTCTAAACTTAGTATTTAAAGAAAATTTAAGTGGTGTTATGGTAATCCGTGCTTTCGGAAATAAAGAGTTTGAAAAAGATCGCTTTAAGAAAGCAAACAGTGATGTTGCAAACCTTACATTATTTGTAAACCGTGTAATGTCTCTCATGATGCCAATAATGATGCTAATTATGAACCTTACAGTAATTATGGTTCTTTGGTTTGGTGCTAATAAAGTTTCTGAAGGTTTAATCCAAATCGGTGACCTCATGGCATTTATCCAATACGCAATGCAAATCATTATGTCATTCTTAATGATAGCTATGATGTTTATCTTTATTCCACGTGCACTTGTATCTCTATATCGTATTAACGAAGTATTAGATACTGAAAATACAATCGTGGATAAAGAAGTTACTCAAGACTTTATCGAAGATAAACGTGGTTGGGTTGAATTCAACAATGTTGGTTTTAAATATGGTGATGCCGATGAGTATGTCTTAAAGGATATTAACTTTACTGCAAAACCAGGTCAAACAACTGCGTTCATTGGATCGACAGGTTCTGGTAAATCTACTTTGATTAACCTTGTACCACGTTTCTATGATGCTACTGAAGGAAGTGTCATGGTTAACGGAGTTGATGTTAAAGATGCAAATCAACACGACTTACGTGAAGATATTGGTTATGTTCCTCAAAAAGGTGTTCTTTTATCTGGAACAGTTGATGAAAACTTAAAATACGGTCGTCCAGAAGCTAGCGATGAAGAAGTTCTTCACGCTCTTGATGTTGCTCAAGGTAACTTTATTCTTGAGAAAGATAAAGGACTTGATTACGCTATTGCTCAAGGTGGTACTAACGTATCAGGAGGTCAACGTCAACGATTAAGTATTGCACGTGCTCTTGTAAAGAATGCATCAATCTTAATTTTCGACGACAGTTTCTCAGCACTTGACTATAAAACAGATCAACTATTAAGAAAATCATTGAAAGAAAACTACGCAGACACAACGCTTCTCATTGTTGCGCAGCGTGTCAATACAATATTAGAAGCTGACCAAATTGTGGTTCTAGATCAAGGGAAAATGGTAGGGATTGGTACTCACAATGAGCTACTCAAATCATGTCCTACATATTATGAGATAGCAGCATCACAATTGTCAGAGGAGGAATTAGCATATGGGGCCTAGAGGCAGAGGTGGTAACGTCACTCAAAAAGCTAACAATCCAAAGCAAGCTTTAGTTAAACTTGGTAAATTATTGAAGCCTTATATGGCAAGAATTATTTTTGTAATTGTTATGGCATTAGCTTCAACCGTATTATCCATTATTGGACCAAAGATTATGGGGGAAGCAACAACTGTTCTATTTGAAGGACTACTTGCTCGTGTACAAGGTACAGGAACAGTAGACTTTAGTGAAATATCACGTATTCTAACAATTCTTACAGGAATCTATGTAGCAAGCTTTGGCTTTAACGCTGTCCAAAGTTTTGTAATGGCTCGTGTATCACGAAACGTAACCTATCAATTACGTTCGGATGTTCAAGCTAAGGTAGATACTCTACCACTAAGTTACTTTGATACACACACTGTTGGTGATGTGCTCTCAATCGTAACCAATGATATTGACGTTATCGATATCAACTTAACAAGTAGTATTACGCAATTACTAACTTCAATCACAACAATATTTGGTGTCCTCTATATGATGATCACTATCAATTGGCAAATGACTTTAGCAGCAATGGTAATTCTACCTGTATCAATTGGGATTATGATGTTTATCTTCTCCCGTTCACAAAAATTCTTTACAGCGCAACAAAATACTTTAGGTGAGATTAACAGTCACATCGAAGAAATGTATTCTGCACACGTTGTGATTAAAGCCTATAACGGGGAAGAACAATCAAAAGAAAAGTTTGGTGAAATTAACGACCGACTTTACCAATCA
>RCMY010004388.1_pt1 | contig 12224 bp, 11 predicted proteins | sample 2041341 | NCBI WGS metagenome assembly RCMY01 (sample SAMN09708234, study PRJNA481090) | Marine sediment metagenome, whole genome shotgun sequencing project.
TGAAGCCGCAGCGACGCAGTCTGTCGACCAGATAGGCGAGGGCGGTTTTTGAGGCATCGGGGACCGTGCTAAACATGCTTTCGCCAAAGAAGGCGCCACCGATTGCGACGCCGTATGCGCCGCCGACGAGAGTGCCATTTTGCCAGACTTCGACGGAATGAGCGTGTCCATCAGCAAAGAGTGCGCGGTAGAGGTCAAAGATTGTGTCGTTGATCCATGTCTCGTCGCGGTCTGCACACCCTGTGACGACCTCGGCGAAGGCTGTATCAAAAGTCACTTCACAGTCCCATTTGCGCAGGGTTTTTGCGTGGCTGCGCGAGATGCGGAAGGTTTCGAGAGGCAGGATGCCGCGCTGTTGCGGGTCGACCCAGAAGATTTCGGGGTCGTCGCGGCTTTCTGACATCGGAAAGACGCCCACGCGGTAGGCCTGTAGCAGGAGCTCGGGCGTGAGTGCGAGGGCGTCGTTTGTCACGTTAGGCGAGGTTTTCTTCGAGCCATTTCTCGAGCCAGTGGATGTTGTAGTCACCAGTTTGGATGGCGTCTTCGGCCAAGAGCGCGTGGAACAGCGGGATCGTTGTGTCCACGCCGTCGACGATCAATTCGCCTAAAGCACGCCCGAGACGGGCCAAAGCTTCAGGGCGGTCGCGTCCGTGTACGATCAGTTTGCCGATCAAGCTGTCGTAATAGGGCGGGATGCGGTAGCCGTCGTAAAGCGCGCTGTCCATGCGCACGCCGAGGCCGCCCGGCGCGTGATATTGCGTGATTTTTCCGGGGCAGGGTGTGAAGTTTGGCAGCTTTTCCGCGTTGATCCGCACCTCGATCGAGTGTCCGTTGATTTTCAGGTCGTCTTGGGTGAACGACATCGGTAGCCCTGAGGCGACGCGCAATTGTTCGCGCACCAGATCGACGCCGAAGATGCTTTCGGTGACGGGGTGTTCGACTTGCAGGCGCGTGTTCATCTCGATGAAGTAGAACTCGTCGTTCTCGAACAGGAACTCAATGGTGCCTGCGCCGATGTAGTTGATCCGCGCGCAAGCGTCGGCGCAGACTTTACCGATGCGCGCGCGCAATTCGGGTGTGATTGTGGGGCCGGGGGCCTCCTCAAATACCTTTTGGTGCCGCCGTTGTAGCGAGCAGTCGCGTTCGCCCAAGTGCACGCAGTTGCCTTTGCCATCACCGAAAACCTGAATTTCGATGTGGCGTGGCGTGGTCAGGTATTTCTCGATGTAGACTTCGTCGTTGCCGAAGTTTGATTTGCCTTCAGCGCGGGCGGAGAGGAATGCGCGTTCCATCTCGCCCTCGTTTTTGGCGACTTTCATGCCTTTGCCGCCGCCGCCTGCTGTCGCTTTGATGATGACAGGGTAGCCGATGTCGAGGCCTACTTTTTTGGCGTCGGCCACGGTTGCCACGCCGCCGTCGGAACCCGGCACGCAGGGCACGCCGAGGTCTTTCATCGTATCTTTGGCGCTAATTTTGTCGCCCATGATCCGGATGTGTTCGGCTGTGGGGCCGATGAAGGTCAGCCCGTGGTCCTCAACCGCTTGCACAAAGGCGGCGTTTTCGGACAGGAAGCCGTAGCCCGGATGGATCGCCTGTGCGCCGGTGATTTCACACGCCGAGATGATCGCCGGAAACGACAGGTAGGATTGCATGGAGGCGGGCGGGCCGATGCAGATGGCTTCGTCGGCCATGCGTACATGCATGGCGTCGCTGTCAGCGGTGGAGTGCACGGCGACGGATTTTACGCCCATCTCGCGACATGCGCGCACGACCCGCAGCGCGATTTCGCCACGGTTTGCGATGAGGATTTTGTCGAACATGACTGCGCCCTTATTCGATGATCGCGAGAGGGGCGCCGAATTCGACCGGCCCGCCGTCTTCGACCAAAATACGTTTCACGGTGCCTGCGCGTGGGGCGGGGATGTGGTTCATGGTTTTCATCGCTTCGATGATCAGCAATGTGTCGCCTTCTTTCACGACCGAGCCCACGGTGATGAAGGGGGCTGCATCGGGTTCGGCTGCCATGTAAACGGTGCCGACCATTGGTGATGTCACGGCACCGGGGTGCGCCGAAGGGTCTGCGTTTGCGGCGGCGGGGGCTGCGGCAGGAGCGGCGGCTGTGTGCGCTGCAACACCAACGGGTGCTGCGGCGGCTTGCATCACCACTTGGGTTTGGCGGCTGACGCGCACATTCAGGCTGTCGTCATCGCCGTATTGGCGTTTAACGTGCAATTCGGTCAGGTCATTTTCGCGCAGCAGTTCTGCCAGCGACTTGATGAAGCTAACGTCGCTATCGTGAGAGGTGGTTTTAGTCATATTTTCCTCGGCATATTGCCCAAACATTTGTCCAACAGCGCGAATGCGTTGATGGGTTTGAAAGACTTATAGGCTAGGAGTGTCCGCGTGGGAAGTCGCGGGTGTCAGGAAAATGACCAAGCGTAATGTTGTGTTAGGATTAGGCGCTGTGATGCAGCTGTTTTTCATCGGCTGCAACGTAAGGCAGAATGACCGTATCGTAGGGCTTGAGGGTGCGTTCAAAGCCTTCGGGCGGTGTTTTGCCGTCTTTGAGGGTGGTGATGCGCGCCTCGTTCACCGCGCCAATAAGGCCAAGCCCGGAGGGGATGGCTGTGGCTTGCGTCGAATCGCGTAGTGCGGCTTCGACGGTGGGTGAGGGGGTGGCCGCCCCGTTTTTAAACGGTGTTGTGGTGATTGGGGCGGCCGCAGTTTTTTGCAGCGAGATTTCCATTTACATGCTCCGGTTTCGATTACGTTAAAGCTGAGACTGATTCTGCGCTTTATCTGTTACGATCCGGTTAAGGAATTCCGCTTAAATTGCGAGGTATTGTTCGCGTAGTTCTTTGTTTTCCAGCACCTCTTTTGCGGAGCCGTCGAAAACCACGGAGCCTGTGTCGAGGATCACCGCGCGGTCGGCGAGTTTCAAAGCCGCGACTGCGTTTTGCTCGACGATCACTGTTGTGATGCCTTGGTCGCGGATGATGTTCAGTGTCTTTGCAATTTCTTGAACGATTACAGGGGCTAGGCCCTCATAAGGCTCGTCGAGAAGCAGCACTTTAATGTCGCGTGCAAGGGCGCGCGCGATGGCGAGCATTTGCTGTTCGCCGCCTGAAAGTGTCACGCCTTCTTGTTTGCGACGTTCACCCAAGCGCGGGAAAAGCTCGTAGAGGCGCTCGAGTGACCAGCCGATGGGCGGGGCGATTTGCGCTAATTGTAGGTTTTCTTCCACCGTCAGGCCGGGAATGATGGAGCGGTCTTCTGGTACAAGGCCAATGCCTGCTTGGGCGGCTTCAAAGCTTTTCATTTTGTGCAGCGGTTTATGGTCGAGCCAGATTTCGCCGTGCTTGAGCTCTGGATTGCCCATGCGCGCGATGGTGCGCAGGGTTGAGGTTTTACCTGCGCCGTTCCGGCCCAAAAGGGCGAGGATTTCGCCTTCGTGGATGTCGAAGCTGACGTTTTGCACGATGTAGCTTTCGCCGTAGTAGGCTTCAATTTGCCAGACGCTGAGGTAGGGTTTTTGGGTGGCCGCGTGGGCCACGCGTGTGTCGAATTGTTCGCTCATGGTTTTGCTCCTTACACCTGTGCTTCGCCGAGATAAGCTTCGCGCACCTTGGGGTGGTTCTTGATCTTATCGGGGGTGTCCTCAACGAGGGGCATGCCCTGTGCGAGTACGGTGATGCGGTCAGCGAGACTAAACACAACGTTCATGTCATGCTCGATGATCGCCATTGTGATGCCGCGCTTGGTGCGGATGTCTTTGAGCAGCAGAATTGTGTTTTCCGTATCTGCCCGCGCCATGCCCGCTGTTGGTTCGTCGAGCAGCAGCAGCCGTGGTTCTTGCACCAGACACATTGCCATTTCCAGGCGCCGTTTGTCGCCGCGTGACATCGAGGAGGCTGTCATGTTGCGTTTGTCGAGCATGCCCACTTCTTCGAGCATGGCTTCGGCTTGCGCGATGATGGTTGTTTCTGCAAACACGCTTTCAATGCCGTGCATGCGGAACGCCCCGTCGCGTTTTGCAAAGCAGGGGATCAGCACGTTTTCCATGACCGTCAGATCGGCAAAGATCTCGGGAGTTTGGAAAACGCGGGAGATGCCCATTTGTGCAATCTCGAAGGGTTTGCGCCCCAGCACAGATTGCCCGTCGAACAGGACCGAGCCACTGTCAGGGATCAGTTTGCCGACCAGCACGTTGAGCAGGGTGGATTTACCGGCCCCGTTCGGGCCGATAATTGCATGCACGGTGTTTTCTTGCACGCTGAGGTTCACGTCACCCAAGGCTTGCAGGCCACCAAAGCGCTTGTTGACGCCTTTTACTTCAAGGATACCCATAATTCTGTTTCCTATTCTGCTGGCGTCTTGACACTGTCTTTAGCGTCAGATTTTTTGTTACGGCTGAATTTGCTCATGATTTTCTGTCCACCTTGGACAAGCCCACCGGGCAGGAAGATGATCACGACCATGAACAACAGACCAAGCGTGAGGTGCCAGCCTTTGCCGATGAACGGGTGGATGATCGTCACGAAGGTGGTTTCCAACCAGTCGGGCATGAAAGAGAACCAGCCGTGCAGCACGTTGTCGTTGATCTTGGAGACGATGTTTTCCAAGTATTTGATCAGACCTGCGCCCAAAACTGGCCCGATCAGGGTGCCGACGCCGCCCAAGACCGACATCACAACGATTTCGCCCGAGGCTGTCCAGAACATGCGTTCCGCACCTGTGAGGGGGTCCATTGCCGCAAGAAGACCGCCAGCGAGGCCCGCATACATGCCAGAGATCACAAAGGCCGCAAGCATGTAGGGTTTTGTGTTCAGGCCCACATAGGACATGCGTGTCTGGTTCGATTTGATTGCCCGTAGCATCAAGCCCATTGGCGAGCGGAAGATGCGGATCGACAGGTAGAAGCTGAGGATCAGGAAGATCGCGCAGAGGTAGTAGCCGTTTTGGAAGGTAAAGCTCCAGCCACCAAGGTTGATTTCGGACAGCGCGTTCATTTCGATCCCGAAGAGGTGTGGCGATGTCGGATCGCCGGCTTTCATCAGGATTTGCGGGTCGTCGTTATAGACTTGCAGCCCTGTTTCGCCGTTGGTCAGGGGTGTGAACACCGAGTAGGCCAATTGGTAGGACATTTGCGCAAAAGCCAGTGTCAGGATCGAGAAGTAAATCCCCGAGCGGCGCAAGCTGACGTAGCCGATGACCACCGAGAACAGACCTGCCACGATGACCGACAGGACGATGGCTGGCACCACGTTGTAGGACAGCAGTTTGAACATCCAAACGGCGGCGTAGGAGCCTATCCCGAGGAACGCGGCGTGACCGAAGGACAAAAACCCTGTCAGGCCGAACAGGATGTTAAACCCGATCGCAAGGATGCCAAAGATCACAAACCGTTGCATGAGCGCAGGGTAGCCTGCGTTGAAGCTTTCGCCCAAAGCCGAGGCGGTCGGGAAGGGGTTTAACAGAACCGGTGCGGCAAGTGCCATGATGCAGACGATGATGAAGAGTTTGAAGTCGCGAGAATTTAGACCGAGCATGAGTTATTCCTCCATCACGCCTTTGCGACCCATAAGGCCACGTGGACGGGTCAGCAAAATGATAATTGCAACGAGGTAGATGATGATTTGGTCAATGCCCGGGAGCAGTGCCTTTACCTCGTTCATGGATGCGAATGATTGCAGGATGCCGAGCAGGAAGCCCGCAGCCACAGCACCGGGCAGAGAGCCCATGCCGCCCACAACAACCACGACGAATGACAGAACAAGGAAGTCCATGCCGATGTTATAGTGTGGTGACAGGATGGGTGCATACATCACGCCAGCCATACCTGCGACGGCGGCAGCGAGGCCGAACATGAAGGTAAACCGTCGGTCAATGTCGATGCCGAGCAGGCCCACTGTTTCGCGGTCGGCCATACCAGCCCGCACAACCATCCCGAATGTGGTGAATTGCAAGAATGCAAAGACCCCACCGATGATGACCGCAGAGAAGAAGAAGTACACAAGTCGCCATGTCGGGTAGGCGATTGTGTTTGGATCAAATCCGAGCATTGCGCCCACATCCACGGTGCCGATAAAGGCGGCGGGTGGCGGTGTCTGGATCGGGTTGGCGCCGTAGAACGCTTTGATCAATTCGCCGATGACGATGGCGAGGCCAAAGGTCACAAGGATTTGGTCCGCGTGTGGCCGCTTGTAGAAGTGTTTGATCAGCCCGCGTTCCATCACAAAGCCCACAAGGAACATAAACGGGATCGCGACGAGAATGGCCAGTGGCACCGACCAGTCTTGCAGTGCGGCCCCCATTTCAGGCCCAAACCATTTGTCGACATAGGGTGTCGCAACTTTCAGCGGATTGCCGAGGAAGTCGGTTTGTGTTTCGTCGATTGTCATGAAGCTGGTGCCGAGCAATTTTTGCAAGGTGACCGCAACAAAGGCACCGATCATAAACAGCGCACCATGCGCAAAGTTCACAACGCCAAGCGTGCCGAAAATGAGCGTTAGACCAAGGGCGATCAAGGCATAAGCCGAGCCCTTATCTAAACCATTGAGAATTTGGATAATAATTGCGTCCATCGGACTTAGCCCCATTTTGTCTGGTGGATTGGCCCCACCTGCCGTGGGGAGGGTGGACCGGCAGCGCGTGCCGCCGGTCCGGTGTGGTTACGCTTACGCGCCCGGGTTACATGTCCCCAGATCGCCACCAGCAAACATCGGGTGCTCGCTATCGTATTCGACCTGAGCGCGCGGTGTGATTTCGACGATTTCCAGTGTGTCGTACTCGTTTGTCGGGGTCTCGGACCCTTTCATGACAAGCACGTCTTTGAAGCACTGGTGGTCGGCGGCGCGGTAAAGTGTTGGACCGTTGCCCAAGCCGTCAAACTCAAAGCCTTCAAGAGCTTCGACAACGGCGCATGGGTTGAACGATCCGGCACGTGACACCGCATCTGCATAGAGCAATGTCTGCACGTAGCAAACATGTGCCGCGTGGGATGGTGGGAAGCCGTGCTTCTCGCCAAACGACTTCACAAATGCCGCAGTGCCTGCGTCGGTCAACTGCCAGTTCCAGTTCATCGAGCCATAAACGCCCTGAATGTTGGAGCCCGCACCCGCCGCCATCAGCTCCGAGTAGAGTGGAACGATGATTTCGAAGTTTTTGCCGTTAACCTGCTTGTCCTTCAGACCAAACTGAACAGCCTGTGTCAGAGAGTTGATCATGTCCCCGCCGTAGTGGTTCAGGATCAATGTATCTGCGCCAGAGTTCAGGATTGGTGCGATATACGAGGAGAAATCGCCAGCGCCAACGGGCGTCAGCACGTTCTGGGTGGTGGTCCAGCCAAGGGCTTCGGTCGATGCTGCGATCGATTCCTGCTGGGTCCAGCCCCATGTGTAGTCGGCTGTCAGGTGGTAGGCCTGACGGTCGTTGCCGTACTCTTTTTCAAGCACAGGTGCCAGAGCCGCCGCAGACATATAAGCGTTAAAGAAGTGGCGGAAGCCGTTGGCTTTGCGGTCTTTACCGGTTGTGTCGTTGGAGTGCGTCACACCCGACATGAAGATTACGCCAGCTTCTTGGCATAGGCCTTGCACCGCAACAGCCACGCCAGACGACGAGCCGCCGCTAATCATGATGCATTCGTCTTTTTGGATCATGGACTGTGCGGATGCACGTGCCACGTCGGATTTTGTCTGTGTATCACCAGTGACATACTCGACCTTGTTGCCAAGGATACCAGTACCGTCCAGCGTTTTGGACGAGAATGTGTTGAGCATGCCGCCGTCGCCTTCACCGTTCAGGTGCTCGACTGCCAGCTTCATACCGCGCAACTGGTCAAGGCCTTCTTCGGCGTATGGACCCGTTTGTGGCACGTTAAAGCCGAATTTCACGGTGCCGCCGGTTGGCGCGTTTGTGAACCCCGTGTGGCTTTCAGCGCGCAGATATGTAGGCAGTGCAAGGCCGGCGCTTGCGATAGCGCCCGTCTTGATCAACCCACGACGTGAGAAATTAGAAATGGACATAAATATCCTCCCATTGGTTTTTCAGTACCGATTGAGCCTCCTCGCTCGCACGGCCTACACTTTGCAGTGTGAGGGCAACATCGCGGTAAGAGGGCCATTTGTGCAACAGGGCATTGCAATTGCTTAACGAATTGGTAAAGTAATGCACAAGAAATTTGTAACTTTTGTAAAGTATTTTTCGCGCAGGTGCAGAAAGTTACTGAAACAATAAGGGAAAATCTGATGCCAGTTTTTGGGGTTGCAGGGTCGCGGATTCGCGAACGCCGTATGGATCGCGGGATCAGGCAGTCTGATTTGGCTGCCACCGTCGGGATTTCGCCGTCTTATCTGAATTTGATCGAGCATAATCGTCGCAGAATCGCTGGCAAGTTGTTGGTGGGGATTGCCCGCGCCTTGGAGACGACACCTGAACAGCTGAGCCGTGGTACCGATGCCGCCGTGTTGGACCGGATGCGCAGTGCTGCCGCCAGTATGTCGCTGACGGTGGAAATTGCCCGCGCTGAGGAGATGGCGGGGCGCTATCCGGGATGGGCTGCGTTGATTGCCGCGCAGGCCAAGCGGTTGGCGTCGGTCGAGGAGCGTGTGCAGGTTTTGACCGACCGTATGACCTATGACCCAGAGCTGGCAGGGTCGCTGCACGAGGTGATTTCGGCTGTGACAGCGATCAGGTCGACCGCGTCGATTTTGGTGGGTGGCGAGGATTTGGATGCGGATTGGCAGTCGCGTTTTCACCGTAACATTTATGACGATAGCATCAGGCTGGCCCAAAGCAGTGAGGCGCTGATCGGTTATCTGGATTCGCCAAAGGCCGAGGGCACGCCGCATTTGGCACCTGTGGATGAGGTAGAGGCGGTTTTGACCCGTCATGGGTTTCACTTTGCGGCGATTGAAGCGCGTGGTGCACAGGCCATTGAGGCGGTAATTGCCGAGGCTGCATTTCGCGGGGCCGCGTCCAAGGCGATTTTGCAGGCGCATTTGACGACTTATGCGCAGGATGCGGCAATGATGCCTTTGCCGGCCTTTACGAAGGCGGCGGTGGCATGTCATTTTAATCCGCTTGCACTTGGCGTGCAGTTTAGCGCAGATATTGCGGCGGTGTTGCGCCGTTTGGCGAGCCTGCCTGCGGGGGACGGTGTGCCGCCGATGGGGTTGGCGGTGGCGGATGCGTCGGGCGCGTTGTTGTTGGTGAAGCCTGCGCCCGGGTTTGCGATGCCGCGGTCTGGTGCGGGCTGTCCGTTGTGGCCGGTGTTTGCAGCGTTTTCGCGCCCCGGTCAGCCTGTGCGCGCGGAGGTCACGATGCCCGGCGCAAATGCCCAGCGGTTTTTGTGTTACGGCGTGGCGCAGCCGATTGGCACGGTCGGGTTTGATGTGCCGCAATTGCTGCGCGCCACGATGTTGGTGATTTCGGATCAGGCGGCGGGGGCGGCCCCTGCGATCGGGGTGGGTGTGTCGTGCCGTATTTGTCCGCGCAGTGAGTGTGCTGCCCGCCGTGAGCCTTCTGCGATTATATGATGAGATCGCGCTTTGACACTGCCGGGAAATGCCGTGATAGTCACGTTATTGAATGTGACCGCGGGAGGGTGGCATTCGGGGAGGGACATTGAGAATGGCGAAGCGCGTTCTGCTTATCGAGGATGAGCCGAATATCATCGAAGCGATCAGTTTTATACTGTCGCGCGACGGGTTTACGGTGCACACGCATGAGGACGGCGAGACTGCCATGACCAAGGTGATGGCCTTGCCGCCCGATTTGATCATTTTGGATGTGATGTTGCCCGGACGTAGCGGCTTTGATATTTTGCGTGATCTGCGTGCCGAGCCTGTGACGGCGCATATTCCGGTGATGATGTTGACGGCGCGCGGTCAAGCCAAGGACCGCGAATTGGCGCTGCGTTTGGGGGCCAATCATTTTATGACCAAGCCGTTTTCCAATGCAGAGGTGCGCGACCATGTGCGTTCGTTGATGGGCGCATGAGTCCGCGTAAAGGGTCTGCGGTATTTTTAGAGCGGCAGGCGTATCACCACCGTCGTATGCGGGATTTGGCCCGTGCAGTGCCGATTTTTGGTGTGGTATTGTTGAGTATTCCGTTGCTATGGGTCCGGTCGGGGCCTGAGGTTGCGGGGGCCACCACAAGTCAGGCCTTGGTCTATGTGTTTGTGGTTTGGATATTTTTGATCGGGCTGGCGGCGGTGATTTCGCGTGCTGTCAAAAGCGATCCGCCACCTGTCGAGCCTACGGCCCCGCGCTAATGGTATCGTTTAATATCCTTGTTGCGGTGGCGCTGACCTATGTGGCGTTTTTGTTCACGGTGGCGTTTTTGGCGGAGCGTCGCGCAAGTGCCGGGCAGGGTGGCTGGTTAGCCTCGCCGATTGTTTACACGTTATCACTGTCGATTTATTGCACGGCGTGGACGTTTTACGGCGCTGTTGGATATGCCGCGCGGTCGGGGCTGGAATACGTCACGATCTATTTGGGCCCGACTTTGGTGATGGTGGGCTGGTGGTGGATTTTGCGCAGGTTGGTCCGCATTGGCCGCACGCAGCGTATTACCTCGATTGCCGATTTGATTTCGTCGCGGTTTGGCAAGTCGACGGCTTTGGGCGTGATTGTTACGGTTTTGGCGGTGGTGGCCGCGACCCCTTATATTGCGTTGCAGTTGCAGTCGGTCACTTTGTCGTTTGCGGTATTTGCCGAGGCTGGCGGCAAGCCTTGGGGCGGTGATCAGTTGAATGGCGCCGCGTTCACGGTGGCGATTGGATTGGCCACGTTCACGGTTCTGTTTGGCACGCGCAATTTGGACGCCAATGAGCGCCACCACGGGATTGTCATGGCGATTGCGGTGGAAGCGGTGGTGAAATTGGTCGCGTTGTTGGCCGTGGGCGTGTTTGTGGTGTGGGGCATTGCGGGCGGTCCGACACAGATGTTGGCGCAGATTGATGCCTCGCCGATTGCCCATTGGCAGCAGGATGGGGGCCGTTGGGTTAGTTTGATATTCCTGTCGGCAGCGGCGTTTATTTGTTTGCCGCGTATGTTTCAGGTGTTGGTTGTCGAGAACGTAGACGAGCGTCATTTGAACACGGCGGGCTGGGCGTTTCCGGCCTATATGATGTTGATGAGCCTGTTTGTGATCCCGATTGCGGTGGTTGGTTTGCGGATTTTACCTGCCGGCGAGAACCCCGATTTGTTTGTGTTGACCGTGCCGTTAAGCCAAGGCCGCGACGGGTTGGCGATGCTGTCGTTCTTGGGCGGGTTTTCGTCTGCGACGTCAATGGTGATCGTGTCGACGATTGCGCTGGCGACGATGGTGTCGAACCATATCGTGGTGCCGATCTGGTTGGCCACACAGTCGCGCGGTGGCGTCAATCGCTCGGGTGACGTGCGCCAGGTGATCTTGTTGTCGCGCCGGTTGTCGATCGCGGGTGTGTTGATTTTGGGCTATCTTTATTACCGCGTATCGGGCGGCGGCACGGCGCTGGCGGCGATTGGATTGGTGTCGTTTTCGGGGGCGGTGCAGGTTTTGCCGGCCTTGATTGGTGGGATATTCTGGCGCGGTGCGACCCGTATCGGGGCGGCGATGGGCTTGATTACGGGGTTTGTCGTTTGGGGCTGGACGTTGTTTTTGCCCAGTTTCGGGATTGATGCGGTGATCAGCCAAAGTGCGGTGGAATTTGGCCCGTTTGGCATCGGTTGGCTGCGTCCCACTGCGCTGTTTGGCATTGAGGGCATGGACAGCTTGGTGCATGGCTTTACGTGGTCTATCTTGTTGAACTTGTTGATGTTTTTTATTGGGTCCGTGTTCACGTTCCCGACCCCGCTAGAGCGGTTGCAGGGCGCGCAGATTGTGAATGTATTTGAGTATACGGCGGCCTCGCGGACGTGGGGCGGCAGTGCGGCGGGGGCGGAAGAGTTGATGCTGATGTCGCAGCGCATTATTGGTGGCATCGAGGCGCAGGTGTTTTTTCAACGCGAGGCGGAGGCGCAGGGCAAGGTCGGGTATTTGCCTGATGTGACTTCGGATTTCATCGAGCGGTTGGAGCGCGAGTTGGCGGGCTCGGTGGGGGCTGCGACGGCGCATGCGATGATCGGGCAATTGATCGAGGGCAGTGGTGTGTCTGTTGAGGATTTGATTGCGGTGGCGGATGAGGCGGCGCAAATTATGGAGTATTCCAACCAGTTGGAGGCGAAGTCTGCCGAGCAAG
>RCMY010013224.1_pt1 | contig 12224 bp, 9 predicted proteins | sample 2041341 | NCBI WGS metagenome assembly RCMY01 (sample SAMN09708234, study PRJNA481090) | Marine sediment metagenome, whole genome shotgun sequencing project.
ATGTTCTGACAGGCCACAACACAACGCCCTTCGTGATGTATCGCAAGGATCGCGTGCGCTTTCTATCTGGTACAGAAACCTTCAAGCTGTTCCGACTGTCGCCCGATGCCTCGACCAAACGCATCATCGCGACGTGCTGCAATACGCCCGTCTATTTGGAATTCAAAGGTGGTCACTGGCTGAGCCTTTTCGGCGGGCTGTGGACAGCGGAAACGATGCCCAAACCCGTCTTGCGCACGATGACGTCGGATCTACCTGATGCGACGAGCTTGCCAGACGACATACCGAACGCCAAAAGGCAAAACCTACGCTTCTTCGGCCAGCTTTTTGGTGCATGGGCAGCGATGAGGTTCCGGAATCCTAAAACGCCCGAGGCGGAGGAGATTTTGTTCTGAACCGCTTGCAGTTTCGCAGAGTGTTAATGCCATAAATCAGCAATGCAATGGCAACTGTGTTAACCATTGTTAACGCGACCATTCGAAAAAGCGGCCTTACTCCACCTAGAGTTGCGAGGAAAAAAGCGAAGAAACTCCTGTAAGCAACCGAACCCGCCGCTTCGTCCAGCGCCATTAATCTACCTTAATCCCTCGATCCGGTCTCTAAAATTTCGACAATAGGTCACAAAACCGCCCATTTCCCCCGTCAGATTGCAATCTACAGCTCCGATTGTTTCTCGCGAAGCAAAGAAGAGAGCGCCGTAGTTTTGGAGCCTAAAAGATGTACATCCTTGCCGTCGACGACGACCCGATCATTCTTGAACTGCTTGAGCACATCATCGGTGGAATGGACGGGCACGAGCTTGTTACGGCAGAATGTGTAACTGACGCTCTCGGTGTTATCGCAGCGCAGGACAAGCCGTTCGACAGCTTCTTGCTCGACATCCAGATGCCGGGCACCTGTGGTATCGAGTTTACCAAAATCCTGCGCGACACAGAGCAGTATCGCAGCACGCCGATCCTGATGCTGACAGCGATGGCCGACAAAGAATACATCGACAACGCCTTCGCGGCAGGGGCGACCGATTACATCACCAAGCCGTTCGAGTTGAACAGCCTCAAGGGGCGTCTCAGCCTGGTTGAGAAAATCGTCGCCGAGCAAAAGAAAAGTGCCAAGCGCGCCTATTCGGCGAACGTGTTGCACGGCATGTCACCGGACGATCTGGCCGACCAGCTTACAATTGACCTGCACCAGCCCGTTTCAATCGTTGATGTGGAAGGTGTGATCGAAAATCACGCGATGGAAAACTACGTCACCCAATTGTCCCGCAAATCGCTGTTTGGGTCCGTGGTGCTTGGCTTTACCATTCGCCATATCGCGGATTTGCACGAGTGTCTGACGCCATTCGATTTCATGTGCATTCTCACGGATGTCAGCGAAGCGATTTCCGACTGCCTGCTGCCGACCCGCAGGTTGGTGTCCTACGCCGGAAACGGCACGTTCGTTTGTGTTGTCGAAGGTGCTGCGCACATTGATATTACGAAGCTTGTCAATCATATCAACCTCTACATTAACGCGATGGATCTGTGCTGTAGTGATGGCACCGCATTGAACATCCGCGTCTGTGCTGGTCGCCCCAATCGGTTGGTCTGGCGCAAGGGGGACGGCGCGATTGAAGTGCTGCGTCAGGCTCATATCAGCGCCGAGAACACAGCGCTTCAATTGGAGCGTGAAGTTGGGAGCATCTGGACGGTTGCGCAAACGGCATGAGCAGCCCAGCCATAAGCGACAGTCTGGCCCCAATCCGGAACCGGTTTCTTTCGATGTTGCTGGATCGCCAAAATGCAATTCAGAACGACTTGGAGCTTGCCTTGGGCCAGCCCGATAGTGCGTTCGATGCCCTTGGCCGGATTGAAGCCGAACTGCATAAAATTGCCGGTACAGCAGGAACGCTTGGCTTCGTGGCGCTGGGCGAGGGTGCACGCGCAGCAGAAATTGCTATCGTTGAGGATCGCAATACCGCCTCAACGCCGACATCTGCGCTATACCTCAAAATCATTGACGTCCTGGAACTGACGATGGAAATCACCTGTCAGGATGCCGATCCACAGTTTGCGTGATGTTAGAGGCTTGCCGCACGGCAAGTAACGCATACATAGTCGGCTGTAATACGATCACTTTTCCAAAAAAACCAACCGTCGTGCACCGGTGTTACCGGACCGACGACAATTGACGTTAGAGTGACGGCGATGAATGACACCTGTCCGTATCTCAACTTCAATTTACGAAATGTATGATCTGCCAGATCACTGGGGAGACATTCAAGGCCGCGCCTTGAGGCAGAGAAGGATCAGCTTTTCAGCAGATCCTCAATTTCCTGTCCCAATGTCACCGGATCGAACGGCTTCATGATAACGCCGACTGCACCGGTCTCTTTAAACGCCTCAATTTCGTCCTGTTGCACGCGTGCCGTCATATAGATCGCCGGAAGGTCGGAAAGGTGTGCGAACGTGCGCAACTTTGCCAACGTCTGCGGCCCGGTCATACCGGGCATCATTACATCAAGAAGCAACACGTCAGGTCTGGCATTCGGGGCCGCCAAAATCGCGGCTTCGCCGCAATCATGCTGCTCGACCGTATAATCCCCCATCATTTCCAATGCCATCTTGGCAATTTCTCGAATATCCATATCGTCTTCAACGTGGAAAATATTCATAGGTTCTGAACTCTTTTATTCTGATTTTGTCCTGACAGAGCCATGGACTTTGGAAGATCGACAAAGAACGTCGTGCCACGCCCGACTTCGCTGTCAAAACTGATTTGGCCGTCCTGTTTGTCGAGAATAGCTTGAACGATGCTGAGGCCAAGACCCGTACCGCCTGTTGCAGCACGATTTTTAGAACCAATTTGGACAAAGCGTTGAAAAAGAAACTCTTGCTCTGCCTTCGAGATACCTTCGCCGCGGTCTGTGATGCTGATCCTGTTAAAGTCGCCGTGAACGCCAACGAGAATCGTGACTTCTCCGCCCGTTGGGGAGAATTTGATGGCATTGGACATCAGATTGACGAGCACTTGCACCATCCGATTAGGGTCGACGAAAGACGTAACACCAGCGATATCAATCTGTGTGGTGATGCGGACATCAAAGCGGTCCCTAAAATCCGAAATAGATTCGACGGCTGTTTCAACGATTTCGCCCAGATCGACGTCTGCGTTGTCGAAAACCATGGCGCCGTCAGCAATTTTGTCGAGGTCAAGGATATCATTGATAATCAGGATCAGACGGTCAGCATTGCGCTGGGAAATCTGGATCATATCGCGGGCGCGCTGTGGGAGTTCGCCCGCCGTTCCAGCAAGCACGAGGCCCATGGCACCTTTGATCGCTGTAAGAGGTGAGCGCAACTCATGGCTGACAGTTGACACAAACTCATGCTTGAGCCGCTCGGACTCCTGGCGGCCGGTTACATCGTTGAAGATGGCGACAATCTGATCATCAAACCCTGATTCCGGTGGGCGCTGCACGCTGACGTCAAAGTACGAATCCAGATGGCTTACATCAAACTTTTGAACGCCGGAATTCAGCGGCGCAGCTTTGCTGAAAAGAACCTGTGCGTCATCAGCTTCAAGGTTAAGCCATGTTGGCAGATCAGCGAGGTCAAGGTCATCTTCGCGTGCTTTCAACGCGAAGTTAGCAGCGGCACGGTTAAGGTGCGAAACCTGCAGTGTTTTGGCATCAAATACCAACACAGGGGCCGTCATACGGTCCAAAATAACGAAGGCGGCCTGAGCAGGCATCTTCTCTGATTTGTTGTTATCGTTGCACAAAACTACACCTCTTAAATAATTCACTCGGTCTAACGAGTTTAACCATTCGACCGCGTTGGCTTACCGATGCCTACATGGCAAATTCCTAAAGACAGAATGTGGTCAAATTTTGGAACGATCATGTCGTGATTCACGCCGTTAACGAATAATTAACCATCTGGGAGACGATGTCTTCAAGGTCTGTTCGGGATTTAACTATTTCGTGATCTATGCGTAGGTCGCGCACGCTCATCTCCTGTGCAGACAACGACATTATGCGCGCGTGGGGCTGGTATTTCACCACGTCATCCAACACCTCGCGGCCATGGCCGTCGGGCAATTCCCAATCAATAACCACCAGATCGAACTCCGCAGAGCGGATCGCGGCACGGGCTTCACCGATGGTTACGACGGACGTCATGTCGGCACGCGCGCCGAATCCCTTCCGGATGATTTCCGCGAAATCAGGGTCATCTTCGAGGTGAAGGACCCGGATCACAGACGGCGGCGTCGTCGGGAATGCAGCGTCATCAACCGTCAACATGCCCTCTCGCGCCAAGGGTACGGTGAACCAGAACGCGTTCGGCGTCTTGGCTTCGCTCTTGAACCCGATCTTCCCGTTCATCCGCTCCACGATCTGACGCGAAATATTGAGGCCCAATCCAGTGCCGCCTTTCGCACGAGTGTCCGAAGCGTCTGCCTGTGAAAACGGCTCAAACACCTTTAGTTTAAAATCATCCGAGATTACGGGGCCCGTGTTCAGGACGCAGATCAAGGCCTGATCTCCGACTGTTTCGAGCCTGATATGAACCTTGGAGTTGTCGTCGGAATATTTACACGCGTTCGACAGCAAATTCGCAACCACTTGTTGTGTCCGCTGCGGGTCGATGATCGCTATGACAGGCGTTCTGGGCGCCTCCATCACAAATTCGATTTTGTGCTGGACCGCGAAGGTGAGCATCTGTTCCATGCTGTCCGACAGAAGGGGCTGCAGGTGCACCGGTTCGATGTAAAATTCGACCTCGCCGGAACGGATCTTCTCAAGGTCAAGGATATCGTTCACCAGTTCCGAAAGCCTGTCAGTGTTGCTCGCTGCTATTTCCAGCAGTCGTTCGGCGCCGGTGGGCATGTTGGACACCATTGGCCCACGCAACAGACCCAACGCGCCTTTGATCGACGTCAAAGGTGTCCGCAGTTCATGGCTGACGGTCGCCACGAATTCCGCCTTCATCTTCTCGATGTTCTTCTTCTCGTTGATATCGTTGATTTGAACGATAAAGACCTCGGTTTCCCGAACCGGGTCAAACGTCCAGGCGATACTAAGCAGCCCCCAAATCGGCGGGCCGTTTTTGGGGATGATCTGACATTCGTTTTGGTACGACGACTGCTGCTCGGATTTCAGTTTGCTGATGGCGCGGAGAACGGTGCGAAAGTCAGACGGGGATAGCAGGTCGCGGAACCGCATCTCTCCGCGCAGTTCGTTTTCGGCATAACCGGTCATCCGGCACAGCGCTTCGTTCATGCCAAGGAAATGCCCTCCGGTAGAGAACAATGCCATCCCGACGGGTGCTTGTTTCACGACGAGTTCGAACCGTTCACGGCTTGCCCGCAGCGCATTACGCGCGTTTCGAAAATCTGTTTGATCCGTTTGTGACCCGACCAACCGCAATGCTTTGCCGTTCGCATCCCGCGCGACGACAACAGCATCCGACTTCATCCACCGAATAGAGCCGTCATCAAACTTTACGCGATATTCCGCGACGGATCGGTCATTTTTTCCTTCGATACAATCCTTGTTCACAATGTGCAAAGTATGGCGATCGTCGGGGTGGACGCGTGACAGAAAAAATTCTTGCGGGTCGAAATCAGTTGCATCAAGCGGCGCCTTCATCAGCTTTCGCCACGTATCGGAAACAACCGAACGATTGGTTGTAAGATCAAGATCAAAAACACCGATCTGGGCTCCTTCCAGCGCGAGGTTCCACCGTGCCTCGTTGCTTGCCAACTCTCGTGCACTTGCTTCGCTCTCGCTCACGTCCTGAACCAGCAACGTGGAGCGGATCGCACCGTTTGCGGTCATCCAGTCGTTTTTCTGAACCCGAAGACGCAAATTCGGGTCAAGCGGTGATCGTGCGCAGCGTGCTGTATCACCTGCGGGGCCGACATCGTGATTCAGTACGATCACGTCTTCAATGGCCGTACCGGGCTTTACCGACCCCATAGAAAACAGTTGCTGGGCCGTCTGGTTGGCTGACAAGATTTTCTCGTTTGGGTCCAGAACCAGAATGGCAATCACGGCATTGTGGATAACCGAAAGGGTTTCCTCGGTCTTAGCGCGGATTTCTTCGGTCTTTCGGGCAACGTCCATCTCGATCCGGTCTTCGCGGTGCGAAATGACCCGCAACACAAGGCCAAGAAGTCCGAAAACGATCAACCCCAGTATGCCCACGATCCATTTCGCCGGTCCCGTATTGGCACTCTCGAAGGCGGCTGTGCTGTCCCAGGTCAACGCCCAATCACGTCCGTAAAGCTCGACATTGCGGCTTATGCTAAAGCGCGGGGTGTGGTCGTCGGATAAATTGCTGAATACCCTGATAACATTTCCATCCGCGCCGTGGTCTGACACGGTCAGGGATGCGGCGCTTTCATGTTGCGCTGTCAGCGAGGTAAAGAGCGCGGTGCCGATAAACGGCATGTAAACCCAACCTTGAAAAGCGTCCTCTCTGGCTTGCGGGGAGGAGAGATCGGCGTCGGTGTTGTAACGGGGGCGCAGGACCAAAAACCCGAGCTCACGCCCTTCGTTCTGCACCAACTCGATTGGCGGGGTAAGTCGGACTGTATTGGTGTCTCGCGCCGCTTGCGCAGACGCACGACGTTCCGGCTCGAACCCCATATCCAGACCATAAGCCGTTATATTCTCTTCTTTCGGCTCTATAAACTGAATGACAAACCGTTCGTCCAGACCTGTGTCCGGATGAATAGATGGTAACAGTTGACCCTGATGTATCACAGGTTCGGACAGGTCGAGCGACGCGCTGTCACGCAAAACGGTAATGTAACCGACACCAAGAATGCCGGACATCTTATCCTCTATATCCAGCGTTTTCACATACCGCTCCCAGTCGCTCTCAGTCACGACAGTTGAAGCAGGGAAAAGTGCGGCAGCCCCATCAAGGGTCCGGCTGTAACCGTCAAGGCGGTTGGTCAATGCTTTCAGGGTGTCGTCAGCGTGGCTCTCGAAGATGTGCATCGTACGGTTACGCTCAAGTTGATCGACATAGACCGCAAACAGGAGCGATAGCAAAGCACCGAAAACAACAACGGAAACCCGATACCCTTTAGACGAAATCAAACCACGCCCCTTTCTAGGACAAACGACACAAATATGTCATAATGCGATAGAACGAAGCTCGCTTACGCCTTTGCATCACGAATACACGTATTGTTCAACTAACAGTTGATTTTCGTTAACTTTTGTTAGCGGCGGCGTCATGTGTGATTGTTTTGACTCATTGGCTGTCTGGTTCGCTGCCTGAGGTCTGTCGCACGGCAATTGCAAGGGACTGAACCTTGGCGCTGCTTTGCGGGGGAGGCATGCTCGGCGCGCTGTACAACCATCCCGTCAGGAACCATGCGGGCCGTTCGGACTACGCGCGGAGTTGCCGAAAACCAACTTAATAACCTGAGCTGTCATACCGACGGAAAAATCAGAATAGCCCTGAAATCATTGACGTTCGTGAGGGTTGGCCCTGTTACGATCTGGCCACCGATCCGATCAAAGAACCTGTGTGAATCGTTTGCACCGAGGGCCAAGGTCGGGTCTAAGTTAATCTCCTTGGCCAGTGCGAGCGTGTCCGGCCCCGCGTAGGCGCCTGCGACCTCGGCCGCGCCGTCAACGCCGTCGGTGTCGCAGGCGAGCACGTGAATGCCAGCTTGGCCGTTCAAAGCGATGGCTGCGGACAAAACGAACTCGGCGTTCGGGCCGCCAATGCCGTCGCCGCGACGGGTGACTGTACACTCACCGCCGGACAGCAGGAGAATGGGTTGGTCCGCCCCTGACATGGTGGCTTGCAAAGATCGCGCCAGCGCAGCTTGTTCACGCCCGAGGTCACGCGACTCGCCTTCGATTGCATCGCCTAGGTTTCGGACGTCGATACCGGCGGACATGGCTACTTGCGTCGCAGCGGCGAGCGAATGGGACGGAGCGGCGATAATTCGTGTCTCGGAACGCGCGAGGCGTGAATCGCCAGTGGGCACAACCGAAGATGAGTTCGCGATGGCTTTTATAATGTGATCGGAAACCGGAACTTTGTATTTCTCAAGGATCGCAAGAGCGTCTTGCGGGCTGCTATTCTCTCCCACTGTTGGCCCTGACGCGATGTCGCTCGGATCATCACCGGGCACGTCGGAGATCAATAAGGTCAGCAGTTTGGCAGGGTGGCAGGCCGCGGCAAGTTGCCCGCCTTTCACTTTACTAAGGTGCTTGCGCACGACGTTCATCGCTCCGATCGGTGCGCCGGAGGCAAGGAAGGACGTGTTCACTGATACCTTATCCGCAAGCGTCAAGCCGTCCGACGGCGCACACAGCAGGGCCGATCCGCCACCAGATATTAACGCGATAACAAGGTCGTCTTGGCGCAGCTCCGCGACGAGGTCGAGAATTCGCTTGGTCGCCTGTTCACCAGCGGCGTCCGGTACAGGATGACTTGCGGAAGCGATTTCAATGCCTTGCGTAGGACGCTCGTACCCGTAACGCGTGATAACGAGCCCGTCGCAGGGTCCGTAGTGGGCCTCGACAGCCTCTGCCATACGCGCACTGGCCTTGCCCGCTCCGATGATAAGAAGCCGTCCCTTGGGGCGCTCGGGTAGGTGAGCCGCGACCACGCGCATGGGGTCCGCCACTGCGACAGCTTCGTTGTAAAGGTCCGTCAGGAACGCACGGGGGTCAATCTGGATTTTGGTCATTATGGCTCAATACGCTGCGAAGGAGACCGGAGAGATAAACGGGATCATCTGCGAGGGTGCTGGAGAGGTCAAACCCAATAGCTGAATGAAGGATGTATGCACGAGTTCGATTTTCCGCCCAACCGCTATGTCATTTCCTTTAGGGTCGGGTGCATATTCCGACTAGGGTAAGCGGAATTCGGGATGTCGTAGAACGCGGCGAACTATTGAAAGTGAGACCACCTTGGCAACCAAATGCGAATATTGTCCGCTGCGGCGCAGATCCCTTTTTGCGCCGATGAGTAAGGACGAAGTCGCGTCCATGCAGCGTTTTAAGGTCGGTGAACTGGTCGTAGATGCGGGCACGCCCATTCTGCTGCAAGGGTCCAACAGCCCGCAATTATACACTGCACTGCACGGAATGGGCCTACGCTATAGCTTGCTCGAAAACGGCGAGCGGCAAGTCATTAACTTTGTATTTCCCGGCGATTTTCTGGGGCTTCAGGCTGGTCTTATGGGCGAGATGGGCCATTCGGTTGAAGCAACAACAAAGATGACGTTGTGCGTCTTTGATCGCAACAGTTTGTGGTCGTTCATAAAATCCGAACCCGAGCGCGGGTTTGAGCTGGCTTGGCTGGCTGCAATTGACGAACACTTCATGGGCGACGCCTTAACGACTGTCGGGCAACGCACCGCAATTCAGGCCGTCGCGTGGGCATTTGTGCGGGTTTACCTACGGGCGCAGGCGACGGGAAACGGGGAGGACGGCAACATGCGGTTCCCGTTTAAGCAGCGGGATTTGGCAGATGCTTTAGGACTGTCCTTGGTGCACACGAACAAAACCGTCGGATTGTTAAAAGCGAAACAATTGATTGGGTGGAGTGGTGGCAACGTGCAAATTCACAACTTGGCAGCACTGGCAAAGATCGGGATGGTTTCGCTGGACGGACCGAAAGTACGTCCAATTATGTGAGGTTCTTATTACGGCCAACGGGGACTGAGATAGGTAAAAAACAGAAGTGGCCAGCACAAGGCTGGCCACAGACAATTCAGATTGAAGCGTCGCTTCAGTAGTTGTTAAGGAAGTCGTCGACTTCTTTCTTGGCTTGATCCTTCGAACGGCCATATTTGGCCTGGATTTTGCCTTCAAGCGCTTCGCGATCGCCATTAACTTCAGCGATCTCGTCGTCCGTCAACTCGCCCCATTTGGCTTTTACGTTGCCGGTCGCTTCTTTCCACTTACCTTTAACTTGATCCCAGTTCATAGCGTGATCCTTTCACTGTTAACTTTACATATCGACGTGCCTTGCTCTGCGACTTGTGCAGAGCAGTGTTTCGACCCGTCTTGCATAATTAACACCCGGTCAGTGCAAAGGTTCCCGCGATTTAGGCAAAATGAAGTGGGAACTAAAAGCGGTTTGGCGCATTAGATACCGATTTATAAAGGAATGAATAATGTCAGAGAACCATGATCAAGACGAAAAGAAAGAGGTCTTGAAACAGGCTGAGACATTGTCATCCAGACAGATATTTGAGGTTATCCGACGAGAGGGTAACGACGAACTTGAGCGCCCGAACGGGTCGCTCCTTTGGTCCGGTATCGCGGCGGGCATTGCCATTTCGCTTTCGGTCTTGGGCGAAGCGATCTTCCGCACCTATCTGCCCGACGCTCAATGGAGCTACCTTCTTGAAAACCTTGGATATAGCATGGGCTTTCTGGTGGTTATTCTGGGGCGCATGCAACTTTTTACGGAAAACACGATATCCACGGTCCTCCCAGCTATGCAAGATCCAAGCCGACGGATGTTTAAGCGTGTCGCAGTCCTCTGGAGCATCGTTTTGGTCGCAAACGTCGTTGGCGCTTTTGCCGCCGCGCTGGTCTTTGCCTATACGTCGGCGATCCCGTCCGAACTTCTGCCAGCTATCGAGAGCCTTTCAAGGCACGCAACGTCTATGGGCGCGTCGGAATCGTTCCAACGGGCAATTCCGGCTGGTCTTTTAGTGGCGGCGATCGTTTGGATGCTGCCGGAATCCGAAGGGTTCGGTTTCTTCGTGATCCTCGTCTTTACGTGGATGATTGCCGCAGGTGACTTTACCCATGTTGTTGCCGGGTCGGTCGAAATGGCGTTCTTGGTCGTGCAGGGGCAGTTTCCGATCTGGGACGCTTTGTTCGATTTCTTCCTGCCGGTTCTGGCTGGTAATATCTTAGGCGGAACGTTGATATTCGCCCTTCTGGCGTTCGGTCAGGTCCGTCGGGAACTATCGGACTAATCGGTCCCTAACTTAGCGGATCAACGTTACCGCGTTGATCCGAGAGGGGGACGGGTGGGAACCGATGATCATCAATACGGTCGCCTTGTCATATTGATCACCGACATCGTGTTCGCCGCCCTCCTTCAGGCCAAGACCGACTTTGCCAGTTCAACGCAGCACTTACGCTCGGCGTAATATTGACACTAAGCAAGTGTCGCGTGACGTCTCAAGCATCAGTCCAATCTGTATGTGCTTTGGCGTCTAAAGGCTTTCTCTGCCTCGGTCCAATCGCTTTGATCGACATGCTCATGTTGATAGGCATGGTTGTCTAGGACGGTCAGCGTCCTTCAGGCGGAGATTTATCTTGCCACAAACGCCATAGAGGCACAGTTTGTCACCCCAACACTGGTCGGCAAACACCTTTCGGTTAACCGGCTGCTGGTGCTCTAGTCGCTGCTTTTCTGGTTGTGGCCCTGGGGCCCAATCGGTGGGATTATTGCGATCCCTCTTTTGATCTGGGGGATGACTGCGTTCAAGGGCATAAGAAGGACGGGAAAAACAATTCTCCTGTCAGTCTGAAGCCCCTAACGCAGCCTAAAAGTCCCGCGCATCCGGCACGAAATCGGCGATCTTGAACCGAAGTGTCATGGAATATTTGTTCTCGCTTTGATCAATCTCGATCTTGCCGCCCAACTGGATGGTGAACGCATTAATCAACTGAGAGCCAAGTCCGGTGCTTTCGACCTGTTCTGCGTCGCCGATGGAGTTGCTCACCGAGAAGATGCACTCATCCCCGATCTGGTTCAGCGACGCGCGTAAAAAGGGTTCGGATGTGCCGGGAACGCCAAGATATTTCATCGTATTGGTCATGCCTTCGGCGACCAACAAAGACAACGGAACCGCCTGATCGGGATAGAGCATGACCTGCTCGATATCCGTGGTAAAGTTGAGAGGTTCCTCAAACGATACGCCAACCTGCACAGATTTTTCCACGATGTCCGATACGAGAGACCCCGCATCGACCATGCCCCCGTGTTGAGACTGGTAAAGGTCCCTGTGAATGGTAGCGAGGCTCAACACGCGGTCTTGTAGGCGGGACAGGACCTGTTTCGTCTCGTCCTGCTGGGCGGTTCTGATCTTCATGTTCATGATTGACGAGATCAACTGCAGGTTATTCTTAACGCGGTGATGCACTTCTTTGATAAGCACGTTTTTCTCACGCAACGTATCTTCAAGGCGCGCTTCTTCGCGCATGATGACATCCGTCAACCGATCAAAATTATCGT
>RCMY010004390.1_pt1 | contig 12223 bp, 12 predicted proteins | sample 2041341 | NCBI WGS metagenome assembly RCMY01 (sample SAMN09708234, study PRJNA481090) | Marine sediment metagenome, whole genome shotgun sequencing project.
GGGGGGGGGGGGGGGGGAGCCAGTGCGCTTCCTCTTCTTTGGTGCGGTACCCGAAGGTGCTGCCGGGGTATGCGCCGTTCTGGTGGAAGAACCGGTACACCTCGGCTTCGATGATGGTGGGCCCTTCGCCTGCGCGCATTCGCTTGGCGGCCTCCTCCATCGCGAGGTGCACGGCGAGCGGATCCATGCCATCGACACGCCACGAAGGGATCCCGAATCCCTGACCGCGCACTGAGAAACGTGGGTCAGCAGTGACTTCGGAGGCGTGGGTGGATACGGCGTAAAGGTTGTTCTCTACGAAGAAGCAGACCGGGAGTTTCCACGCGGCAGCGAGGTTCATCGACTCAAGGACGGAACCGATCTGCGATGCCCCGTCACCGAAATAATTGATGGTGAGGTCGCTGGTGCCCTTGGTGTCACTGTGCTTTTGAGCCCACGCGTTACCGGTGGCCATGGGCGCTCCGCCACCGACAATGGCGTTCGTACCGAGCGCACCCGCTTCGAACCACTGAAGGTGCATGGATCCGCCTCGTCCACGGCAGAACCCCTGAGCGAGACCAAGGATCTCGGCGAGTGTGCGTTGCAGTACGGTCTGAATCTCGGGCGTGACAGGATTCGCCGGGTCGATGGTGCCGCTACTGACGTGGGTGAGTGCTTTGGCGAGAAACTGGTGGTGACCGCGATGTGAACCATTCACACCGTCTGTCGATCGAAGCCCAACGATCGACCCGACGGCACCGCCTTCCTGCCCGACGCTGGAGTGTGCTGGTCCATGCACGAGCCCCGCGCCGGCGACATCCAGAACAGCTTCTTCGAACGCGCGGATCAAATGCAGTTGGCTCAGCATGGTGCCAAGAAGGTTCGGGTCGGCAGCATTCCAGTCGGCGGCAGTGGTGGATAGCTCGAACCAATCCACTCCGGTTTGAAGCCGCTTCTTCTTTGGCATGCTCACTACCCTCTCGTTTTGGGACGGTTGATCGATGGGCTTGACAAACCCACGGTAATCCTAAATTGGATCCAATACAACCGAATTCAAGCAATTTCGGTCATTATTCCTGCCCGCTAACGCACTATTGGCTACAATGGGTGTAAACGTGAGGGGCGACCACCGTGAAGCACACAGGCATTCCCGGAATTCGCGGCACCGACCATATCGGGTTCACCGTGCCCGACATTGCGGAAGCGCACACATTTCTGGTCGACATCATCGGGTGCGAGCAAGTGTACGAACTTGGCGCAAAGCAATCAGATGACGAGTGGATGCGCACTCACCTCGGGGTGCACCCGCGCACCGTGATCCGAGAGATCCGTTTCTACCGCCTCGGCAACGGATCAAACTTCGAAGTGTTCCTCTACGAAGCCGCTGACGAACAGAAACCGCAACCTCGCAATAGTGACGTTGGCGGGTACCACATCGCGTTCTACGTTGACGATCTCGACATTGCATTGACGTATCTCCGAGACAACGGCGTAGAAGTCATGGGCGAGCCGACGGTGAGCAAGCAGTCGGCAGAGGGCCAACGCTGGGTCTACTTTCGGAGCCCGTGGGGGCTCCAGTTCGAGCTTGTGAGCTTTCCGCAGGGCAAGGCATACGAGAATGGTGCTGAACGCGTGCTGTGGCATCCGGCACACCCCGAACGATGACGAAAGATAAACGATGACAGTGCTCCCCACGATCCATGGCGGAACGGGCCTTCGGATCGCGAACGCCCTTCGCGAGTCGATTCTTGCTGGCGAGCTTTCGCCAGGTGAGCGAATCCGCCAGAACGAACTTGCGTCGCGGCATGGCGCAAGTCGCCTTCCGGTAAGAGAAGCCTTGCGAATGTTGGAGGCTGAAGGGCTCCTCACCCTGGTTGCGAACACCGGGGCGTGGGTGTCCCAGATCAACGTCGAAGAGTGTGAAGAAATGTACCAAATGCGTGAACGGCTGGAGCCATTGCTCTTGCGAATGAACGTGCCTCACCTCACGGACGAAGAGATTGAAGACCTCGGAACTCTGGCCGACGCGATGGAGGCCACCGCCGATGTCGAAGAGTTTTTGCGGCTCGACCGAGACTTTCACTTGTCTGGCCTAGAGGCGTTCCCCACAAGTGTGCTCGGTGACACGGTGCGGTCGCTGTGGAACAGAACCCAGCACTACCGCCGCGCAGTAACAACCCTTTTCTATGCAGAGGGAGATAGAAGCGTCCACCACGATCACCAACTCATTGTGGCCGCGCTTCACCGCAGAGACGCCGACGAGGCAGAGCGAGTGCTTGCCGGCCACATTCGACGTAGCCGACTAGAACTGGTGCGCAACCAAGAGGTATTTACTGCCGGCTGACGTCATCCGCTAAAGCGGTAAAAGCACTATTCGTCGCCAGGCAAAAAGTATCCGGCCTGTTCGAGAGTGGCAGCGCCACTGTATCCCCACAGCGTGACAACCGGTTCCGTCTCTGAGGCATTCTCCAGCCCGTGGTACACATTCTTCGGAACGAACACCACGTCACCCGCGCTCAAGTGGAGCGACTCGTCACCAACGTGCTTAATGGCAGAACCGGAGATCACGAACTCCCACTCCTCGGCATTCGGGTGACGGTGAATGTCGTGCTTCGCACCGGGCCGAAGCACCGTGCGGCCGATGACGGTTTGCTCAGCCCCAACAGTATCTGCGGTAACGAGCCACCGCACCTGCATGTCGACCCAACCTCGGTCTGCTCGAAGAGTCTCATCAATGGGGACCGCCTCGGAATGGACGACGTAACGGCTCTCCTGCATTTCTACTCCCTCACTCTGTGGTGCGACGACTGTCTAGTACTCGTTGGCGATGAAGAGCTCCTGCGCTGGGAACAGCGTGAGAAGTTCAATGCCGGTATCCGTCACGACGACTTCTTCCTCGATGCGTGCGGCAGACACTCCGTCAGTTGCGGGGAAATACGTCTCCAAGGCAAAGACCATTCCTGGTTGCAGTTCGACCGGGTCTTCGAAGGAGTTCAGTCGAGAGATGATGGGCCGCTCGTGCAGCCCTAGTCCCAACCCATGAGCAAACTGGAGCCCGAAAGCCTCGAGCTCACTGTCGAAGCCAAACTCTTCAGCCTTCGGCAGCGTCTTCGCGACTTCGTCACTCCCCACGCCGGGTCGGATCGCTGCCATCGAACGATCCATCCACTCGCGCGCTTGCTTATAGGCATCCTTCTGAATCTGTGTCGCCGAGCCGACACCAAACGTGCGGTAGTAGCAGGTGCGGTAGCCGTTGTAGGAGTGGATGATGTCAAAGAATGCTTGATCACCTGGCCGAATAATTCGATCGGTGAAGTTGTGCGGGTGGGGGTTACAGCGTTCGCCAGAAATGGCATTGACCGCTTCAACCTGATCCGAACCCATTTCGTAAAGCCGCTTGTTGGCAAGCGCGACGATCTCGTTCTCGCGCACGCCGGGCTTGAGCGCTTCCACGATGTCCTGATACACGCCGTCCACCATTGCGGCGGCCTGGTTCAGGAGCACGAGTTCGTCGTACGACTTGATGACGCGAGCATCCATCATCGGCTGTTGAGCGTCGGCGATACGCAATCCTTGGCTTTCCATTTCGAACAGGAACGGAGGCTCAATGATGTCAATACCGATCGGTGCCTCTGCCAGACCTTCGGCGGAAAGAATGGACTTGATCTCAGCGACCGCAGTCTTCATAAGTCCGGCCTGTGGCGCAACCGCACCGCGGAATCCGAGAAAGCCGGCACGGTAATTTTCGTCAGGGGTCCACTGTGAGTAGAGCTTGTGGTGTTTCACGGCTGAGCCGAAGTCCCAGAGGATGGGGTCCTTGCCCGGCAGGAGGAGGGTGTAGCGAATCATTTTGTCGCCGAGCCCGCCACCAATCCACGTCTGAGTGACGTAGCGAATGTTATAGAAATCAAACAGTAGGAATGCGCCACAACTCGAGGATTCGAGGGCGGCTTGCGCCCGGGCAAGACGGTAACGCCGGAGCCGATCGAAATCGACACGAGACTCGTAATCAACTGCGGTGTGCCCAGGAGCCGGGATGCCTCGAGCCCAGTTGTGATTACTGGAAAGGCTTGACGGTGCGACCCGATCAGGCGTTGCGTGTTCGGTCATCATGACTCCTGTGTAAGTTTTGGTGGTTGGGCTGGGGCCACGTTTGGTCGTGGCCCCAGCCCGAGTTTTACTATGGTGCTGTTATCACCACTCCGGTGCGACTGCGGGGTCGCTGGCGTTCTCCTCGGTGACCTTCACTGACGGCATCAGCAAGTCGTTGACGGCGACACCGGTCAGCACATCGTGGGCAAGAACGATCGCGTTCTCCCCGTCCCATGACGATGACTGGAAGATCGTGCCATCCAGCTCGCCGGACGCGACTAGGGGGTTTCCGAGCTTGGTGTTTCCGATCGACGTGATGAACAACGACTTCGGATCGATGTTGCGTGCCTTGAGCGCATCAATTGCGCCAGCGACCATCGTGTCGTCAGCCGCGTAGATGCCCTGTACATTCTCCGGGCCTACCGCAGTGAGCATTTCGGAGACGGCAATCTGCGAGTCATCCTTGTTCCAGTTGCCCGGCTGCTCAGCGAGGATCGTGACGTTGGGGCACTTGTCCTTTACCGTGTCCACAAAACCGTCGTGGCGTGTAGTGGCGGTGGAGTTTCCGGTGAGCCCGTTCACAACGAGGATTCCGACCTTCTGGTCGCCGACCAACCCGCACATGATTTCCCCGGATGCGGCACCCTGGCCGTAAGTGTCAGGACCAGAGAATGCCTTGCTCAGACTCTTGTCTTCTGGGTTCAGGTCTGAATTGGTGATGGTAACCGGAATGCCAGCGGAATTGGCGGCGGCGAGGCACGGGCGAACCGTGTCACCGACGGCGGGCCACAGAATAATGAGATCCGGCTTCGCGGCAACAGCCACTTCACACTCACTCGCCTGTTGGTCTGCATCGTATTTGGAGTTGGTGATGGTGAGCTCGATATTGAGCTCTTTGGCCTTCGCCTCCATAGCGGGAAGATAGGTCGTGCCGTAAGGCTGGTCGTTGCCCTGAGGCAGCAGTGCGTAAACACTGTAGCTACCATCGCCGTCGGCACTGGCCCCACCATCGGAGCTCGTTGCGCAGCCGGAGACGGCAACTGCCGCCGCTGCGAGTAGGCCGATGAAGGCCAGCTTCTTCTGTGAACGCATAATGTGACTCCTTCTCTTGGTACTTCTGGTGTGCGGGTGAATTTTCAGTTGGTGCTGATGCTCGGCCCGTCGGGTGCGGCCGGTTAGTCCTGACCGGTTAGGTCTGGACCCTCTCACGACCCTTGAGGGACAACTTGAGCCCCTTGAAGGCCGCGCGAAGATTTGCTGGGTCAGAGATCACTGCGAGAAGCAGGATGCTGCCGATGAAGATGTCCTGAATGTCGACCTGCACGCCGGAAAGCGTGAGTGCAACTTGCAGAATGCCGAGCGCTAGGGCACCGATGAGCGTACCGAGCACGGATCCGCGACCACCGTTCAGTACAACACCACCGATGATGGCGGCGGCGAAGCTGGCGAGGAGCACAGTCGAGCCGGCGGTCGGGTCGGCAGCGGTTCGCTCCAAAGTGTTGATCACCCCAGCCATTGCGGCAATGAATCCCGAGATCATGAACCCGGTAGTGATGCGGCGGCGGGTCGGGATGCCGACATCGGTCGCCGCTTGCCGGTTCCCTCCTACTGCGTAGAACTCACGACCAGACTTCGCTTTGGTTAGGAAGAGCTGCAACAGAATGAACACGAGGAAGAAGATCAGAATTCTCGGGGTCAGCGGGCCAAGTAGCGGCGCCCCAAACGCCAGGCCGAAATCGATGTCGGACATCCGCACCGGCTCCTCGTTGGAGATGACGAACGCAAGGCCTCGAAGCGCGAACAGCATTCCCAGCGTTGCGATAAATGAGTTGATGCCGACGACCACCACAAAGAATGCATTGATCAGGCCGATCACAATTCCCGTAGCGAGTGCGGCGAGGATACCAAGCCACACGTTCGGTATCGAAGCCATCACCACTCCACACACCGCGAGCGTGCTCGCAATGCTCAGGTCGAGTTCGCCGGTGATGATCACGGCGGTCAACCCGAGCGCCACCAATCCGATGAGCGCTACGCGCCCCAGCGACACCTGAAATGACGTGATGGCGATGGGTTCAAAGATCGCCGCGAAGGTGACTACCAGCACCAGCAAGATAACGGCCCGGCCCTCGGTGCGGCGCGCAACGAACACACGTGCTTTATCGAGGAAGCCTTCTGACTTGGTGTCAAGCTGCATTGTCTGCGTCATCGCTTGGCCGCCTTTCTTGCAATTACATCTATCGAGACCGCGAAGACAATCAGCATGCCTATAGCCATCTGCTGGAAGCCGAACCCAATACCGGAAAGCACGAGAATGTTCGTGAGCACGCTCACGAAGATCACACCGAGCAGGGTGCGGAGGACGCTGCCTTTACCGCCAAACACGCTGGTGCCCCCGATGATGATCGCCGCTAGAGCCTGAAAGTCGTACCCTTCCGCCATGGACGACACGGCCGTGTTCGAGAATGCCGCGAGTGTGAAGCCCGCCACCATCGCGGACAACGACGTGATGAAGAACGCACCAACCACGACGGCACCGGTTCGAACGCCCGCCAACCGGGTGGCTTCCTTATTGGAGCCGAAGGCACGCACGGTAAAACCGAATGTTGTGCGGCTCATCACGAACCACAGGATGACGGCAATCACAACCAGCAAGATTGCGGACAGCGGGATCGGGCCCAGCTTTGCCTGGCCGAAGGCGCGGATGGGACCGTCCTCTGGACCAAACACAATGCTTCCGCCGGAGAGCCAGCGCAGGATGCCGAGACCGATGAATGTTGTGGACAGCGTAACGATCACTGCGTTGGCTTTGAAGAATCCGACGGCGAGACCGTTGACCAGTCCGTAGAGTGCTGCAATCACCAAAGCGATGCCTATCGCTGGCAGCATCCCGAGGTGGTTGCTCACGCCAATGAAAACGACAGCGGAAGTTGCGATCTGAGCGACGATAGAGAGGTCGAGGTAGTTGCCGCTGACAACCACGAAAGTCATGCCGAGCGCTGCAATGCCGATCGGCGCTGCGCGGTAGAAGACGTCAGTGATGTTCGCGAAGGAAGCAAATCCGTCGATGAACACTGCAGCGAAGAGAATGATCAGAATGGTGAAAACGACCACCCCGCGCTCCGCCAACCACTGCAGCAAACTGAACTTGCGTACCAGTGTTGCCGCCGGTTCAGGTGCGACTTTGATCAGTTCTGTGTGAGTAGGGCCCGACATTATGCTGCCTCCGTTCGGGCTCCAGATGCCAGCGACATCACTGACTTCTCGGTGGCCTCGTCTTGCGTGAGAGTGCCTTCGATGCGTCCATCACGAATGACGTGGATGACATCCGAGAGATCCAAAAGTTCGGGAAGGTCGGAGCTGACGATGAGAACTGCTGCCCCGTTGTCCGCTAGTTCACTGACGAGCCGGTGGATTTCGGCTTTAGCGCCAACATCCACTCCACGGGTTGGCTCATCGAGGATGATGAGTTTCGGCTCACGCCCAAGCCATTTCGCGATGACAACTTTCTGCTGGTTACCACCGGAGAACTCGCCAACTTCGCGCTGGATTTCTGGTGGCCGCAGGCCAACAATGTCGACATAGCGTCGCACGTAGGTGAGAATCTTGCTGCGACTGAGAACGCCTGCGCTGCTCAGCGCCATCCGGTTGGGGAGTGAAACGTTGTCGCTGACCGTCATGGTGAGCGCGGCTCCATCGGTGCGACGCTCTTCGGGAACGTACCCGATCCCTGCTTTCACTGCGGAATGATAGCTGCCGATGCGGACGGTGCGCCCATCACTGGTCATCGTGACCGTCCCTGCGTCTCGCGGGTCTGCGCCGACTATCGCTCGAACGATTTCTGTCCGGCCTGCGCCGACCAGCCCACCGAGCCCAACGATTTCGCCTGCGCGCACCTCAAGGTCGACGTCATGCACCCTCTTCGCGCGGATGCCTGTAGCCCTAAGGACAACCTCCCCGAGAGTACTGGTTCTCCTGGACTCGAGTTCTTTCGCCAACTCTCGTCCCACCATGGCGTCGATGACCTCGTTGGGGGTCGTTTGGTCCACTCGTTCGGTGATGACAAGCTTGCCGTCACGCAGGATGGTGACGCTGTCACAAATTCGAAAGACTTCGGGGATGCGGTGGGAGATGTAGATGATTGCCATGCCCGCCGTGGCGAGGCGCTGCAACATATCCAACAAGTAGTCAGTCTCTGCCGGAGTCAAGGTTGCGGTCGGCTCATCGAGAATGAGCACTTTCGGCTTGCGAGCAACCGCACGCGCAATTTCTACAAACTGCCGCAAGGCCATCGAGAGGCGGGAGATTCGTTCATTCAAATCTACTGACACTCCGATCTCTGCGAGCGCGTCGCGGGCGATCGTTGCCATTTCTCGACCATTGATCAGGCCGGCTTTCGTTGGGGTTGAACCGAGGACGATGTTCTCTGCCACCGTCATCTCCGGTATCAGGCTGAGCTCTTGGTGCACGAGGGCAACCCCAGCATCCAGAGCTGCTCGCGGTCCGCTCTTGAGCGGCTTACCTTCAACGAGGATCCTGCCGGCATCGGGGGTGAGAATTCCGGCAAGCATCCTCATGAGAGTGGATTTGCCCGCACCGTTTTCGCCGACTACCGCATGAATTTCGCCAGGCTTCACGCTGACCGACACCTCGTCAACCGCGACCGCGCCGCCGAACCGCTTAACGACGTTCACCGCCGAGATCACTGCGGGGCCCTGAAGGCCTTGTTCTTCATTCACAATTTCCACCTCAAAACGACATTGTCTTTATGGGAAAGCTGGGGTTCGCGAGTTAGTGCATCACCATGCCGCCGTCGATCTGGATCAACTGGCCTGTCATGTAGTCGCTCTCGGAACTCGCCAAGAATGAGGCAACGCCGACAATGTCGGCCGGGTAGGAGTAGCGGCCCATGGGAATTGCGGTCGCGGCGATCGTGTCCATAGATGTACCCGGCTTATCGAACAGGCCCATCTCGGTGAGTTCTTTGTCGAGTTGCTCCCACATCTCGGTGCGAACAACTCCTGGCGCGTAACCGTTGACGGTGATGTTGAGGTCGACGAGTGACTTCGCGCCCGCCTTAATAAGACCGAGTACAGCGTGCTTGCTCGCGGTGTACACGGTGGAGTCGATGAAGGCATCACGCGACAGGATCGAGCCGACGTTGATGATCTTGTACGGGTCTTCCTGTACGCCTTGGTCGCGCATCTGGCGACCGGCGGCCTGCATGCAGTTGAATGTGCCCCACACGTTGATGTCGTTAATGAGCCGCCAGTTTTGCTCGGTCACGTCTAGGAAGAACATGGGCTTGTTGACTCCAGCGTTGTTCAGGAGAACGTTGATGCTCCCAAATTCTTTTACCGTGTGCGCAACGGCAGCAGCGGCTTCATCGGCCTTCGTGACGTCAAGTCGAATAGAGGTCGCCTCGCCACCGTCACTAATGATTTCGTCGGCTACCTTTGCCGCGCCTTCGATATTGAGATCGGCCAGACAGACCCGCGCACCTTGTGCGGCGAAGTGTTTGCCAATTGCGGCTCCCATGCCTTGTGCTCCACCCGTAACAAGGATGTGCTTCCCGGCTAAACGCTGTGCATCCATACGATCCCAGTCCATTCTGAGTTTTTCACTGCTGAGTCTGTAACCTCGGTGTGTACGGAGAAGAACGTATCTGCCTCAACATCGAGATAGTGTTGTGTGGGAGTTTACACACAATTGGATCCAATGCAAATAGAACCCGGTAAGTTAGTTATGAGAGAACACTGGTGATTGTTGATCTGCACATGTGTACTGGCCTGTGAAGACGGCGCCGTAACCAAAGGAGAAACTATGGAACCCGCGGAAGGCAAAGAATGGGAGCTCGTTGGCGAGCGCATCCGTGCCGCACGCGTGGAAAATGGCATTAGCGTTCGGGAACTTGCTCGACGGATCGACGTATCCGCGAGTCATGTTTCGCAGGTAGAACGCGGCCTCGCGTCGTTTAGCGTCCGTGCCCTCTACACAGTGGCTAGCGTCCTCGGTGTCTCTATGGACAGTCTTTTTGAACACCCCTCGGATACTGCAGAGGTTCCGGCGCCAGACGCTGGGCCTGCGCCGCTCACCGGGTTGTCTCTTGACGAAGCAGGTGTTGTACAGCGCGTGGGTCAGCGACCAATGATTACGCTCGCCTCGGGTCCGCGTTGGGAACGGTTAACCGCACGCCCCGAATCAATGTGCGAGTTCATCGAAGTGGTTTATTCGCCGGCAGATTCCTCCACTGAGCCTCCATCCGACTTTGTTCGACACGACGGTCGCGAGTACGGAATTGTCACACAAGGCTCCCTCAACGTTCAAGTCGGTTTCGATTCGACAGTGCTCGCTGAGGGTGATTCGATCGCCCTCAATTCCAGCGTTCCGCACCGATTCTGGAACAGCACTCTCGGGGAAGTCCGTGCCATCTGGTTTGTGCTCGACCGTGACGGCGGGAACGTTTATCCGGATAGTTCTCCGGGCGCAGAAACCTCTTTAGGCGCAGAGGTGGCAGCAACGGGCAAGCTCACTCATTTTGACCACCTCTCCATCGAAGGCCCGCCTCGCCCATGACAGAAATCGGCTTCCTTGGCGTGGGCCAAATGGGCGCTGCGATGGCGTTACGCCTCCTTCACGCCGGGCACGCCGTTCATGTTTGGAACCGCTCCCTGGCCGCAACCGAACCCCTCGTCGAGGCGGGCGCGAAGCGTGTCGCGACGCCGGAGGAAGCCCTCGCGACCGGGCTGGCATTCTCGATGCTTGCCAATGACGCTGCCGCAGATGCCACCTTCTCCGAAGCAACTCTGCGATCTGCTTCCGGAACCGTTCACATCAACATGGCGACCATGAGCACCGAGTGCTCGCGTGCACTCCACCAACGCCACACACTGGCAGGAGTTCACTATGCCGCTGCACCGGTTCTGGGGCGCCCCGCCCTAGCCGCGAGTGGGCAGCTCAACATTGTCGCTTCAGGCTCACCCATCGCGCTGGAGCGCGCTGCAGAGTTTTTTCCTCTTCTCGGCAAGCGGATGTGGAACCTTGGTGAGGATGCGGCATCCGCAAGCCTCGTGAAGATTGCCATGAACTACAACCTCATCCACGCAATTCAGGCTCTCGCAGAATCAGTGAACCTGGTCGAGCGGGGTGGAGTTGACCCTCACACGTTTGTGGAGGTCCTCACCGACGCAGCATTCACGGGAAGCGCGTACACCGGATACGGCGCTCTGATTGCCGACCGCACTTATCTTCCCGCAGCATTCTCTGTCGAGCTGGGGATGAAGGATCTGGGGCTCGCCCAATCCGCCGCCACCGAGCTTTCCGCTGCGCTGCCGACTGCCGAGACGCTTCACCAAGTTTTTGCCGCCGCGCTCGATGACCCTGAACTTGCGGAGCTTGACTGGTCTGCTGTCGCCGAGATTACGCGGAGGCAACGTGATGCAAAAATTGGCGGTACCGGTGGGATTTGAACCCACGGTGGGCTTTAACCCACACAACTTTTCGAGAGTTGCACCTTCGGCCGCTCGGACACGGTACCGGGGACGAGTTTAGTACACGACTCGTGACCGAATGAACTGGGGTGGAAAAGATTGCGACGCTCTACCGCTACGGGTACACAATCCATATGATTCGAAAATGACATCACGGACATTGCCCGCGCGAACCGCACAAACTAACCCTTTCCTGCGGGCGTTGTTGATCATCGCCCTCGTCTCCTTTGCCGCAGCACTCATCCTCGCCTTGACCGGGTTCCAAAGACCCGAGGACTACGAATTCAATGCCGCAGACGCCGCAGTGCGCTTGTCCGTGAGCGGAATTCTGGCGGGCGTTGGCGGAACTGTCATGCTCGTGTGGCTGCATGCCGCCGCTGTGACGTGGAAGCACACTAGTTAGTCGGGGTCTGATCGGCGCGTCGCCAGTCGTCAGAGGCCCGACGTAGTCTTTAACCATGGCCCGCCCCACCACCGACTTCCGCTGCACTGAGTGCGGTTGGACCTCCGTGAAATGGGTGGGGCGTTGCGGCGAATGCCAAACCTGGGGCACCGTCGTCGACACCGCCGAAGCCACCGGCGGGCTCCGCTCCATGAAAGCGGTGCGCCTCACGGAGGAGCGAGTCGCCCGCCCGATCACCGAAATCGGTGCCGAGGATGTC
>RCMY010004392.1_pt1 | contig 12219 bp, 9 predicted proteins | sample 2041341 | NCBI WGS metagenome assembly RCMY01 (sample SAMN09708234, study PRJNA481090) | Marine sediment metagenome, whole genome shotgun sequencing project.
TCAGTGCGCAAGTCGGAAAATTGAGCCAGATAACCGGCAAGTTCAGCTTCAACTGCTGTTGCGATCAATTGCTGCGCCCCCGTTCTCAGCAAATCCGTCAGCGCGTCCGTGATCCCGTCTCGACGCGCAAAATCAACAATGTTAGTCGTTTCCATGGTGGTGTATCTCCTTCGGTTGGGCTGCTGTCTTCCAACAACAAATCAACCAGATACGCCGCCAACCTTCAAACCGCCAAAACACCAGATTCAGTCATAGCTCCCGAGTTCCTTGTTGGGGAAATCATGCACATTGACGCAGGCCGGATCGCCTTTTGGCCGATAGTCGCTGCCGCCGTTGCGGTAGTTGCCTACCAGCTCCTTCTTCTTGGTGTCGACCGAGATGACAGGCTGCCCAGCCACCTGCGCGGCCAACACGCTGGCGTTAATATGCTCGAACTGCGCGTCGCGGTCGGGATGGTTGGTGCCCTCGTGCGTCTTGCGATTGACCTGCCGTGAGTATTCGAGCCTTGTTTCCAACAACTTCGCGACGGTATTGGCACACACAGTATGGCCAGCGTTACACAGCGCGGAAGCCAACTTGGCCGGGCTCTTCGATACCCATTTTAGTGGGCGCATCGGGTCACCCATCGTCGCCGGTTCGGCGAGGCTCTGCAGGTCGGACACCAGCGTCGCATCAAGGTCAGCGACCTCGCGCCGCCCTCCGCCCTTGCGGCGCACTCGACCATTACCTGGCCCTGACGTATCAAGATCGTTGAGCCCCCGCCCGATGGTCGAACGCGCGAGACCGGTGATCTCCGCTACTGCAGCATGCCCGCCGCGCCCCGCCGTTCGGGCTTCCGCTGCAGCAAACAAACGCCTGCCACGTTCGTCGAGCTTCGAGCCGAAAACCTCCCATCGCTGCCTGATTGCTTCCCGTGATACCATGAACAATAATTACCATAACAAGCACACGCTGAGAATCCCCCGGGCCGAGTCATACAGACGCAGGCACCTCGGCAAGCGATTCAGTTATTGTTGAAAGTCTCCTAACACGGATCAGCACCCGTTCGCGAAACTTGCCGTAGGGATCTTGGAGTTTAGGTGGTGCCGACCCTGAGCTAACGATATTTCTCGCAATCGTCCGGCATGGTCAAATGTGCCACAGTATCGCCGGTGCCAACCCACTAAGATCAGTTGGTTTTAGCCATTTCGTCTTGGCACTGGTGTACGGAACAAAACGCCAGTCAAAAGCCATTTTTGAACAGGTGCCCAACAGCATCGTACCGACGGCACCTGATTGAACGACAAAGTTTCAGCGGCAGGACATGATTGCACCTACCCAAATTGCACGTTTCGATGCCGAAAAACTTGGGGAAAGCCGACCAGACAACAAACAGAAGTGAGGACCAATCATGCCCAAGCATTTTGATACCGCAATTATTGGAGCAGGCCAAGCTGGGCCAGCCTTGGCAATGTTTCTCGCTGATGGCGGGGAATCTGTTGCCATGGTCGAAGGCAATCTGATGGGTGGATCTTGCGTCAATTATGGATGTACGCCGACCAAAACATTGCGCAAGTCGGCGCGGGTCGCGCATTTGGCACGGCGGGCGGCCGATTTTGGAATTGGCGTGGGTGACGTGACGGTCGATTTCGCGGCGGCGATGGCGCGCATGCGTGACCGGGTTCAGACCTCCCGTGCGGGGCTCGAGAGCGGGCTTGAGGGTTCGGAAAACGTAGAGATCCTGCGCGGATGGGGCGCGTTCGCTGGTCACGATAACGGTAGGTTTACCCTGCAGATTGGCGATCAGACTGTCACGGCCGACAAGGTCTACATCAACACCGGCACGCGCGCCTCGATTCCATCAATCAAGGGCGTGGAGGCCGTGCCCTACCTGGATAATGTCAGCCTCTTGGAACTGACCGAATGCCCGGCGCATTTGATTGTCGTCGGGGGTAGCTACATCGGGCTGGAAATGGGGCAGATTTTCCGCCGCCTCGGGGCGCAGGTGACCATACTCAACAGCAGCGCCCGACTGGCCTCCCGCGAGGATGAAGATGTGTCTGCCATCATTCAGGAGTTTGTCGAGAACGAAGATATTCGTGTCATGAACAATGTCGAGATAACCTGTGTCGAAAAATTGGACAGCGGCGTCGCAGTTATTCTCGACGACAATCAACGCATCGAAGGAACACATCTGCTTTTTGCCACTGGCAGAGTGCCAAACAGTGACAGGCTAAATCTTGACAATGTTGGGGTGAATACTGACGACAATGGCTTTATCGAAACTGATGCGCAGTTGCAGACAAACGTCAATGGCATCTGGGCCTTAGGTGACATCAACAAGCGCGGCGCCTTTACCCATACTAGCTATCACGACCACCAGATTGTCCTTGCAAACTCGGCCCAAAACGTAGGTTCACTGCATCAATGGCGGGACGCCGACGAACGGCCCACAACTTACGCCATGTTCACTGATCCACCGCTTGGTCGGGTGGGGATGAACCTTGCCGATGCATGTCTGGCGGCCAAAAATGGGCAACATATTCTGACCGCAGAGCGCATGATGTCGGACGTCGCCCGCGCAAAGGAAGAGGGTGAGACCGCCGGGCTGATCCGACTGATCGTCGATGGTGAGACCGAGCAGATACTGGGGGCGTCGATAATTGGCATTTCGGCTGACGAGGTGATTGCCGTCATTACCAACTTCATGGCAACGAAATCCAGCTACCGGGTCCTGCAGCAGGCCCTGCCCATCCATCCAACCGTGGCCGAACTGTTGCCGACGGTTTTGGCGGGACTAAAGCGTTTGAGCGTCGTCTGAAGGTTTCAATTGGCTTGAACACCCGACCACCACTCCATGACCACGCGACCAAGCAATGAAAGGAAAATTGTATGAAAGCATCCGACCTGTTTATTCGTTGCCTCGAGGTAGAAGGCATAACCCGTATTTACGGCGTGCCTGGCGAAGAGAATGCTGACTTCATGATGTCGCTCGAAAAATCCACCATCGAGTTTGTCCTTACCCGACACGAGCAGGCCGCCGCATTTATGGCAGAAATCCACGGCAGGCTGACGGGCGAGGTTGGCGTCTGTCTGGGCACGCTGGGACCGGGGGCGACCAATCTGATCACTGGCGTCGCTGATGGCAACATGGACCGCGCGCCTATCCTTGCGATCACCGGTCAGGGGGCTTTAACCCGACAACACAAGGAAAGCCATCAGGTGATGGATGTGGTCGGACTATTCCGCCCCGTCACCAAATGGTCCTGCGCAGTCAATCACGCCGACAACATTCCTGAAATTGTGCATAAGGCGATAAAGCTGGCTGTGGTCGAAAAACCGGGGGCGACCCATATCGAACTGCCGGAAGATATTGCGGCCAACGAGACCGATGCTCGTCCGATGCGGCCTGGACGACCTCGCCGCCCGGTGCCGGAAAACAAGATCATGGACGAGGTGTGGGAACGGATACGCAGCGCCAAGAGCCCATTGATAATCGCGGGAAACGGGGCAATCCGCACCAGCGTCAGCGAACAGCTCTGTCAATTCTGCCATGCGACCGGGATCGGTGTATTGATGACGTTCATGGCAAAGGGCGCCGTTGACATGGACAGCGAACACTGTCTGTTTACCATCGGCATGGGGCAACGCGACTATCCACAGTCGGCGATCGATGCGGCCGATCTGATCATCACTGTGGGCTACGATCTGGTCGAGTACGGCCCAGAAAAATGGAATGCCGAGGGAGCGCGCGACATTATCCACATGGATTTCCTTCCCGCCGAGAGCGATTGCAACTACCAGCCTCAGATCGAAGTTGTGGGCGATCTGTCCCATGGAATTGAGATGTTGAACGCCCGCGTGGCGCGGGACGGCACACCTGAATTCGACTTTGCATCGCAGGCCAAGCTGCGTCGGAAGATGCTGGAGGAATTTGCAGAGCATGACGATGATGACACCAAGGGATCAATCCGCCCCCAAAAGGCCATCGCTGATGTGCGCGCTGTTCTGGGGCCGCATGACATTCTGTTGTCTGGCGTTGGGGCTCACAAGATGTGGGTTGCCCGCCACTACCAATGCCATGAACCCGGCACTTGCCTGATTTCAAATGGATTTTGCTCGATGGGTATGCCACTTCCCGGGGCGATATCGGCTAAACTGTCAAGGCCGGACGCAAAAATCCTTGCCGTGGTTGGCGATGGGGATGTGATGATGAATGTGCAGGAGATGGAAACCGCAAGTCGCCTCAGTTCCGACATCACGGTGCTGGTTTGGGAAGATCACGCTTATGGGTTGATCGCGTGGAAGCAGCAGCAAGAGTTCGGGCACCACACGGATCTGTCGTTCACCAACCCCGATTGGCTGGGACTTTGTGCCTCGATGGGGTGGCAAGGCGAACGCTGTGAAGATGCGGCAGACCTGCAAGATGCATTGAATCGGGCATTGACACATAAAGGGCCCGCGATGGTGGTGATCCCGATCGACTACCGCGAGAACATGATGCTGACCGAGCGGTTGGGCAAAATCGAAACAACATTCTGAATGCACAAAGGGCAAGAGAGTGCCGAGACGGCAGCGCGCGCCGTGAGGTCGCGCTGGTCAGATTGGGTGGCGCAATGCGCCTGACGAAATGCAACGACCGCTTGGTCTTCGTAAAGGTCTTGCGCGGCGGCGCGTAATATATCGCGCACCACGGATGTGTATTTGAAGGTATATTCGACATACCAGCCGGGTTTCGACTGGCCGCTCTTACAGCAAGCGATGAAATCGCGACTGTCATCAAAAGGGCTTCCGGGGGGCGTTTGCGGAAGGGGGCGAAATGATACTCTAAACACTGTTCGGGTTAGCAGCTGTTCGTAGCCTGTCGCGGCGAATGACCAAAACAGCCGATTTTGTTCTCTAATCTGTCAAAACGCTTTCTCATTTTGCCGGCGGTTTAAAGTCTGAGGTTGCCTTGGTTCGCGGTCGGTTCGAACCGGTTCGAGCGGGGTACAAGGGCGCGGCTGAACGGGGGCGTGCCATTGTCAAGCTGGGCGTCCGAATACATCAACTTCTGATGCTGCAACACTGCTCCGAAGCGGAACCTCTACCGATACCAACACCTTCCGGCGACCAAAGCGGCTCAACTCTAGCGGATGAAGTCTGGACGCCGCTCTCGCCCGCCGATTTATCATCGCCCGAAGGCCAACTGTCATTCGCCTCATTTTCGGAGACGACGGGTGGCATCGCCACAATTCCATGACGCCTACAATAGGTTAGACGACAGGGGACTGATCGATGTTAGGTCTCTGCTGCCACTTCCGTGATCAGATGTACTAAGGGCGGTGGCAACTGACTGGCAGCGAAATTCTGTTGGAGTTCCAAATAAACGCAATCACGAGGAGACGGATCATGGAACAAGTTCAGCAGTATCGCGGCAACATTGGGATTTTTGGAATACTTGTGCTGGCATTGATGGCGCTCGGCGGAGTTGTTCTGTTTCTTGGTGGTGGCTGGCTGCTTATGCTGGGCGGGTCTCCTTATTATCTGATTGCCGGACTTCTTTATCTGCTGGCGGCAGTGATGTTGTTTCAGGGCCGTGTCGCGGGCACGTGGATTGTTGCACTTGTCACCCTCGCGACGGCGATCTGGGCCTGGTGGGAAACCGGAGGCGACGGCTGGGATATGGTCCCAAGGTTGAGTGCGACGATGGTGCTAGCCGTTATGCTGTGCATTTGGTTGCCGCGTTTACGGAATACAGGCGGGATCGTGCGACATACCCCTTGGGCGCTGCCAGTAGCGACGTTGGCGGGCTTGGTGATCTGGGGCGCGGCCTTTGCCACCGGCGGCGAAAACAATGTTGTTACGGCAACGCGTTCCAGCACCGCGCAGGCAGACGGCACAGTGGTCGCAGATGCGTCGGGCGAGGACTGGCAAGCCTACGGCGGCACCAATGCTGCGATGCGGTATTCCACCCTTACGCAGATCACGTCCGAAAATGTCGGTGATCTTGAACTGGTTTGGGAATACCACACCGGCGACATGCCGGCGGGGGACACTGAAGGGAAATACTCTCCCGAAAACACACCCCTGAAAGTGGGCGACACAATTTACGTCTGCTCGGCAATGGGGATCATCACAGCGGTCGATCCGGTTTCGGGTGAGGAACGTTGGCGCTACGATCCTGCCGTTGCGCCGCAGTCGATCCCTTACGGCGCAACTTGCCGTGGCGTTGCCTATTTCGACGCGACAACAGCGACTGCGCCCAACCCGACTGACGACGCAGTACTGCCTGACACCGAGACCGCTGAATCGGACAGCCAACCCGTCCTCGCGGGGGACATTTGTTCCACAACGATCATCTACGGCACCCTGGACGCACGCCTGATCGCTATCGACGCGGCAACAGGTCTACCCTGTCCGGAGTTTGGCGATGCAGGAGAGGTCAATTTGCTCGACGGCCTCGGTGAAACGGTCCCGGGCTGGTATGCGATGACGTCCCCACCAACGATCGTGAATGGTATCGCGGTGCTTGGCGCGCAAGTGAAGGACGGTCAGGCCGAAGATGCGCCGTCCGGTGTGATCCGGGGCTATGACGCACGGACAGGAGATCTGGCATGGGTGTGGGATATGGGCGCTCCCGATCGTACCGGTGCCCCCGCCGAAGGGGATACCTACACGCGTGGAACGCCGAATATGTGGACAATCGCCGCCGGAGACGACGACCTCGGCTTGGTTTACCTGCCTATGGGCAACTCCTCAGTCGATTACTACGGCAGCAACCGCAGTTCGGCGGAGGACGAATTTTCGACATCGTTAGTCGCACTGGATGCCGCGACTGGTGGTGTCGCGTGGTCTTTCCAGACGGTCCACAATGATCTCTGGGACTACGATCTTGGCAGTCAACCGTCGCTTGTCGACTTTCCGGCGAACGGCGCCACTGTCCCTGCCATTATTTTGGCCAGCAAACAGGGCGATATCTATGTCCTTGATCGCGAAACTGGCGAACCGCTGACGGGGGTCGAAGAACGCCCTGTGCCGCAAGGTGGGGTCGAACCAGACTACCTGTCCCCGACACAACCGTTTTCGACATGGCATTCACTGGCCCGCGCCGACCTGACCGAAGCCGACATGTGGGGCATGACCGTTTTTGATCAGCTTTACTGTCGCATTCAGTTCCGTCAGGCCAATTACGAAGGCATGTATACGCCGCCAACTTCGGACGCACACTGGATCCAGTATCCCGGCTATAATGGCGGTTCGGATTGGGGCAGTCTGGCGATCGATCCAGAACGCGGCATCATCCTTGCCAACTACAATGATATGCCAAACTACAATCGCCTTGTTCCGCGTGAGGAGGCTGATGCGCTGGGTCTGCGCGCGATCAACGAACCGGACTCCGAGGGTAAGACCTCGCTGGGGGAGGCTGGTGCCCAAAAAGGATCGCCATACGCCATCGACGTCAATGCCGGATGGCGTGTCCCGTTCACCGGTCTACTTTGTAAGGAGCCCCCCTACGGCGGGTTGCGCGCCATAGATTTGGCAACAGGCGAAACGCTTTGGGATCATCCTTTCGGAACCGCACGCCGAAACGGTCCTTGGGGAATTCCGACCTTTATTCCCGCTGAATTAGGGACACCAAATAACGGCGGCGCTGTTGTAACAGCTGCTGGTCTCGCGTTTCTCGCTGCGGCAACAGATAATTTGTTCCGCGCCGTCGATATGACGACAGGGGAAACACTCTGGTCCGTTGTTCTTCCTGCGGGTGGTCAGGCCAATCCCTTTACCTACGAGGCTGACGGACGCCAGTATATTGGCATTATGGCAGGCGGGCATCATTTCATGGAAACCCCTGTCGGTGACTCCGTCCTTGTCTGGGCGCTACCGTGACGTCGACGATGCCAGCCGGTAGAAGTTGTTTTATGCGCTATTCATATTCGGGAGCCTGACAGAGAACGAGGGCTATCGGCTGACTAACATGGAGGCCCGGTGACGAGGTCATCATCCCGCCCTCCATCGACGACGCGGCGGCGAAGGATTTGTTCGGCAGGGCTGGACCACTGTCAGGCCCTACGTTCGCACCACGACGCTCTGAGCAACCAATAATGATCCCTTCCAATTTATCGGATGGGGGCAGAACGCATCTCGAATGGAGGCTAGCCCCATGTTTGGCGACATATCGGCAATTGATCTGGCCCGGTTCCAGTTCGCCTTCACTATCTCCGCGCACATCATCTTTCCGGCCTTTTCGATCGGCTTGGCAAGCTTTTTGGCTGTGCTGAACGGTCTATGGCTCTGGACACGTGATGATATCTATCTCCGGCTGTTCGACTATTGGAAAACGATATTCGCAGTCGTTTTTGCTATGGGCGTCGTGTCGGGCGTCGTGATGTCCTATCAGTTTGGCACGAACTGGTCGGTGTTCTCCGACAAGGTTGGGCCGATTCTCGGGCCTCTGTTGGGCTATGAAGTGCTTTCCGCCTTTTTCCTGGAGGCCGGATTTCTCGGCATCATGCTGTTCGGGCGGGAACGGGTCGGCGACAGGTTGCATTTGGCGGCCACGGCCATTGTGGCCATCGGCACCTTGTTGTCCGCCTTCTGGATCCTCAGCGCGAACAGCTGGATGCACACACCGCAGGGGTATTCCGTAAATGATGTCGGCCAGTTCGCCCCCGAAGACTGGTGGGCAATCGTCTTTAATCCCTCATTCCCTTACCGCCTGGTGCATATGGTTCTGGCAGCCTACCTCACGACCGCTTTTGTCGTAGGAGCCGTCGGCGCGTGGCATTTGTTACGTAGTCCGGAAAGCCGCGACGCGGCGATCATGTTCTCGATGGCGATGTGGATGGCGCTGATCGTCGCGCCGATCCAGATTTTCGCAGGCGATTCCCATGGTCTCAACACTCTAGAATACCAGCCTGCCAAGATCGCGGCCATGGAGGGACATTACGAGAGTTATCCAGACGGCCGCGCGCCGTTTATCCTGTTCGGCCTTCCCGACGACGCGACAGGCGAGACCCGTTATGCGGTCGAGATCCCGCTGCTCGGCTCGCTGATCCTGACGCACGACCTCACCACCCCGCTGCTCGGGCTGGATGCCTTTCCCGAGGATGCGCGGCCGCCTGCGGCCGTTATTTTCTGGACCTTCCGCATCATGGTTGCAATCGGCTTTGCGATGCTGGGTATCGGCCTGTGGTCGGCTTGGGCGCGCTGGAAAGGGCGGCTTTACGACGCTCCTTGGCTGCACCGCGCCGCCGTGGTCATGGGACCGTCGGGTTTTCTTGCGGTACTCTGCGGCTGGATCACCACCGAGGTCGGCCGCCAGCCCTACACTGTTTACGGCCTGCTGCGCACCGACGAAAGTGCCGCGCCGTTACAGGCGGACGCGGTCGGCGCTTCATTGATGGCGTTCATCGTGGTCTATTTCCTCGTCTTCGGCTCGGGAACCATCTACGTGCTGAACCTGATGGTCAGTCGGCCGAAGGATAAGATCGACATCGACGAGATTGGGCCGACGCGGACGTCAGGCATAACACCTGTCGCCGCAAATCTGATCGCGCGGCGCGCGACATCGAAGGAATGAGACATGGAAGTTGACCTTTCCGTCATCTGGGCAGGGCTGATCGCCTTTTCCGTGCTGGCATATGTGCTGCTCGACGGGTTCGATCTGGGAATAGGCATCCTTTTTCCATTCCTCAAGGACCGCGACGAGCGCCATCTGGCGATGAACACGATCGCGCCAATCTGGGATGGCAACCAGACGTGGCTTGTTTTGGGCGGTGGCGGATTATTCGCAGTTTTTCCACTGGCTTACGCAATCGTGATGTCTGCGCTTTATCCGTTGATCATCGCCATGTTGCTGGGCCTGATCTTTCGCGGTGTGGCCTTCGAATTCGTTCACCGGACCAAACGGATGCAGGGGTTCTGGGAATTCGGCTTTTGGAGCGGTTCACTGATCGCGGCAATTGCGCAGGGCATGGCGCTCGGCGCGCTGGTGCAGGGTATCGCCGTTGAAGGACGCGCCTATAGTGGCGGCAACTGGGACTGGCTGACGCCGTTCTCAGTGCTGACGGCACTGGCTGTCTTGGTGGGATACGCAATGCTGGGCGCCACGTGGCTGATCCTCAAAACCGAAGGCGAGACGCTGGTGCGCGCAAGGCGTTTCGCAATACCCCTCGGCGTTGGGCTGATCGCGCTGATCGGCGTTGTCAGCCTTGTCACCCCGTTCCTGCTTCCTGATTATCTGGCGCGCTGGTTCGGATGGCCATCGGGCGCTTGGACCGCGATAATGCCAATCCTTCTTGCCCTCGCCGTATGGCAACTCTGGGCAGGTCTGCGAAACTGGGATGATCTGCGACCGTTTCTGGCGACGGTGGCGATCTTCGTTCTGTCTTATGCCGGGCTTGGGATCAGCCTTTATCCCCACCTCGTACCGCCCGCGCTGACAATCGCTAAAGCCGCCGCCCCGGACAGCTCGCTTCTGTTCCTGCTAGTAGGTGCGGCAGTCCTGATCCCGATTATCCTGACCTACACTGCCTATTCCTACTGGGTGTTTCGCGGCAAAGTTCATCCCGATGACGGGTACCACTGATGCGGCGCTGGCTCTGGTTCGCGGGGCTCTATCTGGCTGGAATTGCCGCTATCGGGGCAATCGCGTTCTCAATCCGGTTGGTGTTGATCTGAGTTGTGGGGTCAACTGATTGAAATTTGTGAGCCAAGTATTTCTTAATCCATAACCTGACTCAGCCCATCCACTATGCGCCATACGATGACCTGCACCAACCTGTGTTAGTGCAGTGCAGTATATTCGGCTTCTAAAAGGAACTCACGACTGCGCTGTGCAGGGAAGAGGTGGAGCGCGCGACGATGACGCCTGTGCGGTCTGATACAGCGTTGTTGCATGGATCACCAGCAACTGAGAACGCGCCCTACCCGAGATGGATTTCAAGCGGTCCGTTCGAAAATTGGGCGGCCAAGCCCGGTCATCCGATTGAGCGAACGAACGCCAATATCGGTTTCTCTTTTCTGGTTCGCGAAGTTGCGCGCCTTTAGCTTGGGGCCAATGATAGCCTTCCAACGGCCTATTCATTGCCCGGCAGTCGATACGCAGTATCGATGAGAGGGTGCGTTTCTATGCGGCTGCGTCGATTGTAACCGGAGGCTTTCTGCCAAGCTAACCGACCGTTGGTCTTGATGTGGGCAATTTGGTAATCGCGAGGGGTTGGCTCTTCGGCCATATTTGAGCTGAATATAGCGTTTTTAGGTGGTGGGATCGCAACCTCAAGCGTCGCGCCAAAGCGTTTGACGAGAAGATCGCGGGTTGAGCTTCCGTCATAAGCGCCGTCCGCCAAAAACAGATCAACTGGGCCGTCGATCTGATCAATTAAATCTGGAAGCGCGGTCGCATCGCCGACATCATCCGTGGTGAGGTTGGAGCAAATAATCTCACCGCTGACAAGATCAAGGCCAAGGTGCAGCTTGCGCCAACTCTTGCGTTTCGCCATGTTTTTATGCTTTTCCTCAAGCCATTCACCTTCCCCAAATATTTTGAGGCCAGTACTGTCAACTGTCAGATGGATCGCGGCCTGGCTGTTTGCCCGCGGGCTCGGTCGCAATATCAGGCCGTTACTTCGTCGCGATAAGGTCGAGAAACCCGGCACTGCGATTTCAACCCCCAGCAATCTGGCAATGGAGCGCATAAAGCCTTGGGTCTGGCGCAGGGGCTGTTTGAAAACCACTCCTAGCGTCAGGCACAACTCAATCGCTAGATCCGAGTATCGCCGCTGTCCGCCACGAGTGGTTCGAGGCGGCGCAGACCAAAAGCCAAGCGCTGCATCGCTGATCCAGACCGTCAGGTCACCGCGCTTGCGCAGGCTCTCGTTGTAGTCAGACCAGATGCTTTTGACCGGGGATCTTGTCACGGCGGTCGGCGTTGTATTTGTGCGGCATTTATTGCATCCCAAATGAAACAGGCCGCATCAGTAACAGCCGAGCCACGATCCATGCAACAACGCCCATCAGGCGTCTGATCCGCTTCTCATTGACCAGGTGATCTTCATTCCGCAGGTGCCATGTCATCTGACGAACGCCATAGAACGGGGTTTCCAAGAACTGCTTGTCGATCAGGCGCATCAGGTCGAGGTTCATCTCAGTCTCGCCTTGCGGTTCATAGTAGAATGACGACCGTGAGATCGACAGCAGGGCGCATTGTTTGCCCACGGACAGACCTGGAAGGTACGGATCAATCATCTTGCGCCTCAC
>RCMY010004393.1_pt1 | contig 12219 bp, 5 predicted proteins | sample 2041341 | NCBI WGS metagenome assembly RCMY01 (sample SAMN09708234, study PRJNA481090) | Marine sediment metagenome, whole genome shotgun sequencing project.
ATCGACCTGCGATTCCCATGTAAACATGGTATAGCCGAGTACCGCAAGGTGGTGTTTTCCGCAAAAGTGAACCATATTTCCGCGAAGGCGGACAATCTCAACTGGTTACAACACGACATTGTCGCATATGTATCTGTAAATACAATGATAATTATTATCAATAATATGGTGTGTTTTTTGCAAAGGGTAAGATGACACAAATCCTAATTGTTTTTTTGTGGTTATGACTGTTAAAGCCGCAATATTTAAACTGAGAAAAGGTCAAGGCAGAATGGGCCGTTTGGGATTTCCCCCCTCCTACCAGTGACACAGTATATTCCCAGCATATTGCAGAAATTATGAATCATCTCTTGAGATGATTCACATATCCGGAATTCAACAGCTGACATGACGCTGTCAGGGTTGAAAAACGTCTCGTCGGAAATGAGGCGGTCACTATTATTTTATTTTAGGGGAGGTATTGGAATGCTTAAACACAAGTTATTCCGTTGGACAAATCCGCTACTGGCAATAATGCTTGTGCTTGCACTGGGCACAGCTACGGCCCTGGCGGCGCCGAAAAATCCGAAAAAACCGGTTCTTACCAAAACCGGAAAGCAGGCCGCACTGATGCAGGCGGCTGGCGCCATTATGATGGCGGCTCCCACAGGTCCGACTGATCAAGCTGCGGTCCCGCACTACTTCGGACCTTTCCCAAACTGGGCGAATAGTCCATTCACCATTCCCAACGCCGGAGTGACCATCACAGGAGATGGTACGGGAGCGGAGGCCTCTGCAACAGTAGGACCGGACGGCGTTGTTACTGGTTTTACCATTATCAAGCCCGGCAGCGGTTACTCTTACGCCACAGTTGGTATAACCAGCACAAGCACAGGCACAGGTGCTTTTGCTGACCCGACGCTCAGCACGACGGGCATAATCACGGCTGTGAATGTAGGCCTCAGTGGAAGTGGTTACACAGCACCCGTTGTGACAATCGGTACCGGTTTGCCGACAGATGCCACAGCCATTGCTTATGGCGGAGTTGATGTTATCAAACTTGGCGCGGCGGGCTCAGGCTACTCCAATCCCTCAGTGTCCATCGATGCTCCGGATGGACCGGACGGGGTAACGGCCACAGCAAGTCTCACATGGGACCCCACCAGCGGCGTGATCACGGGTATCGCGGTTGTTCAGCCGGGCTCCGGCTATTCGTCCGCTCCTAACATCGTCATCCGTGACGGCACGATCTTCGATCCGATCCTTCTCGGCGGATCAGGGGCCACGGCCACGGCGACTCTGTCTATTCAATCCGTCGCCTTGCAAACATTCGGATCTAATTATACCACCGCCCCGGGTGTGACTTTCACCGACCCAACGGGAGGAGGGGCTACCGCGACCGCCGTCACCGATATAGGCGGTATTACCGCGATCACTCTCGCCGGTAGTGGCGGCTCCGGATATCTCACCGTCGGCATCAAGAAGTTCCAGGACGGCTTGCCGATGCTGTGCGACCCCTCGGTCTCGGGCAGCTGTGTTGCCAACAACCTCGGCCAGTACCTGCCGCTTGCCGTTCCGGACACCACGACCTTTACGAAGGCCAACAAATTTGCCGATGACGCAGATTATTATGTGATCGCGCTGGTGCAGACAACGGAGTGCATGAACTCTTCTCTGCCTGGTTGCGGACCAACTGACCTTCCCGGGGGAGGGGCGCTGGTGCGTGAATATGTCCAGTTGCAAACCCCAGCGAACGCCTCCTGGAGTAAGGGTGTCGCACTTCAGACAACCCTGCAGGACGGTTCTAAGGTTCCAACTTTGATGCCCAACGGCTCACAGGCCGTGGCGGTTGGTAATCCCCGCTGGCTGGGGCCGGTCATCTCGACGCAAAAGGATCGCCCCGTGCGAATCGTCTTCTACAATCTCTTACCGCAAGGCATGGCTGGAGACCTGTTTATTCCCAAGGACTCCACTATCATGGGCTCGGGTCCAGGGCCGAAATCACCGGCAAATCTCTTTGACCCACAGAATCTGGGTACCGTCACAGACGAGGTCCGCAATCCGTTATGTACCGAAGACCCGAGCAATATCAGTTGCTTCCAGGATAACCGGGCCACGCTGCACCTGCACGGCGGCATCACCCCGTGGATCAGCGACGGGACCCCACACCAGTGGATCAGTCCGGCCAGCACTCCCGCCAGCAACCTTTACCCTCAGGGTGCGAGCGTCGGAAACGTGCCGGATATGGTAAGCGCCACCTATCCAAATGGCGTCACAGTACCTGACTGTTCGGCACCTGGCGACGGTTGCCAGACCTACTACTATACCAACCAGCAGAGCGCTCGGCTGATGTTCTACCACGACCACGCCTGGGGCATCACCCGTCTCGGTGTCTATGCGGGCGAGGCCGCCGGCTACCTGATCGCCGACCCTACCGAGCAGAAGCTGATCACAAACGGAATCATTCCGGCCGACCAGATTCCGCTGGTGATCCAGGACCGGACCTTTGTACCTGGCGCCGACCAGCTGGCCTGGCAGGATCCAACCTGGGATACCACCCGCTGGGGTGGCCCGGGCGACTTCTGGTATCACCACGTCTATATGCCTGCCCAGAATCCGGGCGATCCAACGGGCATGAGCGCCTTCGGTCGCTGGATGTACGGGCCATGGTTCTGGCCGCCGGCAACCCCGCCGTACGGGCCGATTGCCAATCCATATTACGGCAAGGACCCCAAAGGACCGGACAAAATTCTTGGCACGACAGATGACTGGACAACAGACTTGTCGACGCCTTGCAACATCAACGACGCTACCACCTGGCAGTACCAGACCGACCCGTTCTGCGAGCCGGAGCTGATCCCGGGCACGCCGAACATCTCGGTCGGCATGGAGCAGTTCAACGACACCCCCATCGTCAACGGCACTGCCTACCCGACGACCACGGTGGAACCCAAAGCCTATCGGCTGCGCATCCTCAATGCAGCCAACGACCGGTTCATGAATTTGCAGTGGTATCCGGCCGACCCCACGTATGACACTGAGGTTACGCTCAAACCAGACCAACTGGCAGCTGCCCAGATCGATCCGAACATCTTTCCGACCCCGGTTCTAAGCTCCACGGCCACAACAAACAGCACCGCCGGCCCCGACTGGATCGTCATCGGCTCCGAGGGTGGCTTCCTGCCGGCCCCGGCGGTAGTGGACGGCCAGCAGCCGACCACCTGGATCATCGACCCGACCGTCTTTAATGTCGGCAACGTGGATAAGCATTCACTGCTGGTGGCGCCCGCCGAGCGGTTCGACGTAATCGTCGACTTCTCGCAGTTCGCCGGCAAGACCCTTATCCTCTACAATGACGCCCCCGCCGCCTTCCCGGCCCGGGTCGCCAGCTACGACTACTATACCGGCGCCCCGGATCTGTCCCCGGTCGGCGCGCCAGCCATCCTGCCCGGCTACGGGCCGAACACCCGCACAGTGATGCAGGTGAAAGTCAATGCGGGCACTGGTGTTCCCTTTAACCTCACCGCGCTTAAAACCGCATTCAATCATAAAGCGGACGGTTCTGGCGTATTCGAGTCCAGCCAGCATCCGATCATCGTCGGCCAGGCAGGTTACAACTCGGCCTACGGCACGAACTTTGCTGCGAGCGGCTACTGCAACGGCGGCAGCACCAGCAATCGTTGTGACGGCTATCTCCGCATCGCCGACCAGGGCGGCACCCTGTTCGGCTTCAACACCCTGTTGAATCCAACAGGCAAACTAGAGATCATGGTCGAACCCAAGGCGATCCACGATGAGATGAATGCTGCGGCCTTTGATGAATTCGGTAGGATGACGGCAAATATCGGTGTCGAAAATGTGCCGGCCACTCCGGCCCTGCAGAACGTCGTCCTCTATCCGTATGTCAACCCGCCGACGGAGATCTATGATGCGACGAACCTGCCGAAAAATATAATCATGAAACCGGTCTCCCCAATCAGCTATGCTGACGGGACGCAGATCTGGAAAATCACCCATAACGGCGTGGATACCCATCCGCTCCACTGGCACCTCTATGATGTGCAGGTGCTGAACCGGGTGAGCTGGGACAACATTGTCAGCCCGCCGGACCCCACCGAGCTTGGCTGGAAGGACACCCTGCGGGTGAGTCCGCTGGAGGACACGATTGTGGCCCTCAGGCCGATCATCCCCGCTCTGCCATGGGATCTGCCCAACAGCGTCCGGCGGCTCCATCCCATGATGCCGGATGATTCGGTAATGGGCTTCAACAACGTTGATGTCAACGGCAACCCAACGGCAAATATCACCAACCGGCTCGTCAACTTCGGCCTGGAATACGTGTGGCATTGCCATATCCTCAGCCATGAGGAGATGGACATGATGCGGCCGGTTTCCGTGTCGCTGCCGCCGAAACCGCCGATCAACCCGGCCCTCACGAAAAGCGGCAGCACGGTGACGGTAACCTTCAACGATAACTCCCTGACGGAGACATCGTTCCAGCTGCAGCGAACCGAAGACAGCACAACCTGGACGAACGTCGGCGCGCCGCTCTTGTCGCTGCTCAGCGTGCCGAACACGACGGGAAGCCTCCTTACCCTGACTAACAGCGGGGTGAGCGGTAATCCCGGACCTGTCTACGGCTATCGCGTGGCAGCAATCAATACCGTAGGCTACGGGGGCGAGTACCCAAGCGTGAGTACTCAGTCGGTGTCCGCCAGCGTCTTCAGCGGTAACAATGCTCTGCCTGCAGCCCCGACGAACCTGACCGCCGTCCTGGCGGCCGGGCCGCGGGTCAACCTGACCTGGACGGATAACGCCAGCAACGAGAACGGGTTCGTCATCCAGCGCTCCACGGGCGGCGGCACCTTCACTCAGATAGGTACAGCCCCTGCTCGCAACAACACCGGGACCGTGACCTTTGCTGACACAACCGTGGTGGCGGGTAACACCTACACCTATCGGGTGGCGGCGACGAACGGTAAAGGCCTGTCAGCCTTCGCGACCTCGCCTGCAATAGCTGTAGCCCTCCCGGCAGCTCCGACCGGCGTTACTGCGGCCAATGGCAGCAACGGTGGACAGACTACGGCGGGTCTGAACTGGACCGCCGCGAATGGCGCGACCAGCTACAGCGTTCGCTATTCGAACAGTTCGAATATGGCCGCAGCAACCCAGGTGAACAACGCAACCTCGGGCGCTCAGATCAACGTGGGCCGACCGAACAGAACTGTGTACATGCAGGTCCGGTCCAATAATATAATTGGCTCCAGTGCCTGGACGCCGCCGGTATCAGTGGCGGTGACAGCTCAGTAACTTAGCAGTAGACAGGTCAACGGGGGAGGGAGCAATCTCTCCCCCGTTTTTTTTTGCAAACCTCAGTACATTAAGGGAGAGGGTTTCAGTCCCTCTCCCTTAATCCCTTTATGGTGAGGCGGTCAGTATTCTCAGGGACATGTACCCATCTATGCCGGACAACGGCGAAAATGGCGACTCAACCGCTGCTGGTTGCACTTCAAACATGGAAACCCACTTAATGCCAATGCGCTCCGCAATGGCAGTGGCGTTCATAATACTTACTGTTTTTATCTGATATCCTTTATGAAATTGAATTCTTAAAGGCCATGGATTACAATAAAACGCATTGATAGGCAAAGTAAAAAAAGGTCATCAATACAGGTGATCAATTGCCAAGGCGAAAGCAGAGCCCGGATACAGGCGGCGATTAATCCAGTGTCGTCGGCAGGGGTGGTCCGACCCCACCAGGGGTCTGGTATTTGTCCTCTGTCAGCCTACTAAATTTTATGGGATAAACCCTCCCGCAACTGGTACTACGAACTGCGTCATGGAAACCGTAAAAAAATATTTTGGCTCGAAACGGTCCTTGCTGATCGTCCTGGCCGCCGTGGCAATCGGCATCATCATCGGCTACACCATGCGCGGCGATGATACGGGATCGGCTCAACCGGCAACAAAGGTACATCCCATAGCCGATATGACGCAAGCCACAGGCCAAAAGCAGGCCGCCCAACTTCCTCCGGCGATACCCAAAGAGGCAACAGTCTACATCTGTCCGATGAACTGCGTGCCGCCCATGGAGCAGCCCGGCAAGTGCCCGGTGTGCGGCATGGAGTTGGTTGCGATTACGAATCAGGAGCACCGGCATAAAGAAGGTCCGCCCCGTTTGTATCTTGCCGATGAGGCTGTCAAGGCTGCCGGAATTCAGGTTGCGCAGGTGGAAAAAAGGGTGGTTGAGGCGGAGATCCGCTTATTCGGCAGAGTCGAGTATGACCCCGCCTACCAGTTCAAGGTGACGGCCTTTGCCCCTGGGGTGATCGATGAGATTTACGTCAAACGGGCGGGAGATATCGTCAAAACCGGCGATGCCCTGTTTGATCTCTACTCAGTGGATCTCTATTTTCTTGAGCAAAAGCTATTTGCGGCCCTGGAAAAGCTTCCCGGCTTTCTTGCAACCCGCCCGGCTGTAGGGCAACGTTTCACGCAGTGGGCCCAGACGTGGATGTGGAAGCCCGCCGGTCCGCCTCCCACGAGACGAGGCCAACAGGGAATGGCGACGGCGCGGCCGATCGAGGCCGAAAAAGGGCAGGGAATAAGCACGGAAGAGCAACAGGCTATCACGACGGAGGTTGCCGGAATCCGGCGCGAAATAGGATCGCTCGGCCTGACAGAGGCCGACGTCGACCGGATCATTGCCCGGGGATGGCCAACCGGTATCAAAACGGAGATAACGCCGACTAACGGCATTGTCCTGAAACAGGATGCGTTTAAAAGCATGTACCTGAATACCGGGGATTCAGTGTTCACCATCGCTAACCCGCAACAAGTCTGGGCGGTGTTTGACGCTTTCGAATCGGATTTCCCCTGGATCAAGCTGGGCCAGAAGGCAGAATTCACCTCAGATGCCTATCCCGGTGAGATCTTTCAGGGCGAGGTGATCTACCTCGACCCCTCTTTTGATGACAAAACGCGCACCGTCAAGGTCGGGGTCCTCTGTTACGATCATCAAAACAAATTAAAGCCGGGGATGCTTGCGCACGGCACTATGTATGCCACGCTGTCACCTGGGTTCCGGGTGAATCCCAGACAGAGCGAGAAACAAAAGAAGATGTTGGCGATACCGGAAACCGCACCACTTATTACCGGCAAACGGGCGGTGGTCTATGTGGAGGTGGCGGGCCGGCCTGGGACATACGAAGGTCGGGAAGTCCTTCTGGGCCCCAGGGCCAAGGGATATTATGTGGTGCGTGAAGGGCTGCGGGAGGGCGAGAAGGTGGTGGTCAACGGCAACTTCAAGATTGACAGCGCAATCCAGATCCTAACTGGAACCGGCATGATGGATCATGTTGGCGAGGCAACGATGCAGGAACTGGACAGTGACATATCAGCCATGAAGATGGACATGAAAATGGCGCCTGGAAAGACAAAACCGTGAAACGTCAAACTGGCATCTCGCCACCACTTTTCAGTGCGGACATCACCTTATGTTAAGCAACCATGACAGAAGACTTTAATCCCCAGCCTCCCGCCACCTCTTCCCTGCTTGGAATGCTCATCCGCTTTTGTATGCAGAACCGGACGATCGTTTTTCTCGCAGTCATTATCATCATGGGCTGGGGACTGGTGGTGGCGCCGTTTGACTGGCAGCTCGGCGGGATGTGGCGCGATCCTGTGCCGGTGGACGCCATCCCGGACATCGGCGAAAACCAGCAGATCGTTTTTTCAGAATGGAATGGTCGTTCGCCCCAGGACGTCGAGGACCAGATCACCTACCCACTCTCGGCATCCCTGCTGGGTATTCCCGGGGTAAAGACCATCCGCAGTTACTCGATGTTCGGCTTTTCCATGGAGTATGTCATCTTCGAGGACGGTGTCGATTTTTACTGGGCCCGAACGCGGGTGCTGGAAAAGCTCAACAGTCTGCCGAGCGACGCATTGCCCGAAGGGGTCAAGCCAACCCTGGGACCGGATGCCACAGCCCTTGGCCAGGTGTTCTGGTACACCCTAGAAGGCATCGGCCCGAGCGGAAAACCAGCCGGCGGCTGGGACCTGCACGAATTGCGTACCATCCAGGACTGGTATGTGCGCTATGCCTTGATGTCGGTTCCAGGTGTCAGCGAGGTTGCCTCAGTCGGCGGGTTTGAGATGGAATACCAGGTCGATGTGGACCCGGATCGTATGCGGTACCACAACATCAATCTGGCCCAGGTGGTCGACGCCGTGCGTCGGGCCAATGTCGATGTGGGAGCGCGGACGATCGAGGTCAACAAGATCGAGTACGTCATCAGAGGTCTGGGGTTTATCAAATCGCTTGACCATATCCGGGATTCCTTCATCAAGCTGGAGGGCGAAACGCCCATCCTGGTGGGGAATGTCGCCAATGTGAGCATGGGCCCGGCCTCGCGGAGCGGCGCCCTGGACAAAAGCGGTGCGGAAGCGGTCGGCGGAGTGGTGGTGGTACGCTACGGCGAAAACCCACTGGCCGTGATCAACCGGGTGAAAAAGAAGATTGAGCAAATTTCACAGGGGCTGCCCAAAAGAACCCTGCCCGACGGCACACTTTCCCAGGTGAAAATCGTTCCCTTCTATGACCGCACCGAGCTGATCGGGGAAACCCTGGGCACGCTCAGTTCGGCTCTCTCCAAGGAGATAATGGTTACCATCATTGTGGTACTGGTGATGATGGTACACCTGGGAAGTTCGATGATAATTTCAGGACTGCTGCCGCTGGCGGTACTGCTCTGTTTTATTGCCATGAAGATATTTAAAGTGGATGCCAACATCGTGGCCCTCTCAGGGATAGCCATCGCCATCGGCACCATCGTCGACATGGGCATCATCCTGACCGAAAATATCATGCGCCGTCTGGCCCAGGCCGCACCCGAGGAAGATTGCGCAGACGTTGTGCTGCGGGCAGCAAGGGAGGTGGGCGGGGCCGTCCTGACGGCGGTGTCAACCACCATCGTCAGTTTTCTGCCGGTATTTACCATGGTGGCGGCGGAAGGAAAACTCTTCAGGCCGCTGGCGTTTACCAAAACCTTCACCCTGCTGGCCTCATTAATCATCGCCCTGTGTGTTATACCACCCCTGGCCCATGCTCTATTTAACCGAAAAGCCGGCCGGCGCCGGTTCGGCTGGATTTTCTACGAAGGACTTATTTATCTGGGGGCTGTGCTGGCGTTCACCCTGACCTGGCAGGTTGGCCTCTTCGTAGCCGTGATAGGCGGCTGTAACCTTTTGATACTGCGCCTTCCCACTGAGGCCGCAGGCAAGATGCGACTCTTGACCAGCGGCCTGATTGTGCTGGGAATGGCCCTGCTATTGACCCGGTCCTGGCAGCCGCTGGGGGTGCAGAAAGGGTTCCTTGTAAATTTCATTTTTGTTGGGCTGCTCATCGGCGGGATTCTCGCCGCCTTTTTGCTGTTTCAGCGCTTTTACCCGAGGATACTTGGGTGGTGCCTCGAGCACAAGGCTCTTTTCCTGGCAATGCCGCTGTTGGCGATGCTGCTGGGAGGCATGGTCTGGCAGGGATACGCTACCGTTTTCGGCTGGCTGCCCCGCCTGGTTACCCACTCCACGCCCTCGGCCTGGCTGGCCCAAAAATTTCCCGGGCTGGGCAAGGAGTTTATGCCGCCACTCGATGAAGGTGCCTACCTGTATATGCCGGTGACCATGCCGCACGCTTCGATCGGTGAGGTGCTCGATATCCTGCAGCGGCAGGATCGGGCGATCGACACGATACCTGAGGTAGAATCCGTGGTTGGCAAACTGGGCAGGGTGGAAAGTCCGTTGGACCCGGCCCCGATATCCATGATCGAAACTCTCATTAACTATGCAACCGAGTTTAGGATAGATGGAAACGGCCAACCCATCAGGTTTCGTTTCAGTCCTGACGAACTTGACTTTTTTCGTGATGAGCGGGGTCACCCCCTCTCCGCTCCTGACGGCAGACCGTATCATGTCCGGGGAAAGTTTGAAAGAGACAGTGACAACAAGCTGATCCCAGACGACCTGGGCAGCCCGTTCCGTTTGTGGCGTCCGGCCCTGAATGCCGAGATAAACCCGGGCCGCAATACCTGGGAAGGTATCCGGCAGCCGGATGATATCTGGCATGAAATCGTCAAGATGGCGTCGATCCCTGGGACAACAGTAGCCCCCAAACTGCAGCCCATCTCAGCGCGCATGGTGATGCTGCAAAGCGGCATCCGGGCAAACATGGGGGTTAAGGTCCACGGTCCTGATCTGCAAACCATCGAACAGGTGACGCGCCGCATAGAAACATATATCAGGGAAGTGCCTTCGGTCGATCCGCTGTCGGTAATTGCCGATCGGATTGTCGGCAAGCCATACCTGGAGATCGAAATAGACCGCCGCGCCATAGCCCAGTATGGCCTGGACCTGCAACAAGTCCAGGATGTCATCGAGATTGCGATTGGCGGTAAACAGGTCACCACTACCGTTGAGGGACGGGAGCGCTACCCGGTGCGCGTCAGATACCTGCGCGAACTGCGGGATAACCTCGATACCATCGGTGAAGTGCTGGTACCTGCGCCAAATGGCACCCAGATTCCACTGGTGCAGCTGGCCGACCTGCGCTATGTGGCCGGTCCCCAAATGATACGAGGCGAAGATACCTTTACAGTCGGCTATGTGCTCTTCGACAAAAAAACAGACCTGGCTGAAACCGACGTGGTTGAAGAGGCGAGGGACTATCTGCAGGAAAAAATTGAGTCCGGAGAGCTGGAGCTACCATCCGGCGTCAGCTTCAATTTTACCGGAAACTACGAAAACCAGGTTCGGGCCGACAAGAAACTAAAGCTGATCCTGCCGCTGGCTCTTGTGATCATATTCATCATCCTTTATCTGCAATTTAAATCTGTTTCAACCAGCGCCCTGGTCTTTTCCGGGGTGGCGGTTGCCTGGGCCGGCGGCTTCATCCTGCTCTGGCTGTATGGTCAGCCCTGGTTTCTCGATTTCAGTGTATTCGGCACCTCGATGCGGGAGGTGTTTCAGGTCCATCAGATTAATTTGAGCGTGGCGGTCTGGGTAGGGTTCCTGGCCCTTTTCGGCATTGCCACGGATGACGGGGTGGTCATGGCAACATATCTGGATGGGGCTTTTGCTGCAAAAAAGACCGCAACGACCAAGGAGATTCGCCGTACGACCATCGAAGCCTGCCTACGCCGGGTGCGGCCCTGTTTGATGACCACAGCCACCACCGTGCTGGCCCTGCTCCCGGTCCTGACCTCCACCGGGCGCGGTTCGGATATCATGATGCCCATGGCCATCCCGACCATGGGAGGCATGCTCCTTGCGGTGATGACCATGCTGGTGGTGCCGGTGCTGTACTGCGGCCTCCAGGAATCGAGGCTGAAAAGAGAAACACAAAAAGACGAGCAGAGGGAATACACTTTCCGGCCCCTGGGATGACCGTATCTTCCAGGATGGAAAAAGAGTACATAATTTTTTTGGGGTAATTGATAAAAGCAATCGAAAATAACCGGCAGTACAACCTTTAACTCAAGTTCTAAAAGGAGAATCCATGAAAAGATTGGCAATTTTTATGCTGGCAGTTGGTTTATTAACCGGGGGAGCTACTATTTTCTCAATGATATGCAGCAGCCCGGCTTTAGCACAGCAAGATATTACAGCACATCAATCGTGTTCCTACTGTGGGATGGACCGGCAGAAATTTGCTCACTCCCGAGTCTTTATAGAGTTTGACGATGGTTCCACCCTTGGAACCTGCTCCATTCATTGTGCCGCAGTCGACTTGGCTGTGAATATCGATAAAACCCCGGTGAAGATTCAGGTAGGGGACTATGGCACCAAGGAATTGATCGATGCGGAGACGGCATTTTGGGTTATCGGCGGTAATACCATGGGGGTGATGACCACGCGGGCGAAATGGGCTTTCGGCAAAAAAGAAGCCGCTGCAGCATATGTTCAGGCAAACGGCGGTACTCCGGCAGAATTCGATGCAGTGATGGAGGCGGCCTATGAGGATATGTATAAAGACACCAAGATGATTCGCGAGAAACGAAAGATGAAACGCCAGATGAAAAAGAGTTAAAAGAAGAGGAAAGCTATTTTTGAATCTGATTGCCCCTAATGTTCAGCTACTGAACCAGGGTGTGAGCTGTTCGTTTCCCGGGACGCCGTAAACCCATCCCTGGTGGCTTCGCTGCAGCCGTCCATGGCTGCAGAGACCCGTGAAACGAACAGCTC
>RCMY010004394.1_pt1 | contig 12217 bp, 11 predicted proteins | sample 2041341 | NCBI WGS metagenome assembly RCMY01 (sample SAMN09708234, study PRJNA481090) | Marine sediment metagenome, whole genome shotgun sequencing project.
GACGCAAAGGTGACGCCAAGCCGCTCCTGCGCCCATGCGACGCCCTCTTCCAGCGTTTCGGCGGCGATCGCCAGATGGTCCAATCGCATGATGTTCTCCTAGTTCACCCAAATCCACACGGCCCAGAACGCGCCGAAAAGTGTCGGGTAAAAGCTGGCCGCAAAGCCGAACGCGCGCAAGGGGGCGGCGATGTGATAGCCGAGCCAAAACAGCAGCCGTGCGACCGCCATACCGATGCCAAGCGCAATGATCGACACCCCGCCCAGCCTGAACCCGATAAACGGCCAGATCACCAGCGCCAGCACCAATTGTTCCGTCGTGTTGCGCAACACCCGGTCGTCGATGTCCGCGTGTGAGCCAACAACAGGAGCAGCGCCGTCGATCAGTGAGCTGTCAAAGAACCGCCGTGCTGCCATGACACCGATCATTACCACCATGACGCATCCAGGGATCAGAAACGCGACAGGTAGTGCCAAGGCCGGTGGCACGAACGGCAGGTCGAGCCGTAAAGGCACCAGAACGATGGCAACGGCCCAGACCGCCCCCAACGCCATGCCCAACCCGATTGCAACGCGCTTCATGCCCGCGTCATCCCTTCGAGGCGCGGATTAGCTTTAGAATGTCGCGTGCCGCCGCGGGAATGTTGGTGCCCGGTCCGAAAATCGCTTTCACGCCTGCATTTTTCAGGAAATCATAGTCTTGCTGCGGAATAACCCCGCCACAAATGACCAGAATATCCTCAGCGTCCGCTGCTTTCAGTGCCTCGATCAACTTAGGCGCAAGGGTCTTATGCCCTGCCGCCTGCGATGATATCCCGATAACGTGGACGTCGTTGTCCACGGCATCCTGCGCGGCTTCTTCCGGTGTCTGGAACAGCGGGCCGACATCGACGTCAAAGCCGATATCTGCGAAAGCGGTAGCGATAACTTTGGCACCACGGTCGTGCCCGTCCTGCCCCATCTTCACCACCAGCATGCGCGGGCGGCGTCCCTCGGCTTCGGCGAAATCCTCGACGTCTTTCTGGATCGCGGCAAAGCCCTCGTCGCCCTCGTAAGCGGCACCGTAAACGCCCGCCAGTGTCTTAACTTCCGCGCGGTGGCGGCCGAATACCTTTTCCATAGCCATGCTGATTTCCCCGACTGATGCACGATGACGCGCCGCTTCGATTGCGGCTTCCAAAACATTACCGCCTTCGCGGGCGCGGCGTTCCACCTCGGCCAATGCCGCGTCGCAGGCCGCCTGATCGCGGCTTTCACGCAATTTCTTGAGGCCCGCGACCTGGCCCAAGCGCACCTTGTCATTGTCGATATCCAGGATGTCGATCGGGTCTTCCTTGCCCAAACGATACTTGTTCACGCCGACGATCACTTCGGTCCCGCGATCAATCATCGCTTGGCGTTTGGCAGCAGATTCCTCGATCCGCAGCTTTGGCATACCGGAGGCAACCGCTTTGGTCATGCCGCCCAATTCTTCGACCTCTTCGATGATCTTCCACGCTTCTTCCGCTAAATCAGCGGTAAGTTTTTCGACGTAGTAGGAGCCCGCCAGCGGGTCTACGACTTTGGTCACTCCGGTTTCTTCCTGCAATATCAACTGCGTATTACGTGCAATTCGCGCGGAAAATTCGGTTGGCAAAGCGATGGCTTCGTCCAGCGCGTTGGTGTGCAGGCTTTGCGTTCCGCCCAGTACCGCCGCCATCGCCTCATATGCTGTGCGCACGACATTGTTGTAGGGGTCCTGTTCCTGCAAAGACACGCCGCTGGTCTGGCAGTGTGTGCGCAACATGCTGGATTTCTCTGATTTCGGCTCAAACTCCGCCATGATCCGCGACCAGAGCAAACGCGCCGCCCGCAGTTTCGCGGCTTCCATGAAGAAGTTCATGCCAATCGCAAAGAAGAACGACAAACGCGGCGCGAAGCGGTCGACGTCCATCCCCCGTGCAATCGCGGTGCGCACATACTCGCGCCCGTCGGCCAAGGTGAATGCCAACTCCTGCACAAGGTTCGCGCCCGCTTCTTGCATGTGGTAGCCCGAGATCGAAATCGAGTTGAATTTCGGCATTTCGTTCGCCGTGTATTCGATGATGTCCGCCACCAACTGCATCGACGGCTCAGGTGGGTAGACATAGGTGTTGCGCACCATGAACTCTTTTAGAATGTCATTCTGGATGGTGCCGGAAAGCACGGAGCGGTCATGGCCCTGTTCCTCACCCGCGACGATAAAGCTCGCCAGAATTGGAATAACTGCGCCGTTCATCGTCATGGAAACGCTGACTTTATCCAGCGGGATGCCGTCGAACAGAACCTTCATATCCTCGACGCTATCAATCGCCACGCCTGCCTTGCCGACATCGCCAACAACGCGCGGGTGGTCGCTGTCATAGCCACGGTGCGTCGCCAGATCGAACGCCACAGAGACACCCTGCTGACCTGCCGCCAAAGCCTTGCGGTAGAATGCGTTGGACTCCTCGGCTGTCGAGAAGCCCGCGTACTGTCGAATGGTCCACGGACGGCCCGCGTACATTGTCGCCTTTACGCCGCGCGTGAACGGGGCCTCGCCGGGTAGTGTCCCGAGATGATCCAGCCCTTCGATATCGTCGGCGCCATAAACCGGCTGCACATTGATACCTTCGATGGTGTTCCACGTCAGATCCGACAGCGGCTTGCCGCGCAACTCAGCCTCTGCGCGTGCTTCCCATTCTTTTTTCGATCCCATCGGTTTGTCCTTTCAAATGCGCCGCGTTCGCAGCGGCGATATATGTGACGCCAGCCCTGTTAATTTACAGTTTCAAGTCGACGATTTAGGTGTTTGACCACGCGCGTGACGAATTTGTGTGAAATATCGCGCGATTTGCCCTTAGCGTTTCGCACCTGCGCCCCTATATCAGGGACAGGGGAGCCATTGATGATCCGAATTTTAGCTTTAATTTTGTGGGGGTTGGTCGCAACCGCCGCCGCCGCGCAAGAGGCAGAGACATTGACACCGGTCGACATTTGGACGTCGGACAAGCTTGTCATATTTGACGCTGAATCGCTGGAACTTGAGGACTTTGTCTGGCTGGCGCGCCCTATTGTCATATTCTCTGATAGTCCGAACAACCCGAATTTTGTACGCCAGATGGAATTGCTCGCCGAGCGTCCACAAGAGTTGGCAGACCGCGACGTAATCGTGATTACCGACACCGATCCGGACGCACGCAGCGCGTTGCGGCTTCGGTTGCGCCCGCGCGGGTTCATGTTGGTGATCATGGGCAAGGACGGTGAAGTCGAGTTGCGCAAACCCGCCCCCTGGGACGTGCGCGAGATAAGCCGCACCATCGACAAGATGCCGCTGCGTCGGCAGGAAGTTAACGAAGAGAGAGCACGCCGCTGAGCAATCATGGGGCGTCCTCCCCGATCCAACGGATGTTGTCCGCCGACTTTAGGCGCAGGATATGTCGGTCATAGCGCTGCGACAGGCGTTTCGCGTCGTCATCGGAAAAGATCGCAGGCTTGGGAATTTGGTTTGAGCGGGCGTTGATTTTGCCATCAGGCATCACAATTTGCCCGGCATCCAGCCCCGTCAGCTGTGCACAAATTTCCGCCGCTTGGCTTGCCAGTTGCTCCTGCCGCCACATCATAATCTCGGACTGTGGCCAAACCGCACGCGCTGCGGCAGCAACCTCGGGCCAGCCGCGTTTGTTGCTCATCAACGTGTCTCGGGCAACATCAGGATCCGGCTGTTTGCGCCCCATTTGGGGCATGTAATGAAAGGCCGATGTCCAGACGGTGCCGTAGTCACGGACCCCCAAAGCGATCCACATCGGAGATATCGGCAAAAGACTGTCGTAGGCGGCCAACTTGCGGGACACGTCCCCATAGAATGTGCCGTTCATAAAGTTCTGGCGCATGGAGCCGACGAAATTCTCTTCGGATATGATCAACCGTCTGATGCCCTGTTCGCGCAAACTTTTAGCGTCCCGTGCCAGCTTTGAGGCGACCATTTCCAGGGCAGCGGCTGCTGATCTGTTAATAGGTTCAACGTGCCTATCCAGCATCGATGCCGTCGCCTGAAACCCGCCGATGGCACGCAGGTGGCGCGGCCCCCAAAGGGCCACGCCGCAATCCGGATGTGCCTCTATCGTCGCCGCCAGCGATTGCGCGACCATAGTCGAGCCCGTGCGATGCGCACCGATATGAAGCACAAGGTCCAAGGGTTATTCGAACTCCATGATCACTTCGTCAACCGCGAGGCTGTCGCCCGCAGCGGCGTTGATTTTGGTGATTGTGACCTTCCTTTCGGCTCGCAGAATGTTTTCCATCTTCATCGCTTCTACCGTGCAAAGCGCTTGACCACCCTGTACCTCGTCGCCCACTTCGACGTCGATCTTTACGATCAGACCGGGCATCGGGCATAGCAACAAATTAGAGGTATCGGGCGGCAGTTTTTCCGGCATCAGCTTTGCCAGATCGGCTTGAATACGTGAACGCACGAACACTTTGATATCCGCACCACGGTTGCGCACACGAAACCCGTGCGGGGATTTTTCGACCTTCAGAACCAGAGGCTCGCCATCCACCGTCATCCGCGCAAGGCTCATCCCCGGTGTCCAGTGGCCTTCAACCCGTAGCGACGTACCATCCGAGAACGACACCTCCGCCCCCTTCGGATCAGCCTGCATCACCACCTCAAACTCGTGGCCGAGCAGCGAGACAACCGCCTTGTTGTCCACATGGCGCGTGTGATTGTCCATCCGCCCCGAAATGCGCGTACGACGAATTTCCGACACACGGTTCATTGCTGCACAGGTGGCTGCGATCTTTTTCAGCGATGCCTCGGATGGGGTCACGCCGTCGAAACCATCGGGATATTCTTCTTCGATAAACGCCGTGGTCATGTTGCCCGAGGTGAACTTCTCGTGGTCATAAACCGCTGACAGGAAAGGAATGTTATGACCGATCCCCTCAATCTCGAAACTGTCCAAAGCGACGCGCATTTCTTCGATGGCTTCGGCGCGGGTCGGTGCCCAGGTGCAAAGCTTGGCAATCATCGGGTCATAAAACATCGAGATTTCGCCGCCGTCATAGACGCCCGTGTCATTGCGCACCGCGTGTTTGCCCTCTGGAGCGTCGCCCTGCCACTTGCCGTTTGTAAGTAACGGACCCGCTGCAACCTCCGCCGGAGGGCGGTATTTGGTCAGACGCCCGATGGACGGCAGAAACCCGCGATACGGGTCTTCGGCATAGAGGCGGCTTTCCATCGCCCAGCCTGTTAGCGTGACGTCCTCTTGGGTCATGGCCAGCTTCTCACCGTAGGCCACGCGGATCATTTGTTCGACCAGATCAACGCCGGTGATCAATTCGGTCACAGGGTGTTCCACCTGCAAACGTGTATTCATTTCAAGGAAGTAGAAGTTGCGATCTCCATCAACAATGAATTCGACCGTCCCCGCAGAGGCATAGTCCACTGCCTTGGCCAACGCGACGGATTGCTCTCCCATGGCTTTGCGTGTCGCCTCATCCAGAAACGGGCTGGGCGCCTCTTCGATGACTTTTTGCTGACGCCGCTGGATCGAACATTCCCGCTCACCCAGATAGATGCCATTGCCGTGGCTGTCGCACAGGACCTGGATTTCGATGTGGCGGGGTTGGGTGACGAATTTTTCAATAAAAATCCTGTCATCACCGAAGGAATTGGCCGCCTCGTTCTTGGAACTCTGGAAACCTTCGCGCGCGCCATCGTCGTCCCACGCGATGCGCATGCCCTTGCCGCCGCCGCCTGCAGACGCCTTGATCATCACCGGATAGCCGATTTCGTTCGAAATCTTCACGGCTTCTTCAGCGTCTTCGATCAATCCCATGTGGCCGGGTACGGTGCTGACATTGGCGTCTTGGGCAATTTTCTTGGACGTGATCTTGTCGCCCATCTTTTCAATCGCACCAACGGGTGGCCCGATAAACGCCACGCCAGCGGCCGACAACGCCTCGGCAAACTTGGAGTTTTCCGACAAGAACCCGTAGCCCGGATGCACCGCCTCGGCGCCAGTGGCCTTCACAGCCTCCATAATCTTGTCGATGACGATGTAGGACTGGTTCGCGGGGGGCGGGCCGATGTGATAGGACTCGTCCGCCATCTTCACATGCAGCGCATTGCGGTCGGCATCCGAATAGACCGCCACCGTCTTTATGCCCATCTTACGGGCAGTCTTAATGACGCGACAGGCGATTTCACCACGGTTGGCGATCAGAATTTTCTTGAACATGGAATCAGTCCTCTAAACGAAAAACGCCGCCGGAGTCGTGCTCCGACGGCGTTCAATATTGGTCGTAAGCCCCTGCGGGGCGTTGGTATTAGTTTTGTGCGCGACGGCAGATGCCAGCGTCGTCACAAAGGAGACCTGCAGCGCCGCCCGCAAGCGCGCCAGCTGCACGGTCACCACCGATAGCGTCTGCGGTGATAGCGCCAGCGGCAGCGCCTGCAAGGCCGCGTTCGAGATCGGACTCAAGACATGCTGAAAGAGAGACGACTGCCGTTGCGGCGAGAAGAAGACGAAGATGTTGCATTGATATTTGCCTTTGCATTGCGTTGTTACATGCGCAGCAAAATCAACCCAATGCGCGGGCTTTACAAGTAGTATTTGTAAATCATTGGCGAACAGGCGCAAAACCCCGCTCACACATCGGAACGAAAATGTCGGTCCGGCCCCAATGGGACCGAACCGACGAGGGGAAGGGTAACGGTATTGACAAAGTAGAGCGGCCCGATTGCTGGACGAACCGCCTACAACATCAGGTTTGCACAACGATAATGGTCTGTCATCGTTCATTTTGATCGGCCCATCCGAGTGAGCCGATTCCCGCCCAAGTTGTGCCGATGTCGGCGCATACCCGCCCATATCAAGTTTGCCCCGGCGCCCAGTCGGGCCGGAAAATATCAGGGAACGTCCTCTCCATAAGGGTCAGGTCCAGCTTCAGAAGTGCTTCGTAACTCTCAGGGTTAAAGGGATCTTCGGCGGGAACGACTTCGCGGGCGAATACAAAGTTGAGACGGCCCGCGTCCAGATTGCCACGCTCGAAGACCTCTTCGCCGAAATGTTCTTTGAGAGCCCACATAAAGCCTTCGTCAGCGCGGCGGTCCGCAGGCCTGCGATCCGCATAACGTTCGCGGCGAAACAGTTTCGGCGGGAGGCCCTTTTTGACGGGTTGGCGAATGGTGAATTGAAAATCGGAACTCGGCAGGCGGCTGGGAAAGCCACGGTGTTTGGGCATGTATAGCATTACACAGCCTCCTGTTCTGGGCCGTGATGCAAGGCCGAGACAGGCGGTGCCGCCTGCCCCGATCGTGAATTAGTTATACTTGCTCGTGAAGGTTGGTTGTACTGTAACGGGCACGGGGTCGACGACCACGAACTCTTCGACGGTACTCGTCGACTTTGCGCCACATGCTGCCACAACGGCAAGCAGGGATACGGCACAAAGGCTCTTGATGCTCTTAGACATGTTAGTCTCCTGTCTCTTTTTTCCACACGTGAGATGTCACCATCAAGGCGGCGCCTCCGTGCATTCTGAGGATTGATTGCTTGGGTGCAATCAACTGGAAAACTATCCGAGAAACGCCCAGATTGATACGAGACTGAAATTGACGCGCGCGGCTGTGACTCGCCTGCATCATTAGGCATAGCGGATGAGCTTCGCATCGCAACATGTTGTGTATGCATTAGAATTCCTCCCAGATGCAGGTGCCATTATCTGGACGGAAAATTTCGAAAAATTGCAAAACGTCCGGGTTGTCTTCGCCAAAAGCAATATCGGCGGCGGACATCGACAGCACGATTTGCTTCGGAGCAAGGGCATTCGCGACAAGTACGGGTATGACCTGCGCGTCGCAAACCGCCTGAAAATCGGGCAAAACATCACTATAGCCATAGGTCGTACCGATCTCCGGCGTCAGGAACCGAAAGCGGACAACGTCGCCGCCATTCTCCGAACGGAATTCGATAAAGCTTAGCAATTGGCCCGACGGGACCGGAATATGCTGCACGGTGTCCGCCGCTGCGACTGAGGTTGCAAAACCACAAACAACCAACGAGAAAAATCGGGTTTTCATCAGGTTAAAGTGGAATATTGTCATGCTTCTTCCAAGGCATCTGAACCTGCTTTCCCCGTAGGCCCGCAAAAGCGCGACACAATCGCTTGCGCGTCGCACGCGGCATGATCACTTCGTCTATAAAGCCACGCTCCGCTGCGACGAACGGATTGGCGAACCGATCTTCATAATCTTTGGTGTGTGCCGCAATTTTCCCTGCGTTGCCCAAGTCAGCGCGATGAATAATTTCTGTCGCGCCCTTTGCACCCATTACGGCGATTTCTGCTGTCGGCCAGGCATAGTTCACATCTGCCTTCAGGTGCTTGGACGCCATCACGTCATACGCCCCGCCATAAGCTTTGCGCGTAATCAAGGTCACCATCGGGACCGTGGCCTCGCCGTAGGCAAACAGCAATTTTGCACCATGCTTGATGACGCCGCCATATTCCTGCGAGGTTCCCGGCATAAACCCTGGAACATCCACCAACGTCAGGATCGGAATTTCAAAGGCATCACAGAACCGCACAAAACGTGCAGCCTTGCGGCTTGAATCGATATCAAGCACCCCTGCCAAAACCATTGGTTGGTTGGCGACAACGCCGATTGTCTGCCCTTCAAGGCGGATGAACCCGGTCAGGATATTCCCTGCAAATTCGGCCTGGATCTCGTAAAAATCACCTTCGTCGGCGATCTTATGGATCAACTCTTTCATGTCGTAGGGCTGGTTCGGGTTGTCTGGGATCAGCGTATCCAGACTTCCTTCAACACGGTCCACCTCGTCAAAAAACGGCCGCACGGGCGGTTTCTGACGATTGTTTAGCGGTAAAAAGTCAATCAGACGACGAACTTCCGCGATGGCCTCGACGTCATTCTCGAACGCACCATCGGCGACCGAGGATTTGCGCGTGTGGGTCGACGCGCCGCCCAATTGCTCGGCAGTGACGATTTCGTTTGTGACCGTTTTCACGACATCAGGACCGGTCACAAACATGTAAGAACTGTCGCGCACCATGAAAATAAAATCGGTCATCGCAGGGGAATAGACCGCGCCGCCAGCACAGGGCCCCATGATCAGGCTGATCTGCGGCACAACACCGGACGCCATAATATTGCGCTGAAAAATATCACCATACCCGCCAAGCGCATCGACTCCTTCCTGAATACGCGCGCCACCAGAATCGTTGATCCCGATTATCGGCGCGCCGTTTTGCATCGCCATTTCCATGATCTTTACAATCTTGGCCGCATGGGTGGCCGAAACGGATCCACCCAAAACCGTGAAATCCTGTGAATAAACATAGACTTGGCGGCCATTTACGGTACCCCATCCTGTTACAACACCGTCGCCGGCGGGGCGGTTGTTCTCCATCCCGAAGTCAATGCTGCGGTGCGTGACGAATGTGTCGTATTCCTCGAAACTACCCTCATCGAGCAACAGCGTGATGCGTTCCCGGGCTGTCAGCTTGCCTCTGGAATGTTGCGCATCAATCCGCTTTTGACCGCCCCCCATGCGCGCGGCTTCGCGGCGGTCTTCAAGCTCTTGCAGGATGTCGGTCATGAAAGGGTCCCTCTAGTTTTATGCCAAACTAACCGCAAACTTTGTCCGCGCCGAGTCCCTTCTCGCAAATTTGCAAATTTCTCGCGTGCGTCCGTTACGTATTTGCAAATTCGCTAATTTGCACACCGACACTGCAAAGGCGCACGTGTATTGGGATGGACGACATGAGGCGACGGGACTAGCTTGCCGTAATGACCACCTTCCCCAAAGTTCGATTTATGGATCGAACGACACCGCCCCACATTGCGACACTCATCCTGATGGCTTCCATCGCGGCGTTGTCACTAAACGTATTTCTGCCGTCGCTGCCGACAATGGCCGAGCATTTTGGCGTAGATTACGCCTTAATGCAGCTGTCCGTGTCGGCCTATCTGGCCATGACAGCCGTCGTTCAGGTCGCCATCGGCCCGATTGCGGACCGCTACGGGCGCCGTCCCGTCGTGCTGGTCACCGCTGCAATCTTTGTCATTGCCAGCTTCGGCGCGATCTATGCCCCTAATTTCACGACCTTTATTATCTTTCGGTTGTTGCAGACCGCCATCGCGACGGGCTTCGTCATGAGCCGCGCCGTGGTGCGTGACATGGTCTCGCAGGATCAGGCAGCGTCGATGATTGGATACGTAACCATGGGCATGTCGATTGTGCCGATGATTGGCCCCGCAATCGGGGGCAAGTTGGACGAGGCATTCGGCTGGCAGGCGTCCTTCTGGATGCTGGCAATTGGCGGAACACTCTTATTGATCATCGTTTATTTCGATCAAGGTGAGACCTCCGTCAAGCGCGATGGCGGATTCGCAGCGCAGGTGAAAGAGTACCCCAAGCTTCTGACATCGCAGAGATTTTGGGGCTACTGCCTCGCTGCGGCATTCTCCTCCGGTTCGTTTTTCGCCTTCCTTGGCGGGGCCCCGTTCATCGGGACCGTGGTATTTGGAATGACGCCTGTGCAACTGGGCATTTACTTTGGCGTGCCTTCCATCGGTTACCTCCTCGGCAACGGTTTTTCGGGGCGATATTCAGTGCGCATTGGAGTGAATAAAATGGTTCTGATCGGTGCCATTATAACCGTCGTAGGTATGGCAGTGCTCTTGTTGACCAGTTGGGTGGGCATAAGCCATCCAATTGTTTTCTTTGGATTTATGGTCTTTATTGGCCTCGGAAACGGGATCCTTCTGCCAAATGCGAATGCCGGCATGCTGTCTGTGCGTCCTGCCCTTGCAGGGTCTGCCGCGGGACTTGGTGGCGCTTTCATGATTGGTGGCGGTGCGGCGCTTTCCGTCGCTGCGGGCTTCATTCTTGGCCCTGATACAGGTGAGAGACCATTGATTTATCTGATGCTGGCCACGACGCTCGCGTCTGTTCTGTGTGCTATCTGGGTGATACGACGCGCCAAAGTTGTTGGTGAATTGGCGTAGTCTCGACTCGTGACTTTGCAAAGCCTATTATCAAATTTGCACATCACACGAGGATAGCGAAAATGGCACCGCATAAACTCTACGCAGGGGCCAAATTGCGCGAATTGCGCGGGCGTGTCGGCTGTACGCAAAAAAAGTTCGCGGAAAAGCTCGGCGTGTCGCTGCCCTATCTAAACCAGATGGAAAACAATAACCGCCCTGTGTCCACGACCGTGGTATTGGCGTTAGCGCAGGAATTCGCGTTCGACGTGACGGAGCTGCAATCAGGCGATGAGGCGCGTTTGGTCGGTGACATGCGCGAGGCCCTTGCCGATCCGATCTTCGCAGGACCGACCCCACCGCTTGCAGATTTGCGACTTGCGGCCTCCAACGCCCCTACCCTTGCCCGTGCGTTTCTAGAACTGCATACAGCGTACCGGCAGACCCATGAACGCCTGTCCTCATTGGACGAAGCCCTAGGGCGCGAAGACAGCCGTTTGTCCCCTAGTCCATGGGAAGAGGTTCGGGACTTCTTTCACTATTGCGACAATTACATTGATGCGGTCGACCGCGCTGCCGAACGGTTTGCAGCAAAAGCCGAGGGCGATGTAGACGCCGCCGCGCGCCAAGCGCTCGCCGAAAGCGGCGTTCGGATCGTCCCCAGCGTTGACGGCACCATACGCCATTACAACCCCGAAACCCGCATCCTGTCGCTGTCGGACAAGACCGCGCCGACCACGAAGTTGTTCCAATTGCTGTTACAGGTCGCGTTGGTGAAACAAGGCAAATTGTTGGATGCGACGCTTGATCTGGCACGTTTTCAATCGCCGCAAGCCCGCAGTATCGCCAAGGTCGGGCTGGCGAATTATTTTGCGGGGGCGGCACTGATGCCCTACGGGGATTTCCTTGCGGCGGCGCAATCCACGCGCCATGACCTTGAACGATTAGCCGATCAATTTGGCGCGTCCATCGAACAAGTCGCGCACCGCCTTTCAACGCTCCAACGGCCCGGCGCGAAAGGCATTCCGTTCTTTTTCGTCCGTGTTGATCCCGCAGGAACCATCACCAAACGGCACTCTGCAACGACTTTGCAATTCGCTCGATTTGGCGGTGCCTGCCCTCTTTGGAACGTGCACGGTGCGTTTGAAAGGCCGGGCCAATGGCTGCGCCAATTGGCGCAAACCCCTGATGGCGTTCGATATTT
>RCMY010005246.1_pt1 | contig 12212 bp, 14 predicted proteins | sample 2041341 | NCBI WGS metagenome assembly RCMY01 (sample SAMN09708234, study PRJNA481090) | Marine sediment metagenome, whole genome shotgun sequencing project.
GACGGGTCGAACGCATCGACGGCGACCCCGTTGAGGCGGAGTCGGGCGATCCAGCCGGCGCCGATCACGCCGCACCCGACCACGGCGGCGCGCCCGATCGCTGCCTCAGCCATGCTTGGTGAGCTTCAGGTCGGCACGGACCTCGTCGGGGCCCTTGACCGTGTGGCCGATCCCCTCGATGATCTCGACGGCACGGCCGACCAGGTCGGCATTGCTCGCGAGTTGGCCGCGGCCGAGGTAGAGATTGTCCTCCAGCCCGACCCGGACATTTCCGCCGGCGATCGTCGCCAGAGCGATGTACTCCAGCTGCTTGCGGCCGATACCGAACGCGCTGAACGTCCAATCGTCCGGCACGTTGTTGACCATCGCCATGAACGTGTTGAGGTCGGGCGGCGCCCCCCACGGCACGCCCATGCACAACTGCACCATCACAGGGTCGTCGATCAGCCCCTCGTCGACGAGCGACTTGGCCTGCCAGAGGTGGCCGGTGTCGAACACCTCGATCTCCGGTCGCACGCCGAGCGCCTGGGTCTGACGTGCCATCTCCTTGAGCGTCGACGTCGTGTTCGTCATCACGTAGTCGCCCTCGCCGAAATTCATCGAGCCGCAGTCGAGGGTGCAGATCTCGGGCATCAGGCGGCGTACGTGTTCGAGTCGTTCTGTGGCGCCCGCCATGTCGGTGCCGGCGTCGTCGAGCGGCAGCGGCTGCTCGACCGAACCCAGCGTGAGGTCGGCGCCCATGCCGGCGGTGAGGTTGATGATCACGTCGGTGTCGGACGCTCGGACCCGCTCGACGACCTCGGCGTAGAGGTCGGGCTGGCGCGCCGGTGCCCCGGTGATCGGGTCGCGCACGTGGATGTGGGTGATGGCGGCACCGGCTTGCGCCGCGGCAATGCAGTCGTTCGCGATCTGCTCGGGCGTGACCGGCACCTTGTCGCTCTTGCCGACGGTGTCGCCGCTGCCGGTGACAGCGCAGGTGATGAAGACGGAACTCATGCGGGAACCTTTCGATGGGTGTGACGACGGAGCACCCGCAGCCGGGAGAAGAGGTCGTCGTGATCGGCGTAGCACCCGCGCAGGTGGCGAGTACCGCCGCTCTCGAACGAGTCTCGGCCGTGCAGGATGCGACGATTGTCGAAACCGACGAGGTCGCCCGGCCGGAACGGATAGGTCAGTTGGAATCGCGGATCCCGCGCCATCTCGGCGAACACACGCAGCGACTCGTAGGCCCGTGGTATGTCGCTGGGAGCCATGTTCGGGGCGCTCCTGACCGGGTAGAAGGCTCGCAGTGTGAGCGGCTGGCGAGGTGCACCATGGTCGATGATGGGGCCCACCCAGCGGTGCTCGGCGTCCTTGGCACGATTCATGAACACCCATTCGAACGTGGTCAGTGCCTCGTACGCATCGGGGTGCTCGGTGCGGATGGCATCGACGACGGCCAGGCCGTCGCTCATTCGCGACCAGCCGCCATCCACGGTGTTCTCGATGCAGTGCAGGAACTGGTACCCGGGCGGCACCTCGCGGGTCGGCAGGTCGGTGTGCTGCCCGAGGTCGAGGCCGGTGTTCGCGGTGGAGTTGGGGTCGACGTCCGCGCGCACGTTCCAGACGGGCCCGAAGTTGGTGTCTCGGATCGGTCCGACGTGGGCGATCAAACGGCCGATGAAATCGGGGTCGGTCGACGTGTTCTCGAGTCGGCACAGCCCGTGCTCGACGAGGTGTGACAGCCAGATTTCGAGCACCGTGTCGTTTTCGAGGATCTGTGACCCGTCGAGTGTGGGCGGAGCGGTGAAGTCCGCTGCCGTCCAGGTCAAGGGCACCGGAAGCGCACTCGCCGGCAGGAGACGACCATCGGCTACGTAGCGCAGCCAGCCAGGATGCACCCGCACGTGTCGGCCGTCGCTCCAGTCGAGTGTCAGCGCACCGTCGTCGTCGACCCCCGCGGCGATGAGATCGTCGGGTGTCGGCAGGTCGCGGGGTTCGAGCGTCGATTCGCGCACGATGGGTTCGAGGCCATAGCCGTCGGCGTTCTCGGCCAGCCACAGCGAGTACGCGTCGAACGCTGTTCCGTCCGGCCACGTCAACGCCACGAATCCGTCGCGCAGCGATGCTGCGGCAAGGGAGTCCCACTCGTGGTCGATGAAGTCCGGTGTGAGCGGGGTGCCGGTCATGCGCCTTCTGGTTCTCGTGACGTGTCCTATTGAGTAGGACGTCCTACTGAACGTACACTGGCACTGTATGAGCGAGATCGCTGCGCCGTCAAGGCCGATCGGGCCGGTCCACCGGGCGTTCGCCCTGCTTCAAGTCGTCGTCGCAGCCGGCGAACCGATCGGGGTTCGTGATCTCGCCAGGCGAGCCGGTCTGTCCCGCTCGACGACCGGCCGCATGCTCGGGATCCTCGGGGAACTCGGGATGGTCGAACGGACGGCGGACGGCGCGGCGTTGCCCGGTGCGGGCCTGGCCACGCTGACGTCGACGCTTGATCGGTCCGCCTCGGTGCTGCGCGAGCGGTTACGTTCGCTGACGGTCGATCTGATGCGCGAGTTCGGTGAGAACGCGGCGATCGCCGTCGACGACGGGGACGCCCTGCTCTACATCGACAGCGCTCGCACCGACGTGGCGGTGCAGGTGGCTGACCCGGCGGGGGAGCGATTCGCCTTTCATCTCGTCGCGCCCGGCCTGGTGGCGATGGCGGCGTGGCCTGGAGACCGGCTCGACGAGTACCTCGCGACGCCGCTCACCGCGGCGACCGACCGTTCGGTAGTCGAACCCGATCGGATACGGGCCCGCCTGCACCGGATTCGTGACCGCAGTTTCGCATGGACCGACCAGGAGCTCGACCTCGAGGTCAACGGCCTCGCGGTTCCGATCCGTCGAGACGGAGAGGTGATCGCAATCGCAACGCTGTACGGCCCGACTTACCGATTGAACGCTGACGAAACGCCAGGCCTCGGCCCGGCCCTGGCGGCGTTCGTCACCGACCGCTCGGCCGCTCTCATCGGAGGCTGATGGATGCCGGCATCGCCCGATGGTGCGGTGACCATGTCGGCACCGTCGGCCGCTTCGACGTTGCCTCGATCAGCAAGCTGTTCACCTCGGTCGCAGTGCTGCAGTTGGTTGCCGCTGGCAGTTTGGACCTCGATGCGTCGATCCACGAGTATGCCGATCTCGCCAGCACCGCCATCGACCCCTCGGTCACGCTGCGCCGCCTGCTCACGCACACCAGCGGCATCGCCGACATCGCCGAGGAGGACGAGGGCGAGAACTACGCCGAGGTCTTTCGAGTGGTGCCGTGTCACACGATCGTGACCCTGCGCGACTTCCTGCCCCTGTTCGCGCGCAAGCCGCCCCATTTCGCGCCAGGCAGCGGGTCTCGCTACTGCAACGCCGGCTACGTCGTCGCGGGGATGGCCGTCGAGCACGCCTCGGGCCAGGGCTTCCGGGAGTACGTCGAAGCCCAGGTGCCCGCACGCGCCGGCATGACCCGCTCGGGCTATTTCGACAAGCGCTACGCAATCCCCGACCTCGCCGAGGGGTTCGACCCGACCGACGACGGACGGCTCGAACAGAATCTCTACGCCTATCCACCCGAGGCGCACCCGACGGTGGTGCGTTCTGCACCGCCGGCGACCTGCACGCTTTCTTCGCAGCGCTTCGCGAGCGGCAGTTGCTGCCCGCCGACCTCACCGACAACTTCCTCACACCCCAGATCGCCAGCGCCGACGGCGAGTCCGCCGGCCAGGGGTTCGGGCTCGAATTCAACGACTTGGGCTACTACAAGGAAGGCGAGAGCGAGGGCGCCAGTGGCATCTTCTCCCACCTCTCGGTCTGGAACGCTGACATCGTGATCCTCAGCAACACGATGGACGGGACCTGGCCGCTCCTCGGCGAGTTCGTTCGGCGTGCCCGCGAGGCTCGCGGCGACAACAGTCGTCGGTCCAACCGGCGCGCGCCCTCTCGCTAACGGAGATGAGAGGCGTCGAGCAATCGGTGCTCCTTGTCGACGAGCGAACGCAGGACACAGAACTCGTTGCCCTCCGGGTCGGCCATGACCACCCACGTGGCATCCACCTGCCCGATGTCGACGCGTTGCGCACCGAGCCCCTCCAGCCGCCGTACCTCGGTCTGCTGTTCGCCATCAGGGCGGAGATCGAAGTGCACGCGATTCTTGGATGTCTTCTCGCTGCGAGCCGGTAGGAGTCCGAGCTGTCGGCCGGATCCGTCCCGGGCGACGAGCATGTGGCCGCCGGATGGCCCCGTCGCCACATGATCGAGGTCGAGAGCTTCGCACCAGAAGGAGGTCATCGCTTCGAGGTCGACACAGTCGATCAGGACCCATTCGATGGTGAGCGGCATACGGCCATCCTCTCAGCCACGCCGATGTGTCTCCTGGGCAGTTTCCGTCGAGGTCCGCGGTCGGCTACTCGCTGAGGTGACACACCGCTTCGACGGTGTTGCCGTCCGGATCTCGAACGAAGCCGCCGTAGTAGTCAGCGTGGCGATCGGGCCAAATCCGATGACGTCGCCGCACGCTAGAGCCTCTTCAGTCCGCCGAAGCAGCGAGCGGGGATTACCGAGCGCCGTACTTGGGCCGAACTCGGTCACCCCGGCAAGCTTGATGGCCGTGACTATGCGGAGCGATATGTGAGGCTCACGCCGAGCGATCGCCGATCGCAAATGCCGATTTCGCTTGGGGTTGCGGCGTGTATCACGATTCGTCATACTGAAGCCATGGCGAAGGCAATCTCGGTTCGGCTCGACGAAGAGACAGAGCGGGCGCTCCAGACGCTCGAGGCCTCCGGGCTGAGTCGTTCTGAGGCGATCAGGTCGGCACTGATCTCGTCGGCAGATCGCCTGCGTCGGGGACGCGACCTCGCTGCAGAAGTCGCCGCACTCGAGGCCGACGAGGTCGACCGCGACGAGATGCTCGCTGTGTCGTCGCTGATGGAGTCGATGCGTGCGTCGGGGTGAGGTGTACCGCTTCCGAACTCCCAAAGGGGTTGGCCATGAACAACGGGGCGTGCGGTACGGAATCGTGGTGCAGGCCGATGAACTGCTCCCACGCTCGGTGGTGATCGTTGCTCCGACATCGCGCAGCGCCCGGTCGGCGTCGTTCCGACCTGAGATCGTGGTCGCGGGCGAAACGACTCGCGTGCTCGTCGAGCAGATCGGTGCCGTTGACGCGCAACGTCTTGGTGACCGAACGGGCTCGCTCACAGCCGAGGAGATGTGGGCGATCGACGACGCGCTCGCCACGGTCCTCGGACTGAACTGATCCCGGCGATATCGACCGGTCTGCTCACAGCGAAGCGAGCTCGGTCAACACGACCGAGCCACGCAAACGTCCGGATCCCGATCGGGCCCCGGACTGTCTCGGCTCCGCGAATACCGAGCACTGCAATCGGGCCGTTCTGTTGCGGTGGCTGGCCCGCCGGGACCGTGATTCTGGGCGCGCGTTATCGGGTCGAACGTGGAACAGTTGTGTTGTTCGGCGTCACCGACTCCAATCGAGCGTCCGGCGATCCAGCGAAGCGGCTCGAGGGTCCAGATCGGGTCGAAGTGTCGGCGAAGTGGAGCAGCGCTCGAGTGGGTTTGTCATCGGTGCAGAGTACGGCCGACGGTTCGGATCCTGCTGTGCTGCTGCTTCGTCATGGGGTGGGGTTGCCGTGCAACTCTTCTGCGTCTGGCCGGTTCCAGTAGCGGTTCGGGTTGTTGTCATCATCGAGCAGCTTCGAACGACTGCCGAACGCCTCGTTGATGCGGATGGTCGGTTCCTCGTTGACGTGCGCCGCGAACACCACGTCGAAGACTCGGCTGAGCAGTCGAGCATCTGGAGGAATTGAGAACTCGATTTGTGATGCAGCGGTTCGTTGGAGAGTTCCTTCGTCACCGGCGTGTGAGCCTTCGAGTGCCCGAAACTGTTGATAGCCCGCTTCTCGAACGTAGAGGCAGTTGTCGTAGGGGCCTTGCACGAGGGGGATGTGTTCACCGAGTGCTGCTGCGACTTGGTCGACGCCGGCGGTTGGGGTGTCGATGGTGATGACCCATTCGAGTTCGAGAGTCGTCGGGGTCATGTCGAGGCCGTCGAGGCGGTGGTTGTTGGTCATGTGTTTCATGATGCTCCACGTTCGTTTCGACGCGCGTCGAAACGAGGGCGTTCTACATTGACGGAATGGAAGGAAGCCGGATCAGTTCGCTCGCGACAGCCCTCGGAGACCCGACACGGGCCGCAGCGGTTGCTGCATTGCTGTCGGGCACTGCCCACACGAGTGGTGAACTCGCAAGTATCTGCGGAGTATCTGCGTCGACGATGAGCTCGCATCTCGGCAAGCTCGTCGATGCAGGTGTCGTGAGTGTGCATTCCGCCGGCCGTTACCGCGCTTATCGCATGGCGTCGCGTGAGATGGCGGACCTCCTTGAACAAATGGACTCGATCGACCTTCCTGAAACAGCACCGCCAAGTCGGCCGACACCGGGACAGGGGCTCGGATACGCACGAAGCTGCTACGACCACATCGCCGGACATCTCGGGACCGAACTACACGACGTCTTCCTTCATCGAGGATGGGTCGACGTTCACGAGAGTGTGCCGACGCTCACGCCGAACGGCGAGTCGTTCATCGAAGAGCTGGGCATCGATCTCGATCGCTTGCGGGCGAAGCGCCGGCCAATTCTGCGAATCGACCTCGACTGGACCGAGCGCCGCGATCACCTTGCCGGATCGCTGCCCGCAGCGTTGATGGACCATCTGATCAACGAGAGATGGATCAGGCGCCGTCAGGACAAGCGACAACTCACCGTAACCGAGACCGGCCGCACCGGATTAGCAAAGACTTTCGGAATCGTGCATTAGCAGCGAAGGCAACGCTTAACCAGGACCCATCACGCTGATCGAGAACGGCAACTCGGATCGTGTGCGTGAGCGGCGATGATTCCGCTGCATGATCCCAAGCCGCTGGCGAGGACTTTGCGCTGCAGTGCCGGCGAACTGTGCGGCGGGAGTGCTCGATAATCGGCGGCCGGAGATGACACTCCGCTCCAGTCCATGATCTTCTGCCCGCACTGCGATTCCGTCTTGAGGGTCTCAGCTGGATTCGCCGGTGAGGCGTTCGGCGACGACCGCGGCGCCTGCTCCGGTTGCGTCCGCAAGGCCGGCGGCGCGGCCGGTGGCGAGGAGGAGGAGATCGGCGAGTGGGGCCTCGAGATTGTGGTCGCCAGACGTGGACGCCCACTCGGTGTCGGTCGCTGCCAGGCGGACGTCAGCGAATCGTCGTTTGGCGCCGTACCACCGGCTGGCCAGCGCATGGTCAAGTGCCGGGATCGCTCGCGCCGGATGAATGGGGTGGTCGATGTCGAGTGGGCGGGCGATGTCTTGCGCGTGGACGATCACGTCCAGGAGCTGATCGAGTGTCGATGAGCCAGGCGCATGCTTCCCAAGCCCGGCGTGATCGCGCAGCATCTGCACGAGCGTCGCCGGATCGGTGGTACCGGCAATCCTTCGTGCGGTGTCGGCTTCGGCGCGCTCGAAGTCGAAACGCGCCCTGACCATCGACGCCAACATGTCGCGTAGTCCGGTGCGGGTGCTGGTGGTGAGATGCGCGACCACGTCCGTGACGGTCCAGCCGTCGCATAAAGATGGTGCCGCCCACTGGGTGTCGTCGAGCGTGTCGAGGAGTCGACACAGGTCGATGCGTTCGATCTCGACGGCAACGAGCGGGTCGAACGGGTGCGGTGTGCCGGTTGAGGGTGTCGGCGAGTGAGACATTGATGTCCAAGTTAGCGAGGCTCGACATCGCTATCCCGACCGCCCCGACCGACAGTCCACTCGAAGCGCCAGAGTCGATCAGTAAGCCACCTCGGGCTCGCTCAGCGCTCGTGGTCGAGCCGCCGCCTGGAAGAAATCTGCAAGTTTCTGCTTGACGTGAGAGGCCGCTATCGGCGGCAGGGGCGGTCGCACGCTCGTCGGGTCGCGGCCGGGCCGATGGTGTGGCTTCTCGTGGTGCCGTACGACGTCACGGCGCGCTCTCCGGGTCGTGTGTGTTCGATCGTCGGCGACGCTGCGGCTGAGGCTGTCGTGCCTGGTCAGCGACTTGTAAACGAACATGCGTTCGGTAAGATGGAAGCATGTTCAGCGACGTTCTCGAGCGGTTGGTCGAGCTGCCGGAGGCGGCCCTCGACGACCGGATCCGGGCGCTCGAACTCGAGCGTCGTCAGCTCGATGCGGAACTGGCCGCGGCGATCAGCGTCGCCGATCATCGCCAACTCCCGGCGGTCGACGGTCACCGCACGATCAATGCCTACCTCCGGGCGACGCTCAACTGGTCCGACAGTGAGGCGAGCCGGTTCAGGAGCCTCGCGCGGGCGGTCGATCACGTCGAAGGGCTCGGGACTGCGTGGTCTTCCGGGCGAATCGGTGTGTCGCAGGCGGTGCATTTCGGTCGCCTGTACGGCAACCGGCGCGTTCGTGATCGCCTCCCTGAGTTCACACCGATGCTGCTCGACGACGCAGAGCAACTCCCGTACTCCGACTTCGCCAGGTGCGTCGATCGGTTCACCACACAGGCCGACGTCGACGGCGCCCACCTCGACCGCGACGACGCTGTCGAACATCGCGACGCGCACGTCAGCGACGTCGGCGGGATGCTCGACATCTCGGCGCACGGTGGTGACGGCGTCACGACGTCCGAACTGATCGCGATCCACCGCCGATTCACCGAACTCGAGTACCGAGCCGATCTCGAGGCGCGCCGTGCCGAGTTCGGCGACGACGCCTGCCAACACCCGTTGCCCCGCACAGCCCGCCAACGACGGTTCGATGCGCTGACTGCGATCTTCCGCCGAGCGGCATCGGCGCAAGGCATGGGCGCGACGGGAGATCCACTCGTGAACATCGTCATCGACGTCGAGACGTGGGCACGCATGCTGACTTCGAGCGGATTGATCGGTGACAACCTGGGCGACCTCACTCCCGTGCTGGATGAACTGCTCTCTGATCCGGCTCGGCTGGGCGCGCGTCGTTGTGAGACGAGCGACGGCATCGCCGTGCACCCCCACGACGTGCTGCGGGCTGCGCTCGCCGGTCACGTCCGCCGGGTTGTCGTCGATTCGGCCGGCGTTGTGATCGATGTGGGCCGCCGAAGGCGGCTCTTCACTGGTTCAGCCCGTGAAGCAGCGAAGCTGCTCGTCCACCACTGCGAGCATCCGGGCTGCGGACTCCCGGCCGATTTCTGCGATGTCGATCACGCCGAAGAATGGGCCGATGGCGGGCTGACCGATCAGACGAATGCGAGAATTCGGTGCGGATCACACAACGTCGACAAGTCCAAGCATCGATGGCGAGTCAGGCGAGCCACCAACGGACGCACGTACACGATCCGGTCCGACGGCACGATCATGCTGCCAGTCGGGGTCCGCCCACCGACGTTTCCCGACGACGACGACCACAGTCCCGAAGAGATCATCCGCTTGATCGGGATCGCCCGCCAACGAGCGGCCTCACTCCGGGCTGCATAGGCCTCGCATGAACGTCAGGCCGGGACTTCTTCGGCGATGTCGACGGGGTCGTGGTCGGTCTTGACGGCGATCAGTTCGACAACGACGACCACTACCACGCCGATGACAGCGAGCAGGACCGGGACCATGACGTCGTCCTTCGGCGCACCGATCGTGGTCGTGCTGGTACCACCGGGCCAGGGCCACAACACGCGGAGCGAACCGAGCATCAACCCGACCATCGCGGCGATCACCAGATCGTGATGGTGCTCGAGCGCCCAGGTGAGCACCGATGAGAACAGCGCGAGTCCGACGACGCAGCCAGCGGCGGTCGCCGCGAGGGCGACGAGATCACGATCGTTCACCGCCCCGAGGACCTCGGTGTACATGCCGATCAGGACGAGGATGAACGACCCCGAGATGCCGGGCAGAACCATGGCGCAGATCGCCAGTGCGCCCGACAGGAAGAAGATCCACCACGACTTGGTCACGATCTCAGCGGTGCCTTCGGCGACCTCGGTGTCGCTCTTCAGGCCCAGTACGAGGAACAGCGCCACTGCCGTCGCGACGACCATTGCCAGTTCGCGCGTGCCAACCGAATGGATCAGCCGCCAGGCGATCGACAACGACCCCACCACCAGCCCGAAGAACAGTGCCGCCATGCGCACCGGGTGATCATGGAGCAGCGTCTCCAGGATCGATGACAACGCAGCGATCGCGACCAGCACGCCGGCGAGCAGCGAGAGCAGCCACACCCACTCCACCTCGCGGAGCTTCGCGCCGAAGCCTGACATGTCGCCCGTCAGAACCGCCTTGAGTGCCTGGGCGCCGGCGTGGACGTTGCCGATCAGCCGCTCGTAGATGCCGAGCACGAGCGCCACCGTGCCGCCCGACACGCCGGGCACGATGTCGGCTGCGCCCATGGCGAAACCACGGGCGGCCTGGGCTGCAGATGTCGGGATCGGCACGACTGGCGAGGCTACCGCTCGGAGTTCGGAGTGATGATCACACCGCGATCGCCGTACGGGATCGGGTTGCGCTTGACGAAGCCGCCGATCTTGCCGAGCAGCTTCGTGACCTTCGTGAAGAAACCGTACTTCTCGGTGACCTTGCGGCGGATCTCGGCCATGTCGTCACCTTGGACGAGTCGGGCGGTCGCCTCGATCGGCGACGTGCCGTCTCTGACCTTGCCGCGTGCGTCGCAGGCCTGCACCGTGACCCGCTCGGTGTGGGCGAGTCGTTTCGCCTTGCCGGAGCCGGAGCTGGTCCAGCAGCCGAACGAGTCTCCTCCGAGCGGCACCGACCACACCGGCGTCGCGACCGGTGTTCCGTCGCGCTTGAACGTGGTCAACAGCACGTACTTCTCATCACCCAGGCCCATCTCGCCACCGTACGCCGAGGGGGCGTGGTGTCGAGATGCGCGAGGATCGTCCGGTGGATCTCGTCGACCGGGCAACCTCCGTGCTTCGCGCCAACGACCGTGGGCGGTACACCGTGCCGGCCGGCCACCTGTACCCCCATCAGTGGGCGTGGGATTCGGCATTCGCGGCGATCGGGTCGGTCGTCGATGTCGACCGAGCAGTGATCGAACTCGAGTCGCTGCTGGCCAGCGCCTGGTCCGACGGCCGTGTACCGCACATCCGGTTTCACGATCCGACCGGCGTGTACTTTCCGGGGCCGGCCTTCTGGGGTACGCACGACAGGTCGAGCATCAGCCAGCCGCCGGTCTGGGCGGCGGCTGCCCGTCGGGTGCTGGACCGTGGCGGCGACCCGGATCGGGTGCGGGCGCTGATCGAACCGATCGCCCGGTCACACGAGTGGTTCCTGGCGGCACGTGACCCGTCGGACATCGGGGTGGTCGCCGTCGGTCACCCGTGGGAGAGCGGGATGGACAACAGCCCGGCGTGGAACGCTGCGATGCAGGCGATCGACCCGGCGAGCGCTCCACCGTTCGAACGTGTCGACCAGCAGCACGTCACCGACGCCGCGCAGCGCCCGACCGACGACGACTACCGCCGCTATGCCGCGCTCGTGACCGAGATTGCCGGCAACGGGTTCGGTCTCGGTTCGTTCGTGGTCTACGACCCCGGTATGAGCGCGATCCTGGCGTGGGCCGACGGTGAACTCGCGACGCTTGCCGATGCCCTGGATGAGACCGGTGTCGCCGTCGCGGCACGTCGGCGGCGCGACAGGGTGACCGCCGGCCTGGTGGACCACTTGTGGGATGACTCGCTCGGTCGTTTCGTGTTCCTCGATGCGCTCGCAGGCGCGACCTGCACGTCGAACGTCATCTCGGCCTACCTGCCGCTCCTGGTCGACCTGCCCGACGAGGTGGCGACGGCGCTTCGTGCCGGGCTGGACCATGACTTCTCGACACCGTTCCCGTTGCCGACGACCTCGCCGGCCGATCCGGCGTTCGACCCGGTCGGCTACTGGCGGGGTCCGATGTGGGTCAACGTCAACTGGTTGCTGGACGCACCCCTCGGTGGCCGATTACGTGAACGAACGCTCGAGCTGGTCGAAGAGCGCGGGTGTCGCGAGTATTTCGACCCGTTGAACGGTGCGGGGTTGGGAGCGGACGACTTCACCTGGACCGCAGCGATTGCGCTCGACTGGCTGTCCGGCTGACGGCGGTCGGCGTCAGCGGCGGCGGACGTCGAACTCCGCCGGCAGCGTGACGTCGAGCAGCTCGCAGTCGGCCGACGGGTCGACGAGCCGGTAGC
>RCMY010004395.1_pt1 | contig 12209 bp, 14 predicted proteins | sample 2041341 | NCBI WGS metagenome assembly RCMY01 (sample SAMN09708234, study PRJNA481090) | Marine sediment metagenome, whole genome shotgun sequencing project.
ACAACTGATAAAACTGCTCTGACCACTCCATAAATCCCAATCGATTCCTTAATTTTAAACCTAACGGGGTTTATGCGCAAACTCCCGTTGGCAAACATTAAAAACTTACTCAAAAGTTTACAATTAACGAAACTTTTTTTATATTTGTATCGTATTTGACTTTATACCAAAAAATGATAAAACGATTTGAAACGAAATTACTAGAAGAAGCTTTTGAATTCATTGAAAAACAAAACATTAAAGCTAGAAAGAAAATATTTCAGAACATAAGAAGAGCTGAACAACAATCTGACCCAAAGTTTTTCAAAAAATTGACAGACGATATTTGGGAATTTAGAACGTTATATTCAGGAATTCAATATCGGCTTTTTGCATTTTGGGACAAAGAAGATAAAACCGAAACATTAGTTTTCGCTACTCACGGAATTATAAAGAAAACTAGCAAAGTAGACAAGAAAGAAATCGATAAAGCGGACAAGATTAAAAAAACATATTTTAAAAATAAAGAGAAATGAAAAGTTACACTTTAGACCAAGCAGAAGACCTTTTAATTGGAAAAAAGGGAACGGAAGAAAGAGATGAATATGAATTTGAGCTAAAACTTGAATTGATTGGAGATATGATAAAAACTGCTCGAAAGAAAAGGAAATTGACTCAAGAGCAATTAGGAGAATTAGTTGGAGTAAAAAAAGCTCAAATTTCTCGACTTGAAAATAGTACTGGAAATGTGACTTTTGAAACTGTAATGCGGATTTTTAATGCTTTAGGAGCAAAATTGAATTTGAACCTTCAAATGTAAAAATAACGTTTGCCAATACAGTATATAAGCTAAGGATTGGTCAGTCCTCTCATTGAAAATCCTGCGTATTTTTTACTACAATTTATACGTGGAGAGCTTTGTTCAAATTAAGATTGAATATGATCTTTTCAAAAATAAAGCTAGTTATCTAAAATAATGTTGAAATCAGAAGAACAAAGAACAGAAGAAGAGAAAAAGATGTTATATAATTATGAAGTAATAGAAAGGGTCTCAAACATATGATAAGTGCAAATAACGTCACCCTTCGATTTGGCAAGAAAGCTTTATTCGAAGATGTTAACATTAAATTTTCCGGAAGTAACTGCTATGGTCTGATTGGCGCGAACGGTTCTGGAAAATCAACTTTTTTAAGAATTTCATCTTCCCTGGATTTATTTTCGATTTTTTGCCCCGTATTGATTTTTTCTTTGGCAACGGCTTTTGAAAGCTCCATTCTTTGATGAAAAAGCTTTACTAGGCCCTGGTCGATTTGGTCAATTTCATTTCGGATGTTTTTTAAATTCTTCATAGTCTATACCCCTTTGATATGAGGAGGGAGTCTAGTATCACAATGGCCGCCACCGCCTCTATGACGGGGACAGCGCGAATGGCGATACAAGGATCGTGGCGCCCGCTTATTTTGAGGGTGCCTTCTTCCATACGGGACTGGTTCACCGTTTGCTGGGCTTGCCCTATGGAAGGGGTCGGTTTTACAGCCACGCGAAAGATCAAAGGCATGCCCGTTGTGATTCCGCCGAGGATCCCCCCATGGTGATTGGTTTTTGTTTCTATATTGTTATCGGCAATAAAGTACAAATCATTATGCTTTGAGCCGGTAAATTTTGCAGATTCAAAGCCACTTCCAAATTCGATGCCTCGAATGCCGGGTACGCCAAAGATGGCACCGGCGAGGCGGTTCTCCATGCCCGAAAAAATCGGATCCCCAATCCCCGGGGGTAAACCGATGATGCCGCACTCAATTATTCCGCCGATGGAGTCCTTGTTTTCTTGGACCCTTTGGATTTCCTCCTCCATTTTGGGGATAGTCTCCTCATCCAGGACGGGAAGCCTGAAGTCTAGAGGTCGATAAAGTTCCTCTTCCAAAAGCCCGACGCTTTGGTAGGTTTGGTCCTGGGCCCTGCCGATGGCTTGCAAGTGGGCCCCAATATGAATGCCCCGCCTTTTTAGGATTTGCTTGGCGATGCCCCCGGCAATGCAAATAGGAGCCGTCAGCCGGCCGGAAAAGTGTCCCCCGCCCCGGATGTCATTATGTCCATCGTATCTCACCTGGGCCGGGTAGTCGGCATGGGAAGGGCGGATGAGATCCAAAAGATTATCGTAGTCTGAGGATTTGATGTCTTGATTGAAGATCAGCGCGGCCAGGGGTGCCCCGCAGGTTATCTGACCCTTAAGGCCGGAGATGATCTGGACCTGGTCCGCTTCTTTTCTTTTGGTGACCAAGCTGCTTTTGCCCGGAGCCCTTCGATCTAAAAAAACCTGGAGTTCATCCAGGTCAATTTTTTCCCCAGGGGGCAGATTATCCATCAGGCATCCGATGGCCTGGCCATGGGATTGTCCAAAAATACTAACTTTGAGGTATTCACCTATTATTGATGACATGGAAAAGTCCTCCTGTTTTTTTAAAATCCTTGAAAAATCCTGGGTAGGATTTGTTTACAGCGTCGGCCCCCTTGAGGGTGACCGGTCCTTGGGATGCGCAAGAGGCGATGGCCCCGGCCATGGCAATTCTGTGATCGTTGGCGCAGTCCACTGTCCCTCCAGAAAGGGCCAAAACCCCCTCAATCACCAGGTAGTCCTCTCCTTCTGTAATTTTTCCACCCAGGCTTTCAATCATATGGCTGACGGTCTTCAAGCGGTCACTTTCCTTGATGCGGAGCCTGGAGGCGCCACTTATCCTGGTTGTGCCAGGGCTGACAGAGGCGATTATAGATAAAATAGGGACTAGGTCTGGTATTTCCCTTACGTCGATCTCCCGGTGGGTACCAGGTGCTTTATCCAAGGGCTGGGAGTCTTCTTGAACGGCATCTTGCTCTTCAGATTTTTGGACCGTAAAGACATCTTGGTCTTGGCAAACCCTAGCCCCAAAATCCTTGAGAAGCTCAAAAATATACCGGTCCCCCTGTTTACTCTGATCAGAGAGCCCCTGGCAAGAAAGGGGCCCTCCTAGGGCTCCTGCCGTCAGAAAAAAGGCCATGTTGGACCAGTCTCCCTCAACTTGGATTTGGTGGGGGGATGTGATGGTTTGGCTGGGAGGAAGGGTGAAAATATTATCAGAAACCTCTGTCTGGATGCCAAACTCCCTCAGAACATCCCTGGTCATGTCCACATACTTGGCTGATTCCAAAGAAGTAGAGAGGCGAATCTCTCCTCCATCTAAGAGGGCCAGGGCAAAGAGAAAGCCGGTGATAAACTGGGAACTGATATTGCCAGGGAGCGTGTAGATATTTTTTGAAAGCTTGCCTTTTATGGTGAGGGGAAGCTTCTTATGGTCCGCTTTGACGCCCCCATCCTTTAGGGCATCAAGAAGGGGGCCCAGGGGTCTTTGGGGCAGTTTGCCAGATCCAGCAAAGCGGCCGCCGCAGCCTAGGGCAGCAACCAGGGGCAGGACAAAGCGCAGGGTGGCTCCGCTTTCCTTGCAGTCCAGTAGGGGATTTTGTGGCAGATTCTTTTGATCAAGGGGAGTGACCCGGATGACTCCTTCTCCTGTTTCAAATTTTGCTCCAAGGGCCTTGAGGCAGCCGATGGTGGCCTTTATATCTTCCGAAAGCTCTGGGTTTAAAAATACCTCTGTAGGGGATGAGGCCAGGGCCGCACAGATCAGTATCCGGTGGGCATGGGATTTGGAGCTGATGGCCTTTATCTCACCAGAGAGTTTTTTTGGGTAGCAAATAAGATCCATTATTCCTCCGTTCCATCTTGAATCCACTGGATTAGCTGATCCACAGGGATTTTTTTAACAAAGCATTTGCCGGGCTTTTCCGGCAGGACCAAGTCTATCATAGGGCCTGAAACTTTTTTGTCAAAGAGGGCAGCTAGGGATATTTCTTCCGCTGGGTAGGCAGTTTGGGTAGGGAGATTAAAGGCCTCCAGGGCCTCTAGGAGTTTTCTGGTGGTTCCCTTTTGGCACAGGTTGTTTTTTTCGGCGGATCTGGTGAGGATAAGCATGCCAATGCCCACGGCTTCTCCATGGCTCATTTGATACTGGCTGAGGTTTTCAAGGGCGTGACCCAATGTGTGGCCAAAGTTTAAAAGGGTCCGGATGCCCTGGTCTCTTTCGTCCACAGAAACAATCTGGGCCTTGTAGCTGACGCACTTTTCAACCACTAGGGTCCAGTCCGAGTCAAAGCCGTGGCGGGTCAGGTAGTCAAGGAGCTCAGGGTCATGGAGCATGGCGTACTTAATGCACTCTCCCGCACCAGAGGCCTGCTCTTTTTTGGGCAGGGTTTTGAAGGTTTCCGTATCACAGATGACAAGAGAAGGCTGCCAAAAGGACCCGGCCATATTTTTGGCTCTGGGCAGATTAACCGCTGTTTTACCTCCCACTGAGGAATCACAAGCAGATAATAGTGTTGTGGGAATCTGGACAAAATCCATCCCCCTTTGGTAGATGGAGGCGGCAAAACCGGCCAAATCTCCTATAACCCCTCCGCCTAAGGCGATAATGAGATCCGCCTTGGTGAGATTGTGGGTCACAAAAAAGTTTAACAGCTTGGTCACTTCTTCCATGGTTTTGGAGGCTTCCCCTGGGGGCAAAATATACTCAATTACCTTAAAGCCCCTGTCTTTACAGGACTTAAACACCTGATCTTTATAGAGATTTGCCACATTGCTATCGGTTACCAGGACTATTTTAAATCTTTGGCCTAGGGGTGCTAGGAGGTCTCCTGTTTTTTGGAGCAGTTTTTTTTCGATTAAGACCTGGTAGGGCCTTTGGGTGTGAAGGCTTATTTTTTTCATAAGGCAGCCCTTGAGTCTTTCAAGGTTTTTTGGATTAAAATCGCTTCCTTGGCCAAAAGCCTAAACTCCAAAGGGGTTATGGACTGGGGACCATCGCACAGGGCATTTTTGGGATCGTTGTGAACTTCGACCATGATCCCGTCTGCTCCAGATGCCACTGCCGAAAGGGACAGGGGATGGACCAAACTGGCGATGCCCGTTGCATGGCTGGGGTCCACAATAACCGGAAGGTGGGATAGCTCTTTTAAAAGGGGCACGGCAGAAATATCCAGGGTGTTTTTGGTATGCCTTTCAAAGGTTCTGATGCCTCTTTCGCAAAGGATGACCTCCTGGTTGCCCCCAGAGAGCAGGTATTCGGCGCTTAGGAGGAGTTCTTCAAGGGTGCTGGCCAAGCCTCTTTTTAAGAGGATGGGTTTTTTGATTTGGCCCAGTTCCCTGAGCAGTTCAAAGTTTTGCATATTCCGGGCACCCACCTGAATCACATCCACCTCTTCAAACAAATCCAAGTGACTGAGGCTGACAATCTCCGTGATGACCGGCAGGCCGGTTTCTTTTTTTGCTTCTAGGAGCAATTTTAGCCCTTCATACCCGAGACCTTGGAAGGAATAGGGGGAGGTGCGGGGCTTGAAAGCTCCTCCGCGGAGCATGGTGGCGCCTGCCGCCTTTACCTCTCTTGCAATGGCCAAAATCTGCTCCCTAGATTCGATGGAGCAGGGGCCGGCGATGATGGTTAGGCCGCCCCCTCCAATGACTGCAGAGCCTGCCTGGATTACTGTATTGGGTGAATCATCTTTTTTGCTGGTTTTTTTGTAGGGTCTTGCCTTACTTATTTTTTCTTTTCCTATGACAACCATACGTCTCCTTTAATTTATATAAAAAACCCATAGCGGTGGCTACGGGATTGGTCTGATGTCTACTGATTTTATCATAATTAAATTCAAAAGTAAACAAGGGATAGCTTTAGAATTGGTAGTTGATAATTTGTTATCTTTTGATATAATAGAAGTGTATGAAAACCTTGTCATTAAAAGTTAATATTATAATAGGAGGATCTATGGAAAAGTTAATCATTACAGCTGCCATTTGCGGCGCTGAAGTTACAAAGGAGCAAAATCCTGCAGTTCCATATACGATTGAAGAAATTGTGAGAGAAACAAAGCTGGCTGTAGAGGCAGGGGCCGCGGTTATTCACCTGCATGTTAGGGAAGATGACGGAACGCCTACCCAGAGCAAGGATCGATACGAAGAGGCCATCAAGGCCATAAGGGCTGAGTGTCCAGATGTGATTATCCTGCCAAGCACCGGGGGCGCCACATGGATGACTGCCAAAGAAAGACTGCAGCCGGTATTTTTAAGTCCTGAAATTGCTACCCTGGACTGTGGAACTTGCAACTTTGGGGGAGATGAGGTCTTTACCAATACGGTGACTATGATTGAAGAATTTTCTACAGCCATGCAGGAGTACGGAGTGAAGCCGGAGTGTGAGGTATTCGAAAAGGGCATGATCGATACGGCCATTGTCATGATGAAAAAAGGACTGATCTCAAAGCCGATGCACTTTAACTTTGTCCTAGGGGTTTCAGGAGCCATGACGGCCACAGCTAGAGACCTGGTATTTATGGTAGGCTCCATTCCAGAAGGCTCCACATGGGTTGCCACAGGAATCGGAAGACATGAGTTTCCTTTGGCCCAGATTGCCATGGCCATGGGCGGCCACGTTCGTGTAGGCTTTGAAGATAATCTCTACCTAGAAAAAGGGGTCCTGGCCAAGAGCAATGGAGAACTGGTAGCCAAGGTCGTGGATATGGCCAAGCTCATCGGAAGAGAAATCGCTACGCCGGCAGAAGCCAGAGAAATCATGGGCTTGTCCCAAACCAAATAAGTAGCATGCAAAAACGCCTTGAATTTGATGAAAATCCCAAAATCCTGACAGGAAACTAGGAGGTCATCATACTTCAAGGCGTTTTTTTTTGTTTGATTTGCATAGGGCAATTCTAGTGGTGGGGATTATCCTTAACCACCATGGCCGCCTTCATCAGCTCCGTATGAACGGATGTGGCAAACTTGCTTCTGTAGTAGCTGAGCAGGGGGAAGATGGCATCCTTATCGGCAACGATGCATTTTGCCGGCATATTGGTAACTGCCAGGGCCACTGTATCCACAATGCAGCGGTCACACGTACAGGTGCCTAGACTGTTCATAACCTCCACTACCCTTTCACGCACCAATTCTTCAGATACATTGAGGAATTTGTAATCAAGCTCTACGGATTCTTCCGTGCTTTTATCCCTTAGGGATACCTTGTTGCTGGTAGAATCCTTGGTCATGACAACCTGGGGGGACTCTAAAGAACCATCTTCAATGGTCTTTTTTGACTCTTCTGACATAGGGGCGTTCTCCTTTCTTGTGGCCTCTTTCATGACCTCTCCAGCTTCCAGCTGGTCTCTGATTAAATCTGACAAAGGGTCATGGTCGTTAAATAGTATTTCAACAATTGGAGCTTTTGCCTGGCCAGATGCCTGGTCAGGATTTGATGAAGTGTGCCTAAGAGTTCTGTTTTTTGGAGCCTCTAGGTCTTCCCTAATGTCGCTTTCATCTACACCCTCTGGTTGCTTGCCTTCAGAAGAGGCAGGATCCTTGGGTTCAAGATCATCAGATGCTGGAATTTTGGTAGTCTCCTCGGCTTGTCCCGACGTGATAAGCCCTAGGACATGGGCGGTTTTGCTGCTTCGCCTAGACACGAGGACCCTCCTTCTCAATCATATCAAGAATCTCTAGGACCAGTTGCCTATAGTCCCTGGCCGGATTTGAGTCCGGGGCATAATCCACAATGCTCATGGCATGGGCAGGGGATTCGGCCACCGCCACCGCATTTCTGATTTTTGATTTAAAAACCTTAGAATCCAGCTGATTGGCTATTTGGTCCGCCATATCCTCCACCTCCCGGGCCAGAATGGTTCTTTTATTGAATTTAGTCAGGAGGATGCCTAGGACCTTTAGGCCGGGATTGTAAAACTTACGCACAGCGTCGACGGTTTCTTTTAGTTGGCTGACTCCTAGGAGACTGAGAATTTCAGGCACCATGGGAATAATCAGATAGTCGGCGGCCACATAGGCATTGACCGTCAGCACATTGAGGGAGGGAGGGGTGTCTATGATGATAAAATCATAGTTATCCTCAACCCTGGCCAAGAGATCCTTTACAAGAAATTCCCTGCCGGAGCGGTTGAACTCCAGTTCTGCACCACTTAAAAGAATATTAGAAGGGACAATGTCCACCTTGTCCGCCGATTGGATTACATCTTGGAGAGTGTCCGTACCTTTCATGGCGTCGTAGATGGTTTGGGACTCCTCTATATTCAGGCCAAAATAAAAGCCCAGGTTACCCTGGGGGTCCAGGTCTATACCCAGCACCTTATAGCCCTTGTTGGCCAGGGCAGCGATTAAGGAACTGGAGGTGGTGGTTTTGCCCACGCCACCCTTTTGATTAGTAAGTGCAATTACCATAGCCATAAAAATCCTCTCCTGATTACTTATTTGAACTACTGTGTTAAAATTAATATTACCTTTATTATATATGATTTGAGGGGGAAATGTCCACTAAGTAATAATATTATTGCTTAGGGGATTAAACTGGACTATTTTTCCTGCATTCGGGACTATTTATATGGTAAAATAAACCAGCAGGCCATTTTTCTTTAGGGAAAATAACTTATTAAATATTTTTTTTGGCCGATATAGTAAGTAAGAACTGACAACAGAGGAAATAAGGGACTAGGGACAAAATTACAGGATAGCTCAAGGAGGAGATTATGGCAGTAAGCGGTGCAGGTTCAACCAGCAACTTATTAAGTTCACAAAGAATGAATATGACTGGCCTAGCCACGGGTATGAATACTGAAGAAATTATTCAGGGCATGACCATTGGAACCAGGACTAAAATACACAAATTAAATCAAAATAAAACCCTGATCAATTGGAGGATAGATGGCTTTAGGGGGGTCACAGACAAACTGGTATCCCTTAGCTCTAAGTATACATCCTTCACTTCATCCACCAACCTCATGAGTAGCAGGTTTTATGCCAAAACCATGGTGTCTGCCATGGGGGTCAATGGAAGCAAGGTCTCTGTATCAGGAGCGGGCCATGATAATATGAGTATTGCAGGGGTCAAGCAGCTGGCAACGGATGCTTCTTTGACCACGGGAGTGGCCTCTAAGGGGGCCATCACCACGGGAGAAATCAACCTAGATACCCAGATTGATTCATCCAAAATTGAAGGTGGAAGTCTTAAAATCAAGTATGGCGGGACAGAGCTTACACTGGATCTTTCCAAGGGCAAGGACTACAGCAGCCCAGAAAAAATAGTAGCCTCCCTCAATGAGCTTCTGGCAGAAAAGGACCTCAACGCCGAGTCTAAACTCTCTGAAAAAATGGGGTTTGAACTGGATGGAAATAAAATAAAACTATCTTTTAAGGGTGAAACCGCCGGCAACAACATTGAAATCACAGGGGGCAGCGAAAACGTCCTAAAGGGCCTGGGCCTAGAAGGGGCAGTGGGCAATCCCATTGGCCAAGGGGCATCGATTATCGGAGCTGAGCTGGATGACGCCAATCTCTTTGACAAAAAAACCAGTAAAGACCTGATTGGTGGCAAGAGTCTGACCTTTATGCTGGACGGATCTCGAAAAACCTTTACCCTTCCAGAAGCTGACAAGATAAGTAGCCTGGGGGATGTGCAGACCTCCCTGCAAGATCAGTTTGATAAAGCCTTTGGTAAGGATACGGTGACCGTAGGCATGGATGGGAGCAAGCTCACCTTTAAGACTAAGGAAGCCACCTCAGTCCTTAGATTAACTGAGGCAGACAGCGGAATCAGTGGGTCTTCAGGGGTATTTGGAAATATCACTGGGCTGACCAACCGCATTAGTTTAAATGCCAAACTTTCAGATGCAGGTTTTCCAGGGTTTGATCCAAACAATCTGCAAACCTATAATATGACGGATAAAGACGGCAATGAAATAAAAGATAAAGACGGCAATCCTGTCACAGCCTACAAGATGGAAATCAACGGCAAGGATATCAAGGGCATCACCAAGGATACCACTGTCAGCGGCCTCATGGAGCTGATCAATAACAGCGATGCCGGAGTCAAGGTTTCCTATATGGAAATGTCCGATCGCTTTAGCATCACCTCCACTGTGTCCGGAGAAGCAGGCAAGGCAGGGTATACTGATCAAATTGACGGCAAAGACAATCTCAATCTAGCTGCCCAGCTATTTGGCGCAAGTGATGGTCTTAACAAAAAAGCCGGACAAGATGCCATTGTTCACATTAAATACAAGGGCTCAGATGATCCAGTAGAGATCAAAAGAGCCAGCAATAATTTAGACCTAGACGGTATGAGCGTCAAACTCAATGGGGCCTTTGGATTTGATTCCTCTGGCAACTATATTGCCGGTACGGAAGAAATAAAATTTGAAGCCAAGGCAGATAACGACAAAATTGTGGATACCATCAAAAACTTTGTCAAGGACTACAACGAGATGCTGGAACTGGTCAACAAGAAGGTGTCCACCCCAAGACCTAGGAGCAGTGGCAAGGTCTATGACCCGCTGACCGATGAACAAAGAAAAGAAATGAGCGACAAGGAAATAGAAGTCTGGGAAGAAAAAGCCAAGGAAGGACTCTTATTTAATGCGCCGGAGCTGAGAAGTCTTTCCAGTGACCTAAGATTTTTGCTTGGCTCTGAAGGCGCTGCCATCGGCATCAAGGTGTCTTCCAACTACAAAGACAACGGAAAGCTGGAGATAGATGAAGAGGCCCTAAGAAAAGCCCTAGAAAGCGATCCAAAACAGGTGCAAGATTTCTTTGCTAGGCCATCTAGTGGCACAGATTCCGGCGGCGTCATGTACAAATTAAAGGGAACCTTAGATAAGTACGCAAGAACCGATGGGGCCAACAAGGGAATCTTGATCCAAAAGGCAGGCCATTCTAGCTCCGCCTTGTCCATGCTGGACAATGGCTACTCTAGGGAGTTAAAGCAGCTGGACGCCACTATTTTGAAGTTTGAGAGAACCTTAAAATCTCAGGAAGACAGATACTACAAGCAGTTTACCAATTTGGAAACTTTTGTGCAAAAGATGAATATGCAAAGTGGATACCTGACCCAGCAATTTGGCGGGGGTCAATAATATAAGAAGTAAGAATGAAAAATGATTATTTGGAGGCATAGATGCAAAATCCTTATCAGAATTACAAACAGCAGTCTATAAGTACCATGACCCAGGGGGAGATGCTGATCCTCCTATTTGATGAACTGGTAAAGAGGCTTACCAGGGCAGAATTTGCGGTTGCTGCCAAGGAGTTTGAGCTATTTGATGAATCGATCCAAAGGTGTAAGGACATCATTAAATACCTAAAAGAAACTCTGGATCTGAGCTATCCTATCAGCAGTGAATTGATTAGGATGTATAATTTCTTTGACTATACATTGGTTCGGATCAGCGCCAGCAGAAACAAGGAGCTGATTGAAGATCTCAAGCCCCTGGTGATGGATCTTCGTGAAACCTTCAAAGAAGCCAACAAGATAGCGAGGTAGCCATGGACGAAGCCATCCTTCAGATTTTGGAGCAGCTGGAAAAAAAACAAGGGATTATGGAAGGCATCCTGTCTACCACCCAGGATATTGACACCATGTTCCAAATCAATGATGCCCAAGGGGCGGATATGGCCCTGAATATCCGGATGGAGCAGATCAACGAAGCCATGAATTGTGACGAAGAAATCGGCAGGATCATTGACCAGATGGAGCTATCCCAAGGCCTTAAAATTGAAAAAATAATCAAGCTTGATCTGGAGGGCATGGAGCCAAAGGATTCAGAGCGGGCCTTGATTGATGGAGTCAACCGCATCAAACATGTGGCTGGAAAGGCCCTTGAGATAGATAAAAAATTTAGCCTCAAGATTATTGGAGAATCCTCCCTATATCATAAGTAAGTCATATCATAAATAAGTAGTATCATAAGTAAGAAAAAAATTAAAAAGAAAAATAAAAAATTTAAAAGACCCCCTTGATAGACGGTTTTTCTGGCCGGCTCTCTAAAGGGGTCTTTTTTGTATTTAAAATTTATATCTCTCTCAAATATTTCTCCTCAAAAATCAGCTTTGAAAAGCTTTTCACCGTTTTTCGCATCTCCTTGAGCGTAAATAGAAGCACTGGTCGACAGCAATAGACCTATTGCGATAAGACCTCTTTTGTAATGCTTTCTCCAACTAATCATTTATAAAATCTTGGGTTAGTAAATTATATTGAGTTTACTTTCAATTTGGCAAAAATAAGACATTTAAGATAAATTTAACAGGCGAAAGCTGATTGCGTTCAAAAATCGCCAGTATTTTCAATGAACGGGTCGTCTCGAGACTGCCAGAT
>RCMY010004397.1_pt1 | contig 12206 bp, 12 predicted proteins | sample 2041341 | NCBI WGS metagenome assembly RCMY01 (sample SAMN09708234, study PRJNA481090) | Marine sediment metagenome, whole genome shotgun sequencing project.
AACTCCGCCCCAGTATCGTGCAGTCGGGCATCGATCCCGACACGTTGCAATCAGGCAAAAAGTTCGACCTCTCCGCCCTCGAAGGGTCGGTCAGCAAATGGAAAGATCTGTGGTCCGCAGGCCACGGCATCGACGCTGTCGCACGGTCCGAAACGATGGCCGAAATCATCGCGGGTCTCTCGGATCAATTCGCGGCTGCCGTGACGCGGACCGAACGCTGGCGCGAAACCACCCGCGCCTGAGGCGGGGCCCGTCGTGGACCAACCTCCATTGAAATGATATGATCACCTGCACAGGCCGACAGTCGCGGTAAAGCTGCAAGGTTGCCACGCAGCGCAAACAGCTACCACATCACCACGTTAGAAGCATGGCCTACCCGGGCTGGGTGACTTTATGACGTTACAAACAGAAAGTCGTAAAGATGGACAGGTCGGCCGCGAAAGGGAAAGAGTCCCAGCCAATCCAGCAGGATCCATCGACGGACCCGATCCGGTGGCGGATTCTTTTTGTGCTGATCGTCACAATCTTTATGACCTTGATCAGCGTCAGCATCGTGAACGTGGCTTTGCCGTCCATCGGACGCGGTCTGGGGGCAACACAATCCGATCTGCAATGGGTTCTTTCAGGCTACGCACTGACCTTTGGCGTGGTCTTGGTGGCGGCGGGGCGCGCAGGCGACATCATGGGCCGTGGCGGGCTGTTCCTGATTGGCGTGACGATCTTTACAGCCGCTTCGGTCGCGGCGGGGATGGCCCCGGATGCCGAATGGCTGAATCTCGCGCGGTTCGCACAGGGGATCGGGTCAGGGCTGCTAAACCCACAGGGGCTTGGCATGATTCAGCACTATTTCCGCGGCGAGGAACGGGGGCGCGCATTCGGCTATCTGGGTACTGCCATCGGTCTCTCGATTGCCGTCGGGCCGGTTCTGGGCGGGTTTCTGATCGAATTGGGCGGGCCGGATCTCGGCTGGCGGCTCACATTTTTGGTAAACGTCCCGATTGGCATTACTGCAATCATACTGGGCCTGCTGTGGTTCCCCCGCCCCTTGGTCCGGCATTTTCCCAGCTTCGGCACAGGTCTGCGCTCTCTTGATCCGGTCGGTGCAGTACTTCTGGGACTGGCTGTGCTGGCCCTGCTCTTCCCCTTCGTCGAAGCGCGCAATGCGCCTGTCCTGTGGTCCTTGCTACCGGTCGGTGCGCTTCTGGTCTGGCTCTGGGTCCAGTGGGAAAAGTTCTATGTCCGCCTTGGTCATAGCCCCATGGTTGACCTCAAGATATTTCAGGTGGGCAGTTATACCAACGGCATCCTGATTGTTTCGTTTTACTTCATGGGATTGCCCAGCCTTTGGGTGCTGGTGGCGCTTTACGCGCAAGAGGGTGACAGCAGAACGGCCCTTGAAGCCGGATTCTTCGGCGTTCCGGCTGCACTTCTTGCGGCCTATACTGCCCACTGGGCAGGAAGCCGGGTGTCACGCTATGGCCGCAAAATGGTCATCAGCGGCCTGTTTCTAACCCTGATCGGTCTTGCACTTAGCGCAATTGTCGTTGTGCTGCACGAAGCGGGCCTCCTGAGCGTCTGGTGGCTTATGGGATCATTGTGCTTTGTCGGCATCGCACAGGGCATCGTCATCAGCCCCAACCAAACCCTGACGCTGGCAGAGGTGCCGCTCGACTATGCGGGCAGTTCGGGTGCCATCATGCAAACAGGTCAGCGGATCGGCACGGCCATCGGCTTTGCGGTTATCACAGCTGCAACATTCTCGACCCTCGCAATGACGTCGTGGTCAATCGCAGTGATGGTCGGGTTCGGTCTGATTTCTGTCGTAGTGATGTTGGCGCTTGTCGTGGCTTTCAAGGACTTGCGGGCAAGGGAATTTAGCGCTGCCGTCACCGGTTGATGGATCCATGTTACAAAAGTCCGGCCCGTCACGACTGAAGGCGGGCCGCGCACCACATTTATACGAATTTTCCTTGATAGCCCTTGGAATGCCGTCAAAATGTAAATGCGGGACTTGAAGTGATCCGCAATACCGGCAGCGGTGCGCGATTACCGCTGCCGGTCAGAAAAGTAAGCGTCGTGGCTGTGCCTGTATCAGAATTCAATCACTGCACGGATTGATTTGCCCTGATGCATCAGCTCAAACCCGTAGTTGATCTCGTCCAGAGTCAGCTTGTGGGTGATCATCGGGTCAATCTCGATCTTGCCGTTCATATACCAATCCACAATCTTCGGGACATCCGTACGCCCTGATGCGCCACCAAAGGCAGATCCCCGCCATGACCTTCCGGTCACAAGCTGAAAGGGCCTCGTGCTGATCTCGGCACCTGCAGGAGCCACACCGATGATGATGCTTTCACCCCAACCCTTGTGCGCAGCCTCCAAAGCGGTGCGCATGACGTTGACATTGCCAGTCGCGTCAAAGGTATAATCAGCACCACCGCCGGTTAGTTCGACCAGATGCGCAACAAGATCGCCTTTGACCTTTGAGGGATTCACAAAATCGGTCAGTCCGAAATGACGGGCCATTTCCTCTTTGTCATCGTTCAGATCAACGCCGACAATCTGGTCAGCCCCGGCAAGCCTTAGCCCCTGAATGACGTTCAACCCGATGCCGCCGAGGCCGAAAACAATGCCCCGCGACCCGATTTCGACCTTGGCCGTGTTGATGACTGCGCCAATGCCCGTCGTCACGCCACACCCGATATAACAGATCTTGTCAAATGGCGCGTCCTTGCGCACCTTTGCCAGAGCAATTTCGGGCACGACCGTATGGTTGGCGAAGGTCGAACAGCCCATATAGTGATGAATTGGCGTGCCATCGAGCATCGAAAACCGGGTCGATCCATCGGGCAAGAGGCCCGCACCCTGGGTGCTGCGGATTTTCTGGCATAGGTTGGTCTTGGGGTTCAGGCAGTATTCGCATTCACGACATTCCGGTGTGTAAAGCGGGATCACATGATCGCCGACTTCAAGGCTGGTCACACCCTCGCCGATTTCAATCACGATGCCAGCGCCTTCGTGGCCCAGAATTGCCGGAAAAATGCCTTCGGGATCATCGCCCGAGCGGGTGAATTCATCAGTGTGACACAGACCGGTTGCCTTGATCTCGACCAGCACCTCCCCTGCGCGCGGGCCTTCCAGATTCACTTCCATTACTTCAAACGGTTTTCCAGCCTCAACGGCTACGGCGGCACGGGTGCGCATTCTATAGTCTCCTGAATATGTTCAAACCCAGAGTCAGTGAAACGCGCGACAAATTCAAGCCCTGTATATTGACGCGAAACAGTTGCCAGAGCCCGAAAAACCTGATTCTGTCGGCTACATGAAATATATGTTGCTTTTTATTCTGGCCGCGGCATGTACAGCCGTGGTGATACCTGACGGCGCTGAACCAGATTCTTGCGGGAAATCTGGCTATGCAAACCTGATTGGTAAGCCCCTTGCCGCGACGACATTCCCAGATACGCTGAATGCCCGCATTATTGCGCCTGATTCAGCCGTTACCACCGATTTTCAGACTGACCGGCTGAACATTTTTCTTGATGAAACCGGTCAGATCACGAGGTTATCATGCGGTTAGTTCTAACTTTCGCCACGCTTCTGGGGCTTGCTGCCTGTAGCACTTCCGCGCCGATAACCGGCGGCGAACAACCACGGCAACCGGTGACAGGGTCTTATCCGACCGGTATGGACGACAGTTGCGGTGCGGAAGCCTATGCCGTCCTGATCGGACAGGACGCCACCGCGTTGGAACGCATCCTGATACTGCGCGAAGTGCGCGTGATCCGGCCGGGCAGCATCGTGACGCAGGATTACCTGCCACAACGGCTGAATTTCCGTGTGAATACGGCTGGTGTGATTTCAGAGCTGACCTGTGGTTGATCTGGCAAAAGTCCTCCGACGTTACGAACTGGGTGGGGGCTAATTATCGCAACGCCGGAGTAGCACTTATGCTATGTTCAGTGTTTGCCATTTGAATGTGGCGCGAATGGGGACGCGTCATGGCCCTTTCGCGGCGCGGTGCATTTTTCGCAAGCCTCTTGATCTGGCGGTGATTTGCGGCAAGGCTTGTTACATGTTGAATACCCCTTCCAGCGCTTTTGGCATGCCCGATCAGGTCAGTCTGCACCGCACTGAACTGGCCCCGATCCTATCGCTTTACGGGCGGATGGTCGCTGCGGGGGAATGGCGCGATTACGGAATCAGCAACCTGCGGGATGTCGCAGTCTTTTCCGTGTTCCGGCGCGCGACCGAAAATCCGCTTTACCGGATCGAGAAGCGGCCAAAGCTGCGCCTGAAGCAGGGGCAATACGCAGTGGTCGGCATGGACGGGCAAGTGCTCAAGCGCGGCAATGATCTGCGACAGGTTTTGCGCGTACTGGAACGCAAGCTGATCCGCGCCGTGGATTAGGTCAGCCGTTTCCGGCTTGTAACTTCGCCATCACCCTGTGCCCTGATCCGTAGAATCGCATCCTTGATGGGTTCATAGGCGACGGCCATATGATACGCGTTTGCGTGGATCATCACCTCTGAATCGACCATTATCCCGACATGGCCCTCCCAGAATATCAGATCGCCGCGTTGCAAACCGGCATCCTTCGCCAACACCTTTCCGGTGTCGCCTTGCTGCATGTCGCTGTCTCCGGGACAGGGAACGCCACAAGCCTGCAAAGACGCCTGCACAAGGCCAGAGCAGTCAATCCCACGGGTCGAATTGCCGCCCCAGAGGTAAGGCACGCCAAGATGCATCTGTGCCACCGCGACAGGATCATCAAATGGCAATTCCAAAGAGCGGAGGTGCTTTTCAGGGATAAACCCCTGTGCAGTTTCAAAGAATTTCGGCTGTTCAGCTGTTACCGTCAGTCTGGTTCCAAACGGCAACTGCATCACATTCTGGGATTTCATATCTGCGGCGAGATAGGCATGCGTTGCAGGGCTACAGACAAAATGCGTCGCGGTCGTTCTGGGCCCAAGGGCCGCCGACTGCACATAACCGACATAGCCATCCGCGACGGCCTGCACAAACGACCACCCGCCACCATCCTCGAATACTGTCACGTCTGCGCCCAGTTTCAGCTGCCGTTCGCGGTTCTGGTTCGGTCCAGTGCAAAGGTCTATGACCGCAACCGTCACGGTGGCTGGTGTTCCTTCAGTGAAATGTTCCGCTGTGACCTGCCCCTTGAGGTGCAGCGCGGCAACGCGTGCGTTTGCTGGGGTCAATCGCCGATCAGTCATAGCCGGAGCAACTCGGGCAAAGCGGCCAGCACGGCGCGCGCGCCCATGCCAGTGCCGCCTTTGGGGCGGGCAGGTTTGGCCACCGGTTGCCACCCGTAGATGTCGAAATGCATATAGGGTGCGTTTTCCACGAAGCGCCGCAGGAACAGTGCCGCTGTGATGCTGCCTGCCATACCACCGGCAGGAGCGTTATCCAGATCGGCGATACCAGGTTCAATCATTCCCTCATAGGGGTCATGGAACGGCATCCGCCAAACCGGATCGGCGACCGCGCTACCTGCTTTGGAAAGTGCCGCCGCATGTGAATCGTCGTCTGTATAAAACGGAGACAGGTCTGGTCCGACTGCGACCCGCGCAGCGCCGGTCAGCGTCGCCATAGAGATCAGCAGATCGGGTGTGCCTTCATCAGCGAAAGCCAGCGCATCCGCCAGCACCAGACGGCCTTCGGCATCGGTATTGTTGATCTCGACGGTCAGTCCCTTGCGACTGGTCAGAATATCCTGCGGTCGGAAGGCGCTGCCATCAATACTGTTTTCCACCGCAGGAATCAGAACCCGAAGCTGCAGCTTCAGACCCAGCCCCATGATCATATGCGCAAGTCCCAGAACCGTCGCGGCACCGCCCATGTCTTTTTTCATAAGCCCCATCGAGCTGCCGGGTTTGATATTCAGACCGCCGGTGTCAAAGCACACTCCCTTACCTACCAATGTCAGTGTTGGCCCCACGTCGCCCCATGACAGATCAATCAGGCGCGGTACCCGTGGTGACGCGCGACCTACGGTGTGGATCATCGGGAAATTCTGCTCCAGCAGCGCGTCGCCAGTGATCACGTTGATCGTTGCCGCATGCCGGTCTGCCAAATCCCGCGCAGCGGTCTCAAGCTCTGCCGGACCCATATCGGAAGCCGGTGTATTGATCAGGTCGCGGGTCAGCGCCTCGCCTTCTGCGATCACCTCAATCCGTTTCGCGTCAATGCCGTCCGGTGCCACCAATGACGCAACCTGATCCGCCGGAGAGATATACCGGTCGAAATTATAACTTGCCAACAGCCAGCCCAGCGCCGCTTCTTCAAGGTCGGCACCTTCCAACCCGCTCGCTATCCGGTAGGTTGCGACAGGCAGCGACCGCACGGCGCCCGCCACATGAAACCGGCCCCTTTTGCGGGCAGCGGCGGTGCCGTACCCGACCAACGCCACAGCGATCCGTCCGTCTGCATCAGGTGCCGCCACAATCTGACCCAGTTTTCCGGTGAAACCCTGCGCCTGTATCCAATTGCGCGCAGTGCCGGAAAGGCCCTTTAGAACGGCATCAAGCGTTTCAGGCGTGACCACATGCAACGGAACAGCAGTTTCAATCGGCGCGGCAAACGTCATAGGCATCGGGAAATCCTTCACAGTAGCTTTGTGCGCAGACTAGCGTTGCCAACGGCCTCTGCAAGGCCGGTCTAGCTTTTTGCAAAGTGGCGGAATCCCCAGACCTGACTGACGGCGGCATCAAAGGCACGTTCAAGTCGGGCTAGCGTTGCCCCCAGTGCGACCCCGCTTTGCAAAGCCGCCGCAGATCCAACATGGTCGGCCGCCGTTGCGATTGATGTGAGACCGATTTGCGATGCAATGGCCGCAATCCGTCGCGCCGGTGTGGATACAGCATCAAATGCCCCGGACGCACGGCTGTCCTGCAAACGGTCCAGCCGTAGTGCGATGTCTTCCAGCGCACGGCAAATCATCGCTTCTGCTTCAACCTCTGGCATTTCGGCGAAAAGCGTCAGGAGTGGCGCGGGGTCCATGGCAAATGTTTCGCGACAGCGCAAAACGGCAATGGAGGCTGTGGGTAAAGGCGCATAGGCCGGAAAGGTACTGTGATATGTCATGTGACAGTATCTACCGAAGCTTGGTATCCAGATCGTTGACACAGCGCACAATTTTCTCTCGAAATCTTCGCAAATTCATCTTATTGGGAGTTGAATAAAAGTAAGGGACAATGCCATGGAATTTGCTCGCCCGCTGCCGGAATACCTGATCAAGCGTTATCACGGCTGGAAAGCCACAACATATGCCGAGAACAAGGGTTGGTATCGCAAGCTGGCGGAAGAGGGGCAACACCCCCGCGCCATGGTGATTTCGTGTTGCGACAGCCGCGTGCATGTGACGTCGATTTTTGGGGCGGATCAGGGTGAGTTTTTTATCCACCGCAACATCGCCAATCTCGTCCCGCCTTTCACACCGGACGGGCAAAATCACGGCACATCGGCGACGGTGGAATATGCCGTCAATGTTCTGCGTGTCTCGCATCTGATCGTGCTGGGACATTCGGGCTGTGGCGGTGTCGAGGGATGCTACAATATGTGTTCCGGCCATGCGCCCGAACTTGAAGAGCAATCCAGCTTTATCGGTCGGTGGATGGATATTCTACGCCCCGGATTTAACCGCCTTCCAAATGGCGAAGAGGCCGAGCGCAAGACAGCGCTCGAAAAAGAGGCGGTCCTGATCAGTCTGGAAAACCTGATGACCTTCCCGTTTGTGAAAAAGGCCGTAGAGGACGATATGTTGTCACTCCACGGCCTTTGGAAGAATATCGCGGACGGGTCGCTTGATGCGTACGACCCGGCCACGTCGGAATTTCACCAGATCTAGGCGACCTTCACGACAACCTTGCCAAAGCTCTTGCCCAGCAGCAGGTCATTCAACGCTGCTGGCGCATTTTCCAAACCGTCAACGACCTGTTCGGTATAGTGGACTTTGCCTTCGGCAAGCCATGTCGTCATGTCCTTGAGAAACACGGCGTAGTCTTTGCGCCCGAAGTTATCGAAGATGATAAAGCCCTGCATCTTCACTTTCATGCGCAGCAATGTGCCCATGATGACCGGCCCCATATCCGGACCTTCGGGCAGGCCTTCGATATTATACCAGGCTGCGACACCGCAAACCGGCATACGGGCAAACGGGTTCAAAAGCGGGAGCACACCATAAAGCACCTTGCCGCCTACGTTTTCCCAATAGATATCAACGCCATCAGGACATGCCGCTTTCAGCTGCTCTGCAAAATCGTCTGCTTTATGATCTATACAGGCGTCAAACCCGAGGGTTTCGACAACGTGACGGCATTTTTCGGCACCACCGGCCACACCGACCACGCGACATCCTTTGATCTTGGCAATTTGGCCAACCGTCGCACCAACCGGCCCCGATGCCGCACCCACGACCACAGTCTCGCCTGCTTTTGGTTCTCCGATATTCAGCAACCCTGCATGCGCTGTGAAACCGGGCATGCCAAGGATACCAAGGGCCCAGGACGGTTTGTCAGGGTCGGGGCCGAGGTTCAGCACTTCGGCACCGTCTGACACTGCGTAGTCCTGCCAGCCACTGCCCGACAAGACGAAATCGCCCTTTGCAAAACCGTCGCAGTCAGACGACACGACTTCGGCCACTACTTGCCCTGTCATCACGCCGCCAATATCGACCGGGGTCGCGTAGGATTTTGAATCGTTCATCCGGCCGCGCATATAGGGATCAAGCGACAAATGGGTTGTACGCAACAGCATCTCGCCTTTGCCAGCTTTCGGAAGGGCGGTGTTTTCTAGCCGTAGGGTGTCTTTGTCGGGTAGTCCGACAGGACGTTTCGCAAGGACAACGCGACGGTTGGTTTCGGTCGACTGTGACATGGGGGAACCTCTTTGAATGTTTCCCTTCTGACGTAGGTCCCATTGCCCCCCAGCAACAGGGGCTGGATTGGTTTTAACCGAATTAACCTCGCGTGAGGCGCTACTGCTTAGGGGTGAATACCGTAACCCAGTTCACGGGCGAACAATGTTGCCAGCTCTTCGCGGGTCAGCCGCACATCCGGTGCCCGGTTGTTCGGCGGCAAAGGCGCTTCGATCAATGTTGGACGGATCAGAACAGAGCGGAGTATTTGAATGGTACGGGTCATAACGCTATCTCACCTTGCTATGCGCCCCACACACCAAAAACCACGCAGCGATCACAAAAAGAGTTTCAAACAGGACACAAAAAACGGCACGGAATTGTTTCCCGTGCCGTTCTAAATCTCAAAGCCTTACAGCTATTACCCTTTTTTCAGGCACTCGCGACCCAACAGCTCTGCAATCTGAACCGTGTTCAGGGCAGCACCTTTGCGCAGGTTGTCGGACACGCACCACAGGTTCAACCCGTTGTCGATTGTGCTGTCCTGCCGGATGCGGCTGATAAAGGTCGCATAATCGCCCACGCATTCAATCGGGGTGACATAGCCACCGTCTTCGCGCTTGTCGATCACCATGATACCCGGTGCCTCGCGCAGGATATCGCGGGCCTCGTCTTCATCTAGGAAATCTTCGAATTCGATGTTGATCGCTTCGGAATGTCCGACGAACACAGGTACGCGCACACAAGTGGCAGTCACCTTGATTGCCTTATCAAGGATCTTTTTGGTCTCAACGACCATTTTCCACTCTTCTTTGGTTGAGCCGTCTTCCATGAACGCATCAATGTGCGGGATCACGTTGAACGCAATCTGCTTGGTGAACTTGCTGGGGGGTCTGTTGTCGGTCGGATTGTAGATCGATTTTGTCTGGTCCCACAGCTCGTCAATGGCTTCTTTGCCTGCACCGGACACGGCCTGATAGGTCGACACGACAACGCGCTTGATCCGTGCACGGTCATGCAACGGCTTGAGCGCCACAACCATCTGCGCTGTCGAACAGTTCGGGTTCGCGATAATATTTTTCTTCTTATAGTCGTGGATTGCCTCGGGGTTCACCTCGGGGACAATCAACGGAACCTCGCTATCGTAACGATAAAGCGACGAGTTATCGATCACGACGCAACCGGCTTTTGCGGCAATCGGCGCATATTTTTTTGTGGCTTCAGAGCCGACAGCAAACAGCGCCATGTCCCAACCGGTGAAATCAAAGGTATCAAGGTCGGTGGTTTTCAGGGTTTTGTCGCCAAACGATACTTCGGTGCCCAGCGACTTACGGCTGGCAAGCGCTGCAATTTCATCAACCGGGAACTGGCGTTCCGCGAGGATATTCAGCATTTCGTGGCCCACATTGCCTGTGGCCCCGACGATGGCGATTCTATAACCCATAGTTCCTATCCTTGTTTCAACGCTGACCGTTTATCGTGCAGGTGCAGCGAAAGGAAGTGGTTAAGGCGTTTCTGACTAATCTGTGCGATCCGTGCTGGAAGCGTAGTAAACAAGTCCCACCAGCAGCAGCACAGCGAAGGAACCGAACAGCAGGCTAAACGATGCGGCGGGCTCTGCCCCGCTTGCCTTGCTCGCCGCAAACAGACGGCCGGTGACCAATTGCATTATACCTACCCCGCCGATCCCGAACAGGTTCATCAGGGAAACACCCCTTCCGGTCAGATGCGGTGGCAAGAACGCCTTGCCATGCGCGATCACCATCGGAAAACAAGCCCCGGCAAGGCCCACGGTCGCCAGCAAAATGGTCGCAGTCACGACACCTTGGGCTGGCATCAACCACAGCGCGCCAAGCGCTGTCAGCGCGACGATGTTCCCAAAAAGTACGACGCCTTTGCGCGTGCCGAAAACCCGATCCAGCGGACCATAGATAAAACTGCCCGAAATCATCGCAACCGCCATCACGAATGTCATCCGGCCGATACCGATCGCGTCCAGCCCGTGAACCTGCTCTGCGTATGGCCCTACCCACAACCCCCGCAATCCGGCAGAGGGGGCATAGGACACGAACATAATCGCAAAGATCGGCCAAAGCGCGGGCATCCGCAGCAAATCGAAGATCGATCCTTTTTGCGTGACCGCGTTCCGGGCTGGGTCTTTTACAAACACCCACAGAAGCCCCGCAATCATAAAGCTGAGCACCGCGAGCCCCTGCATGGTTTCACGCCAGCCAAATATTTCAACCGACCACGCCAGCGGTGCCGACCCTGCGAGATTTCCCAACGACCCCAGCCCGATGGTTGCCCCCCCAAGGGTGGCAAAGACTACAGGCGAATAGACTTTTGCAAAAATATAGTAGGCAGCCATCAGCACCGGCGCACAACCGACCCCGATCAACCCCATCGCTATCGTGATGTGAAGCGGGGTTTGCGCCAGAGAAAACACCAGAGCCCCACCTGCCCCGCCGATCCCGAAAATTAACACAACGGTGGCCTTTGGTCCGATCCGGTCCAGCATCGCGCCGACAGGGATTTGCATCACTGCAAACATCAGGAACCAAACGCCCGACGCGCTGGCAAGATCATCTGCGGTTGCCCCGATATCGGCAGCAAGTGACGGCGTCAAAACCGCCAGAAACGCACGGTAAAACTGAGACATGCCATAAGCCGCCACCAGAATTGCAATGCCCACCTTCATTCTTGCAGGCCGAAGTTGGGGAAACGGTTGTGGCAAATCATGAGAGAACCTTTGCGAAGTTCCCGCAGTCCTGCCACGACGCCACAAGTTCGGCAAGCCCACGGGGTCGCCTGCGGCTTCTGTTAACAACGCTTCACGCGTATGCGCAGGCGTTGGCGAGTTGCCGAAGGCATCCGGCGTTAAAGATAATCAGCGCTAGAAGCCAGCAATAATTTTCGGGCCAGACGAAAAGACCGTTTATTCACAGGGGCTTGCGAACACTCGCCCCGTCCTAAACAGATTCAGCGTTTAAATTATGTCCAGATGCGCAGAGTATTGGTCACAGGAGAAGGAGATCCAATGCATATCGGTTGCCCAAAAGAGATAAAGCCACAGGAATTTCGGGTCGGAATGACCCCCAACGCCGCCCGCGAAGCGGTCACGCACGGCCACAGCGTGACGATTGAAACACAGGCCGGCGATGGTGCCGGATTTCCGGATGAAGACTATATCGACGCTGGCGCAAAGATCGCTGGTACCGCAAAGGAGATTTTTGCCAGCGCGGATATGATTATAAAAGTGAAAGAGCCACAGGCCACTGAACGCAAAATGCTGCGCGAGGGTCAAATTCTATTTACATATCTGCATCTTGC
>RCMY010004543.1_pt1 | contig 12203 bp, 10 predicted proteins | sample 2041341 | NCBI WGS metagenome assembly RCMY01 (sample SAMN09708234, study PRJNA481090) | Marine sediment metagenome, whole genome shotgun sequencing project.
ACCAGCGACGACGACTCCGGCTGACGCGACGATCACGTCCACCGAGTCGAACCCGTCGACGACGGCGCCCTTGCCGATTGAGTCGACGCCGACCGAGCCGACCGAGACGACCGAGCCGATTGAGTCGATGCCGACCGAGACGACCGAGACGACCGAGACGACCGAGACAACGATGCCCGTGCCGACCGACGAGGTGTCTGTCGACTCGACACCGGCGGCCGAGTCCAGAGCGATCGTGCGCGACGGGAAGCTGTATCTCCAGGGCGCCGTCCCCGACGAGGAGGCCCGTAATGAGATCGTCGCGCTGGCCTCGGAGATCTTTGGTCCCGAGAACGTGATCGATGGGTACGTCGTCGACGCCGGGGCCGGCGACCCGAACCTCGGCAACGTCCAGGTCAGCGACGCTGTGCTCTTCGAAACGGATTCGGCCGTGATCACGGCTGCGTTCGAACCGCTCCTCAACCAGGGGCTCGCTCTCCTGCAGATCCGCCCCGGGGCCAGTTTTGCATTCGAGGGCCACACCGACTCGCGCGGCTCTGACCTCTACAACCTCTACCTCTCCCAGCTGCGCGCCGATGCTGTCGTTCGCTGGTACACCGATCGCGGCGTCGACCCGTCGAGGCTGAGCGGGCTCGGTCGCGGCGAAACCGAACTCGTCGCATCGGACGACACACCAGAGGGACGCCAGATGAACAGACGCATCGAAGTCACGATCGACAACCTGCTTGGAGAGCCCGCATGACTCAGCTTCACAACGCCCCCCGCAACGTGGGACAGCGCAATGCGCTCGAAACGCGCAGGGGAGAATCAGTCGTCGAAGAGGAGGCGCCGCCGCAGCCTCCCGCGGCGCTACGAACGTTACGGCGACGCCGCATTGGTCGTCCCGCCGTGCCGACGATCTCGGTCCTCGTTCCCACCCTCAACGAAGCCGAGAACCTGAAACACGTGCTACCCATCATCCCGGAATTGGTCGACGAGGTCGTGCTCATCGACGGGGGTTCGACCGACGGCACCACCGAGGCCGCCCGAGCACTGATCCCCGGCATCGTCGTGGTGCGCGAACCTCGGCCGGGCAAGGGACGCGCTTTGCGCACCGGCTTCCACGCGAGCACGGGCGACATCATCGTGGCCATCGACGCCGACGGGTCCACCGACCCTCGCGAGATCCCACGGTTCGTCGACGCTCTGCTCAGCGAGGCCGACTTCGTCAAGGGCTCCCGCTTCCTTCACGGTGGTGGGACTGCCGACATGGAGCTCCTCCGCAAGGCCGGAAACTGGGGGGCTGATGCAGGTCGTGCGGTTCTCGTTCGGCGGCCAGTACACCGACCTCTGCTACGGGTACAACGCCTTCTGGCGCGACGTGTTGCCGATCATCGACGACGCGTCGATCGACGGTTTCGAGATCGAAACACACATGAACGTGAGGGTCCTGACGGCGCCGATCATCGTGCGCGAGGTCCCGAGCTTCGAACACCAGCGAATCCACGGCACGAGCAACCTCCGCACGTTCCAGGACGGGTTCCGGGTCCTCAGGACGATCCTGTCCGAGCGACGCAGATTGTCACGCGCCAAGCGCTCGCAGACCGAACCCGCCGACACCAACCTGTCGCTCGGTCATGACGCGCTCGGCACGACACGTCCGCTCCAACCGTTGGGCGATCCGGAAGTGGGCGCGTCATGAGCGCCAGCACGACGCCCGGTGGCAAGATGATCGGAGCAGACGTCGACGTCGACGTGGTCATCTGTGCTCACACGCTCGATCGCTGGGACGACATCTTGGCGGCGATCGAATCGGTCGGTGCGCAGAGCCACCCCGCAGCGCGCACGATCGTCGTCATCGACCACGAACCCGACCTGCTTGCACGCCTCGCTGGCCGCGAAGACATCACACTCGTCGCCAACGAGGATGAGCCCGGACTCGCTGGCGCTCGCAACAGCGGTATCGCCGAGTCGTCGGCAACGATCGTCGCGTTCCTCGACGACGATGCTCGCGCCGACTCCGACTGGCTCGAGGGCTTGGTCCGGTCGTACGCGAACCCGTTCGTCCTCGGAGTCGGGGGTAGCTCGCTGCCGGCATGGGACACCGGGCGACCCGCATGGTTCCCCGAGGAATTCGACTGGGTTGTCGGCTGTACGTACCGCGGCATGCCGACCAAGAACGCCGAAGTGCGCAACATGATCGGGAGCAACATGTCGTTCCGGCGTGACGTCCTGATCGCGAACGACGGCTTCCGGGTCGGATCGGGCCGAGTTGCCGGCTCACGTCTGCCGATGGGCAATGAGGAGACCGAGCTCTGCCTCCGTGCGACGGCGTCGGCGAGCGGGGTCGATTCGATGATCGTCTTCGCACCCGCAGCGAGCGTCGACCACCGAGTGCGCGCCGAGCGCGCGACGGGGGGCTACTTCGTCCGGCGCTGCTGGGCAGAAGGCCTGTCGAAGGCCCGGACCGTTCGATCGGCCAGCACGTCGCGCCCGTTGACGACGGAGCGAGAGTATGTTCGCCGGACGCTGCCCGCCGCCGTCGGACGGTCGGCAACGGACGTGCTGCTCCGTCGCCGCCCCGGGGGTGTCGGGCGGATCGGTGCGATCACCGTCGGCCTTGCTGCGACGGGCGGTGGATACGTTCGTGGCCGCTTGACCCGCGGGAGCCAATGAGGTGAGCGATCTTGCGGTCGCGCCGACTCGCGTCGTCTCGGTCGATGCGACGGGACCGTTTCCCGACTTGCGGCCGCTCGACTCCAACCGTTCGCAGGCCTACGAGCGGGCAAGGTTGTACGTCTGGGATCGCGAGCGGCCGGCCGGTTCGGTCGACGTCGACATCACCGGGGGTCTGACGTCCGACGAGGTCGGTCGAGCCGTCGCTCTGTTCCTCGAAAATAGTCGTCCGTTGCCCGCTCTGGCTGCACAGCGCGACGACTCGGCCATCACCGATCTGAGTGTCACGGTGGTGATCGCGACGCGCGACCGCCCGGAGTCGCTGATCGACTGCGTGAGTTCGATACTGGAGTCCTCGACAGGCCGAGACGACCTCGAGGTTGTCGTTGTCGACAGCGCTCCGAGCGACGACGCGGCCCTGTCCGCTCTGTCACAGCGTTTCGTCAGCGACCAGCGGGTCACGTATGTGCGCACCGAACGTCCGGGCCTTGCGCATGCCCACAACGTCGCACTGGACCTCGTCGACACCGACATCGTGATGTTCACGGACGACGATGTGCTCGCCGACCGCCGCTGGATTCGAGCGACGCTGGAGGCATTCACCCGGCATCCCCGTGCTGCCTGCGTCACGGGCCTGATCCTCCCGGCAGAACTCGACACCGAGACGCAGTGCATGATCGAGGCCAGCTCGGGTTTCGACAAAGGCCTCGACGAACTGGTCTTCGATCTCGCGCAGCATCGCCCCGACGACGCGCTCTTTCCGTTCACCGCAGGAGCATTTGGCTCCGGGGCGAACATGTCGTTTCGAACCGACGCCTTGCGCTCACTCGGCGGCTTCGACGACGCGCTCGGCGCCGGGAGTCGGGGCGTCGGAGGAGACGACCTCACTGCGTTCATCGACGTGATCATGTCGGGACACCAGTTGGTGTACGAGCCGGGTGCGGCTGTGTTCCACCATCACCATCGTCGGCCCGACGCACTTCGCCGCCAAGCTCGCGGCTACGGGATCGGCCTCACCGCAGCGATCACTGCGTCGGTAGCACGCCGCCCGAGGTTGCTGCTGCGCCTCGTCGTGAGCGTGCCGCGTGCGGCCGTGTACGCAGTGTCGAGTTCGTCACCAAAGAACGCTCGGCGACCAGCGAGCTATCCGGCCAGCCTGGGGCGCCTCGAGCTACTCGGGATGGCCATCGGCCCGTTCGCGTACTTGCGGAGCCGGTGGGCGACTCGCGGACTCGAGGACGACATCACCGTGGTCGCGCTCGGTGACGCCGACGTCCCGTCCGCCGGATGACGGATCACTCCACCCGCTCGACGCCGGTCGCGGTTGCGTTCAGGTGTCGTTGAACCCGATCGCCCGCTTGACGACCGAACGCGCCCGATCGGCGGTCGCCGTGATCGGCAGACGTTCGAAGCGATATTCGTGATGATCGACAGGCGTTGCGGCGAACTTCTCTTTGAATGTGGCGAGACCTGCAGATTGGCCTGATTCGCCCATGTGATACCGCACGCTGCCGAAGCGATATGCCTCCTTGATCGCTCGCCACTGCAGTGCCGTCGAGGCGTGCGGTCCGGCGACATCTGCGTCCATGGTTCCGCGTGTGTCACGAGTGGTCGCACCCAGCAGGAGGATCACCGACGCGGCCGGACGCTCCTCGACGTAGGCGATGCACGTCACGAACCGCTCGCCGAGCGCATCGCTCATCGCTCGGAGTTTGTCGACCGGATCGCGTCGTCGTGCGCGCAACAAGGCGAGCCGCTCCGGCTCGTGCTGGTGCCGCGCCCAGCGCCGCACCGAGGCGAGGTAGAGGTCGTAGTGCGTGTCGATGAGCCGACCGGTCCGGTCGACTTCGAGACGGATCCCCTCGCTTTCGGCGCGACGAACGCTGCGACGAGCCGACTTCGCGAGCGCTGCGAAGTGATCGTCCTGAGTGTCGAACATCTCGATCACGTGGCTTCGACGTGGAATCTGCTTCGTCTTGGGGCCAACGGCCGACTGCCACAGCTGCTCGTGGCGGTCGTCGATGCGGACCGACACCCTGCTCGCGCGGATCGACGTCAGGTCACCGATGACCTCGCGCAACATCGACGGGTCGATCGTCGATCCGACGAAGCCACCGATTCCCCAGGCCGGGGGAGGCGACCAGATCGATCGACCGAGCGCGATCGGTTCGAGTGCGAGGGGCATGACAATGCTGCGACCGTCGGCGAATTCGTAGCTTCGGCTGACGTCGGTCGATCGGGTGGTGGAACAAATCGCTCGCATCCATTCGGGACTCTGCTCCGGCACTGCGAGACGATCAGCAGTGATGCTGCTCTGCCAGTCGCTTTCAGAGGCCGGCGTGACGGCGATGAGCCGCGATGTCGGTGCCGTCGTTCGGATCGGGTCGTTCACTGCCACACTCTGATCCAGTCGACCAGCAACGTCTGCGGAAACTCAGCTGCGTCCACGGTGCCCGCCCGTCCACCCACTGCAAGATTCACGATCGGATACATCGGCGTCGAGGGAACGAGGTCGGCGTCGTCCACGGACCCCATCGACACGTCGTCGAAGAACATCTCCACCCGGCCCTCCTCCCACGACAGGCCGATTTGATGCCATTCGCCAGATGGGTCGTCGACCGTGATCTCGCGTCGCTGCGATCTGCGCTCGCCGTCCACCCTCTGGTGGACGTGGCCGGTCACCAGCGACGCTCGCGACCCGTACCACTCCATCAGATCGATCTCCGGAAGGCTCTCCCGATCGGCGGACAGCAACCACACGGCCGGCCATACGCCGGTCACTCCAGCGGGAAATCGCACGCGTGCTTCCACGTAGCCGTGAGTGAAGGCGAACCCTGCGGCATCGGCGTCGTTGTCGCGAGGCCCTGTGGTGATCATCCCGGAGCGGTAGGGCAGCGTGTCGCCGTCGGTGGTGACCTGTTCATCTGCGCTCGCCGTCAATGTCGCCACACCGTCGGCCACTGCCACCGCTTCGGGTCGATACCACTGCTGTTCAGGGTTGTCCGACTCGATCGTGCACCCGCCGTCCACCTGCCACCAGTAGCAGGTGGACCACTCTGTCCCGAGCGAGTCGCCGTCGAACTCGGCGTCGAAGATCAACTCCATGCCCGGTCGGGACGCCGCCTCGGAGAGCGCTCGGTTCCCCCCGCTGCTTGCGCACGACGCCGTGGCCAACAGCGCGGTCGCGACGATGAGAGGCGCCGAGAATCCAGAAGTCCGCACCAGCGAACGATATCTGCGCTGCTGCGGGCTGCTCTGTCGCCGGACTTGCGCAGTCGGGATGGAGCGCGGGCCTGTCGCCGGTGCTCAGAATCGCGCTGTGGCAACGAGTTCGCTGCGGAGGTCGTTCAGCTTGTCGGTGATCGACACGTGGTAGCGGTGAGGGTTGACGAGTCGGCGTACGCCGACGTCGAGTCGGTCGATGTCGGCGGCGCAGCGCTGGGCCAGCACGTCGACCGACTCCGCCGGACCGTCGGTGACGAGGTCGTGCAGCACTTCGATGTGTGAGATGTCGCTGCGACGGATGGTTTGGCTCATCCCGCTGCGGCTGGGATGGTGCGCCGTGATGCTGTCGGTCGGGAACGGGTCCTCGTCGGCGAGGCCGATCAGGTCGACGATCGCCGCGCCGCGATGGTCGTAGAGGCGCCACACCGTCTTGCGGCCGGGCAGCGGCACCTTGCCCGGATCCTCGGAGATCTTGATCGCCGGCGTCCACTCGCCGTCGCCGTTCTCGATCCCGACCAGCTTGTAGACGCCGTTCAGTGCGCTCGACCCGTGTGACGTGATGAGCCGCGTTCCGACTCCGTACACCAGCCGTTTGCGGATCGGAGCGGGGTTGATGCCGACACGTTCGGCATCGTCGCCGATCTGGGTCAGGATCTGCCAGATGTTGAGTTCGTCGAGGTCGCTCGACAGCACGATCGACACGTCGGGATAGCCGGCGGCGTCCAACAACTTGGAGGTCTGGACGGCGAGGTAGGCGAGGTCGCCTGAGTCGAGGCGCACTCCGACGGGCTCGTGGCCCGCAGCTCGCAACTCGTCGAACACGGTGATCGCGTTCGGCACACCCGACCTGAGTGTGGCCACGGTGTCGACGAGCAGGATGCACTCGTCGGGTGCTGTGGCCGCCACGGCGCGGAACGCACCGATCTCACCGTCGCCGAGCGCCATGTACGCCTGGACGAGGGAGTGTGCATGGGTGCCGATCGGCTGGCGACCCAATGCGATGCCCGCCTCGACGTTGGAGGTCGACGCGCAGCCGCCGATCAGCGCGGCGCGGATGCCCTCGTTCACTCCGGTGGCGGGACCTCGGCGCATGCCGAACTCGAGGACGCTTCCCCCGCGAGCCGACCGCACCACACGAGCAGCTTTGGTGGCGATCAACGTCGGGTAGTTCATGTGGTTCAGCAGTGACGTCTCGAGCAATTGGCACACCGCGAGCGGACCGGTCACGGAGATCACCGGCACGTGCGGGTGCACGACACGGCCTTCGGAGATCGCCCGGACCTCGATGCCGTCGAATCGGCCGGGGGCGCTGAGCCAGTCAAGGAACTCGGCCGCGAACACGGGAGTACCGGTCGGTGATGTCATCTCGGAAAGTGCATCTGTGTGCGTGTCGGTGATCCTCAACGAGCCGAGCCAGCCGAGGAACGGGCCGAGGCCGGCGCTGACGCAAAAGCCTGCCTGATGTGTTCCGTAGTCGGGAGTGGACCGGAAGAAGTAGTCGAATTGGGCCTGCCGTTCCGAAATTCCCTGAGTGACGTACACCTGGGCCATCGCCAACTCGTACATGTCGGTGAAGAGCGGCCCGCGTGTCGCCGCCCACCGGTCGGCGATGTCCGGCCCGAGAGCGCTCATCTGCTTACTCCTCCGTGGTGTGCGTGACAGAAAAAGCTGTCCTGACCGCCAAATGTGTGACGCAAACGGTATTGATCGGGCTGCGCAGTCATGACGTTGCGCCGATCACCGTGACACTCGCACCAGCAAGTTCGTCGAGCACCCGAGCCGTCGTTTCCGCATCAGGATGGACCGGTCGGGTGGCATCCCACAGCACGGTCGTGTCGAATCCGGCGTCCGAAGCGCTCGCCGCGGTGGCAGCGACGCACACGTCGGTCGCGAGTCCACAGACGACGACTCGCTCGATCCCGCGTTCTCTCAAAAGACCGGCGAGGCCGGTCGGGATGTCGGTGTCTCCGCCGGGCTCGCGCATCGCGAAGGCGGAGTAGCCGTCTTCGCCGTTGGTGCCCTTGCGAATGATCGCCGAAGCACGACGGTTCGGGTCGAGGCCGTCCATCAGCTCGGCTCCCCACGAACCAGCAACGCAGTGGGTTGGCCACACGCCGCCGTCGTCGATGAAGTGGGGGGTCGACGCAGGATGCCAATCCTGGGTCAGCACGATGGTGCCGCCGCCGGCCGCCGTTCGTTCGATCTCGTCGTTGATCGCGCCGACGATCGAGTCGCCACCCGACACGAACAGCGAGCCGTGGGGGTGCCCGAAGTCGTTCTGCATGTCGACGACGACCAGCGCGGTCGAGGCGCCGCCACCCGGAGCGACAGCGAGAGAAGCATCCCAGTTCTCAGCGGGGGTGGGGGTGCTGGTGGCGAACTGCTCGTCGGTCACCGGGCCGAGCCTATTGCCGAGAAGGGATCGGCTCTCCGTCGCAGGCGACGCTTCGTCAGGCGCCGGCGACGGGGGAGTTCTTCTCGAGGTCGACGAGCGGTGCCTCGCCAGCGTGGAACTTGGCTTCGCCCTGCTCGAGTGCGTCGACCAGGTGGATGGCGATGTCGGCGACCTTGACATCGTCCTCCTCCACGCCAGCACCCTTCACGCCGTCGTCCATCATGATGTAGCAGAACGGGCAGGCGGTGGCGACGCGAGATGCGCCGGTGGACAAGGCCTCGGCCGCACGCTCGTCGTTGACCTTGGTGCCCGTGGTCTCCTCCATCCACATGCGGGCGCCACCGGCGCCACAGCACATGCCTTGGGTCCCGTTGCGCTGCATCTCGACGACTTCGACGCCCTTGATCGAGCCGACGATCTTGCGCGGCGCGACGTAGACGTCGTTGTGTCGACCGAGGTAGCAGGAGTCGTGGTACGTGATGCGCTCGTCGAGGCTGGCCTGGCTCACGTCGAGTTGACCCGAGTCGATCAGTTCTTCGAGGAGTTGCGTGTGGTGCATGACCTCGTAGTTGCCGCCGAGTTGCGGGTACTCGTTGAGGAGCGTGTTGAAGCAGTGCGGGCACTGCGTGATGATCTTCTTGACGCCCATTCCGTTGAGCATCTCGACGTTGGGCTGGGCGAGCATCTGGAACAGGTACTCGTTGCCCGAACGGCGAGCGGAGTCGCCGGTGCACATCTCGGACGGGCCGAGGATCGACACATCGATGCCCGCACGACGAAGCAGGTTCGCCATGGCCTGGGTGACCTTCTTGTTCTTGTCGTCGAACGAACCGGCGCAGCCAACCCAGTAGAGGTACTCGGACTGCAGTGCTTCGCCCGGGTCGACGATCGACACGCCGTCGATGCCGTCGGCCCAGTCGCCACGCTCGCCCTGGTTGAGGCCCCATGGGTTGCCCTGGTTCTCCATGGCGCGATACGCATTGCCCAGCTCGGCGGGGAAGTTCGACTCCATCAGCGACAGGTAGCGACGCATGTCGAAGATCTTGTCGGTGATCTCGATGCCGACGGGGCAGATCTCGTCGCATGCCTTGCACGTGGTGCAAGCCCACAGTTCCTCAGCGGTGATCCGCTCGAACAGTGAGTTCGCCTTGACCTTGACCTCGGGCACGGTGCCGAGCGGGGGAGACACGGCGGGGGTGCCGGTCGCGGCCATGACTTCGCCAGCCTTCAACACGATCTCGCGAGGGTCGAGCGGCTTGCCGGTGGCGTGTGCCGGGCAAACGCTCGTGCATCGGCCACACATGGTGCAAGCGTCGAGGTCGAGCAATTGCTTCCAGGTGAAGTCCTCGACGACCGATGCTCCGAAGGATTCGAGCTCGGTCTCCATCAGGTTCGGCATCGGCCGCATGGCACCCTTCGGACGGTCCTTGTCCTTCAAGTACATGTTGATCGGTGAGGTGAACATGTGGCGCAGCATCGTGATCGGCAGGATCGCGAGGAACACGATGAAGCTCGCGACGTGGGCAATCCACCACCACTGGTGCCAGGTCTCGAGCGCTCCGGTGCTCATGCCGTCGACGAGCGTCGAGAGCGGGTAGCCGACGAAGCTCCAGCGCTCGTAGTCGACGTTGCGGGTCTGGCCTTCGAGGGCGATGCGGAACATCTCGGCGCCGAAACCGGACAATCCGATCACGAAGAATGTTCCGAGGATGACGGCGTGCTCTGGCTTGGACTTGATGCGGATGCGGTACGGACGCTGGATGTAGCGGCGGCCGATCGCCCACACGATGCCGCCCATGAAGATCAGCCCCATCAGGTCACCGAACGCCACGTAGCCGCGGTACACGTCGCCGTGGAGGAATTTGAGCGCCTCGGGCATCTGGTGATCGATCTCGAGCACGGTGGTCACCCCGAGCAGGCCGAGGAACCCGAAGTAGATCATCGAGTGCATCAGGCCGGCACCGGCGTCACGGAGCAGAGTTTGCATGTAGACCCCGGCGCGGAAATCCTTCAACCGTTGTGCGGCGTTCTTCGTCGTGGTCTTGCGCTGGGCGGGGGCACCGCGCTCCCAGTTCTTCATCCGGTTCGCGAACATGATCCCGCTCCACACCAGCAGCACCGGAATGATCGTGTAGAACGCGATCTGTAGCGGCCCGGGGATGTTCACGAAGACCGTGCGATGGATGAGGCTGTCCTCCTCCCACCCGGTGATCTGCGGGATGATCCCCGAAACCACCGTGAAGATGGCAGCGAACGTGAACAGGATGAGGGCCAGCTGGTTCGGCTTGATGCGGGCCTTGGGGCTGGTGTCGGCCTCGTTGGTGGGGGCTTCGGCAGTGCTAGTCATGCGGCCCCAAAGCTACCCGCGGGTAGCCATCGCGGTCACAACCCTCTTGGTGACGCATCGCCATCGATCGAGGAACTGCGCCCAACCGGACCGCCTCAGCGCAGGTGGGCGATGCCGTGGAGAAAGAACTCGGCGGCCTCGGCGAGCGGGTTGTCCGAGGCGTCGAGATCAGCGAACCCGAGGACGGCGCCGAAGGGCGCGTTCCAATACTCGGCGGGCCCCGGCCGTTCGTCGCCCCACGGCCCGACGTACAGGTACGGCTCCTGGTGGAAGTCATCCCCCGCGGCGGCGCCGAGGTTGACGCGCACGCCGGGCTTGTTCGTCGGGTCGACAGCGAGATCGATTCCGACGTCGAAGTGCTCGGGCCACAGCCGGATGACCGATGCGCGAGGGTCGGGGAACGACGCGATCGCCATGTCCATTGCCCGCTGGCCGAGCGCCCACCAGTCGCCGAGCACCATCGTGGCGTCACTGTCCAACACCACGATCTCGTCGGCATCTCCCAGCGGTGGCGTGTCCCCGCCGACGGAGAAGTCGAGATCGATGTCGGCGCTCACCGCTTCGCACAGCTGCCGGATGGTCGAGCCCGCCACCGTGTGGACATCGGTGCGTGCGGTCGAGGTGCCATCGACGTTCGACTCGATGTGCTCGGCGAAGAGCGATCCGCCCGCCATCCGCACGCGCTGGCGATCGGGACCGAACTGCGGCGTACCGAACCCGCCCGGCAGCGGCATCAGTGCGAAATTGCCGGTCACCTCCGCCTGAGCCCGAGCCACCACGTGTGTCGCCAACCGCCGGAGTGCGTCCCGCTGTGCCGCCCAATCATCGGGAAGTTGCAGGAAGTTCACGAGAGGACGAGCGGGGCGGACGGCGGGATGCTCACACCAGCCATCGTGGCAGGTTCGCTGTGGCCCCGCGGCACAGCTGTCTCCAGGGGAGGGTTGCAGAGCGTTCCGGGGGGTGGATGTACATTTCGGAGGTGCGCATCACCAGCAGCCCCCGGTCGACTCGGTACCTCGTTGCGTTGGCGGTTGGTTCGGTGTCGCTCGTGGTCGGTCCGATCGTCTCGTCGCCGACCGTTTTGGCAATGGAGCGGCTGGCGGCGGGTGAGATGCGTTGTTTCGATGGTGAGCTGCCGACGGGTGCGATGATCCCGGAGGGCGCGACGGTCGCAGCGACGGTGACGGGGATTCGGCCTGGTGGTGTTGGTTTCATCAGCTTGCACAGCAGAGACCAGGCGTTCGATGAGACCTCGACGCTGAATGTGAGTCCGGGGCTCAATCTGGCCAACACGACCAGCTACGTCGCCGGGCCCGATGGCGAGATCTGTGTGACCGCCTCGGTCGACACCGACGCCGCGATCGACATCGTCGGATACGACGATGACGACCGTCGGCGAGCGTCTCTTCGACAGCCGTACCGGGGCGAAACTGGCGGCGGGTGAGATGCGTTGTTTCGATGGTGAGCTGCCGACGGGTGCGGTGATCCCGGAGGGGGCGACGGTCGCTGCGACGGTGACGGGGATTCGGCCTGGTGGTGTTGGTTTCATCAGCTTGCACAGCAGAGACCAGGCGTTCGATG
>RCMY010004398.1_pt1 | contig 12202 bp, 14 predicted proteins | sample 2041341 | NCBI WGS metagenome assembly RCMY01 (sample SAMN09708234, study PRJNA481090) | Marine sediment metagenome, whole genome shotgun sequencing project.
ATCTCACGCATAGTGCAGACCCTTCCTGATGTCATCGACGACAACTTGCACCTGCGCGCGGGCATTTTCAAGCGTATCGGTGGTAATAACCCATGTCGCACGCCGACGCTTTTCGGCATCTGGCATCTGTTTGGCGAGAATGACGTCGAGCTGCGACTCGCTCATCGTATTTCGCGCCAAAACACGGGCGCGCTGTACTTCGGGCGGGGCAGTCACGCAAACCGTAGCGTCCATCATCGCATCAAAGCCGCCCTCGAACAGCAGCGGGATGTCGAGAACGGCGATATCAGACTCTGTTTCAGCCAAAAACGTCTGTCTGTCAGCCGCGACAAGCGGATGAACGATTGCCTCGATCCGCGCCAGCGCGGTGCCATCTGCGGCCATGATCGCCTTGAGGCGGGGACGCGATACGCCGCCATTCTCTATCGCACTGGGAAACTGCGCCTGCATCGGCGCAACAGCCGCGCCGCCCGGTGAATAGAGCCGATGCACCGCCGCGTCCGCATCCCATACCGCGCAGCCGAGATCCGCGAACATGCGCGCCGTGGTGGATTTGCCCATACCAATCGATCCGGTCAAGCCCAACAGAAATGTCATCGAAGCGCAGCAGCCCGCGTCGCAGGATCGACTTCGGGCCTCTCGCCGAACCACCGCTCAAATCCCGGCACCGCCTGATGGAGCAGCATCCCGAGCCCATCAACAGTGTGACAACCCATCTCATCCGCGACTTCCAGCAGCTTTGTACGCAGGGGCGCGTAGACGATATCGGTGACGACTGCACCCTTTTGCAACCCATCCAGAGGAACGCGCAAAGGCTGCTGGCCGACCATGCCCAGCGATGTGGTATTCACCACCGTCGCGCAATGCTCCAGCATGTTACCGGCCTGTACCCAGTCGAACACGCGCAACCTCTTGCCGAATTCCTGCGCCAGCGCATCGGCGCGCACGCGAGTGCGATTGGACAGCAATATCTCAGGCACGCCCGCATCCAGCAATGCCGCGATCACCGCGCGCGATGCGCCGCCGGCGCCCAGCACGGCCGCAGGGCCAGCAGCCGCATCCCAGCCGAACGGCGCGCTTTGCAGATTTTTTATGAACCCGTAACCATCTGTATTATCAGCATGAATTTTACCATCCTTGCGGAAAATCAGGGTATTCGCCGCCCCGATCAGTGTTGCGCGATCCGTAATCATATCCACCAGATCCAGCACCTTTTCCTTGTGTGGGATGGTAATATTGACGCCAACAAACCCGGCCTTGGGTAAAACCCGCAACACTTCGGCCAGATTGTCAGGGCTGACATCCATAGGGATGTAATGCCCCGGCAGGCCCATTGATTTCAGCCAGTGGCGGTGAATTTTTGGCGATTTTGAATGGGCAACAGGCGATCCTATCACTCCCGCCAGAGGTATTTTTTGCTCTGTCATGTGTCCAGCACTCCTCGCGTCATCAGAAAGCCGAGCAGTTCCAGCAGGGGCAGACCCAGCACATGGAAATAATCCCCCTTGATGCGCTCAAACAGCCGCACGCCTTCTTCTTCCAGTTTGTAGGCGCCCACAGAATGACGAATGCTGTTCCAGTTGCGCGCCACATAATCGTTCAGATACGCATCTGATACAGTACGCATCTGCATTTCCACAATGCCAACATGCCGCCAAACCGGCGCGCCGCGCTCATAAACCACAGCGGCGGATATCAGGTGATGCGTTTGGCCGCGCATCTGCGTCAGCTGTTCAATCGCCTGCTCGGGCGTGTCCGGTTTGGACAGGATGTTGCCGCCAAGATCCAGAACCTGATCGCAGCCGATAACCAGCGCATCGGGGTGCCGGTCACTGATTTTCCGCGCTTTCAACTCTGCCAGCGTATCGGCAATGTCGCGTGGCTTTGCGTCTTCGGCCTGAAGCGCAGCTTTGACGCTTTGTTCGTCAATGCGGGCCGCTTCTGTGTCAAAGCGGAGGCCTGCATTGCGCAGCAGCGTGCACCGGATTTCCGAGGTCGAGGCAAGTATGATGCGAATAGACATGTGGACAACTCATGGACAAGTGGCGGCGAATGACCCCCTCTTATCCACATTTTGCCGGATCCGCTATGAGGGTGGGGACAATGGCACCATCCCAGCCGCTGCCAATGAGGTCATCCCATGGTGGATTGTATGAAATCTACGGGTGTAGGAATCATTCCGATGCCAGATTACCCCCGCCGCCAGGTGTCGATCTTTAGCGACCAGAAAAACCGCCTTAATATTTGATTATTGTAGATATATTTCAGTTTATTAAGACCTAGAAAAATCTCATCTACAGACTTATCCCCATCATCGCCGGTTGTGGACGGACCTGTGAGCAGGTCAATAATCCACAGATTACGATGCCCCTACCTAATCATCATCTTTCTCTATATCTCTTCTTATTATTAGTAAGACAAAGCACGCGGAGACACGCCTTGTTCTCGATCCTCGCAGATATCTATCCATGGACGAAATCGCTTCACATCATATCAGTCATCGCTTGGATGGCTGGGTTATTCTACCTCCCCAGGCTGTTCGTCTATCATGTTGAGGCGGCGCAAAAGGGCGATAGCCGCGATGAAATTTTCCAGGTGATGGAGCGCAGGCTGCTGCGGGCGATCATGAACCCGTCAATGATCGCAACCTGGCTGTTTGGTCTGGCCTTGGTTCTGACACCGGGCATCGTTGACTGGTCGTCTGTCTGGCCGTGGACCAAGGCCGCGAGCGTGCTGGGAATGACGTGGTTTCATCAGTGGCTGGGCCAGCGCCGCAAGGAACTGGCGCAAGGCGCTTGCACCGTTTCCGGCCGCACGTTTCGTATGATGAACGAGGTGCCAACGCTGCTGTTGATCGTCATCGTTTTTTCTGTCGTTCTGAAGTTCTAGGCCTGATTGACTCAGGGCGTTTCAGCGCGTAATCAGACGGCCAAGCGCCCCGTTCGGGGCTATGCAATTCCCTGAGACCAATTGATGTTTGCGCCCATGCGCATGTGAGGCTGATCCATGTCCGTAGAAGACCGTTTGAACCTGTGCGACCTCAAGGCACAGAATGCCAAAGATCTGTTGGTGATGGCCGAAGAGCTGGAGATAGAAAACGCATCGACCATGCGCAAGGGCGAGATGATGTTCTCGATCCTGAAAGAGCGGGCCGAGGATGGTTGGAGAGTGTTCGGCGACGGCGTGATCGAAGTCTTGCAGGACGGCTTTGGGTTTTTGCGCTCGCCAGAGGCGAACTATCTGCCGGGCCCGGATGATATCTATGTGTCCCCCGACATTATCCGGCGTTTTTCGCTGCGGACCGGTGACACCATTGAAGGCGAGATGAAACAGCCGGATGATTCCGAGCGGTATTTTGCCCTGACCAGTGTCGAGCAAATCAACTTTGAAGATCCAGAAAAGGCGCGTCACAAGATTGCATTCGACAACCTGACGCCGCTGTATCCGGACGAGCGTCTGACGCTGGAAATCGACGATCCGACGATCAAGGACAAGACGGCCCGCATCATTGATCTGGTCGCGCCAATCGGCAAAGGCCAGCGGTCGCTGGTTGTTGCGCCGCCGCGGACCGGTAAAACCGTGATCCTGCAAAATATCGCAGCCAGCATCGAGCGGAACCATCCGGAATGCTACCTGATCGTTTTGCTGATCGACGAGCGGCCCGAGGAAGTCACGGACATGCAGCGGTCCGTGAAGGGCGAAGTTGTCAGTTCCACCTTTGATGAGCCAGCAACGCGCCACGTGGCTGTCGCTGAAATGGTCATCGAAAAGGCCAAGCGTCTGGTCGAGCATAAGCGAGATGTTGTTATCCTATTGGATTCAATCACTAGACTTGGTAGGGCTTACAATACTGTTGTGCCGTCATCGGGCAAGGTTTTGACGGGCGGTGTCGATGCGAACGCGCTGCAGCGGCCCAAGCGTTTCTTTGGCGCCGCGCGTAATATCGAAGAAGGCGGGTCGCTGACGATTATCTCGACCGCGCTGATCGACACCGGCAGCCGGATGGATGAAGTCATCTTTGAAGAATTCAAGGGTACCGGTAACTCGGAACTGGTTCTTGATCGCAAAATTGCAGATAAACGTGTGTTCCCGGCTATCGACATCCTCAAGTCAGGCACCCGCAAGGAAGAGCTTTTGGTCGACAAAATGGACCTTCAGAAGACCTTCGTTCTGCGCCGGATTCTCAATCCGATGGGGACGACTGATGCTGTTGAATTCTTGATCTCGAAACTCCGACAGACCAAAACAAATGCCGAATTTTTTGATTCGATGAATACCTGACACCATAATCAACGGGGGAACGATCGTGGACACGATCTTTGCAATGTCCTCAGCGCAGGGCAAGGCGGGCGTAGCCGTGATACGCGTGTCCGGGCCACAAGCCTTTGACGCGTGCCGGGCCTTGTGCGGGGACGTTCCGCCAAAGCGCGTTGCATCCCTGCGTGTCCTCACGGATTCCACTGGTGGGTTGCTAGATCAGGCTTTGGTGCTGACCTTTGCGAAGGGTGCCAGTTTTACAGGCGAAGAAAGCGTTGAGTTTCAGGTACATGGCAGCATTGCGGTTGTTTCGGCTGTATTAAACGAATTGGCAAAACTTCCTGATTTCCGAATGGCGGAGCCGGGAGAGTTCACGCGCCGCGCGCTGGAAAACGGATGCCTGGACATCGCTCAGATCGAAGGTCTTGCCGACCTGATTGACGCTGAAACTGAAATGCAGCGCAGGCAGGCCCTGCGCGTTCTGTCCGGTGATCTGGGCACCCGCGCCGAAGGATGGCGTCGCGATTTGATCAGAGCGGCCGCTTTAATCGAGGCAACGATCGATTTCGCTGACGAAGACATCCCGGTAGATGTATCGCCTGAAGTGACGGCACTGGTGTCCGCTGTGATCCAGGATCTTGACCGAGAAATTGCGGGCGTTGTAGTGGCTGAACGTATTCGAACGGGGTTTGAAGTCGCCATTCTTGGATCGCCGAACGTTGGCAAGTCGACTTTGCTGAATGCGTTGGCTGGCCGTGACGCTGCGATAACCTCGGATGTGGCGGGGACCACGCGCGATGTGATTGAAGTTCGCATGGATATCAGGGGGCTCCCGGTCACGCTCTTGGATACAGCGGGCCTGCGGGATACGGAGGATCGCGTCGAAGCAATTGGCGTCGAACGCGCGAAAACCAGGGCGATGTCAGCCGATCTTCGCGTAATTTTGGTTGCTCCGGATGAAAACCTACCCATGGAGCCTCAGACAGATGATATTGTGCTTCTGGCAAAGAGTGACATCTACACGGGGGACTATCCGGGAATTTCAGGACAAACCGGCGCTGGCATTGATCAGTTGGTCAATCGTATTGCTGATGTGTTAGGTAAGCGGGCGTCCCAGGCTGGTGTTGCTATTCGGTTGCGGCACCGTGATGCAATGCTTCGGGGGATCAAGTATCTGCGGGCCGCAGTTGAATTATCCAACAATCCCGATGCAGCTGACCTGGCGGCGGAAGAGCTGCGTAGTGCTGTGCGCGCCCTTGATTCTCTGGTAGGGCGTGTGGATATTGACAGCGTGCTGGACGAAATCTTCGCCAGCTTTTGCCTCGGAAAGTGAGGATTGTTTCACGTGAAACATTGTGATTTCGACGTCTTAGTTATCGGTGGCGGCCATGCCGGCTGCGATGCTGCACATGCAGCGGCACGTATGGGTGCAAAAACCGGCCTAATCACCTTAAAAAAATCCGGAATCGGCGTCATGTCCTGTAATCCGGCTATTGGCGGCTTGGGCAAAGGTCATCTTGTGCGTGAGATTGATGCATTAGACGGTGTCATGGGTCGTGTGGCTGACGCAGCCGGCATTCAATTTCGACTTCTCAACAAGCGGAAGGGACCGGCCGTCCGTGGGCCGCGCGCCCAAGCGGACCGAAATATCTACCGAGAGACAATGCTGTCGGAAATGATCGGCCAAGCGAACCTGTCGATTATCGAGGCGGAAGCCACAGATTTTTTGATGAAGAATGGCAGCGTCTCAGGAGTCATCCTGAAGGACGGCTCGGAGGTGGCATCGAAGTCAGTCGTTTTGACGACAGGAACTTTCCTGAGAGGCGTTATTCATATCGGGGACGAGTCTCGTCCAGGTGGCCGGATGGGTGAAGATCCGTCTGTTAGCCTCGCGGAACGTGTCGACAGTTTCGGCCTTCAGATGGGCCGTTTGAAAACAGGCACACCTCCGCGGCTCGACGGCCGCACGATTGATTGGAGTGTACTGGAAACACAGCCCGGAGACGATGAGCCAACGCTCTTTTCCTTTATGTCAAGCGGCGTTCAGGCAAAGCAAATCTCTTGCGGCATTACGCACACCAATGAGGAAACGCACGATATTATCCGCGAAAACCTCTCTAGATCGGCGATGTATGGTGGTCATATCGACGGGGTAGGGCCAAGATACTGCCCATCGATTGAAGATAAAATTGTCCGGTTTTCAGACAAAGCCTCTCACCAGATTTTCCTGGAGCCGGAAAGTCTGACGAACCATGCAATCTACCCCAATGGAATTTCCACATCGCTGCCGGCTGATGTGCAGCTTGCATATGTCAGGTCGATTGTAGGGTTGGAAAAGGCTGAGATATTTCAGCCGGGATACGCTATTGAATATGACTATATCGATCCAAGATCCTTGAATATGATGCTGGCGGTAAGGGATGTTCCAGGTCTTTATTTGGCCGGACAGATCAATGGCACTACCGGATATGAGGAAGCGGCAGCGCAGGGATTGGTTGCAGGGCTGAATGCGGCACTGGCGGCGCGGGGCGACGAACCTGAATTGTTCAGTCGTTCAAGTAGCTATATTGGTGTTATGATTGATGATTTGATCACGCGAGGTGTCTCAGAGCCCTATCGCATGTTTACATCTCGTGCTGAATTCCGGCTGTCGCTGCGCGCTGACAACGCTGACCAGCGTTTGACGGGGCGTGGAATTGAAATTGGATGCGTCTCGACGGATCGTCGGTCAATCTTTGAGAAAAAAATGGATAATCTGTCCAGCGCTCGGCGAAGAATAGATAGCATCTCATTTACGCCTCGTGATTTGGCGGGCATTGGTCTCACCGTTAACCAAGACGGGTCTCGTAGGACGGGATTTCAGATTTTGGCATTTCCCGATGTAAATTTTGAACACCTGCGCAGGCTGGACCCGTCTTTGGACGATATCGATAGAGCGACCGGAGACCAGCTGGAAAATGATGCTCTTTACTCAAATTACATAGCCCGCCAAGATCGAGACATCGCCGTTCTGCAGCGAGACACCGCACAGATTATCCCCAAGGATTTTGACTATAATTGTCTTGGCGGACTTTCTAACGAACTGAAATCAAAACTCAATCAGGTACGGCCTGCAAACTTGGCGCATGCTGCACGCATTGATGGAATGACGCCCTCGGCTTTGACTCTGCTTCTGGCGCGAATCCGGCGGCTGTCTGAGGAGCGCTTGGGGTGAGCGACGTCTTGGGCAATGTTTCACGTGAAACAATGGATCGTCTGCGAGCTTTTGAGAATGTCGTCCTTAAATGGACTCCCAAGATTAATTTGGTATCTCGTCAAGACCGCGAGGTAGTATGGAGCAGACACATTCTGGATTCTGTGCAGATTTATGACGTTGCGCCCAAACCGTTTTCGCATTGGCTCGATATCGGGGCGGGCGGAGGGTTTCCTGGTGTCGTTGTCGCAATTTTGTGTGAAGAGACAAACCCGTTCGGCAGGATTACATTGATTGAGAGTGATGCAAGAAAAGCCGTGTTTCTAAGGGCGGCCCTTCGGGAAACCGGTGCAAAGGCCACAATCATAAATGATCGAATTGAGAACGTCCCATTACAGAGCGCGGATGTGGTTTCGGCCCGCGCCTTGGCGGATTTGACGCGCTTGCTAGAATTTGCCGAACCTCATATGGCTGCAGGCGCCACATGCGTATTTGCAAAGGGCGCAAAATGGCGCACAGAGCTGTCCGAGGCGAAATGCAAGTGGAATTTTGACCATACGGTTGCTACAAGTAACCTTGACCCGAACGCCGCAATTTTAAGTATAAGGGAGCTGTCGCGTGCCTGATTTAACACGTCCGAATGGTCCACGCATTATTGCAGTGGCCAACCAAAAAGGCGGCGTCGGCAAGACGACCACTACGATCAACCTCGGCGCGGCCTTGGCTGAAAAGGGCCTTCGCGTAATGATCGTTGATTTGGACCCGCAAGGAAATGCGTCAACCGGCCTGGGGATTCAGGCGGAAGACCGCGAGTTCACAACATATGAGCTATTGCTCGAAGATATTGATTTGGGCCAAGTTATCCAGCCAACCAGTTCGGAAAACCTGTTAATCATACCGGCAACGGTTGATCTCAGCTCGGCCGATATCGAGCTGATCTCGCATGAAAAACGCAGCTTTCTTCTGCATGATGCCTTGCGACAGACAGCAATGGATCGCTACGATCTGGATTATGTGCTGATCGACTGCCCGCCGTCGCTGAACTTGCTCACCGTTAACGCGATGGTGGCTGCGCACTCTGTGCTCGTTCCTCTTCAAAGCGAGTTTTTCGCGCTTGAAGGGCTGTCTCAGTTGATGCTGACGATCCGTGAGGTGCGGCAATCGGCCAATCCGACACTCGGAATTGAGGGTGTGGTTCTGACGATGTTCGATGCTCGCAACAACCTTTCGGGACAGGTTGAAAAAGACGCGCGGGACAATCTGGGAGATCTGGTTTTCAAAACGCTGATACCGCGAAATGTGCGTTTGAGCGAGGCCCCATCGTATTCGATGTCGGTGCTGGATTATGATCCCCAATCTCGGGGTGCCGAAGCTTATAGGGCTTTGGCGGTGGAATTGATGAAAAACCGCGCGCTGGTGGCTGCGTGATCGAGGGAGCGTAAGATGGTAGACAAGGCTCAGCGACAGCGCGGCTTGGGGCGTGGGCTTTCGGCCCTGATGGCGGATGTAAATGATCGAGGTGCTGGCACCGACGCGGCACCGCGGCAGCCTGATATGATGGTGCCGATCGAACGGGTTGTAGCAAATCCCGATCAGCCGCGCAGGCGATTTGATCCCGACCTGCTGAATGATCTCGCCGCTTCGATCAAGGAAAAGGGAATCATTCAGCCATTGATCGTGCGCCGCAAGGGTGATGGTTACGAAATCGTCGCAGGCGAGCGCCGTTGGCGTGCCGCGCAGCAGGCCAATTTACATCAAATTCCTGTGGTAATTCGTGAGTTTGACGACACAGAAGTGCTTGAAATTGCGATTATCGAGAATATTCAGCGAGCGGACCTGAATCCGGTTGAGGAGGCGGCGGGTTATGTTCAACTAATGAACAAATTTGGCCATACTCAGGAAAAGTTGGCCGAAGCTTTGGGGAAAAGCCGCAGCCATATTGCCAACACGATGCGCCTGATGCAATTGCCAGAGGCCGTTCAGATCTATGTCACGGAAGGCAAGCTTTCGGCGGGCCATGCGCGGACCTTGATTACGTCAAGTGATCCCATCGCGTTGGCAAAGAAGGTCATAGCCGGGGATTTATCCGTACGCGATACGGAAAAGTTGGTTCGTAAAGCGGCAGAGCCATCAAGGCCGAATGATGGGACGTCGCCAAAGCCGGGCAGCAGGGCGTCTGCCAAATCGGCTGATACTAAAGCACTGGAAGATGATTTGGCTGCGAACCTCGGGATGAAAGTGTTGATCGACCACAAGGACGGCGCCGAGAATGGAACCGTGACGATCAGCTATAAGACGCTGGATGAGTTGGACGAGCTTTGCCGTATGATGTCGACTGGCAGGTGACGGATTAGTCCGGCAGCAATTCGGTTATAACGGAATTTAACACCATCCGCCCTTGCGCGGTGGCGGCTAGATTGGTGCCATCTGTCCGAACCATGCCCAAGGCTTTCAGTCGCTCTATCGCGGATGTGGCGAGGGGGGCTTTGGCAAGGTTTTCGTAGCGCTGCATGTCAATACCAGTGGATAGGCGCAATCCCATCATAAGGTATTCGCCTGCCCGATCACGACCCGGAACAGTGATCCAAGGCTTCTCAGTTTCGGTTTTATTGTTCTGCGTCAACCATTTGGAGGGATTGGAGAAAGCCTCCGTTGCCCAACGGGACCCATCCAGGGTGAGCCTGCCATGCGCTCCCGGTCCGATTCCGATGTAGTCGCCCTGCCGCCAGTAAATCAGATTATGTCGGGATTCCGCGCCGGGGGCGGCGTGGTTTGAAACTTCGTAGGCTGGCATCCCGGCGGCACCGCACAGCTCTTGGGTGATTTCGTACATATCGACGGCCAGATCGTCTGTGGGTAGGCCGCGCAGGCCGCCGGCCTCGTGCCGCGCCCCAAAGGCAGTGCCAGGCTCAATCGTCAACTGATAGAGGGACAGGTGATCGACAGCCATCGACAACGCCTCGGACAGCTCCACTCGCCAGTCTTGCAGGGTTTGATCCTGACGGGCATAGATCAGATCAAAGCTGACCCGATCAAAATGCTGCCGAGCGATATCAAAGGCTGCGCGCGCCTCGCTAACGGAATGAATGCGGCCGAGGCGTCTGAGATCAATGTCATTCAGGGCCTGAATACCCATGGAGATACGATTTACCCCGGCAGCGGCATATCCTGCAAAGCGGGTGGCTTCGACCGATCCCGGGTTTGCCTCTAGCGTCACTTCCAGATCGTTCGCCAGCGTCCAGTGGTGACGTATGCGGTCGAGAATTGCCTGCACCGTCTCAGCAGGCATCAGGCTGGGTGTGCCGCCGCCGAAGAATACTGAATTCAGAACACGGCCTGATGTCAGCGCGGCGTATCTTTCAATCTCGCGCAGGTAGGCGGCGCGCCAAGCGTCATGATCTATGACGTTCGATACGTGGCTGTTGAAGTCGCAATATGGGCATTTGGCCGCGCAGAAGGGCCAGTGCAGATAGAGGCCAAAACCCCCATATCGCCAATCCTCAATCAAAGCAGCCTTTCACCAATCTGGCAAAGGCATCGGCGCGATGGCTGATGCGGTTTTTCAGATCTGGATCCATTTCAGCAAAGGTAAGGTCGTAGCCGGTGGGCTGGAATATCGGGTCGTAGCCATGGCCGTTCTTGCCGCGCATGGGCCAGGTTATATGCCCCTCGACCGTGCCGGGGAATACCTCGTCATGGCCATCGGGCCATGACAGCACCAAGGTACAGCAAAACCGTGCGGACCATGGTTTTGCTGTGCCGCTGGCGACCAGTTTGTCATGCGCCTTGGTCATCGCGATGGCAAAGTCGCGCCCATCAGGCGTTTCGGCCCAGTCTGCAGTGTAGACGCCGGGCGCGCCGCCAAGGGCGTCGATTTCGATGCCGGAATCGTCGGACAGGGCGGGCAGGCCGGTCGCCTTGGCGGCGGCGTGGGCCTTGATCCGGGCGTTACCGACAAAGCTGGTCTCAGTTTCGTCCGGCTCCGGCAAATCCCGCTCGGCCGCGCCGATGACTTTGATGCCGTAGGGCCGTAGCAAGCTGGTGATCTCCGCCAGCTTGCCCGCGTTATGTGTTGCCACCAGCAGCGTATCGCCGGTGAATTTACGCATTGACGGCCGCCAGCTGGATTTTTGCCAAATCAGCTACGCCTTGTTCGGCAAGGTCCATCAGCTGGTTCATCTGCTCGCGGTTGAATGTCGCGCCTTCGGCGGACATTTGCACTTCGATCAATTTGCCCGACTGGGTCATTATGAAATTCCCGTCGACGCCGGCTTCGCTATCTTCGGGGTAGTCCAGATCCAGCACGGCCTGTCCGGCATACAGCCCGCAAGAGATGGCCGCAACCGGATCGACCAGAGGGTCAGATACCACGGCGCCAGTCTTGATCAGCTTCTGCACTGCCAGTTTCAGGGCCACCCAGCCGCCGGTAATCGCCGCGCAGCGGGTGCCGCCGTCGGCCTGAATGACGTCGCAATCGACGGTGATCTGACGCTCGCCTAGTGCGACGCGGTCGACACCCGCGCGCAGGCTGCGGCCGATCAACCGCTGGATTTCAACGGTGCGGCCGCCTTGTTTGCCGGCGGTGGCTTCGCGGCGCATGCGCGATGTTGTCGAGCGGGGCAACATGCCGTATTCTGCGGTGACCCAGCCCAGACCAGAGCCTTTGATGAAAGGCGGCACGCGGTCCTCAATCGTGGCGGTGCACAGGACGTGGGTGTCGCCCATGCGGATCATGCACGATCCTTCGGCATG
>RCMY010011445.1_pt1 | contig 12202 bp, 6 predicted proteins | sample 2041341 | NCBI WGS metagenome assembly RCMY01 (sample SAMN09708234, study PRJNA481090) | Marine sediment metagenome, whole genome shotgun sequencing project.
ATTAATCAGAAACGACTGAACGGAGTAGCCGACATTGCGCTGCTGGGCCGGCACCATGTCTGATACTAAGGCACGAAAAGGCTGAAAGCATACATTAAAAGAAGCGTCCATAATGGCCAACATCAAGACACCAAAAATCATAGGTGCTATAAAAGCGACAAAAAGAGGTGCGTTTGGCATCAAAAACATGCCCAGTGCAGCGGCAATAGCACCTATTAAAATAAAAGGCGTGCGTCTGCCCATTCTATTCCAAGTGCGGTCTGATGCTGCCCCCACAAATGGCTGTACAATTAGTCCCATTAAAGGCGCTACAATCCAAAAGAAAGAAAGCTGATGAGGATCTGCGCCTAAGTCTGACAATATGCGACTAACGTTCGCGTTTTGTAAGGCGAAACCAAACTGCACGCCCAAAAAGCCAAAACTAACATTCCAGACTTGCCAGAAACTCAACTGAGGTTGGTTTTTTACCATAAGTAGTACTCTATTTTATTGTTGTAATAATTTACGCTATGAGTTCAACTTTGCTTGACAACACGGGGCGTAAATACATCTTTCACACTTACAAATTTGCATCCTATAATGCAAGTTCAATCTCAAGTTCTGTTTGCAATACTCCTGATAGCAATAACTGCTTTTTATCTCTATCCCAATGAGCGCCATCGGCTTGGTCAAGCGTTTTAGCGTTTTGTACTAAATTATGTAAGTCTCCACTTATTTTAACAGATTGGGGAGCGCGTTCTAAACCGTGAACAGTGTATAAGATGCGCCGCTTAGTTGGGGCAGATTTATAATGTCCTTGCACAGCTACTGTAAGCTTCAACCTTTCTATATCACGCTGACTATCAAACGTTAGCGTCTGGTACGCCTTATTTTTTAGACTGTTGGGGTCATTGCCATCATCGTCATACATTTTATATTGGCTGTTAAGCGAAGACACGTGGCTATAATGTTGCACGCGTAACAATTGGCTTGAATAATGTTGGGTATTTTGCATGCTGAGTACCATTGGCACAAACGCACCTGCTTTTACTAATACAGGTATTTCATGGGCGGGAGCCGGCACACTTACCTGCTTATTCCCCTCATAATACAAAGGACGCGTTTGCTTTGCGTCACCAAAAAAATTAAACCACACGCCATCAGGTAACATGATGGTTTGCGAGGTAACGCCAGGCGAAACCACAGGTGACACCAAAAGACTCTCGCCCCACATATAAGCGTCAGTGCGCCTTAGATCTGCGTCATCGAAAGCCAAAAATAGAGCTCTCATCATGGGCGTTCCGTGTAAACTATTTTGCATACTCAGTGAATAATTGTATGGCAGTAATTGATAACGTAACTTTACAAAGGGCCTTACTAAGTCTTGCGTTTTGCTATCGTGAAAAACAGGTTCAGGAGGAATATTATCTTGTGCATGTGGCCTATATACGGGTTGAAATACGCCGTACTGTAGCCAACGCGTATATAGCTCGGCGTCAAACGCTTCTCCTCCAGCAAATCCGCCTAAGTCAGAATGCGTATAGGCTAAGCCAAATAAACTCATTTGCAGTGCCAGCTCTACTTGCGGTTTTAAACCCTCCCAAGACCTAGCAACATCACCTGTCCATGGGATCATGCCATAACGCTGGGAACCTAAAAAGCCTGACCGCATCAGCACAAAAGGACGCTCATTGGGGCGCATCTGTAATTGACGTTCATAAACCATTTGCGCCCACTTGTGGCCGTAGGCATTATGTATTTCATCGGCCGTAACATAAGTATCATCTAGCTTATGTAAGCTGTCGCTAGGATGCACCTCAGGTTCGCCTAAATCGCCCCACCAGCCAGCCACACCTTGTTTGTTTAAAGCTTCATAATATGTCCAAAACCAGTCCTGAGCATCCTTGTCAAAAACGTCAACTAAACCAGTATTGCCGAAATAAAAATCAAATTTCCGCGGTTCGAGCGCTAAATCTTTGACCAAGGCTTTGTTTTCAACAGCCGACTCCCACTGCGACGAGCTCGTTAAAATAAAAGGTTCCGTGATTAAGATGGTGTTTACCCCCTTATCTTTAAGCTCTGCAATCATTCTCTGGGGTTCTGGAAAGGTATTTTTATCCCAATTTAAGTTGCCCATATGACCTTTAATATCAGCGCCGAACCAGAACAAATCAAGCACGACTGCATCGACCGGGAAGTCTTGTGCAATAAATTTATCAATGGTTTGTAAAGTCTGCGTTTGCGATTTATAGCCAAATCGAGAGGCATAGTTTCCTAGTGCCCAGCGCGGGGGTAGCGGTTGCTTACCAGTGATCGCCACAAAATTTTGAACCAGTTCAAGTGCCGAGTCGCCAGCGCTGAAGATATAAGATGTGCGTCCTGCGACTGCTTCAAACTGCAGCACGTTAGGCTCGGTGTGGCCTATGTCTAGAAAACCACTAGCGCTGTTGTCGAAGGCAATGATATAGTCTTTGCTTGACATAACTGCTGGCAGGCCATAATACATCTGATTAGACTGCGTACCGTAGCCGTAATGCGCCTTGTTGTACAAAGGCATGCGATGACCTCGACGATCCATTCCCAACACCCGCTGACCGCCACCCATTATCTTTTCATTTTTGGCTAATGCAAATTTAAAACCGCGCAGCGTTTTATTAATAAAGAGACCGCCCTCTTCTTGCGTGAGTAAATTATCGCCTTTCATATACTTAAGCTTAAATGGACTCTCTTCAATCACGATTTGAAGTTCAGGCAGCTTTAATATGAAACCAGAAGGCTGCTTTTCTAATGTCGTCTTAATATTAAGCAAGCGCTGTGCGGGCAGCGCAAACGACGGCAGTTGTCGAATGCCGGTGGGTTGATAAAAGACTTCAACAGACTCATTATCTAAGGCTGTAATACTAACTTTTCCAACATTCGTGCTAATTTCTAATACATCACTAGTAAGCTCAATACTATCTAGGCTGACTGTTTCTTCTGCATCAACATGCCATGGCAATAGAATTACAGCTAAAAAGAAAATATGACTAATTGACGTAAAACGTAAATTACCTAGCATTAACGATTTGCTCCTAAATCGAGTTCATACACCACCACACCTAGCGACTGTAAACTAATGCTAATGCTAGCAGGGGCATTTTTTCGTGCAACGTTTAAAGTATTATTATCATTACCGATAAGACTCGCTAAGGCATACGACCCTTCTATAAGTTGCCACTGCTTGATTAGGTTTACTGGGATTTGCAGTTCAGTTTCAAGCGCTGTTTCACTAAAGTTAGCCGCAACCAATAAGACCTTTTGTTGGTTATAACGAACAAACGCAAACTGCTGCTGTGAATACGTCGAGTCGAGGCCCATATTAAAGGCATGAATATCTTCATATGCACCGCGCATGGTAGGGTGATGAGCTGAAACATTTAGTATATTAAGGTAAAACTGGCGCAAGGCTTTTTGTGAATAGCTCAACAAGGCACCATCAAACTTACCGTTATTCATCCAAAGCTGATGCGCCGGTACGCCCGCATAATCAAAAATGGTGGTACGCGACGGATCTCCAAAACCCGTTTCTTCACTGCCGTCCTCGCCTACCTCTTGACCAAAATACAGCATGGTGGGCGAGCGACTAATAAGCGCTGACACTGCGAGCGCCGGCTTACCTTTTTGTGCGCTCCCCGCAAATTCAGGACTGGCAATGCGCTGCTCATCATGATTTTCTAAAAAATGCAGCATGTGCGCTTCAATATCTGCCATATCGCTCTGCGTATTGGTAATCGCCTGCATGTCTCCATTGCCTTGCATCACGAGTTTTAATGAATCATAAAATTCGACTTTATCGTACAAATAATCCATTTTTCCGAGCTGGATATAATCTCGATACAAATGCGGTTGATACACCTCGGCAAGTAGTAAAACATCAGCGCGCTTCATTTTAATTGAAGAGTTTAAGAAAGACCAAAACTCGACTGGTACCATTTCGGCCATATCGAAACGAAAACCATCAACACCTTTATCAAGCCAATAGTGCACAATACTTTCAAACTTGTACCATGAATCAGGCAAGTCTTTATCTAGCCAAAAATTATAATGCGCTTGATAGTTTAAAGTACGGTATTGTTCGGGTAGCGTAGGGAAATCATATGTGCCATCTGGTTTTACGCCATAATTGACTTTAACAGTCTCATACCAATCGTTAATATCGGGTTGTGCTGCTCTTGAACCGTTGCCAGTCCACTTGGCAGGAAATTCGTCAAAGCGGCCATCTGATAATGGATGTACATCTCCCCCTAAAGGCTTATATTGATCAGTTACCGGCACTTTGAAAGACTCGCCAACAATATAATAATAATTATTGTCTTTGGCATATTCAACATTAGTATCGTCACTAGCACCAAAGTCTTTTTCGCCTTGCGGCATACTCAAAGAACTGTAATTTCTAGCAACATGGTTTGGTACAATATCGATAATGACTTTCATCTCATTTGCATGGGTGCGTGCTATTAATGCTTCAAACTCGGCCAAGCGATTTTCAACATTGACGGCTAAATCAGGGTTAACATTATAGTAATCTTTTACTGCATAGGGAGAGCCTGCGCGCCCCTTCACTACGTCTGGATCATCAAGGCTAATACCATATTGTGTATAATCTGCTATTACCCCGTGGTGAGGAACCCCTGTGTACCAAATATACGATGTGCCTAACTCACGAATACCGTGCAGCGCTTCATTAGTAAAATCATTGAATTTGCCCACACCATTGTCGTCTATTGTTCCCCATGGTTTATTGGTTTGATTTGTATTACCAAATAGTCGCGTAAAAACTTGATAAATAACCGGCTTACCAAGACCCTGCGTATGGTGACCCAATGCATTTACATTTTGCATGATTTGGGGCTCCTGTTGTGATGTTTGATCTTTATGTGGGCTTGGGTGCTCCATCTCTTTTTGCGGGTTCAAAGATGCGCATCCTCCTAGTGAAATGAAACCCATTAAAAAAGCAGAAATAATAAGCGCTTTCGGTGCCGCAGTATTTGCGTACATCAAGCGATTTTTGTATTGGACTATTTTGAACACATACCGGTTATACATAATTTCGGTTCTCTAAGCACTATTTGCTGAATCGTTAAACGTTAATAGCTTATAGGATAACTATTAACAGAGTGTTAAAACAGTAACATACGTATTCATAAGAAAATTGAGTGATATTTTGAGTGTTCCAGTGTTTATATGTAGCGTAATAACTGAATTACCGTTGGTTATAAGCTAATATTTTTTACTAGGTAAATATTTATAAAATGAGTTAGCCTTTTAAAAAAACAAAGATTTTTTTACATAACTTAAGTTTATGTTGTATTTTTCTGAGGTTAATAATGTTTTAAAGGTTTTAGGCAAAGCTTACAACAAATTATAGTGGCATCCAATTTGGCGTCGCAGCTTGGCAATTAGCATAAATAAATTTTGCAAAATACTAAGGTAAGTAACATGATTGTAGTAATAAATGAGGAGCGCGCTAAGGGTTAACCTTAGGCAAATAGCAATGAATAAATTTAATCAATTAGCACTTATAAGTCTGTGTACTTTACATTTACTGGCTTGTGGCGTAAACAATGACCGCCCAACTGTGGAAGGTGACGTAAAGGCACAACAAACTAGCGTCGCCAAAATTAGCCAGCAGTTACCCCATTATTTAACGCGCGACATTCGGAATGAAGTGTTTTATTTTGTGATGCCAGATCGTTTTGCAAATGGAGATAGTAGCAATGACAATGGCTCGAAAACCATTCTTGAATCGCAAGGGGGTTTCGACCCTAGCAGCAAAAGTCACTACCATGGCGGTGATATCATAGGCTTAAAAGAGCAATTACCTTATTTACAGGAAATGGGTATTACCTCTATTTGGATGACACCCATTATGCGCAATCAGGCAATGCAGGGTGATGACGCTGGCTATCACGGATATTGGGTATTAGATTTTACTGAAATAGACCCGCATCTCGGCTCTAACCAAGATTTAAAGGATTTAATCAATGCGGCGCACGCGCTTAATATAAAAGTGTTTTTTGACATTATTACCAACCATACCGCCGATGTTATTAAATTTAAAGAGTGTCATGGTGAAAACGGTAACGAGCAATTGGGTCAAAGCAAAGGTTTGTGTGACTATAAGAGCAAACAGCAAATAGCCAGTGGCGATGTGTACACCCCTTTTGTGCTGCCTGGACGTGAAGACATTAAAATACCGCAATGGTTAAATGATCCTAAGTTTTACCATAACCAGGGTGACAGTACTTGGCAAGGTGAAAGTGCAACACACGGTGATTTCGCGGGTCTTGATGATATTGATACCGACAATCCTGAAGTGCTTGCCGGCCTAATTAAAGTATTCAAAGATGTGGTGTCAGAGTTTAAACCCGACGGCTTTCGTATTGATACGGTAAAGCATGTGAATATTGAGTTTTGGAGCGAGTTTTCGCCTGCCATTGTTGAACATGCGAAATCCTTAGGTATTTCTCAATTCTTTATGTTTGGTGAGGTGTATGACGCTAGACCTGAAGTGTTGAGTCGCTATACCACCACCGGCAATATTCAATCGGTACTAGACTTCGGTTTTCAAAGCGCCATTTCTCAAACATTAGTTGAGCGTAAAGGGACGGATGTTTTAGCAAGATTGTTTAATGCTGATCATCACTATAAAGATGCCGATAGTGACGCCAACCACCTTGTTACTTTTACTGGCAATCATGATATGGGTCGCTTTGCTCACTTTTTAGATACATCTACATTTGCAATGGATGAAAGCGAGAAGTTAGCACGTATTAAGTTGTCTAACGCGTTGATGTTCTTCTTGCGCGGTATTCCCGTCGTTTATTACGGCGATGAACAAGGGTTTGTAGGCGATGGTCATGACAAAGATTCTCGTCAAGACATGATGCCATCAAAAGTTTAATGATGACGACTTACTTGGCACCCATAAAACGACGGCTGACAATAACTTTGATCAGGGCCATGAGCTGTACCAAGATTTGGTGGCTCTAGCAAAACTCTACCTTAAACATCCAGCACTGAGACAAGGTACGCAAGCGCCAGTTTATGCGCAAGCAACTCCTGGCTTATATGCGTTTACTCGTACACTAGATAATCAACAGTTTTTAATTGTTGCCAATACGGCCACTACTGAGCAAAGCCAAACGTTTACGATGGACTTAACGGGCTATAAACCTGTGGTAGCAGCACAAGACAAAACAGAGAAAAAAGGTGTAGTAACAATAAACTTAGCACCATTAACGTTCGCGATATACCAAGCTCGTAAATAGCCTTAGCGCACCTAATCAAATGATTTGATTAAGTGCGCTAATTTGAATTACCCATATTTTTTTGCTTATCTTATCTGCTGCAAAAACTGCTCATGAGTGGGCATTTTATCGCAGGTGCTTTTATAGATTTTAGCTAAATCATTTAAAAAGCCATTTAACTGTTCATTTGTTAGTTGCTTAGCCATGGGATGATAGTTTTTGGGAAATAAATTTTGACCAAGCATGACTTGCAGCCAAGCGACTTCACTAAATAAATCATTCTGCTCTCTAAATAAATGCCCATTAGCGGCAAATAAGTCAATTTTCTTTTGTATGCTATCAGGTATGTCCATTGTTTGAAAATACTCCCATAGCGCAGAGTTTTGTTTTTGATTTAAGCGATAATGCAGCACAATAAAGTCACGAATTTGTAAATATTCGGCATTACCTTGGCGATTAAATTCATCAATATTAGTTTGTTCAAAATCAAGGTTCGGAAATAATTTAATTAGCCTAACAATACTTGACTGAATTAAATGGATTGCGGTTGATTCAAGCGGTTCAACAAAACCAGACGATAAACCAATGGCAACACAATTTTTATGCCATAGCTTTTCGCGCTTACCTGTTTTAAATTTCACTAAGCTAGGCTCAGCAATTGCTTCACTGTCTAAATTGTCTAGTAATAATTGTTTTGCGGTATCGTCATCCATGTATTTTGAACAAAATACCAAGCCATTGCCTGTGCGATGTTGTAAGGGTATTTGCCATTGCCAGCCAAATTCATGCGCAATTGAGCGCGTAAAAGGTTTGATTGGTGTGGTTGTTTTACTGGGTACTGCCCATGCCCGATCCATAGGCAATAATGAAGACCAATCTTGATAGTCAATGTTAAGCGCACCGTTAATGAGTAAGGCTTTAAAACCAGAGCAATCAATAAATAGGTCACCTGCTATTTCATCACCATTTTCTAAGGTGACTGTGTCAATAAAACCATTGTAAATATTAACTTGCGTTGATACCACTTTACCTTCAATCCTTTTAACGCCAAGGTTTTCACTATATTGCCGTAAATACTTAGCGTATAAACCAGCATCTAGATGATAAGCATGTCTAATGCCCGATAATGGTGTGTTAGGAATCTTTTCAAGATGTGCAAATTTTTGCGCAATACTTGCTTGATGGTTTAGTGAGAAGGTCGATAGTTTTAAGTTTGTATCAGTTTGTTTAGCGCGTAAATAATAATGATGAAATGGCGTCATACCCAAATCTTTACCGATATCACCAAACGCATGTGAATAGCAGTCTCCATTTTGACCCCAATTTTCAAATTGAATGCCCAATTTAAATGTTGCTTGGGTTTGTTTTATAAAATCTTCTTCATTTATACCTAAGACTTTATTGAAGGTTTCTATGGGGGGAATGGTAGCCTCGCCAACCCCAATTGTGCCAATTTCATCAGATTCAATTAAGGTAATACTAAGGTGTTTGCCGAGTAATTTTGATAGTAATGATGCACTCATCCATCCGGCAGTGCCGCCTCCCACAATGACGATCTGCTTTATCTGTTTAGCCACAACCCCTTCCTTACACTCATTAGATAAAAAAACCCCGTGGAGATATTCACAGGGTTTTTATTGTTACACATTTAATTAGAAAGTGTAGTTTAAACCTAACATAAAGTTACGACCATAAACCTGATGGTCTTTTGGTTTAGACGCTTCATTTTCATAGGTTGTAAATGGTTCGTCAGTTAAATTACTGACTTGGAACAATACCGATAAACCATCTAAAGACTGCATATTTGATTGCGAGAAATCATAGCCAATTTGAGCATCTACAATTAACTCTTTTGCAACGTAACGATTAACGCGCTCAAATGTGAAACTATTTGTTTCACCTAAAAATTCAGAGCGGTAGCGAGAGCTGATACGAGCAGAAAAACCATAGTCTTCGTAATAAAAAGTTGAACTTAACACTTTATTTGAAAGACCGGGTAAATCAATAGAATCACTGTCTTTAGTTTCTTGAACGTCAGAGTCAGTAATTGAACCACTAACAATCACCCCAAAACCACTTAAAGCATCAGATAGTAGCGCACCAGAAAGCGAGAATGTCGCTTCAATACCGCTGATACTGCCTCCTTCTCCATTTGCGGGTCCTGAAATATAACCTTCAGTTAATATTGGCTGCTCACCTTCTACGGGAATGTCAGAAAAATCATATAATAATTGTTCTGTGTAAACATAGTTTTCTAGTTCTTTATAGAAACCGGCAAGTGAGAAATAGCCATTATCATCCATATAGAATTCGTAGCTAAGATCTAATTGATTGGCCATCCAAGGGTCTAATTCAACATTACCACCATTGCCCGACCAAGGAGATTGTTGTAAATCAGTATTGTCTGCTCTAGAAGGATCATAATTAGTTCCTGCTGAAGCATTCATTTGATCCATACGCGTGCGTGCTAAAGTGCGCGCAGCACCAACGCGTAATATTTGATTTTCGGCAAGCTCAATACTCAAGTTAATGCTGGGAAGTATTTCAGTGTAATCATAACTTCCTGAACTAGGCTGCACACAAAAGCCATTTTCACAGTTAGCATCACTCACCACACTACTGGCATAATTAGCTGATCCTACTGATGATTGGTCGGTATTGACGACTTGCACACCAAAATTCCCTTTTACAGGAAATTCTGCTACTTCAGTGTCTACATTTACCTGTACATATGCAGTAATGACTTCCTCTTTTACTGACCAGCTATTAACAAATTTAGCTGACTCACGCTGCTCAAATTCGTTATACGCACCTGACTGATATAAACCGTATGAGTCATATGACACCATATTGCCCATACCTATAAAGTCTAGCGACGTTGGTCCTTTTAAGAATTCTTCAGGAATATCAGTAAGCCCCGGGTAATTTTTTAAGGTTAAATAAATACCGGTATCTGCTTTTGTTTTTTCACGTTCTGAATAATTTAACCCCGCTTTAACCGATGATATAGCACCGCTGTCGAGAAAATACTCCGCGGCCACACGAATAGCTGATAATTCATCTTCAATTTCAGGCGCATTAACGAAACCGTCTTGTCCGTCACCTGGAGTGTCAATACCGTTACCCCATGTGCGAGCAGCGCCAAGTTTAAATTGGTCGGTATCTGAATAATCTAGAGTAGGCGTAAATATTGCGCCTGTTGTACCTTCCATAGCAAAGTCAATCGAATCTCTTGTACCTTGATTATCGCCTCGTCCATTTGTTGCATAAGACTCTAAAGAAAAATCTTCACGCTCCGCTTTTGAATAACTTACATCAGCCATTAAGCTTAAGTTACTTGATAATGTGTATTCTGTATTCCAACCTAGGGCCATAACTTTTGAATCACGGCGGGGGTAATCATTGCGAACTATTGCCTTAACGCCGTCAAACGTTCCGCTGGTGACTAAACCGTTTTCAATCGTTGGGTTTATTAGCGTTGCGCCGCCCCAAGATAGTGGTAGCTCAATACCGCGCAATACCTGCTCTTCTTCAAAATCAGAGTAGTATAAATCAAGCGAGGTGGTAAAATCGCTATTAGGTTGGAATTCTATAACGGCCATAACACCAGTGCGACCTAGTTCTGCTGAACGAACGTAAGGCTTAGCACCGCCAATCACTTCCGCGCCAGCAACTGGACCACCATCGTAACCCCATGCTTCCCAGCGTTCTTCTTGGTTTGGAGATGTCATATCAGCAATGCCAATAGCTACACCAATAGTGTCGTCAGCAAATTGGTCAATATATGAAAAACTTAAGCGGTGACCGGTATCTTCTGTACCCGAGTTTAATGCACCTAAATCATTTTTTTCGTAACGAGCACCTACAGCAAAGGTTTGTTTGCCGTGTGATAAAGGTCGAATGGTACGCATATCAACAGTACCACCAATCGCTTGCGATATCAGACTCGCATCTGGCGTTTTATAAATAACAACACCGCTTAGCAGTTCAGACGGATACTGGTCAAATTCAACAGCACGGTTGTCACTTGTTGATGCTTGTTCACGACCATTTAATGTTGCTGTGGTGAAGTCTGGAGATAAGCCTCGAATTGAAATGACATTTGCACGACCATTTAACCGTTGTGCTGCAATACCTGGCAAACGAGCAATTGACTCTGCAATTGATACATCTGGTAATTTACCAATATCTTCTGCACTAACAACTTCAACTATAGAACTGCTCGTCATTTTTATATCTTGCGATGCAGCTAAGCTACGACGAATACCTGTTACTTCAATAATTTCAAGTTCTCCAGTGGCTCCTGTGTCACTCATTTCGTCCTGAGCAGCAAATGCGGCTAGGTTTACTGACATTAGACCACTTGATATTAGTGCTAAAGTTACTTTGCTCGGTTTAAAGTTAAACATTCTGTCTCTCTCCATGACATCCATCATTTAAATGCTGTCTGGTTATAATGAACTAATTATAAGTAGTTATAGTGTAAACTACCTTTGCTTGTTGTTCGTACAATGATAATTACTATTGGTAACAAAAAGAATAAGCTGCATACGTATTCATGAATTTGGTTACAAGTTTGTTATAATTTTGGTTAATATAAAAGTATTGGTAACGTGAATTTTTTTAATTCTCGTTTTGTTAATAGTTAACTTATTCGCTATTATCATGGCGTTAGTAAGTAGTATTAAAGGTAATAGATCCTGTAAACAATCCAACAAAGAGTGTTAAGTGAAAACAACTTCCTTTGATATTGCTTATCGAGCCGGAGTATCTCAGTCTACGGTTTCAAGAGCCTTACGAAATAGCCCACTGGTTAGTGAGGAAACGCGTCTTAAAATTCAGGCCATTGCTAAAGAATTAAATTACAAGGTAGATAAAAATGCCAGTAATTTAAGATCTCAACAAAGCAATACTATTGCGCTTTTATTATTTGA
>RCMY010004399.1_pt1 | contig 12200 bp, 8 predicted proteins | sample 2041341 | NCBI WGS metagenome assembly RCMY01 (sample SAMN09708234, study PRJNA481090) | Marine sediment metagenome, whole genome shotgun sequencing project.
TTAAGCAGCAGGGTGCGGGGTTGGACCTCTAACCGATGTTGTTTTATGCCCTAACAAATCGTCCACGCCGGAATAATGCTCTTTTGGAAAAGCACACATCTGGCGCAACTGCGCTAGCTTTGTCTTGCAGCTGAATCAACGAGAAAGCTAACGTTTTGAATTTTTGAGAGCAACTCTGGAGCCTATTTAAGGTGACGCCAAGTCGCTGTCAAAATAAGCTTATGTATACTACGCCGTTGGATTAGGCAATCTACTAAGCGCTCTTATTACTATTAATATACGCGCGCAACTGCTTTTCATCCGGCCACTGCGTGCGCTCGATGAAATACACCAACGCCATTTGCGCTTCGGCCTTGTCTGCATATGGGCCCATATCTATATTCTCGCGAGTGGTGTAATACCAGCCGTCGCCGCGTTTAAAAAACCGCTCGCTGCGGGTGTAAATAACATTTGCCTGCGAGCCGTTGCAGTCCGAGGGTTGTGATGGTGCTTGCGCTGCCATTGCTTTTTTACCTTCTCATAAGAGGAATGTAGAACGTCAAGCGTTCCCTCTTTAAAGAATAGAATAGATCAAGTTTAAATCCAGTGAGACGAGTGCAATAGCGGTTTGGTTTTACTGCAAGTGCCTGGTGCTGGCAGAATCGTGGGCAAGGCAAGGTTTCATAATCAGGGTGGACTGCGGCCTCGTCCATATTGAAAGCCGTAGTCTCGGTGAGATCACAAACGCAGCTTAAACCCGACATAGAAAAACCGACCCACCGGGTCATAAGGCGCATCAAAGTTGCGCGAGCCGCCTGAGATCAGTCCGTTGGGTATGAAAGGTCCCGTTTCATTGTCGATATTATTGACGCCAGCAAATAGCTGATAACGGTCGCCTTGACCGAACCGATAGCTACCGTAGACGTCGTGCGTGGTAATCGGCTCGACTTTGAAGTATTCGGGGTCGCTGCTGGAAACGTCCATGTCGTCGACAGCGGAGCCCAGATAGTTGGCGCGGTAACGTAAGCGCCAGCCGACGTAGCCCCACTCTAAAACCGCTCTGTAGCTGTGAATGGAGTTGCCAATCTCGCCGCGCCGTTCGAATACAACTTCGGTGCCGTCCGGGCCGTCGAACTCATCTTCGAGTTCACGAATGTTCGAGTAAATGGTTTGGAAGTTGAATTGCCCGGCGGTGAACGGTAGTTCGAAATCGTAGCCCACGGTCACGTCAACGCCACGAGAGCTAATCTTGTTCAGGTTTTGTTCCTGGTTGACCACACGCGAGATCTGCCCTGACGAATCGCGGTTGATGACGTCGCAGAAACGATTGTTGGGAAAGCTGGGCGCTCCATAACACAGGTTCAGTGTTTCCTGGGTTGATACCGAGGCGATGGCACCATCGATTTCGATGTCGTAGTAATCGGCAATCAGCGTCAGGCCCGGCAATAGCGTAGGGGTAAAGACTACGCCAAACGTAACCGTTCTGGCGCTTTCTTCTTCCAGGTCAAGATTGCCGCTGTTGGGTGCGAACACGTTATCATCGGCGGTAACGAATTGCCCGTCTGCATTGACCGTGGTTAGTACGCCCGGGTCGGTCAAACAGTTGGTAGCCACCAGGCCGGTAGCGGCGGCTGTGACGCCATCGCAGGGGTCGCTGGCGTTGTCGAAGTCACCTCGCAACGTCGAAAACAGCTCGGTAATATCTGGTGCCCGCTCGGCAGAAGATACCTGCGCCCGCAGCCGAATATCTTCCACTGGAGCCCAGGAAATTCCCAGCTTCCAACTGTTGGTTTTGCCTATGGTGTCGTAGTCGGCAAAACGTACGGCGGCTTCCATATTCAAGGTGTCTACTACCGGTACGCTAAATTCTGCGTACACTTCGGTAACGTCATATTCGCCGCGTATGTCGGGTATCACGCCGGAGTTGGTCAGCCCTGCCTGAGTCACCGGGTCACCTTTGGTGCGTTGTTCCTCACGGCGATGATCGACGCCAAACGCTGCCTGCACAGGGCCGGCGGGCAGTTCAAAAATATCGCCAAGCAACGCTGCACCAAATGTGGTTTGTTGCAGCGTGGTATCTAGTTGGTCGTTGGCGCGAATATAGGCCGCCATAGCCGGCGTAATTGATCCCTCGCCAAAAATGTTCAACGGCACGCAGCCGGCATCCCGCGCTCCGGCGTCGATGCAGCGAATGCTACCAGGACTGGCCGGGTCTGCTTCTACATTGAGGGCGAACCGAATGTTTTGATAGTTGAGTTGGTTGCGGCGCAGCTGGTCTTGCTTAAAGCGGCCGTAGCCTGCATACACCGACCAATCCCAGTCGCTGAATACCTGACCTTCCAGGCCGGTCCAAAAGCGCAATGTGTCGCGCTTTGAAGCGCGCGCGTCCAGGCCAACTTCATTGAAACGGCGGCGCCAACTGACGCTGCCGGTGCGCGTTTCTTCAACTTCTGGCGGTATGAACGGATTGTTTTCAGGAATGTCGTCAATTTCGCTTTCGTTGTCGAAAAGGCCGAACGTGTCACCGTTGTCAGCATTGGGCGGCGGACGCACGGCTTCGGTGTCAATGCGTGAATATTGCATGCTGGTAAACGCTTTCAACCCGGTACCGAACTCGTAGTCGGCTTTTAATGCTGCTGAGAAGCGCTCCCGCTCGGGCGATACTTGTTGCAACGGTCGAAAATTGAAGCCGTCCAGATCAACCTCAAAGCCGTCGGCCGGGTCGCGGCCATCGTTAGGTGCCAGCGATTCATCGTTAAACCACACCCCTCCAATGTTCCATGCATCGTCGCCTTCGAAGCGTCCACCGGGAATATTTGAGCTTAAGTCGGTGACCAGTTCCCCCGCGTCAAATGCCAGCGGGATGAGGGCGAAGTCGCGGTCGGCGGAAGATATGGCCGTTTCCTTGTCGAAGCTAAAGCTGGCCATGATGTTGCCGCGCTCAGCAGCGAAATTTTTGCCCAGCGTCAAATCAACGGTGGTTTCTTCTTCGCCGCCGTCCACCGAATCGCCGTAGCGCGCAGCCAGTTCAAGGCCTTCAAATTTTTCTTTGAGGATGATGTTGACTACACCGGCTACAGCGTCTGAACCGTAGACGGCGGATGCGCCACCGGTGCTGACTTCAATTCGCTCTACAAACCCCGCTGGCACGCTGCCCAGGTCAACTAGCTGAGCAGTGCCGCTGCTGGATACCGTGCGCCGCCCATCGATCAAAGTCAGGGTCCGGTTGGAACCAAGGTTTCTCAAGCTAACACTACTTATCCCGGCATTTTGGGTGCTGGCTAATGTGCTTTCTGGTGACAAGCCCAATGACACGCCGGGCAGTTGTTTGACGATTTCGCCCAAATCCACCGACCCCGCCGCATCAATTTCAGGCGCGCCGAGAATTTGGGTAGGAATAGCCGTCACCAGATTAGATTTTGGAATTCGCGAGCCGGTAACAACGGTCTCTTCCAGCACACGCTTTGGCTGTTGGTCGGTTTTCGCTGCACTGCTCGCTGGCATTGGCTTCGGTTGTTGGTTTGAGATACCACCTGGCGTGCCTTCGAGTTGAGCCAACCGCGTATCGACTTTAGCTGCTTTAGCGCGGATGCCGGCCGCACCAACTTTGCCAACCGAAATCGGTTCGAGATCAGTGTCTTGTAAAATCGTCGCCAAAGCAGCGCGTGCCGTGTACGTTCCGTTCACTGGCGCAGATACGACGCCGTCGGCGATATCGCTGAAATAAAGCACTTCCAGCCCCGTTTTCGCTGACAGCGCTTTCACCGCAGCAAGTAGCGGCTGCGCCGCAATTTCTAATTCGAATTGCTTGGTAGCAGCGTTTTCCCGCTCAGATTTAGTCGGTTCGGCCACGGCATTGCCGCTTGTCAGCGTGACGCCCGCAAGCAGCAACAGTGCGATCTTCAGGTCCAACATAATCAACTCCCCCCGTGGTATTTATTTTCGCCGGATATAACCAAGCTACACTGATACGGCTTAACCCGGTCTGCCTGCTAAAAATCAATCACTCGTATTGTCGTCTGCCTGGTATAACACCCAACCGTTCGTTGCCGGGTCGGGCTCGACCCGTATATCGCCCACGGTCTGAAGGAAAGCAAGCAGTGTTTCCGGATCGCTGGCATTGAAAACGCCGCTGATGCTGCGCGTAGCGATGCGCACGTCGCCAATACGCAGGCGCCTGTGGTTGTAACGATTCAATTCCCGCGCTACGGATTGCAGTGGCTCGGCGTCGAATACCAGCCGTCGTTCGGTCCAGGCGGTAGCCTTTTTAAAGTCGACTTTCCTGGGCTCGCCAATGCCGCCCGATTTAAGTACGGCTACCTGGCCACCGGGCTGCAATTGCACAGCAGTGGCGTTACCCTTTATCGGCGTAACGACCCGGGCCGCCTGCGAAGAAACCGCGACGTGCCCTTCAACCACTGTCACAACCGTTTGCTTGGCTTGTCGATAAACGTTAAAGCGAGTGCCGATCGCTTCAACGACGGTGCGTCCCGATTTAACCCGAAATGGTCGGGCCGCGTCCTTGTGCACATCGAATATGGCTTCGCCAGCGCTGAGTTCCACCAGTCGGCTGTCTTGCGTAAAGCGCACGTTAAGCGTGGAACGCGTATTCATATTCACCACGCTGCCGTCGGCAAGCACCACTGAGCGCTGTTCACCAACGTCTGTGCTGTATGTTTGACTTGCCACTGTTACCGAATCGAAGTTGCTTGGGTCGATAACAAAGTGCTTCGCCGCCATTGCTAGCAGCACCATGCCCGCAGCGCCTCCAATTGCGCGCCGCATGCGAACACGTCGCCGTTTAGGAGGCGGTGCCTGCGCCGCCGTGTCTTTGTTGGCAATGTCGACTACGTTCAACCGGGCTGAGTCGATCAATGCCTGCACGTCTGGAAAAAACGCCGTATTCGCGGTGGATAGTTCTGCATGCAGCGCGCTGACTTGCAAAAATTCTTCAATATGTTGTGGCGAGCGCCGCAGCCATGCGTTGAATTCCTTAAGTTCAGCTTCAGTCAAAGCAGCATCCGCGTCCTCAAGCCGCAATAACCAGTCAGCCGCTTCCTCTGCGATGGCGCGTAGCGCAGTAAAATCTTCGTTAGTCATTGCTGTTCGGTCCTCTGGATTTAAGCTGAACCCTCAGCTGTGCATAGCCTTTAACGATGTAGCGTTTTACCCGGCGCTCGGAAATTCCGAGATGTTGCGCGATGTCTTGATAGCGCATCCCGTAGTGCCATTTCAAGATCACCGCGGCCGAATATGCCGGTGGCAGCTGCTTGATCGCTGCCTGCACCGTATCATGTAGTTCCAGCTTTTCCGGTGGGTGGCGCGCTTCGTTGCTCTCCAGCACGTCGAGCGCATCGCTGCTATGCAGCTGCTCACGGCGTTGCCGGCCGCGCCACTCGTCGAGTACATGCATGGCAACGCGATACACATAGGCGCGCGGCTGCAGCACTAACTCGGGGTTTTTGACCCGCAACAGTCGCAGGTACACCTCCTGCGACAAATCCTGAACGTCGGCATCGTTGGCTATGCCGCGGCGTAGGAATCGCATTAGCTGCTGGTGAAATTCGCAATAGTACTCGCCAGCCAGGGTGACACCGGGAGCGCTGCTATTAAAATCGTGATTTTGCATAAAGTTGATGTAATTAGACTTTCATTGAATATAGGGGGTGCCAAATCGCATTTTGGACCCCCCTTACTTAGCGATATACGTTTTTCTTGACGTCTTTTTATGGCGGCGACAGCTCTACGCTGCATCGTTGCATCTCATCGCCTACGTAGCAATAACGAATGTAAGTGAGCGCTCACTTGCGAAACCGTATCGACCCTATAGCGCTAATCGCAACGCGAGTCGCGCCTGGTGCGAGCTTTTAGCGCGTCGTCCACGTGCTGTGCTGTGCCGTCTTCTTCATAGTGATTAGAGGATTACTGTCTATACTTTAAAAATCAATCGTAAATATATACAAAATCGCGGGCTATAACAGTGTTTTCATGGATCGATAAACTGCGCAGCGAAAAGCTGGGGCTGATGATGATCGGCGGCTCGCTACTGGTGGTCGCCATTATGGCGGCGTTGTTGGCGCGCTCTCAGCAAGCGGCCGACCTCGACCGAATTCGCACGCAGGGGTTGAGCCTGGCGCAATTGGTAGCGGAGGTGCCCTTCAAGCAGTTGTTGGCCGAGCGGTCACAAAATACATTGCAGAGCGTCTACCGAGGCCAGTCCAAGTCAGAGCTTGCCTACGCGGCGGTGGTGAATATCGAAGGTATGCCGCTAGCTCAGATTGCAGCACCAGGTGTCGTTATATCGCAGGCTGACGGCGCAATGAAACCAGGCGCATGGACCGGTGAACGAGCGATAGTGTTGAGCAACGGCGCTGAAATAATCGAATTCTATGCGCCAGTGATGACAGCCGGCGAGCTGCAGGGATTTATTCGCATCGCCTATTTCGCGCCGAATTTTGCCGTTAATATAAGTCAATTGCCTTTAATCGCGTCGTTGGCCCTACCGATTTTTCTGCTAACTCCGCTGTTCTATTTTCTGCTGCGTCGGGAAATTAGGCCCCTGCGGCATACCCACCAGCAAATCGTGCAGCAAATAAGCAGCAACGATAGCAACCCGTTTAAGCTGACGATGGGTGATGAACTTGCGGAATTTGCGACCAACTTCAATGACTTTTTCAAAATGGCGACCGGCAAAATCGCCAAGCTGGAAAACGAACGCGCATCGATGTTGGCATCCGGCAAAATACTTGATTACAAATTCAATAAATTTGAAGCCATGCTGGAAGCGATTCCCGATGGGCTCATTGTGCTCGACGAAAGTGGCACCGTTATTTTTGCCAATTCCAAGCTGCGACCAGTGATGGGCATTGCTGCCAGTGACGTGTTGTCGCGGCCACTCGGAACCTGGTGCGACAACAGCGAGCTGTTGCATTTTATTGCGCACTGTCAAAAATCCAAAAGCGTAGCCATTAGCCCGGTTGACATCGCTTTTAAGCAAGGCGATGTGAGCAAATGTGTTTCTGTTAGTGCGCATCCACTGTTTGCCGAAGGCGATCAGCACAAACTACTTGGCCGTTTGTTGGTGTTGCGCGATACCACTAAAGAAGCTGCCGCCAGAGCCAGTCGCGACAAATTCGTCGCTCACATTTCGCACGAATTAAAAACGCCGTTACATACCATGGGTATCTATATAGAGGAATTACAGGGCGGCGCCGCCAATGACTCTGCCTTTCGGGTCGAAGGGCTAAATGTTTTGCATGACGAAACTGAGCGCATGGCTGATCTGATTAACAATATTCTCAGCATTACCAAAATTGAAAATGGCAGCCTGGCGATCGACCGGCAACGGGTCAAGCTAGCCGATTTACTCAATGACGCGCTGACCAGTGTAAAACGCAGCGATAAGGCTAAAGACATCAAGTTTGTTGCCGATATTCCCAATGAGGTTGGCGCCGTGGCTATCGATAAAAGCTTGATGCGAGTGGCGATCAACAATTTGCTGAGCAACGCCATCAAGTACAACCGGCCCGGCGGTGAAGTCACGCTAGAGCTAGAGGAGCTGCAGGAGTCAGTACGCATTGCGGTTAAGGATAGCGGTATTGGCATTAGCGCTGCGGACCAGCCAAGAATTTTCGATAAATTCTACCGCAGCGAACACGCCAGCGTACGCGAGCGTAGCGGGCATGGCCTGGGCCTCGCGTTGGTGCGAGATATTGTCAATTTGCACAACGGAAAAATCAGCGTAAATAGCGAACTCGATAAAGGCACCGAATTCGTTATCGAATTTTATAAAGAGAGCGAACAGCTTAGGAAGGCAGGCTAATGAAAAAGGTATTACTGGTCGATGATGAGCAACATATATTACGGGTTATGCAAATTGCCCTTGCGCGCTATGGCTATGCTGTTAGCACCGCGCTTAACGGCATCGAAGGCCTGCAAAAATATAAAACTGAAACCCCCGATGCCATGATTGTCGACATCGATATGCCGCGTATGAACGGTCGCGAATTGTGCTCGACTATTCTCGCGGAAAACCCCCACCCGGCGTGCAAAATATTTATCTCAACCGGCTGCGCGCTGCGTGACATGCGCGCCTGGGCGGAGCAATTTGAACAGATCATGTTCATGGAGAAACCCATCAGCATTCGTACGGTCGCCGACAAGCTGGCCCAGCAACTCGGCGAGTAGTAAAAACCGAATGGACATGTGCTTAAACGCCAATGCGTTTGAACAACACTATAGTCTTCTGAAGGCGGCCGCAGCGAACGTCGCGGGCATGATAGCTTATAGCGCGCAAGGCTTGCCCCTGTGGGTAAGCAACGACTGCGGTTTAGACAATTCCACGATTGAATTGCTGTCGCAAAGCGAAGTAGGCGCAGCAGCATACTCGCAAAATGCCGCGCAGAAGTATCAATCATTTTGCTACGAAATTAACGCAAGCAACGGAGCTGGCGCTACGAGGCTCGTGCTGGTGTTCAGCCGCGTATCCTCACAGCTGCGCGGCGCAAATACGAACTCGATTGAAACGAATTTTGCCGTAACGGCAAAACTAATCGAACATGAGTGCCAGCTGCAGAGTGAAATCGATTCGCTGGCGACTGAACTGGTTGAGCGTTACGAGGAGTTAAATCTGATCTATCACACTGACGATCAGATCAGTGACTTCTCAACTGGGAAGCTGGCCATTAAAAACATTGTCGAGCAATGCATACAGTACCTGGATATCGACATGGCGCTATTGGTGGTGCCGAACAAAGATATTTGTGCGGTCGCCAGCGCCAGCGACTGCAGTCTCGCCGGCGACGCCGAAGGTATTCGATCACTGCAAAAAAAACTGCTGGATCATGTGCATATCGATCCTCGTCAGTTCGTGGTAAATAGTGCGCAGGAAGCGGCGCAGCTGCAACTCAATATTAGCGGCGACCACAAGCTTGTATGTAGCCCCGTTGCGGTTGGAGATAATCGGTCGTGTGGAATAATCGCGCTGTTGAAGGGGATCGAAAAACCTGATTTTACTAACAGCCAATGTAACCTCCTAGGAATTCTGGAGCGCAAGGTAGCGAAGATCATTCAGCAGAGCTACGACAAGCTGACCAGCCTGCTTAATTGGGCCAGTTTTCAGCACATACTTGAAGCCGAGCTTGGTGGTAGCGCCAAGCAGGAAGAGAATTGCCTGTTAATGCTGGATGTGAACCAGCTGCATGTGGTCAATGACATGGGGGGCTTCGAAGCGGGTGATGCCTTGCTGATAGCAATTGCCGATGTGTTCAGCGAGCAGCTGGACACCTGCGGCGTCGTTGCCCGCCAAAGCGGAGATGTTTTTGTTGCTTTGTTGCGCCGTTGTGATGTGGCGCGGGCAGAAGGTTTGGCGCGGGAGCTACAGCGCAGCGTCAATGACAACGGCTTCACCTGGCAGGATCAAGCGTTCCGTATCAATGTCAATATCGGTATAACGCCGGTGGAATCGGGCGCCAATGCTAAAATAGTTATTAGCGCCGCCGAACATGCACTCGCAGTTGCGGGTGAAAAAGGTATCAACCGCATCGAGGTCAATCGCATATCGAATACCGAGACCAGCGTTAGAAAGAATCGAATCGCCTGGGTCAATCGCGTTCACGATGCCTTGCGCAATGACAGGTTCGAACTGCATTGCCAGGCAATTTACCCAACCGCAAACCAGGCCGAGCCGCACCACTACGAACTACTTATTCGCATGCGCGATGAGAAAGGTGAGCTGGTGGCACCATACAATTTTATCCCCGCCGCCGAGTATTACCAGATAATGCCTGAAGTTGATCGCTGGGTTATTCGAAAAACGCTGCAGACCCTCCACGATGAGTGGCAAACGCTGCGCCACTTTCCGTACAGCTGGGCGATCAATCTGTCGGGACAAACTTTTTCACAACCTGACTTCAAACAGTTCATTGTGAGTGAGCTAAAGAATTCAAAAATACCGGCCAATAGATTGGGGTTCGAAGTGACCGAAACTGCGACAGTGGAAAAACTCGCCGATGCGCAGGAACTATTAAACACGATCAAATCATTTGGCTGTGATATTTACCTGGATGACTTTGGCACCGGGCTGAGTTCGTTTAATTATCTGAAGAGTCTACCGTTCGACTATCTCAAAATAGACGGCAGTTTTATTAAGCATATAACCGAAGACAAGGTTTCCGAAGCAATGGTCGTGGCGATAAAAAACATGGCGCAAGTCACAGGCTTGAAAACCATTGCGGAATTTGTGGAGAACCAGCAGATAATCGACTGCCTGGAGAAAATAGGCATTGAGTACCTACAGGGCTATGGCCTGCATGCGCCCGAGCCTATGCACAATGTGATTGCCGGCTTAAAAGACATCCGTGCTGGCCGCGCGGCTTAGTCAGAAATAAAAAAAGACAACGAGAACAGAAAGTCGATGAATGCGCAATCTCATTTAGACCAAGCTCACATTATGCGTACGCAGATCGGCGTGATGACGTACATTGCGCCGCACGGCAGCTTATTGACAGAAGAAGGGCTGCGCGAGCTGCAGGATTGCGCGGCGCTGTGTATGTTGGAAAACCAAATCAATCTGGTGTTGGACTTCTCTAAGGTAGAACTAGTCAACAGCAAGCTCCTCAATAGTCTGCTCGATATACAGGACAAGCTGGTTCGTCTCGGTGGCACACTGAAAATCGCCAGTGCGCGCGTGTTGCTTAAAGAGGTCTTTCGAGTCACGGGTATGGACGAAAACCTGCACATGATGGAGCTAAGTGCCGCACCCTCACTGGAAGACGAGAAGCTGCCAGGTACGCTGCGTCTGGGCGACAGGCTGGCGCAAAAAAATATTGTAAGCCAGCAGCGGTTGGAAGAAGCCATGGTGCTGCAGAAGCAGACGCAACGCCGGCTAGGAGACATTCTTATCAGCAAGGGCTGGGCCTCGGAACTGGAAGTTTACCAAGTGCTGGCGGAACAATTTCAACTACCGTTCGCCAAGCTTAGGCATGGTTTGTACGATCCGGCCGAAGTCTTCGAGCTAAGCAAAGATACGATGGAGCGGTTGGTCATGCTGCCACTGTTTCGCGTGCGCGGCGTGTTGAGCATAGCAACGGCAGACCCGCAAGATATGCCCTCACTGGCTGAAGTTGAAGAACGACTGGGAGTTAAGGTTGCACCCGTACTGGCGCGCCCGGAAGACATACGCCGCACTATTCAGGAAGCGTATTCGCAGAACGAACTGAATGCAGACCTGGTCGCCGACCTCGACGACAGCTTCGAAATAGTTGATAACGCGCAGCTGCAGGACTACGACGCCATCGACGAACTGGCCGCCGGCAGTCCGGTCATTAATCTGGTTAACTCAATTATTCAGCGCGCGGTGCGTGACGGCGCCAGCGATGTACATATTGAACCGTCGAAGAAAAAATCGCGGGTGCGGTTTCGTATCGATGGCGTGTTATACGAAGTGATGACCCCTTCGGCCAATGTGCATCCCGCGCTGGTATCACGGCTTAAAGTGATGGCTAATCTCGATATTGCCGAACGCCGTATGCCGCAAGATGGCAGAATTCAAGTGCAAACCAGCGGTCGTCAGGTGGACCTGCGGTTTAGCTCCTTGCCCGGCCTGTTCGGCGAAAAAGTGGTACTGCGCGTACTCGATAAAAACCAGGCGATTCTTAACTTGAACAAGTTGGGCATGCGTGCGGAAGGGGTGGAGGAATTTAAAGGTTTGCTGAAGCGCCCCTACGGCTTGATTCTGGTAACCGGACCAACCGGCAGCGGTAAAACCACCAGCTTGTACGCTGCGCTGAATCATCTTAACAGCACCGAGAAAAACATCGTCACGATTGAAGACCCAGTGGAATACCAGCTGGACATTATCAATCAAAATGAAGTCAAAGCGGGCATAGGCCTGACCTTCGCTAAAATGTTGAAACATATATTGCGACAAGACCCCGACATCGTCATGGTCGGTGAGATTCGCGAGCGAGAGACCGCCGAAATTGCCGTACAAGCCGCCTTGACGGGTCACCTGGTGCTATCGACCTTGCACACCAACGACAGTATCGGCGCTATTACCCGCATGATCGATATGGGCGTGGAGCCCTACATGCTGTCGTCGGCATTGTTGGGGGTGGTGGCACAGCGCTTGCTGCGCACTGTCTGCCCTGTGTGTAAAACAAAACCTGCCTCAGGTCGTAATGGACCACCTTGTAGAACTTCGTGAGGATGCACATTATCTG
>RCMY010004400.1_pt1 | contig 12197 bp, 8 predicted proteins | sample 2041341 | NCBI WGS metagenome assembly RCMY01 (sample SAMN09708234, study PRJNA481090) | Marine sediment metagenome, whole genome shotgun sequencing project.
GAGGGAGCGATCGTCACGGTCGTCGACGGTGACTACGACGATGCGGTCGTTCGATCAGGCCATGGGGCCGGCGGCCGCTGTCTCGTCATCTCCGACACGTCGTGGCCCGGCTACGAAGCCGTCCCCAATCGTGTGGTCGAGGGCTATTCGACCATCTTCGCCGAGGTCGATCATTCGTTGGCCATCGATGGGCTTCCCCAGCCCGATCTGGTCGTCGTGCCCATGGGTGTCGGGGCCCTCATGGCCGCAGCGATCACCCACTACCGCACGCCGACGCGCGCTCCCATCATCATCGGCGTCGAACCGCTCGACGCGAACTGCATACAGCAATCCGCAGCCGCAGGAACGCCCACCCATGTGTCGGGTCCACACCGCTCGATCATGGTCGGCCTGAACTGCGGCCGCCCCTCCCCCGTGGCCTGGCCCCGGGTCTCGACCGGTGTCGACCGGTTCGCCTCGGTCGGCGACGATGCGGCCCGTCGAGCCATGCGTGATCTCGGCGACACCGGCATCGTCGCAGGTGAGACCGGCGCCGCATCCCTCGCCGGACTTCGGGCGGTGCTCTCCGACCATTCGACACGCGTCGCTCTTGGGAATCTGGCCGACAAGACCGCCCTGATTCTCGTCACCGAAGGGGCAACCGACCCCGCGGGCTACCGCGAGATCGTCGGCCTCGCCGGCTCTGCCCACTGACGCCGTCCTCCGATCCCCCAGAGGATGTTGGGGGATTCTCCCCCTACGGCTGTGCCGTCCGAGCGCCGACGATAGAGGCATGCTCTACAACGCACCGTCGTCAGTTCTCGGCTGGCTCATCGACCACGCAGTCGTCCTGCTCTTCGTGTCGGTCATCGCCACCGTGGTCGGGGACTTCATCGTGCGACGGGCACGCGGTCGCTCGATCGACGTCAGAGGTTCCTGGACGTCGATCAGCGCCGGCATCGCCTACATCACGGCCAAAGGCGTGGTGTCGAAGCTCATCGCCTTCGCCGTCGCGATGTACGTCTACGACCATCACCGTCTCTTCGATCTCGATCCGACGAAGCCGGCGGTCTGGCTCGCCATCTTCGTCTGCCGCGACTTCGTCTACTACTGGATCCACCGAGCCGAGCATCAGGCGAAGGTGCTGTGGGCTTCGCACATGGTCCACCACTCGTCCGAAGAGTTCACGTTCACGACGGCCGTTCGCATGCCGTGGATGGAGGCGCTCTACAAGCCTGCGTTGGCTCTGTGGGCCCCGCTGCTCGGATTCCACCCTCTGGCGTTCGCTGCCATGGGTGCGCTCGTCCTCATCGCCGGCCAGTTCCAGCACACCGAACTCATGCGACGCCGCACACCGCTCGATCTCGTCTTCGTGACCCCGTCCGCCCACCGCGTGCACCATGGATCGAACGCCGTATACCTCGACAAGAACTTCGGCTCGATGCTGATCATCTGGGACCGAATCTTCGGTACCTATGAGGCCGAGGTCGCTCCGGTGACGTACGGGCTCACCGGGACCAAGCGAGTTCGCAACACCTCTGATGCACTCGTCGGCGGCTACCCGGACCTCTTCGCCGACATCCGGGGCCTGGGCACACGAGCGACGGTTCGACATCTCGCCGCTCGCCCCTAGCGCTCGCCCTCAGAGCCTCGGTGCCCGGCCGTGTGATCAGATCGACCGCTCGGCACCTTCCCAGTAAGGGTCTCGCAGCTTCGCCTTCTGGATCTTGCCGGTGCCGGTGCGTGGAAGGGCGTCGACGAACTCGAACGAACGCGGTTGCTTGTAGCCGGCGAGGTTCTCACGACAGTGCTCGATGAGTTCGGCGGTCAGGGCGTCACTGGCGACGATGCCGTCGTTGACCACGACGATCGCCTTGACCTCCTCGCCGAAATCCTCGTTCGGCACACCGATGACGGCGACGTCACCGACCTTGGGATGCCCGCCGAGCACGCCCTCGATCTCGGCCGGATAGATGTTCACCCCGCCGGAGATCACCATGTCGATCTTGCGATCGCTGAGCCACAGGAAGCCCTCGTCGTCGAGGTAGCCGACGTCGCCGGTGGTGAAGACGCCGGGTTCCAGATGAGAGTCGGCCGTCTTCTCCGGGGCATTGTGGTATTCGAAGTCGGTGCCACGGGCATTGCGGATGTAGAGCGTGCCCGATTCCATCGGTCCGAGTCTCGCTCCGTCGTCCCCGACGACGATCACCTCGAACCCGGGCAACGGTCGGCCGACGCTTCCCCCACGCTCGAGCCAGTCGTTCGAGTCGACGACGGAGATGACCGACCCTTCGGTCGAGCCGTAGTACTCGCTGATCTTCGGGCCCCACCAGTCGATCATTCCTCGCTTCACCGCCGGTGGGCAGGGGGCTGCGCCATGCATCACGACCCGCAACGACGACAGATCGGCTCCCGACTTCACGTCGTCGGGAAGGTCGAGCAGGCGCTTCATCTGGGTCGGGACAAGGTGGATGTTGGTCGCTTGATGGTCTTGGATCAGGTCGAGCACTCCGGCACTGTCGTACTTGTGCTGCATCACGATCGATGAGCCCGCCACCATCGGCAGGAACGAGAAGGCCCACTGGGCCGAGTGATACACGGGGCCGCAGAGCACGGTGCGACCCGGAGCACCGGTCATCGCCGCATAGCCGGCGGCCACCTGCTTCCACGCTGCTGGGTCGGTGCCCGCCGGCATGCGCGTCAGGCCGCTTCGGACACCCTTCGGATTCCCCGTCGTGCCGCTGGTGTAGAACATCGGACCGCCGAACGTCTGGTTCTCGGGCTCGTCGGGCGAACCGGCGGCCACGAAGTCGTCGAAGTTCCGGAAGTGGTCGGTTCCTGGTGCCCCGATGACAAGCGCGAGATCGACCCCGCTCGATTGCTCGTTCTCCAGCGCCTTGGCCACCTCCTCGACGAACTGATGACCGACGACGACCGCCTTGGCGCCCGAGTCGCCGAGCACGTAGGCGATCTCGGCGGCGACCAGATGCCAGTTCACCGGCACGTAGATGATCCCGGCGCAGGCACAGGCAAAGACCGTCTCGAACCATTCGTTGCAGTTGCCGCTGATGATCGCGATCGTGTCCCCGGCGCCGACCCCGGCGGAACGGAAGCTGTCGATCAGGCGGTTGGCTCGCTCGTCGAGTTCGGCCCACGTGCGCGACCTCGAGTCGTCGAGCAGCGCCAGTTCGCTTCCACGCTCGGCCGCAGCATCTGAGGTGAGGATCGTCATGGCCCACGTTGTAGCCGAGTCTGTGACCCTTGGCCGCAACGAAGCCGTCACCGAATGGCTCCCGCTCGCTCGGATGTACGAAAGCCCTCCCGTCGCCCGGGCGATCTACAGTCGACCTGATCGAGGAGGCAACGATGGCCGAGAACAAGACGAAACCCACCGGGGTCGATCCGGTCGACTTCGTCGCTACGGTCGAGCACGACACTCGTCGGGCCGATACCGAGGTGTTGCTCGAGATGATGCGTCGGGTGACCGGCTGCGAGCCCAAGATGTGGGGCCCGACCATCGTCGGGTTCGGGCGATACCACTATCGCTACGAGTCCGGCCGAGAGGGTGACGCCATGATCACGGGCTTCTCGCCTCGCAAGGCAAATCTCGTGATCTATGTGATGCCCGGGTACGACGACATCGGCGACGACCTGGCAGAACTGGGCAAGCACAAGCTCGGCAAGTCCTGCCTGTACATCAACAAGCTCGCCGACATCGACCTCGGGATCCTCGAGCAGATCGTCTCCGACGCCGTGGTGAAGATGCGGCGCGATCACGAGACGTTCGACGACTGAGCGACCGACGTCGGAGCGAGTTCGACATCGCTATGTTGAACCGTCTCTGTCGCCACCGTGGCCGAGATCAGCCCGGATGGAGACCGCAGGCGATGCCGAACTCGAAGCCCGAGCACGCACGAGATCCGTGGAGACTCGGTGACCGTGTGTCACCGCTGCGCGGTGCACTCATGGTGTGCGGCACGACCTCGGATTCGGGGAAGACCACGATCGTCGCCGGCCTCTGCCGATCGCTCCATCGGGCCGGAATCAGCGTCGCGCCGTTCAAGGCCCAGAACATGGCGCTCAACTCTGCGGTGACTGTCACCGGCCATGAGATCGGTCGAGCCCAGTACCTCCAGGCGCAGGCTGCGGGGATCACTCCCGAGGTCGCCATGAATCCGGTGCTGCTCAAGCCGACCGGCGAGCGGTCGAGCCAGGTCGTGGTCATGGGCAAGCCGGTGAGCGCGATGACCGCCGCCGAGTACCACGAGGCGAAGCCTGAGCTCATGGGCCTCGTGCTCGAGGCCCTCGCCGACCTGCGTTCACGGTTCGATGTCGTGTTGATCGAAGGAGCCGGAAGCCCGGCGGAGATCAATCTGCTTCCGAACGACATCGTCAATCTCTCGCTGGCAGACGCGGCCGGCCTCGATGCCATCCTGGTCGGCGACATCGACCCGGGCGGTGTGTTCGCCTCGCTCTACGGCACGGTCGCCATCCTTCCCGACGAGTTGTCATCTCGCATCAAGGCGTTCGTCATCAACAAGCTTCGGGGCGACCCGACGCTGCTGTACGACGGCACCGATCAGTTGGAAACACTGAGCGGGCGTCCGACCCTCGGCGTCGTCACGATGTTGCCGGGCCTCCAACTCGACGCCGAAGACTCGTTGGCACTCGACACTCCGCTCGATCAACCGATCGACGCCTCGCTCGACATCGCCGTGATTCGCCTTCCGCGGATCTCCAACTTCACCGATCTCGATCCGCTCCTACTCGAGCCCGATGCCGCCGTTCGCTTCGTCCGCTCGGCCCGTGAGCTCGGTCGCCCCGATCTCGTGATTCTGCCGGGCACGAAGGCGACGGTCGACGATCTGGCGTGGCTGCGCGATCGGGGACTCGACCGAGCAATCACCGCTCTCGGCGAGCGATCGACGATCCTCGGCATCTGTGGTGGCTACCAGATGTTGGGCCACTCGATCGACGACGACGTCGAGAGCGGCACCGGGCATGTCGAGGCACTCGGCCTGCTCGACGTGTCCACTTCGTTCGAGCACGACAAGGTACTGGCATCTCGGATCGGCATCGCGATGGGCCACCCGGTCGGCGGCTACCAGATCCATCACGGCCGAGTCGGCGCCATCGCCCAGCGGTCCCCCACGCCCTGGCTCTGGCTCGACGGCGATGGTGCCGATCGGGGGATTGCCGAAGGCTTTGCCGACGGTCGAACGTTCGGCACCACGATCCATGGACTCTTCGACGCCGACGAGTTCCGGCATACCTTCCTCCGCTCGGTTGCCGAACGAGCAGGCAGCTCGTTCACACCCGGGACTCGCACGCCCGCCCAGCACCGCGACGACGAGCTCGACCGGCTGGCCGACCATCTCGAGGCATCGATCGACCTTCCGGCGCTCGCCCGCCTGATCCACGCCGCCGGTTGAGCAGCTGACGATCGTCAGTTGAGTCGGGATGGTTTCGTGAAGAAGAACAGATCTCGCTGCGGTTGCCGTCGACCGGTCCGAGCCGGTGGAATCCCTCTCATGAGTGGAAACCAGTCTCGGTCCCAGGCAATCAACGACATCACCAATCGCGATGTCCGACCCATCGAAGGAGTCGGCGAACCCCTGTCCAGCATCTGGGCGACCGACGTGTTCAACCTCTCGACCATGGAGGAGATGCTCTCGAAGTCGGCCTTCAAGGCGATGAAGGCCACGGTGCAGAACGGTGTCCCGCTCGATCCGGCGACCGCCGATGTGGTCGCTGCGGCGATGAAGGACTGGGCGCTGTCGAAGGGAGTGAAGTTCTTCTCGCACATCTTCTACCCGATGACGAACATCACCGCGGAGAAGCACGACGGGTTCATCGTCACGAACAGCGATGGCAATGCGATCACCGAGTTCACCGGAAGCCTGCTGATCAAGGGTGAGCCCGACGGCTCGTCCTTCCCCAACGGCAGTCTGCGGACCACCAACGCCGCTCGCGGGTACACCGCGTGGGATCCGACGAGCCCGGCCTACGTGATGCACACGGCCAACGGTGCGACGCTGATGATCCCCAGCGTCTTCATGGCCTGGACGGGCGAATCGCTCGACAAGAAGATCCCGCTCCTGCGTTCGAACGCCGCGATGGACAAGGCTGCCCAACGGGTGCTGCGGCTCATGGGCGAGACCGAGATCGAGCCGCTCAACTCGAGCTGTGGAGCCGAACAGGAGTACTTCCTCGTCGACGCCCACTTCGCCAACAGTCGTCCCGATCTTCTGCTCGCCGGAAGAACGCTCTTCGGGGCTCCGTCGCCGAAGGGACAGGAGTTCGACGACCACTACTTCGGTGCGATTCCGGAGCGCGTGCAGGTCTTCATGCAGGACTTCGAAGACAAACTTTTCCGTCTGGGCATTCCGGCCAAGACCCATCACAACGAGGTGGCACCCGGCCAGTTCGAGCTGGCTCCGTACTTCGAAGCCGCCAACGTCGCTGCCGACCACCAGCAGCTGATGATGACGGTCATGAAGACCACCGCCAAGGCACACGGCTTCCTCTGTCTCCTTCACGAGAAGCCGTTCGCCGGTGTGAACGGCTCGGGCAAACACGTCAACTGGTCGGTCGGCAACAGCACGCAAGGGAACCTGCTCGATCCCGGCTCGACGCCGAGCGAGAACCTCGAGTTCCTGCTCTTTTGTGGTGCCGTCATTCGTGGCGTGCATCTCTACGGGCCCCTGCTGCGTTCGGTCATCGCCTCGGCCAGCAACGATCACCGATTGGGCGCAAACGAGGCGCCGCCGGCCATCATCTCGGTCTACCTCGGCGACCAGCTCGAGCAGGTCTTCAACGACATCAAGGACGGCAACGTCACGCTCGACACCGACGGTGGATCCATGAACCTCGGACTCGACCAGATCCTGCCGTTCCAGCGTGACCCTGGCGATCGAAACCGAACCTCGCCCTTTGCGTTCACGGGCAACCGCTTCGAGTTCCGGGCAGTCGGCTCGTCTCAGTCGGTCTCCGGACCGCTCGTTGCGATGAACACGATGCTGGCCGACTCACTCGACTGGATCGCCGACAACCTCGAAGCGGCCCTGCCCGAAGACGGCGGGACACAAGAAGACCTCGTCGCTGCGGTCGCTGCCGTCCTCAAGAAGCTGATGGAGGAGCACCATCCGGTGATCTTCGGTGGCGACGGCTATTCGGCAGAATGGCACCGAGAGGCAGTCGAGGACCGCGGCCTTCGCAATCTGCCGACGACGGCCGATGCCCTTCCCGTCCTCACCGAGGACGACGTCATCGCCTTGTTCGAGCGAACGGGTGTCCTCAGTCCGATCGAACTGGAGAGTCGGTACGAGGTCTACGCCGAACAGTACATCCTCTCGATCGCTGTCGAAGCAAAGCTGATGGTCGAGATGGCGAGAACGATCATCTATCCCGCAGCGATGAGCTACCTCTCCGATCTGGCGGTGGTGGCCGCAAAAGCGAAGAAGGTCGGCGTCGACGTCGACACCAGGGCCATGGCATCGGCGAACGAGTCGGCCACTGCCCTGTTGGACGCAGCCGATGCCTTGGCAGCGACGATCGATGAACACGATTTCGATTCGACCGAAAAGCACATGCGATTCTGTGCCGACACCGTGCGTGGTCTCATGGACGATGTTCGTTTCCAGGCCGACACCCTCGAGGTCAAGGTCTCCGACCAAGTCTGGCCGCTCCCCAAGTACCGGGAGATGCTGTTCATCCGCTGAGCCACGAGCGAGGTCGGTGGTGGAGCACCGACCGACACGAGAGAACGCCAGGTGTCGATCAGTCCTTCGACTCGGCCTTCTGTCCGTCGATGGCGGTGGTGGTCCGCAACTCGAGCTCGGGAAGGAACCAGACCGCGAGCACGAAGACGGCCATCACCGGCAGGGCGGCGATGAAGACCGAGTGACTGGCGACTGCGACCGCGCTCTCCACCGCTGCCCGCAACGCCGGTTCGAGTTCCTTGATGTCTTCTGGGGTCGACAGCAGCTCGGCGGTGTCGATGCCCGAGGCGGTCCCGGCGAGCTCGGAGTTGATGCGTCCGGTGAGCAGGGCGCCGAATGCGCCGACACCGAGGGTCTGCCCGAGCGTTCGGAAGAAGTTGATTGCGGCTGTGCCGGCCCCGAGGTCGGGAAGGGCGAGCGAGTTCTGGGTTGCGGTCGTCATGGTCGGGAAGGCGATGCCCACCGAGAACCCGAGGGTCACCAGGAACGGGATGGCCGACGTGGCCTGACTTGCCTCGTCGAGGAACGTGAAGGCCACCAACGCTCCCAACGACAGCACCGGGGCGATCAACAAGAGCGTGCGGTAGCGACCGGTGCCGGTGGTGACCCGCCCGGCGGTGTAGGAACCGAGGGTGACCGCGATGCTCATCGATCCGATGATCAGGCCCGCCCGTGTCGCCGATTCGCCCAGTGACACCTGGAAGAACAGTGGCATGAAGGCCAAGACCCCCATGGCTGCGACCCCGTAGACCGCGTTGCCGAGGATCAGGATTGCGAACGTCGGGTTGCTGAACAGTCGCATCGGCAACAGTGGCTCGGGGGCACGCCGTTCCCACTGGACGAAGGCCACTGCCCCGACGAAGGCGTACCCGAGCAGGCCGACCACCTGCCACGAGGTCCAGCCGTAGGTCTCGCCGCCGACGGCAAGGCCCACGATGAGCGAGGCGACGGCGGTGACGAGCAGGAGCGCACCGACGAAGTCGAGCCGATGCTCGCGAACGGGAAGCCGGAAGGTCAGGTTCCGGTGGATGACGACGGCAGCCACGATGCCGAGGGGAACGTTGATCAGGAAGATCCATCGCCATGACGCCACGTCGACGAACACGCCACCGATGACCGGTCCGGCGATGGCCGCCACCGTGAAGTTCATCGTGTAGTACGCCATGTATCGACCACGTTCTCGGGGCGAGAAGATGTCGCCGAGCACGATGAACCCCATGGCCATCAAGCCACCGCCGCCGATGCCCTGGAGCCCTCGGGCGAGGATCAGCTGCCACATCGTCTGCGACAGTGCCGCCATGAGTGAGGTGACGATGAAGATCGACAGCGCGGCCTCGGTCAGTGCTCGCCGTCCGTAGAGATCGCTGAGCTTCCCGTAGAGCGGTGTCGCGGCAACGGAACCCAGCAGGTAGGCGGTGAGCACCCACGGAAGCTGATCGATGCCGCCGAGCTCGCCGGCGATGGTCGGCAACGCCGTCGAGACCGCCGTTCCGTCGAGCGAGGCGAGGAAGGTCGACAGGAGCATTCCCCCGAAGATCAGCATGGTGCTGCGCTTGGTCATCGACCCAGGTTCGCTGGAATCACTGGTGCGGGTGGTGGTCGTATCGGACACCGGGGCAGCCTCCCACCTGGAAGGGAAAGTCGACAATCGTCAGGCCTGCTGAGGTGCTGTCGCTCTGCTGACCGGCAGCCTCGACCGCAGTCAGGTGTGCCTTATGTCTCGCGTCAGCCCTTGCAACATCGATCCCACATGTCCTATACCTTGACGTTGTTTGGTAAGGGTACTTAACATTTTGCCGACCCGGCATCGCTCCCCTCGAAAGGTCCCACATGATCACCGCCTCCCGCACTCGCCTTCTGGCTCCACTTCTTGCGCTTTGCCTGGCCACTGCACTCGCTGCGTGCGGCAGTGACTCGTCAGGTTCCACCGACGCCGGCGACGGCGACGATTCGACCACCGAGGCAGGCGAGACCACGACTACCGACGCCATGACCGAAACCTCGGCCGAGACCGACGGTGACGAAGCGGCCGATGCCGACGCTGAGACCGGGACCATCACCATCGTCGACTCGCAGGATCGCTCCGTCGAGGTGCCGATGAATCCCGAGACGATCGTGGTCATGGATTGGAGTGCCATCCGCACGCTGACCGACCTCGGCGTCGAAATCGACGGAGTTCCCGCAGCCGTCGGGACCCTGCCCGCAGACCTCGCAACGATCGCCGAATCGGCGGCATCCACCGGGACGCTGTTCGAGCCCGACTACGAAGCGATCAGTGCCCTGCAACCAGATCTGATCATCGTCGGATCACGGAGCGGAACTCCCGAAGTCGTCGCCGAGATGGAGAAGATCAGCCCGGCCGTCATCGACATGTCGGTCCGCTACGACGAGGCCCAGGACCAGATGCCGCAATTCCGACTGCGGGTCGAGCAGATGGCCTCCATCTTCGGGCTCGACGCCGAGGCGGCCGAGCGTCTCGATGCGATCGACGCCGCCGTTGCCGAGGCTGCAGCAGCAGCCGAAGCATCGGGCACGACGGCCATGTTCGTACAGGTCAGTGGCGGCACCGTCGGTGCCTACGGTCCCGGATCACGGTTCGGCATCCTGTTCGACGAACTCGGCTTCTCCCCCACCGATGCACCCCTCGACGAAGAGGGCTCCCACGGCCAGGAGATCAGCCAGGAGTTCTTCGTCCAGTACAACCCCGGCGTGATCTTCGTGCTCGACCGTTCGAAGACCATCGGCGAAGAAGCCGATCCGGCCCTCGACGTGCTGTCGAACGGACTCGTCGACACCACCGATGCGGCCACCAACGACCGCATCATCGAGGTCGACGGCTTCTCCTGGTACATCGCCACCTACGCACCGAGCTCGTTCGAGCGGATCATCGCCGACGCCGCCTCGGGCCGTTGATCCAGCAACCGACTCCCCTACACCGATGATCACCCAGGCCGACACCAGCATTCCAGCATCGCCCCGCTCATCGAGGCGACCGCTGGTGTTGGCCGCGGCCGCCCTCGGCGTCGCGTCTCTCCTTTCTCTGTTCGTCGGCGTCGTCAACGTGTCGCCGATGAGCGTGTTCGAACCCGACACCGACGCCTACCGAGCATGGTGATCGCCCGAATCCCCCGGCTGCTCTCCCTCCTGTTGGCCGGCTCGTCGCTCGCCGTCGCCGGCGAGATCATGCAGCAGGTGACACGCAACCGCTTCGTGTCGCCATCGACCGCCGGCACCGTCGAGTCGGCGGTCCTGGGCATCGTGCTCGCCACCCTGTGGTTTCCGTCCGGATCGCTCATGGTCAGGATGCTGGTCGCCATCGCCACGAGCCTCGTCGGCACGTTCGTCTTCGTCCGACTGCTCCGACAGATCAAGATCGTCGACATCATCGTGGTGCCGCTTCTGGGCCTCATGTTCTCCGCCGTCGTCTCGGCCATCACCGTCTTCCTCGCCTACAAGTACGATCTCCTCCAGCTCATCGACACCTGGACCACCGGGTCGTTCTCTCGCATCCTGCAGGGTCGGTACGAGCCGCTCTTCGCCGTGATCGTCGGCGGCACCGTCACCTACCTCTACGCCGCACGGTTCACTGTCGTCGGCATGGGCGAGGAGTTCGCGGTGAACCTCGGCGTCAACTACGCCTTCATCTTGAATCTCGGCCTCGTCATCGCCTCGGTCAACACCGCGATCGTCGTCGTGGTCGTCGGGGCCATCCCCTTCCTCGGCCTCATCGTGCCCAACGTGATCTCGATGATCGCCGGCGACAACCTCGCCCGAACGCTGCCGATCACCGCACTCGCCGGAGCCGGGTTCGTCCTGGCCTGTGATGTCGCCGGCCGCATCGTGCGACACCCCTACGAAGTCCCGGTCGGCACCATCGCCGGTGTCCTCGGCGCCGCGATCTTCATCGTGCTGATCCTGCGAGCACGGACGGACCAAGCCAACTGATGACCACCACCTCGCCACCTCGGATCAGCCGGAAGGTGACGCCCGCCGGCAGCGTCGCCCCCTCGAATGCTCGGAACCGAATCATCGGCATCAGGCTCGCGCTGATGGCTGCGGCAGCCGTCGTCTTGTCGATCACCTACCAGTTCGCCATGGTCCAGGGCGATTGGGACTACGTGATGGGCCTGCGGTTCCGCCAGCTCATCGCCCTGGTCGTGGTCGGCGCCGGCACCGGCGTGGCCACGCTGGTCTTCCAGACCGTCACCCACAACCGGATTCTGACTCCCGGCATCATGGGATTCGACGCCCTGTTCCGCCTCGTCCAGACACTCTTCGTGTGGTTCTTCGGATCTGCGGTCCTCGTCGACATGGACGTACGAGTCCGGTTCCTCGTCAACGTGGTGGTAATGTCGGTCTTCGCCGTTGCGCTCTCCCGATCGATCCCCCGCCGAACGAGCCGTGACCTTTTCGTGCTCGTGCTCGTCGGCATCGTGCTCGGCACCTTGTTCAGCAGTCTCACGCTTTTCGCCTCCCGCCTCCTGAGCCCGAACGATT
>RCMY010004403.1_pt1 | contig 12195 bp, 6 predicted proteins | sample 2041341 | NCBI WGS metagenome assembly RCMY01 (sample SAMN09708234, study PRJNA481090) | Marine sediment metagenome, whole genome shotgun sequencing project.
GATCGGGAGTATTATCAAAAAGCGGTGCGGACGGAAAAGATGACGATATCAGAGCCTCTTATATCAAAAGGGTCCGGCAGATTGTCTTTGGCGATTGCCGTGCCAGTGATTACAGATGGACAGATGACGGGTATTATACAGGCGACGATTCCGCTTGAAAGCCTGGATGCGATTGTAAAAGATATAAAGTTCAAAAGCAGTGGCTATGGCTTTATTTTGGATCAATCTGGTGTTATTATCGCGCACGCAACAAAGCCAGAATTAAATGGAAAAATGAGTTTGATTGAGAAAGATATAGAAGATAATATATTTTTTAAAGTGAAGCCGGAAGAAAATGATCAGCTGCCCGAACTTTTTGGAAAAGCAATGCATACTACAGGGCAAACGGTAGGCAGTTATAAAGTTTTGGATACTATGATGTTTACGATATTTACGCCGATTTACCTACGTGATGGTTCACATTGGCTCGTTGCTGTTTCAGCTCCTTTAGCTGAAGTGAATCAAGAGGTCGTCGATTTGAATAAGATATTGATGGCAGCCGCTGTTTTTTGCATTGTACTAGGAATCGCCTTAGTCTTGCTTATCAGTACTAGGTTTGCCCGGCCAGAAGAAAAATATTTGAAAGCGTTTCGCTATGTCGCAGATGTAATCGGCATTGTAAATCTTAAGACGGAATGCTTTATTGAAGCAAATGATGCATTTTTTAAAATCCTTGGTTATAGCAGAGACGAGGTCATTGGCCATACCTCTGAGGATTTTGGGTTATGGGCAAAAAATGAAAAATGCAAATTATATAATCATATGAAAGAACATAAAAATATATATAATTTTGAGACGGTTTGGTTGACGAATGATAGGCGTCTGCGTACGGGAATATTTTCAGCGGATGTAGTTGAAATGGGAAAAGAAGCGTGTGCTGTGTTTATTTGGCACGATGTCACGGAACAAAAGCAAGCAGAAAATGCTTTGAAAAAAGCCTATGAAGAAATGGAACAAACGGTGGAGACACGGACGCAGGAGTTATTTGCTGCAAACCAGGAACTTACAGCGATGAACCAGGAAATGATTGCAATCAATGAAGAACTTGAATGCACCAATGAGTCGCTTCATCAGGAAAACTACATGAGGCAGGCCACGGAAGATAAATTGTTGCTGCGAGAACGCCAGTACAGAGCGACGACGAGCCTGCTCACTCGTCCGGATTACTATGAAGCAGGCCAACTGGCGGAGATGGTATTAAATAATGCTATGCAGTTGGTAAAAGCATCGTATGGCTTTATTGGCAGATACGATGAAGATGGCAGTGATTTTACCATCCATTATGGAATCGGTATAGATGAAGCAATGATCATGAACGAACTGCCAGTGCTGGCGGATGGACCTTTGCACGAGGTCTATCGGAGTGGACAAGTATTTCAGTCCAAGGATTATTGGTGGCACCGCCATTTGAGAAAAGACCATGGAGCCAACAAGGAAACGCGGATTGTTTTTGTTCCCTTGAAACAGGACAATCAAGTCAAGGGAATACTCGCGGCCACCTGGGTCGATGAAATAGAAGAAGTGTGCCAAGAAGATATTGAGGTCTTATGCCAGTTTGCTGATTTGGCTTTTTTGGCAATGGAACGAACGCGCATACAAAAACAGGTCAGACATATGGCGTTTTATGATATGTTGACGGATTTACCCAATAGGGTCAGCCTCAACCAACGTCTTTCTGAAGAACTGGAGAAGGCAAGGCAAGGTGAAGGGCAGGGAATCGTATTGTTCATCGATCTTGATGATTTTAAAGCAATCAATGATACCTTTGGTCATTCGGCTGGGGATAAAGTAATCATAAAAGCGGCGAACTATCTGCTGGAAGCTTTTTCTGAAACAGGTTTTGTTTCACGCATCAGTGGCGATGAATTTGTTGTCATTGTTCCAGGAGAAGCGAGCCTTTCCAAGGCTTCTGAGGTAGCTGGCAGGGCTTTGTCTCAGGTTTGCCAGGAATATGATCTACAAGAAGCACAGGTACAGATGTCGGCGAGCATAGGGGTAGTCCTTTATCCAAAGCAGGGTGAACAGGCCGATGAAATCTTGAAAAAAGCAGATGCTGCCATGTACTCAGCTAAAGATGCTGGCCGTAATTGCTGGCGATTTTTTGAGCCGTCGTTACTAGATAAGACGGCAGCAGACATGCTCATGATAAATGCTCTGCGACATGCACTTGTCAAGCAAGAGGAATTTTTCCTCCAGTATCAACCGCAGTTGACGACCGACGGGCGGCGCATTGTCGGCGTAGAAGCCTTGCTGCGGTGGCAAAGCAAGGAGTTTGGGCTTGTTCCGCCGGCAAATTTCATCGCGTTGGCAGAACGGGGGAAATTGATTGTCGAAATCGGGCAGATGGTATTTCGGAAAGCCTGTCAATTCGCTAAAACATTGGAAAAACGAAAAATATTCGATGTACGTGTTGCCGTAAATGTGTCACCAAGGCAAATCAAGGATGTAAATTTTGTGACGATGATTCAAAGCATTATTGCTGAAAATGGAATCAGGCCGGGGCAAATTGAAATTGAAGTCACCGAAAATGTATTCATTGACAATTTGGAGGACAGTATACTAAAGCTTAAGCAGCTTCAAAAATATGGAGTGACACTGGCGCTCGATGATTTTGGAACAGGATTTTCTTCCTTGACCTATTTGAGGCGATTGCCGGTGAATTATTTAAAAATCGATAAATCTTTTATCGATAAGATTGCCTTTGAGGATTTGCAACTGCAATTTGTCGAGTCCATCATCAAGCTAGGCCATACGCTCGGGATTGAAATCATTGCCGAAGGCGTAGAAAACGATGAGCAACTCAAAAAACTGGAAAATTGCCGTTGTGATTATGTCCAAGGATATGTTTTCAGTCGACCTGTATCAGAAGAGCGTGCATTAAATTTATTGACAGAAAGAAATGAGCAAGGGGAAATAAAAACCTTAAATTGATTGTTCAGCTCAATTCAAAATTGAGTGGAATTGTTAAGTGCTGGAGGTTTAAGCCGAAAATCCGCGCGATTTTCGGCTTTTTGAGGAGGACTATAATGAAAGCAAAACCTATATTGACTCGTACATATTATCTTTATTTGACGGAGTTTTTTGCCGGGGTTTCGGTGATGGCTGTGGAACTTGGGGCAAGTCGCCTGTTAGCGCCGTATTTTAGTTCATCACAAATTGTTTGGACGATTATTATTGGGACGATTATGATCGCCATGGCGCTTGGCAATGTATGGGGTGGGCGCTGGGCAGATAAAGATCCGAATCCGGATATTTTGTACAGAAGAATCATCCTTGCGGCTTTGTGGATTGCAGCGATCCCTGTTGTTGGCAAATATGTGATTATGATTATATCAGCAGCTTTGGTTTTTACCGTGAATACTGATTTTTTGACATTAGCGGCGTTTTTTTCGTGTCTGATTATATTTGTATTTCCACTTTTTCTGCTTGGCACAGTGACACCGTCTCTGGTTAAATACACCGTGTCAAACTTGGATGCCAATGGGAAAACCGTGGGAAATTTGGTCGCAATCAATACGATTGGCAGCATCATCGGGACTTTTTTGCCAACGTTTGTCACGATTCCTGCCGTCGGTACAGCCATCACATTTTTTATCTTTTCTGGACTGTTGCTCTTGATTGGGCTCGTGTATTTTATTCATAAGAAAATCAGGCGGAAAACTTGTTTCTTTAGCCTGATTTTCTTTTGTGCATGTATGGCAGCGGGCAATTCAGGTTCATTGGCTTTTTGGGAAAAGAATATTTTATATGAAGGCGAATCGATTTATAATTATTTACAAGTAAAAGAGACAGAAAGCAGTGTCATTCTTTCAACGAATGTGCTTTTTGGCGTACAGTCCATTATGAAAAAAGACGATAGCCTGACGGGAATGTATTATGACTATGCATTGGCTGCACCAGTGATGGCGGGGCTTTCGCAAAAGCAAAACAGCAAGATTCTGGTTTTAGGCATGGGGACGGGAACCTACGCCAGAGAGTGTCAAAAATATTTTTCGGCGGCTTCGGTGGAGGGGGTCGAAATCGACCAAAAGATAACGGACTTAGCAAATATGTATTTTAAACTTCCGGCTGATATCAAGGTCACAAATTATGATGGACGGGCGTATTTGCGTGCTACGGATCAAAAATACGATGTAATCATGGTCGATGCATATCAGGATATAACGATTCCGTTTCAAATGTCCTCAACGGAATTTTTTGATTTGGTTAAAAACCATTTGACGGAAAACGGAGTTATGGTCGTGAATATGAATATGCATACAGAAAAAGAGGGGAATATCAATCAGTATTTGGCAGATACGATTGCCAGTGTATTTCACACCGTTTATACGGTGAATGTAGATGGCTCGAGCAATCGGGAATTGTTTGCCATGAAGCAAAGAGAAACTTCTTCTGATTTTTTGAAGGAAGTGGAAACTGTAAAAAATCAAGATTTGAAAAATTTGATGGTGAAAACAGCTTCCAATATGAAGCACTATGAAAAAGGTGCGTATTTGCTCACCGATGATAAAGCTCCAGTTGAGCTTTTGGGCATGCGTGTCATTGATGAACTGATTCAAGATGAAGTCGTTTATTATAGGAGAGTATTCAATGAACAGAGCCTGGATGGGATGCTCAAAGAAATCATGTCATAAGCTATAAAATAAATGTTTGTTGCGGCGAAAAATATTGCAGACTGACTAAAAATAGTGATATATTAGTAACATCTGCAAAACAGAATGTTTGTTTACTGTTTTGCTAAGGGAGAGGGGTATGTCAGTGCTGTCAGTTGTTTTTGGAATATTGGTCACTATTAGTGGGGCTTTTTCGGTCGCTTTGGGCCGTGACCTTTATAAGAATCGGAAGGATTTTTCCGCAGTGAATCCCTTGCGGTTTATGGTTGTTGGTTTTGTAACAAATTTTTTTGATGCGCTTGGCATTGGCAGTTTTGCCCAGCTGGCGGCACTTTTTAAGTTTTTTAAAATGGTGCCGGATCGCATTATTCCGGGGACACTCAATGTGAGTTGTTGTATTCCGGTAATTCTGGAAGCTTTGATTTTCATGACGATTATTGAAGTCGATCCGCTTACTTTGACGGCGATGATTGTTTCGGCTACTGCCGGAGCGTTTATCGGTGCGGGCGTTGTGGCGAAATTGCCGGAGAAAAAGGTACAGCTCTATATGGGCATTGCACTTCTGGTTGTGGCGATGCTTATTTTAGCGGGGCTTCTCAATATCATGCCGGTTGGCGGTGAGGCGATTTCGCTTGAAGGGCACAGCCTTCTTGTCGGAATTGTGGGGAATTTTGTTTTGGGTGCACTTATGACGATCGGTATCGGCCTTTTTGCCCCATGCATGGCTTTGGTTTATTTGCTGGGGCTCAGCCCAAGAGTAGCTTTTCCAATCATGATGGGCTCGTGTGCTTTTCTGCAGCCGATAGCCAGCTTTAAATTCATCAGTGAAGGAGCTTATGATCGAAAAGCTAGTTTATGGATAACGCTTACGGGGGCAGCGGGCGTATTGATTGCCGCGTACATTGTGAAATCATTGCCACTGACCACGCTGAAATGGATTGTCGTTTGCATCATCATCTATACGGGCGGACGCATGTTGTATGATTCTTTTAAGCACAAAAGTAAAGCCGATGGTGAAGATACTGCGGCCAAGGCAATCGCGTCAGAGCTTGAGTGAAGGCTAAAAACGAAATAAATTTTTTGATGAACAGGTAATAGCATTTATATGTTATTGCCTGTTTTTTCTTTACATTATCTTTACATGATGACATGGATTCTTGACGACATCTTTACGCATATTGGCGTTATAATGAACCCAGCGAAGAGAGAGGGGTATGAGAGTATGGCTTATTTATGGCTCGGGGCCGCTTTGGCTGGAGGAATCTGCATGTATCTAGTCTATGTTTTGATGAAACCGGAGGAGTTTTAATATGTTGAGTGATGGAATGTTATTTTTGGTCTTTGCTGTAGTACTTATAGGATTGGCTTTGCCGCTCGGAAGTTATATGGCAAAGGTTTTTTACAAAGAGGAAGATACAGATACAAGGATTTTTTCGCCAATAGAAAGGTGTGTATATCGGATTGGCGGGGTAGATGAAAAAAAAGAAATGAACTGGAAACAATATGCTGCATCGTTGCTTTTTTTCAATGTAATGGGCATATTTGTTCTTTTCTTGATTCAATTGCTGCAAGCTTTTCTGCCGTGGAATCCTCAAGGTTTTGGTGCGGTTGAAAGCTGGCATTTAGCTTTAAATACAGCCATCAGTTTTGTGACAAATACGAATTGGCAGGCTTATGCCGGGGAATCTACATTAAGCTATTTCACGCAAATGGCAGGCATGACTGTACAAAATTTCTTGTCAGCGGCAACGGGCTGTGCTGTAGCCGTAGCTTTCATTCGAGGCTTAACGAGAAAAACAACGAATTTGATTGGAAATTTCTGGTCGGATATGGTCCGCTGCACAGTTCGAATCTTATTACCAATATCTATTTTATTGACGATTTTCTTTGTTTTCCAAGGCGTACCGCAGAACTTATCCGCGTATCAAAACGTTCAAACACTCGATGGCGGGATACAAAATCTTGCGATGGGGCCAGTGGCTTCACAGGAAGCAATCAAGATGCTGGGGACCAATGGGGGAGGATTTTTCAATGCGAATTCGGCACATCCGTTTGAAAACCCAACACCTCTTACTAATTTTGTTCAGATGTTAGCGATGTTTTTGTTGCCCTTGGCGATTGTCTTTATGTTCGGCAAGGTTACGAAGAATAAGAAACAAGGATATGCAATTGCCGGGGCCATGTTTTTGCTGTTTGCGATTATGCTGGGGATAAACTATTATAGCGAGATCCAAGGCAATCCGATGCTGGCACAGATGAATATCAGCGAACCTACGTCTTTTGAAGGCAAGGAAGTGCGCTTTGGCATAGGCGGCTCCTCTTTATTTACTACGGTGACTACGGCGGCCTCTTGCGGGGCGGTCAACAATATGCACGATAGTCTGACACCTGTGGGGGGCTTAGTCCCGATGCTGCAAATGATGCTCGGAGAAATCGTATTTGGTGGTGTTGGTTCTGGGTTTTATGGCATCATGATCTATGTTTTGATTACGGTGTTTATCGTTGGCTTGATGGTTGGACGGACTCCGGAGTATTTAGGGAAAAAGGTAGAGTCCAGAGAAATGAAATTGATCATGCTCGCCTTGCTGGTTCCTTCAATCACAATTCTCTTGTTTAGTGGAATTGCATCTGTCTTAGAGGCGGGGACAAGTGCTTTAAATAATAATGGCCCTCATGGCTTGAGTGAAATTTTATACGCGTTTACTTCGGCCGCAGCAAACAATGGAAGCGCTTTTGCCGGACTTACGGCCAATACGCTCTTTTATGACCTTATGCTGGGCGCGGCAATGCTTTTAGGCCGGTTTGGCATCATTATCCCGCTTCTGGCAGTAGCGGGAAGTTTGGCGGAAAAAAAGATTGCGCCAGAGGGGCTCGGAACGTTTGCGACGACAAGTCCTTTGTTTATGGTGCTGTTATCGGGCATTATCCTGGTTGTTGGTGCCTTGACGTTTTTGCCGGCACTGTCCATTGGGCCAATCGTTGAACAATTGCTGATGTTTCAAGGCATGACATTTTAAAGGAACAGGTGAAAAAAATGAGTGGGCAAAAGAATAATTTTGATATGAAAATCGTAAAGACAGCGATAAAAGAAGCTTTTAAAAAACTTGACCCTGTCGTACAAATAAAAAGCCCGGTGATGTTCATCGTTTATGTTGGGGCAATTTTTACGAGCTATGTAGCAATCAATGATTTTTTGCTAGGAGATGGTTCTGCTTTTTTGGCGATACAGATCAGTATCTGGTTATGGTTTACGGTGCTATTTGCCAATTTTGCCGAAGCGATTGCCGAAGGACGTGGCAAAGCGCAGGCACAAGCGCTGCGAAGCACCAGGCAGGATGTCAAAGCCAAAAGGTTCCATGGAGATAAACTCGACATTGTCGATGCCGGACATTTGAAAAAAGGTGATGTGATCTTTGTCGAGGCCGGCGAGCTTATTCCAAGCGATGGCGAAATCGTCGAAGGCATGGCAACGGTTGATGAAAGTGCTGTTACCGGTGAATCTGCTCCGGTGATACGCGAAGCCGGCGGCGATAAATCTTCGGTGACAGGCGGGACGAAGGTTTTGTCTGACTGGATCAAAGTTAAAGTAATGGCAAATCCGGGAGAAACCTTCCTCGATCGAATGATTAGCTTGGTAGAAGGCGCTAAACGGCAAAAAACGCCGAATGAGATTGCTTTGACGATTTTATTGGTGAGCCTTTCTTTGATATTTTTGGCCGCAGTCGTTACTATAGAGCCTTTTGCAATCTATTCAGGAACGTTGATTTCACCGGTTACGTTGGTAGCACTTTTGGTATGCCTGATTCCAACGACGATTGGCGGGCTATTGAGTTCTATCGGCATTGCGGGTATGGATCGTTTGTTTAAACGCAATGTTTTGGCGATGTCGGGGCGGGCAGTGGAGGCTGCCGGGGATGTTAATGTTTTGTTGCTCGATAAGACGGGTACGATCACAATTGGAAACCGCATGGCAACTGAATTTATTCCACATATGGGAATTACTGCCGAGAAAATGGCAGATATCGCTCAGTTATCTTCTTTGGCAGATGAAACGCCAGAAGGTCGAAGCATTGTTGTATTAGCTAAAGAGCGTTATGGACTAAGAGAACGGGACCTTCAGTCTTTGCAGGCTGAATTTGTTCCCTTCACCGCGCAAACTCGCATGAGCGGCGTGAATATCAATGGCATAGAGATTCGCAAAGGATCAGTAGAGGCTATGCGGCAATACGCAGCAAATAGCAACGAAAATTTTCCGGAAGATGTGAAGCTCGCCAGCGAAAAAATCGCTAAAAGCGGCGGAACACCTTTAGTCGTAGCCAAAGATAAAAGAATAATCGGTACGATACATCTCAAAGATATCGTAAAAGGCGGAATAAAGGAACGTTTTCGTGATCTTAGGAAAATGGGCATCCGTACGGTGATGATTACGGGTGATAACCCACTGACAGCAGCCGCGATTGCCGCTGAAGCCGGTGTGGATGATTTTCTGGCAGAAGCTACGCCGGAAGCCAAACTCAAGATGATCCGGACATATCAAGAAGGCGGTATGCTCGTAGCGATGACTGGCGATGGAACCAACGATGCTCCGGCATTGGCACAAGCTGATGTAGGCGTAGCGATGAATAGCGGAACCCAGGCGGCAAAAGAAGCGGGGAATATGGTGGATTTGGATTCAAATCCAACCAAGCTTATTGAAATTGTGGAAATCGGTAAGCAACTGCTGATGACAAGGGGGTCGCTGACTACGTTCAGCATAGCCAACGATATAGCAAAATACTTTGCAATTATTCCAGCAATTTTTGCCGGGATGTATCCATCTTTGGGGATATTCAATATCATGCAGCTGCAAACTCCGGATAGTGCTGTGCTGAGTGCCGTGATTTTCAATGCGCTCATTATCATAGCACTCATTCCTTTAGCGTTAAAAGGGGTAAAGTATAAGCCACTGGGCGCAGATATGATTTTGAAACAAAATTTATTGATTTATGGAGTCGGTGGCATAATCGCCCCTTTTCTCGGCATAAAGATCATTGATATGATTTTGACTAGTTTCCATATCATGGGTTAAAAAAAGGAGTTGTAAAATAAATGTGGAAAGAATTCAGTAGTGCAGTTCGTATGTTTTTATTTCTAACGCTTGTTTTGGGTCTTGCCTATCCTTTACTTATGACGGGTGGAGCACAGCTTTTCTTGCCTGAACAGGCAAATGGCTCGTTGATTATCGTAGATGGAACGCCTGTTGGTTCGAGGCTTATTGGGCAAAGCTTCACCAGCGATGAATATTTCCAGGGACGGCCATCTGCTGCCGGCGATGATGGCTATGATGCGGCAGGATCGAGTGGTTCGAACCTTGGACCTACAAGTCAAAAATTGATGGAGCAGGTCCAAGAACGCGCCGAAAAAATTCGGGGGGATAACGGTCTTTCTCCAGAAGCGATGCTTCCAAGTGACGCAGTTACTGCTTCTGGCAGTGGACTCGACCCGCATATCAGCCCGGCGGCTGCAGCGCTGCAAGTGAAGCGGATTGCCACAACACGCGGCATCAGTGAGAGCGGCATAGCTGCCTTGATAGAAAAAAATACAGAAGATCCGCAGTTCGGGTTTATTGGCGAAAAAAGAGTCAATGTGCTGCAATTGAATTTGGATCTGGATCATTCTTTGCAGTAAAACATTTGAAATTGTTTTTTTGAGTAAGGAGGAATAGGCGTTGGAAAGCAGCTCTGACCATGCAGAAATTATTTTAAAAAAGATACAAAAAGAAAATCGTGGAAAACTGACCGTATTTTTAGGAGCTATTGCCGGTGTGGGAAAGACATTTTCGATGCTCAAGGCCGCTCATGAACAATTCGATAAGGGACAGGATATTGTCATCGGCTGGATTGAAACACATGGCAGAAAAGAAACGGAGGCATTGATTGCTGGCTTGCCAGCAATCGAGCCTCTGTCTTTGCCGTATAATGGGAAAGCAATAAAAGAGCTCAACTTGGACGCTATTTTAATCAGGCGGCCTCAAATCGTCCTGGTCGATGAACTCGCCCATACGAATGTCGAAGGGGCAAGGCATGTAAGGCGTTATCAAGATGTCGAGGAGTTGATCGATGCGGGCATCGATGTTTATACGGCGGTCAATATACAGCATATTGAAAGTCTCAATGATGTTGTTGCCCAGATAACTGGTATCAAGATTCGTGAGACGGTTCCGGATTATGTCATTGAAAAGGCTGACACGGTGCAATTGATTGATATTTCGCCGGAAGTACTTATAGAGCGCCTGCGCGATGGAAAGATTTATATTCCTGAACAGGCCAAGCTTGCCTTGCAACAGTTTTTCCGACAAGGGAATATCAGTGCGCTGCGAGAGATGTCCTTAAGGTTCACCGCACAACGGGTAGATAAAGATTTAAGCGAATATATGGAAGATCACCGAATCAAAGGCCCCTGGCCGGCTTCTGGAAGAGTGATGGTCTGCTTGAGTGGCAGCCCGTTTTCGGCACAGCTCATCCGTGCGGCAAATCGATTGGCGACAGGGCTGCGTTCTGAATGGATTGCCGTTCATATAGAAGCGGAAAAAATGGATTTTCCCACAGGCGATAAAGAGCGGGATTCTATTGCAAAAAACATGAGGCTGGCAGAAGATCTTGGAGCCAAAACGATGACGGTCATTGGCGAAAATATAACCGATGAAATGTTGTCGCTTGCTCGCAAACAGAACATTACAGCAATTGTTATCGGCAAGCCTAAACATAGGAAATTAGTGGATTTTTTTCGAGGGTCGATTGTCGACACCATCATCCGTAATTGCGGAGATATCAATGTATATGTGGTCCAGGGAAAAGATGAAACAGGTGAGAACTTTGCTAAAAATAAAATAAAGCGAATGGAATCGGCTCTGACTTATGGGCAAGTGTTTCTGAGTGTGGCGATGGTCTTTTTCATTACGGCTTTTGGCTGGTGCTTAAAAGAAGAGCTTCAAGTCATCAATATCGCTTTTTTATACATCCTGCCGGTTCTTTTTAGTGCGATTTGGTGGGGGCGCTGGGCATCGTATTTATGTGCGATAACCGGCATGCTGGCTTTGGACTTTTATTTTATTGAACCAATCATGACTTTTTCGATTGGCGATGTGCGCTACATATGGAGTTTGGTCATTTTCCTGCTGTTATCTGCATTGATTGGCGGGAGAACCGATGAGCTCAAAAAAGAAAGCCGGCAAGCCCGCCAACAAGAAAAAAGCACAAGGGCATTATCACGGTGGACAGCCAGGTGGGAAGGGGAACCACGTTCTCCATCTATCTCCCCGCGGCAAGGATCCTTCAAAGGCCCAAGGAAGCGGAAAAGCCGCGGGTCATTTCCTCTGGAAAACGTCCTGAAAAAGGGTCGGGGACCATTCTCGTGGTGGACGATGAAGAATACATCCTCAATGCAGACAAGGCCATGCTCAATGAACTCGGCTACGAAGTGTTGCTCGCCAACGGTGGGAAAGAAGCCCTCCGCGTGTTCGATGAGAACAAGGATCGGATTAACCTGCTGATCCTGGATTTGA
>RCMY010005949.1_pt1 | contig 12195 bp, 9 predicted proteins | sample 2041341 | NCBI WGS metagenome assembly RCMY01 (sample SAMN09708234, study PRJNA481090) | Marine sediment metagenome, whole genome shotgun sequencing project.
TATGCGGATGACCCGGTCATCTTGCGGGTCCATCGCCATTTGGTTGGCCAAAAACTGGCCTTCGACCTCGTCCACGCCAATCACCGCACGGTCTGGCCCACCTTCGGCAAACAGGCGGCGTTTGGCTGCGAAATAGCCGCCCATACCGTTGTGACGGTCCAGATGGTCGGGGGAGAGGTTGGTGAAAACCGCGATATCGGGCGTAAGCGCGCGGGCCAGATCGGTTTGGTAGCTGGAGAGTTCAAGCACCACCACCTCGCCATCAATACCGGGATCAATGTCAAGCACACCGCGCCCGATGTTGCCGGCCATTTGGGTGGGGCGGCCTGCCACCTCCAATATGTGATGGATCAGGGCGGTGGTGGTGGATTTGCCGTTTGATCCGGTCACGGCGATGACGCGGGGCAAGGTGTCAAACCCGTCCCAATCATTGGTGGCATAGCTGCGAAAAAACAGGCCAATGTCATTATCGACCGGCACGCCTGCCTGCAATGCGGCGGCAATCACGCGGTTTGGGGTTGGATACAGATGCGGGATACCCGGAGAGACGATCAAGGCCGCGACCCCGTCAAACGCGCCGTTTTTGGTCAGGTCGGCGCAGTTGAAGCCTTCGGCCTCGGCCTTGGCGCGGGCCTCGGGGCTGTCATCCCACAAGATGGGGTCGGCGCCACCGACCAAAAGCGCGCGGGCGGTGGCAAGGCCAGAGCGGCCAAGGCCCAGAACGGCGACCTTTTGATCGGCAAAGCAAGGAACGGGAATCATGACGCGGCCTTTCAAGGAGTTGCCGCGCAGAATGCGGGGGGACGGGCTGGGCTGCAAGAGTGGGAATTGGGGCGCGTAGGGTGGCGCGCGCCCTGTCCCTAAAGCCGAGGCTGGGGGGAACCCACCGTTACCGTAGCTTCAAGGTTGCCAAACCGATCAACCCCAAGATTAGCGAGATGATCCAGAAACGGATGACGATCTGCGGCTCGGCCCAGCCTTTTTTTTCAAAATGGTGGTGGATTGGGGCCATCAGGAACACCCGGCGGCCGGTTTTCTTGAAGTAAAGGACTTGGATGATGACCGAGAGTGCTTCGACCACGAACAAGCCGCCGACGATGGCAAGGACGATTTCATGCTTGGTGCAGACCGCGATGGCGCCCAAAGCGCCACCCAAGGCCAGTGACCCTGTGTCGCCCATAAACACGGCAGCGGGGGGCGCGTTGTACCACAAAAACCCCAAACCGCCGCCAAACAAGGCCGCTGTGAAGATAAGAAGCTCGCCCGTACCCGGCACGAAATGGACGCCCAGATATTCCGTATAGTTATAGTTGCCAACGACATAGGCGATAACGCCCAGCGTGCCGGCCGCGATCATCACCGGCATGATGGCAAGGCCGTCAAGGCCGTCGGTCAGGTTGACCGCATTGGCCGAGCCGACGATCACGATCATCCCGAAGGGCACAAAGAACCAGCCTAGGTTGATCAGCGTATTTTTGAACACCGGCAAGGCGAGTTGATAGGCCAGTGGTTCGGGGTGGGCAAACGCCGCCGCGGTGCAGGCGATGGCAGCGATTATCAGGCCAAGGATAAAGCGGAGTTTTGAGCTGACGCCCTTGGTGTTTTGTTTGGACACTTTGGCGTAATCATCGGCAAAACCGATCAGCCCAAAGGAAAAGGTGACGCCGAGCACGATCCAGACATAGGGGTTATCCAGCCGCGCCCAAAGCAGGGTGGAAAACAGCAAGGCCGAAAGGATCAGAAGGCCGCCCATGGTGGGGGTGCCTGCCTTGACGAAATGGGTTTGCGGGCCGTCATCGCGGATCGGCTGGCCCTTGCCTTGGCGGCGGCGCAAGAGGTTGATCAGTGGCAAGCCAAAGATGAAGCCAAAGATCAGCGCGGTGAAAAACGCCATGCCAGCCCGGAAGGTGATATAGCGGAACAGGTTGAACACGTCGCCGCCGTCTGAAAATTCCGTAAGCCAGTAAAGCATTCACTCGGTCCCTTGATGTGAAGGGGTCGGTTGCCCCAATTTGCGCAGGGCGTCAACCACAAGGCTGACTTTGATGCTCTTGGAGCCTTTGACCAGCACGATATCCCCGGCATCAACAAGGTGAGAGGCGCGGGGCAAGAGGTCGGACGCACTTTCCACCCAATGCCCGCGTTTGGATTTGGGCAGGGCGTCGTGCAGCGCCTTCATCCGGGGGCCAACGCAGTGGACAAGCGTTATGTCGGCAAGGGCTGGATGGGTTGCAAGGGCTGCATGCAGCGCGGCCTCGGTCGGGCCGAGTTCCAGCATATCACCCAGAATGGCGATGCGCCGCCCGATGCTGATGCGGCCCACGCGGTTGGTGGGCGCAGAGGCAGCCAGCAGGTCAAGGGCTGCGGCGGTTGAGGCAGGGTTGGCGTTGAAGGCATCATCAATCAGGCCAAAGCTGTGGCCTTCGACCGCATCCAGCGTGATGGTTTCGCGGGTGCCGCGCCCAGCGGGGGGCGCCCAGCGACCCAGATCGGTGGTGGTGATGGCGCGGTCAAGGCCAAGCGCATCAGACGCCGCAAGCACCGCGAGCGCGTTGGCGGCAAAATGCTTGCCGGGGGTGGACAGTTTGAACAGCATGTCCTGGCCTGCCTGGCGCGCGCGGGCCACGGTGGCAAATTCGGTGATTTGCACATCGGCCAGGCGGTAGTCAGCCTGGGCCTGATTGCCAAAGAGCACGGTGGTAACGCCTGCAAGTGAGGCTTTGGCGGTCAGGATCGGGGTCACCTCAAGATCGGCGGGCAAGATTGCGGTGCCGCCTTGGGCCAGCCCGTCGATGATGGCGGCTTTTTCCGCCGCGATGCCTGCAAGGTTATCAAACGCCTCTAGATGGGCAGCGGCGACGGTGGTGATGATGACGACATGGGGTTTGGCCATGATCGACAAAGGTGCGATTTCTCCGGGGTGGTTCATGCCGATTTCGATCACCGCGATGCCGGTGTCGGCGGGCATGCGGGCAAGGGTCAATGGGACGCCCCAGTGGTTATTATAGCTCGCCTCGGCCGCGTGGAGTTTTGCTTGGCCCGAAAAGGCCGCGCGCAGCATTTCCTTGGTCGAGGTTTTGCCGACAGAACCGGTGACGCCGATCACGCGGGCAGAGGTGCGCGCACGGGCGGCGCGGCCAAGGGATTCAAGGGCTTTGAGCACATCAGGCACGATGAGCAGCGGCGCATCTGGGGCCACGCCTTGCGGGATATGGGTGACAAGGGCGGCGGCCGCGCCTTTTTCCAAAGCGGTGGCCACGAAGTCATGACCATCGCGCGCGTCGGTCAAGGCCACGAACAAATCGCCCGGTTGCAAGGTCCGCGTGTCGATTGAGACACCGGTGGCGTGCCAGTCGGTTTTGCAGTGCCCGCCGGTTGCGGCGATGGCGTCAGAGGCTGTCCAGAGCGGGGTCATCGGGTGGTCCTTAGCGTTTTGGGCTCGGTCTTGGGGCGGCGCCGAGGGGCTTCATGCCCCGCAATCTTTCAAGGGTCGAACCCCTGTGAGGTATTTAAGCCAAGATGAAATAGGAAGGGGAAATAATTTGGATTGGGCGCATTAAATGAGACCGTCCAAGGCGGCGACGGCGATAGAAGCCTGTTCAGCATCATCGAAAGGATAGGTTTGGCCTTTGATGGTTTGACCGGATTCGTGGCCTTTGCCTGCGATCAACAGCACATCGCCGGGGCCAAGCGCATCGACGCCGCGCAAGATCGCCTCGGCGCGGTCGCCCACTTCGGTGGCATCGGGGCATGCGGCAAGGATGGCGGCGCGGATGGTGGCGGGGTCTTCGGACCGTGGGTTGTCATCGGTGACGATCAGGGTATCGGCGTGTTGGGCGGCGGCGGCCCCCATCAGCGGGCGTTTGGAGGTGTCACGGTCGCCCCCTGCCCCAAAGACCACGATAATCCGGCCCATCACATGCGGGCGCAGGGCGGTCAGGGCCGTGGCCAGCGCATCAGGCGTATGGGCGTAATCGACATAGACGGCAGCACCGTTTTGGCGGGTTGCGACCAATTGCATCCGGCCCCGAACGCCGACGAGTTGTGGCAGCGCATCAAATATCTGGGCGGGATCATCGCCTGCCGCGATGCACAGGCCTGCTGCCAGCGCCACGTTTTCGGCCTGAAACCCGCCGATCAAGGACAGGCGGACCTGATGCGCCTCACCCAGCCATTCGAGCCGCAGATCCTGGCCTGTAGCATCAAAGCGCTGGCCCAGAATGCGCAGATCAGAGGTTGGGTCGCGGCCCACACGCAAGACATCTTGGCCGCGATCCTCGGCCAGATTGGCCATATCGGTGCCGCGCGCGCCGTCGATATTGATGACCGCCACGCCGTCTTCGGGAAGGATGCGGGTGAACAGGCCTGCTTTGGCGTCAAAATACGCCTCAAACGTGTGGTGATAGTCGAGGTGATCTTGGGTGAAGTTGGTAAAGCCTGCCGCCACAAGGCGTACACCGTCAAGGCGGCGTTGGTCCAACCCGTGCGACGACGCCTCCATCGCGACATGGGTGATGCCAGCCTGTTCAGCATCGGCCAAAAGGCCGTGCAGGGTGATGGGTTCGGGCGTGGTGTGAGGGGACGGGGCGTGCCACGCCCCTTCGACCCCGGTGGTGCCGATGTTTATGGCGGCGTGGTTCAGCGCCATCCAGATTTGGCGGGTGAAGGTGGTGACAGAGGTTTTTCCATTGGTTCCGGTGACAGCGACAATGGTTTCGGGCTGCGCGCCAAACCACAAGGCCGCGGCATAGGCCAGCGCCTGGCGCGGGTCTTGGGCCACGATCAGGGCTGCAGGGGCGATATCATCGCGTGCCAAGGTGGCACCTTGGGCATCGGTCAGAATGGCTGCGGCCCCGCGTGCCACGGCGGCGCGGATATATTCGGCCCCGTGAATCACCGAGCCCGGCAAAGCGGCAAAAAGCGTACCGGGTTTGACGGCCCGGCTGTCCACGCAAACCCCTGTGATTACGGGGTTATCGCCACCGCGCGCCGTTAGGCCAAGGTCGGAAAGATGTTTGGCCTGTGTCACGATTGCCCCCGGATGCTGCTTATGGTTTGGGTGCTGATACCGCGTTTAGGGGGGGATATTCAATCTGTGGCCGCAGACCCAATAGCGGCGCTGTGCGGCGAATCACCTCGGCGGCCACGGGCACGGCGGTCCAGCCCGCAGTGCGGCGCGGTTTGGGGCCAGAGTTTTCAGACGCTTCATCCAAGGTGACGACAAGCACATATTGCGGGTCAGACGCGGGGAACATGGCCGCGAAGGTATTGATATTTTTGCCTTTATCATAACCACCACCCTTTTTGACCTTATCGGCCGTGCCGGTTTTGCCGCCCACCTCATAGCCCGCAACCTCGCCAAGCGACGCCGTGCCGCGAGTCACCACCTCGCGCAGCATTTTCGCCGAGGCATCTGCGGTTTGGGCCGACATCACGCGGGTGCCTGCTGGGATGCGGTCACGCCTTAGCAACGTTGGCGGCAGCATCACGCCGTGGTTGGCGATGGTGGCATAAGCCACGGCCAAGTGCATCGGGCTGACCGACATACCATGACCGTAAGAGGTGGTGATGGTGACGATATCGGACCAGCGTTTGGGGATCAGCGGACCTGAACCGGGGGCCTCGGTCAGCTCTATCGGGACCGGGTCGAACAGGCCAAGGGATTTGAAAAACGCCTTTTGCCGTTCGCCGCCGATTTTCAGGGCGAGATTGGCGGTGCCGACGTTTGAGGATTTGACGATCACATCGGTGACAGACAAGAGGGGGCCGTAATTCTTGCCCTCAAACTCACCGATCTTATACTTGCCCCAACGCATTGGCGCGTTGGCGTCGACCATTGTGTCGGGGTTTACGAGGCCAATATCCAACGCTTGCGCCGCGGTGAAGATTTTGGCGGTGGAGCCAAGTTCATAGACGCCTTGCAGCGAGCGGTTGAACAGCGGGCTATCGCCGGGGTCACCTTTGAGCAGCGGTTGCGGGCGGTTGTTGGGGTCGAAATCGGGCAGCGACACCATTGAGACGACCTCGCCGGTATGCACATCCAAAAGAATACCTGCGGCGCCCTTGGCGTTCATCATGACCATGCCCGCCTCCAGCACCTCGGCCATGGTGGATTGCACGGTCAGATCAATCGACAGGGCCAGCGGGGTTGCGGCCTGAGCCGGGTCGCGCAAGCGGGCATCCATGGCGCGTTCAACGCCTGCGGTGCCAATCACCTCGGCGGAATGCACCCCTTCGGCGCCAAAGGAGGCACCGCCAAGGACGTGCGCGGCAAGGTGGCCATTGGGATAGAGGCGCATGTCGCGCGGACCAAAGAGCAGGCCCGGATCGCCGATATCATGCACGGCCTGCATCTGTTCGGGGCTGAGTTTTTTGCGCAGCCACATGAAAGAGCGGCCATCGGTAAAGCGGCGCTGAAGGTCCTCGGCATTCATATCGGGGAACAGTTTGACCAGCGAGGTGGCGACATGTTCGGGGTCAACCATTTGTTTTGGTTGAGCATAAAGCGAGAAAGTTGAAAAGTTGGTCGCCAGAATGCGGCCATTGCGGTCAGTGATATCGGCGCGCCGGCCACTGATTTCGGTGCCCGTGGAAGCCGAGCGCGGCTCTTCGGGGACCGAGGCTGCGAGGGTGCCCATGCGGATGCCAACCACGCTGAACGCGAGAAAGAAGGCAGCGCCCAGCAAAAGCAAGCGGCCTTCGGCACGGTTGAGAGCGCGGGCGCGGGTTTCTTCGGCGCGCAGGCGGATGTTTTCACGTTCGATATGATCGGGGTTTTCGCCCTTTTGACGGGCCGACAACACGCGGGCAAGCGGGCGAAGAGGGGTGCGGATCATAGCGGTTCCTCCGAAGTTGGCGCGCCGGCGGGTGGGTTCTCAACATGGCCTTCACCGTCGTTTTCAATGTCACCAATGGTATCGATCGGGGTGCCAAGTTCGGGGAAGGCTGCGGGCGGCTGCGGGAAGGCGACCTGATCGACGGGGCTGAACTGGCCCGGATCCATCGGCAACAGGCCAAGGCTGTCAAAGTTCAGCGCCACCAGATCGCGCAGACGCGACGGGCGGTTCAGATAGGCCCATTCGGCGCGCTGCTGCGAGAGCGACTCGCGCAGGACTGCGATTTCACGGTTCAGGTTGGACACGTCTTTGAGCGCGCGCTGGGTCGCATAGTTTTCACGGTAGGCCCAAAAGGCCAGCGACATCAGGACCATAGCAGAGAGGATAAACAAAACGGGGCGCATCAGCGATGTCCTTTTTTGGCAGATCGGGACTTGTAAGAGGGTGTATTGGGCAACATCGGCACGCCCAAAGCTGCCGGATCCACCGGGCCTGCGGGTGCATCTGTACGGCGACCCACGCGGAGTTTGGAGGACCGCGCGCGAGGGTTTTGCGCGATTTCCGCAGCATCTGGGGCCACGGCGCCCTTGGTCACAAGGGTGAAACGGGCGGTATCCTCGGGGCGTTGGGGGGCGTAGCGGTTGGTTTGCGCGTCATTGCCCGAGCGGTTTTGGAAAAACCGTTTGACGATGCGGTCCTCTAGGCTGTGGAAGGTGACCACGGCCAGTATACCGCCGGGTTTCAGCGCGCGTTCGGCGGCCATAAGGCCTTCAATCAGCTCATTAAACTCGGTGTTCACGGCGATACGGATGGCCTGAAAGCTGCGGGTTGCCGGGTGGGATTGGCCGGGTTTGGGGCGCGGCAGATTGGCGCTGATGATCGCGGCCAGTTGCAGCGTGGTGGTGATGGGTGCTGTGGCGCGGGCAGCCACAATGGCGCGGGCGATGCGGCGTGACGCGCGTTCCTCGCCGTAGTGAAACAGAATGTCGGCGAGGGTTTCTTCGGCCGCAGTGTTGACCAGATCGGCGGCGCTGTCGCCCGCTTGGGCCATGCGCATATCCAAGGGGCCATCCTTGGCAAAGGAAAAGCCGCGCGCTGCTTGGTCGAGTTGCATGGAGGATACGCCGAGATCGAGGACGATACCGTCCAAAGGTTCATCCGCGTGCTGATCCAATTCAGAAAAATTGCCAGCGACAAGACGCAGGCGGCCTGCGTATTCGGGCGCCCAAGCGGCGGCCATTTCCAGCGCCAGCGGGTCACGGTCCACGCCTGTTACGGTTTGCGCGCCTGCGTCCAGCAACGCGCGGGCATAGCCCCCTGCCCCAAAGGTGCCATCCAGCCAATGGCCCGACACGGGGCCAACGGCGGCCAGAATCGAACCGATTAAAACCGGGATATGTGGGCGATCAGAGGTTGGATCGCTGTGTTCCAAGGCCTAAACCCCCGGAGTTGAAGCGGGTGTGGGGCGGCTGAGCAGCGACAAGACGTCGATGCCATCAGGCAGCTCATCTTCTTCGTCATCAAGGCTGCCGTTCACGGCGTCATAGGTATCACGCTTCCAAATTTGAAAACGATCCAACGTGCCTGCAAAAGCGGTTTCATCGCCGTCATCAAAAGCGATCTTGTCACGCACCTTTTGCGGCAAGACGATACGACCGTTTTCATCGATTTCAATGGTCAAGGACCGGGTGATCAGGTCACGCTCGGCGATTTGGCGCGCTTTGGTGCCGATGGGCAGGGCCCGCACTTGGGCAGCCAAAAGATCGGCATCGCGCACCGTGTAGCATTCGACAAATTGGCGGGATTTGCCGCCGTAAACCATGACGATGCGCGTGCGGGGAAAATCTGTGCTGGGCGGATCACCGGCATCGAGGACACGGCGAAAAGCCGCAGGGATGGACACCCGCGCCTTGCTATCTACCTTTTGGTAGTATTCGCCTCTGAAGTCTTCCGACACGGTTTGATCGTCCCTTTTAGTCCTTTTTTCGGTTGGTGTCCGCTGGTTTGGGCCCCTTTTTGGGTGTCTCCAAAACGGACAACGGCGGATTGAGCTGCTGCCACTGCCCAATCCGCCGCCCTGTCCCGTTTCCGGGGTTACCGACTGCGCGCGCCACCTGGGGGGATGTCTGCTCGCTCGCGCGCCGGATTTTGTTGTTCGTCGGAAGCAAAAAAGCGGTTGCCTGTATGAGCCTGCTATTTTCGCCTTTTCGGGGTCTTTGGTTGCCCCTGTTTGTCGTGCCCGTCTCTCGCTTCCGTGATTTGGTTTTGCCATGGGAATTCGTGGGACGCAATAAAAATATTCAGAGATAAAGCCTATATGTTGTTCCAGACACAGATGCGAAACAGCATTTGGTAGGGTTTTGGCCCCACTTCTGTCTAATTGTACTGCCCAAGAGATATGCCCATACTATATATAGACAAGAAACGCCCAATCCACAAAATCCCAAATAATCCCAATTTTTTTCAATTCGATGCTGAGTAGCCCAGATATGGGCCTCGAAAATCCAAGATTCAAACGGATTTTGATGATTTTGTGGCGATTCACGGCGAAGTGATTCGGGGGATGCTACGTATTTTTGGCACTAATCCCAAAAAATCCCACCCAGCGCCCGTGTTTCGGATGTTGAGTATTAACCGCAGCCCACGCCAGCCCAAATGAAAAGGCCGCCCCCAAGGTATATGGGCGCGGCCTAAGGGACGTTTTGGGCGCTTGGTGTTACGCCATGCCGCCATCAATCAAACGGCGGGCAAGCGCGGCATAGGCCGCGGCGGCGGGGCCATCGCCCAGCGCAATCGGGGTGCCTGCATCGCCTGCGATCCGGGTTTCAAGTTCCAGCGGCAATTCGCCAAGGAAGGGCACGCCGATCTTTTCCGCCTCGGCCGCGACACCACCATGGCCGAACAAATGCGCCTCATGCCCGCAGTTGGGGCAAAGATAGGTGGACATGTTTTCGATCAGCCCCAGCACCGGGGTTTTCAGCTTGGCAAACATATCCAGTGCGCGGCGGGCATCAAGCATGGCGACATCTTGCGGGGTAGACACCACGATCGCGCCCGTCAGCTGGGTGCGCTGGCACAAGGTCAGTTGAATATCGCCCGTCCCCGGCGGCAGGTCGATGATCAGGATATCAAGCTTGCCCCACTCGACCTGAGTCAGCAATTGTTGCAACGCGCCCATGATCATCGGGCCGCGCCAGACCACCGCATCGCCTTCGTTCAGCATCAAGCCAATCGACATCACGGTCACGCCATGCGCCTGAAGCGGGATGATGGTTTTGCCATCAGGGGAGCCGGGGCGTTTGGAGACACCCATCATGCGCGGCTGGCTGGGGCCGTAGATATCGGCATCCAGCAGGCCCACGCGGCGGCCTTGTTTGGCCAAGGCCACGGCGAGGTTCGACGAAACGGTGGATTTCCCCACCCCGCCTTTGCCCGAGCCGAATAATCCGGTCGATACCGTTGATCGGCGCAGGCCCACCTTGTTGTGGCGTCGGGTGTTGACCGATTTTCAGGCTGGGCGCTTTGGCAGCGGGACCGTGGGCTGTCATTACCGCTTGCACGTTCGTCACACCGGGCAGCGCGCGCAAGACGGCCTCGGCCTGCGCCTGTGCGGGGGCAAGCGCGCGCGCCTCATCTGGCGTTGCGGCCTCTATCACAAAGCGGACCGTGCCGCCGTCAATCACCAGCGCCCTGATCAAATCACGCGACACCAATGTGCCGCCATCCGCCAAGGTCACACCTGCCAAGGCTGTCATTACAGTGTCATTCGTCAGGGCCATGCTTCGCTCTCCACTTAAATCTGATGCATAGGGTGTCACTTTGTGGGCAAAGGACAAGGGCGTGTTTACCAAATGTTAAAAAATAAGGCGAAGATCCTGTTTACCTTAGGTAATTTAACCAGTTCAGTCATTCCGTAACTGCATAGCTGCATTGCAGCATTGACCTATTGTGCATGTGCAGCATCTACCCCATGTTACCCCTAACAGCGCAATACGAAAGCGCTTTGGATATTAAGAAACGAGGCAAACATGGCGTATTTGAATACATCTTCGACAGCAAGCCTTGGTCTGATGGACCGCGTGGCAAACGCTGTGAAATCGGCCAAAAACGCGCTTTACCGCCGCCGGGTTTATAACCAGACGGTTTCAGAATTGCGTGCTCTGTCGAACCGCGAATTGACGGATCTGGGCATCTCTCGGTCCATGATCACCCGCATCGCCCTTGAAGCGGCCTACGGGAAGTAACATGTAATTTGTGTCGGCCTAATCCTCCTCCCTAGGCCCGATGCGACAACGGCGACACATCTCCTTCGTGTCGCCGGGTTTTATAAGGAGATCGTTGAACACAAACGGTTTTCAGAGTTTTCATCAGGCTCTTTCCTCCTCCCTAGAGCCGGATGAGATTAGCGGTGGCCCCTATCCTCCTCCCGGGGGTCACCGCACAAAGTTTCAGGGTGCTGGTCTTTGTGATCACCCCAACCAGACGCCCGGTCTTCACCTCCTCCCGAGGGCCGGACGGCAGTCGCAGCGGCCCCTATCCTCCTCCCGGGGGTCGCTGCACAAAGTTTCGGGCTGGCCCCCAAAAGGGGTCGTCCAACCAGACACCAAGGCCTGATCCTCCCCTTTGAGGCCTTTGGTGGCATGGCGCGGCAGCGCTTCTCCTCCCTCTAGCGCTGCCGCTGCCCCACTTTTCGACTTGAAGCAGGCCACGATGGCAGGGATAGTCCGCCTCGGTTGGTTTCATGCGCAAAAGGCGAAGTGATGCGGGTGTCTTTGGTCTCCTCGGCAATTGTCGCATCGCTTGTGGGCTATGGCAGCACGATTGCGCTGCTGTTGTCGGCGGCGGCCGCACTGGGTGCGACACCGGCGCAAGCGGCGTCTTGGGTCTTTGCGATTTGTCTGGCCAAAGGGTTAACCAGCGGATTTCTAAGCTATTATACGCGCGTTCCTGTGGTGTTGGCCTGGTCCACGCCGGGGCTGGCCTTGCTGGCCGCCAGCGATGGGATCAGCATGGCCGAGGCCGTGGGGGCGTTTTTGCTGGCGGCAGGTTTGATCATACTGACGGGAGCATGGGGGCCGCTGGGCCGCTTGGTGCAGCGCATTCCGGATGGGATTGCGGCGGGGATGCTGGCAGGCGTGCTGCTGCCGTTTTGCCTGCCCTTGACCCGCGCGATTGACACATTGCCCTTGCTGGTGCTGCCAATGGTGGTGGTCTTTGCATTGGTGCGGCTGCGCAATCCTGCTGTGGCGGTGCTGGCGGCCTTGGCCGTGGGCGTGGTGCTTGCCTTCGTTTTGGATCAGGCCACCTTGCCCGCACTGTTGCTGGGCCTGCCGCAGGTCACGCTGATTATACCCGAATT
>RCMY010005019.1_pt1 | contig 12194 bp, 16 predicted proteins | sample 2041341 | NCBI WGS metagenome assembly RCMY01 (sample SAMN09708234, study PRJNA481090) | Marine sediment metagenome, whole genome shotgun sequencing project.
TGAGCCGGAACGTGTCGAGAGTCACGGCACAAGCTGGAACCGAACACCTCGGCGCACCGTCAGAGGTATCAGTATCCGAAGTCCAAGAAGGAAAAAGCAACAATGAAAAAGATTCTCGTATCCATTATCTTCACTGCGCTGTCCTTAGCTGGGTGCGGAACCACAGAGACCACATCGGCAACGAATGGAGATGCTCACATGACGACGATTACTGGTGACTTGACCTACCTCCAACGCATCGCTCTAATCCCCGGAGGAACTGCCACTATCACGCTCATCGACACGTCGACCAGCGACTCAGTAGCTCCACAGATAGCTGAGGTTGTCATCGATCTCGAGGACCAACAAATCCCGATTCCGTTCGAGTTGGTCGTATCCGACAAGGACTACGTTTCGGGCGGAACCTACGCTATCAAGGCCGAAATTGGTGGCCCCAAGGGCAGTCTCGAGTGGACCACTGACACCGTCAACGAAGTCGACCTCACACAATCGCTGGTCGACGTAGGCCAGCTCGTACTCACTCAGGTCAGCCAAGAAGATGACGCCTCGGCAGCTGGACTGCTCGCGGGCGAGTGGTCCGTCACTTCGATTGACGGCAGCCCCACGACTGTCGAGCCGGTCCCGACTCTTGTCTTCGATGAGAGCGGCACACTAGGAGGCAATGCAAGTTGCAACTCGTATTCGACAACGTACAAAACGAATGGTGACACGCTGACCTTCGATAGCGAGCCAGCAGTGACGATGATGGCATGCGGAGTCCAAGAGCAGGTTTTCTTACAGGCACTCAATTCGATCGCCTCGGCCGATAGCGCCGTATTCGTCATCGATGGGAACAAGCTGTCGATCACAACCGACAAAGCGATGGTGGAGGCGAAGCGCTGAGCGCCCCTCTGAAACGTCTAATTTGCGTCCTCGTTGAGTTCGGCGACGACTTCGATTAGGTCGCCGGTCTGGACGAAGTCCGTAGCAAGAATCGTCGGTAGTCGGCCGCGCTCAGCTTCACCCGCGCAAGTAGCGCACCTCGGCTGTTGACCGCGGCTGCAACCTCTCGGACCGGGATCCCAGTCGTGAGCCAATGATTGAGCAATAACAGCGGATTCTTCGCAGATCCTCTGTTTGAGACGCACGAGAACTCACTTCGAAGTGCGAAGGTAAACGGCGTCTCACCAAAGTCTGTCGCGTACCCATTCTGAAGCCAAGAGTCGGGTTCGCCTGCGTTCTCGGCCCAGACCATAATCCGTTTGTCAGCGTCGATCAGCTCTTCGAGCGTTGGGTAGACCGTGCCAGATTCGTGGATGTGTGCCCGATCGAGCAGACCACTGCGGTCAAACGCCATCGTGAGATCCTCGACGCTTACCTCGTCCTGCACGATGATCAGAAGCACGTCTCTAGGGTGCGACTCGAGCCACAGATCGATGTCGGTGAGACCGCCGGTCAGGTCAGTTGCGCCCAACGCGCAAAAGCCGTGACAGAGCCAAGTTCCCGGACGGGGTTCATCGTCGCTTAGCGCCGCCTCGATGAGGAATCTGACAGCGGGATCGTCGCCGCCTTCAACGGTGCCTTCATCATCCCAATAGAGAGCGTCGATGAGTATCGCCCGGATTCCGTAGTCGAGTTGGGTGACGATGTCTCCGGTCTGAAGGGCGAGTTCCCAACCGAGATCGGATGACGACATTGAGTTGTGCGAGCCGGCAAACACGATCTCGTCGATTCGCCGATCACAGAGTTCGAGACTGCCGTTGCACTCGGCGGACATTTCTGCCTTGTCGGCCGCAGCGGCCGTTGCGAATCCAGCAAGAACAAATGCACCAAGTGCGACTGCACCGGCAACAACGTAACGTTGCCGGCGGCCAACGCGGTCTGCTGGCTTCGCTGCGACCGACTCTGCCGCGGACTCGCGTTGAGCGATTCGTCGGGCCTCCGGAACATCAGTGATGGCCTGGATGAAAGCCCCGATCACGAAAAACGCAGCGACTGAGTTCCTGCTCCACTCCGGCCAAAACACGAAGACCAACGCCGTCAACACCAGCAGGTTGGCCCGCACCCGCCCCATAGACCAAGCGGCGTTTGAGTCACTTGCATCTGTCGAGACTGCTCGGCTGATCTGAAAGCGCGAGCGCCACTGCTCGGCTCGGTTGCTTGGATTGACGAGGGTCCAGATGAACACCTGTGCCGCCAAGGTCATACCGATGATGGTGAGCAGTACACGCCAGCTCGGCGTCGTCCATGCCATGACAGTGAACAGACCCGCACCCCACGTCACCGCACGGGCAACTGGAGTGTTGTCGCCGACCAGAGCACTCATCGCGCCGAGCGTTCCGGGGCGACGATTCCAGAGATCCCCTGGCAACCGGCGCAGCGCGACCGCACTCGGGCGATTGCCAAGCAGAACCCCTATCGAGGCCAGGATCAAGCCATAGATGACGGCCCCACGTTGTTGCTGTGCGAAGTCTGCTCCCACAACCTCAACGACCGCGTCCCCAACCGCCGATGAGCCGCCAAGCGCTGACAGCACGACTGCGAGCACGACTGTCACAATCACTGACGACACGATCGCGCCGGAGGCCAGAACGAGACCGCCAACGACAAGACCGCGGCGACGGTCAATCGACACGAGAACTCCAGCTGCCAGCGCAATCAAAGCCGCAAGCCCGACTGTCCATCCGAACCCAGGGACCCCGCGAACCGCGGCGAGTAATTTGCTCTCCGGCGAGCCAGCCTCCGCCAAAGTGAACCGTCCAGCATCGCTTCCTGAAACAAGTTTGGCGACACCAGCACCAATCGTTGATCCGCCTACCTCACGACTGGTCCGGACCAATACTGCCCGGAGATCGATCACCACCTCATCGCTGTCAACAGTGACTTGGCGGTGCACCTCACGAAGCGCTGTGCTGCGGGCATCGACTGCGAGGTCAGTGTCTAACAATACGAACGCTGTCTTCGTAAGCTCCTCACTGGCGATTGCAGTCAAGGGAACGGAGAACGTCCGCATTCCTTCGGGCAGGATCTCGGCGATGGTCTCGTCAGCTTCGACTGCTTCGAAGGTCAGTTCGGTCACCTCACCGGCTATTGCTTGGCGGACATCGGGGTGAGCGACCACCTCGTCGGCCACGGCAACGAACGCATCCTCGTCATCGATCACGGTGGACACATACAACGTCGGTCCTGCTATCAGGACGAGAATGAACGCCAGCACGAACAATGCTCGGGACACCTTGGCGCGAGCCTCGGGAGATAACGCCGTCAAGTTAAACATGAGACGACCTCGATGTCGGCCCGAACCGACTGATGGTCACTTGCGATCGAGCTCATCTCGACTCCTACTGATCGGACATTGAAGCTTCGAACATAGAGATGATCGAGCACAAATGCCCGCCCAAACCGTCGAAAGCTCTTCATTGAGTGGTTGGTGATCCGCTCGAATCCAACCGAGTGCAACGGGCGATCGACGTTGCGACCGAGCTCGATGTTCCACGAAATGATCCTCATCTACGAAGGCACGCTTGCCACGAGGTGGCTGCGACTCTCGAGCCGCAGGGCTCGATACCTCTTGTACAGGACGATGATGAAAACAGCGATATCCATCAGAGGGGTCTGCCCTTAGTTCAGTAGTTCGCCCTGTTCGGGCCTCGTGGCCAGAGTGCGTGTTCCCAGTCCGCACCCACACTTGCCGCTTCCAGTCACCGTGGCACCGGCTGCTCGAATGTCCATTCGGTTGTCCCGCAGGCGAGTTCATGAAGCGACCACCATCGAAAGTCATCGCGAAAGATCACCACGTCGAGCAGTGTGACGCCGAAAACCGCCAGTGAACTCCTCAGCATGACCAAGTCGTCAACGTCACATTTGGTGACATCGCAACTTGTCGCATTCCAAGCATTTCTTGGCTCGACGACAACCCAGTAGTCAGGACACGGTTTGTCGGTTGGGGTGAGCCGGCACTCAAGCATGTGCTCGGGCGACTCGGCGAATCGTCGCACCGAGTCAAGACTCGGCCACGTCCTGCGCGTCTCGATAGACGAAGGCCGCCGGGCTCGGCGGCTCCCAGTCAGATAGATCCTCGGGCCATTCTTGTTGATAGTGGTGCATTGGAGTTCGCCTCATCTGTCGATCATTGGATCTGACGGGGACAGCAGTCCCGAGGCGCCGAACGGCACTGCTCATGAACATATCGCTACGATCACCGAGCCCACCATCAGAATCTTGCCGGGCCCCTCACAGGTCCTAGCTGGCGATCAAGATCAACAAAGAAGTCCGGCATCGCTCGGACCACACGCCGGGCACTCGCTACTGATGCGGAGCTACCGACTCAATAGTCAGGGATCAGGGAATCGGTGCAACAAGGGGTGGCGCAAGCGAAAGTGCTCCTGGCCGGGCCATCTTGCGCGAAGCTCACCAGACGGACCTCACCGCGAGATTGACGAAGTGCATCAGTTCTACCCCAAGGCTGTGCGACCGAGAATGTCCAGAAGCATCCGGACGAATTTCGGCTCATCCGCGTCGGTCGCGAAGTGGACGTTCGCGGGATTGCCTCCGAGCGACCGGAAGTCGCACACCGTACGCCCAATAGATAGTTCGGCGTTCACCTCAACATCGACCGGAATGAATTCGGTGGTCAGGATCGTCGGGTCGATGATGGCACACACCGCGAGTGCGTCGTGGATGGGTGCCGTGTCGGGCCGGTCGGCCACCGGCTGTGTGGCCGTGTAGCCGTCGATCCGTTGTAGCACGAAGCGAGCAGCCGCCTCGCCAGCGGGTGTGCCGAGGTCGCGAAGTTGCGCGGCATCGTCGGTCGACAGGCGGGCACGATGGGTGGCATCGAGCGGAACCATCCGAATCGGCCGGCCACAGTTGACGACGACCCTGGCTGCTTCGGGGTCGAGCCAGATATTGAACTCCGCTGAGTGCGTCAAGTTCCCGACATGGTGAGCGCCGCCCATGATCACGATTTCGGGGATCGCGTCGACGATACGTGGCTCCTTCTGAATCGCCATCGCGATGTTCGTCAGCGGTCCGACCGGGCACAACACAATGTCGCCGTCTGACTCCAAGTAGGTCTGGATCAACCAATCGACGGCATGCTGCGGTTGCACCGTGGCGCCGTGCGAGACAGGCGGAAGGTCGAGCAGATTCCCATGAATGCGCGACGCCATACCAAGCTCGGCTTGAGACCGGACCATCGGCCGATCCAATCCCCGAAACACCGGGATCTCCGGCATCCCGATCCAGTCGAATACCCGCAGCGTGTTCTCTGTCGTGTACTCGACACCGGTGTTGCCGTTGACGGTTGTCGCGCCGACGAGCTCGATGTCGGGCGAGAGCGCGGCGGTCATGAGGGCGACGGCATCGTCGGTGCCCGTGTCAACGTCGAGGATCACTTTTGTCGGCATCGCGACAGAGTAACGCAACCCTTCCTCGGTTCGATTGGCCAGACGGCCCGAGCTGCGCAGCAAGCGAAATGTCACACGTATCCGATACCTGCGACAAAGCGCTTGGCCGGGGTCGAGGGTCCGCGGTCGCGAATGACGAGGAGCGTGAAGTCGCGTAGTGCTTCCAGTTGATGGTCGGCAGCGGCGTATCGTGGACGCATGGTGAACACCGGGCACGACCGAAGAGGACCGAAAAGGCCATGATCGCATCCGACCTCATCGCAGCGCTCCACCGACACTCGACGCCACCAAAAGACGCTCGCGCTGACGGCTACGCCACTGAGGATCTCCAATTACGCATGCGCGACCTCTTCGACATCGCCAAAGCTCACCGGCAGTTGCCCCTCTCAGAGGTCGAAACTCTCCTCGACAAGCCGGCCGACCAGGTTCGCCTCGCTGCGGTGTGCGTGCTCGACTTCAAAGCTCGAGCGGTCAAATCTCGGGCCGAGCGCCACCCACTTCGTGAGCTCTACCTTCGTCGCCACGATCGCATCGACAACTGGGGCATGGTCGACCGGGCTGCCCCATGGGTCGTCGGCGGATCCCTCGACGGCAACGACCTCTCCGTTTTGCACCAACTGGCAGCGTCACCCCGCCCGATCGAGCGCCGGACCGCAATCACCGCGCCGCTCTACTTCGTGAAATTCGGTGACGACGACGAGCTGGACCGATCGTTCGAAATCGCACACCAGCTCGCCCAAGATCCGGAGACCGTTGTGCACAATGCCGTTGGCATCTTTATCAAGCACGCAGGTCGCCGCCTTCCCGAGCAACAACGCCTTTTCCTCGAACGCCACGCTGCCACCATGGCCCGCCCCGGCCTACGTCTCGCGATCGCAAAGCTCGACCAGGCCGACCGGCAGCGATATCTCAACGATTAACGCGCGCGCACATCGCCGTAGAGACCCAGTCAGACCGTCGGACGTCGGGTCATGCGTGCGACACTATCGTCATGATCAAACCACGCTGGCAGCGAGCACTCATCACTGGAGCATCGAGCGGGATCGGGCGGGCGATGACCGTCGTTCTGGCCAGCGAGGGCACCCACGTCGTCGTCGTTGCTCGTAATCGCTCGCAGCTTGAATCGCTGAGCGAGGAACTGGCCGATGCGCCAGGGTCGATCGAAATCCTGTCGGCGGATCTGGCAGACCCGGCGCAGCTCGCCACCGTGGCGGAACGGCTCGGCGAGACGAACGCACCGATCGACCTTCTCGTCAACAACGCTGGGCTCGGCTTCACTGGTGACTTCGTCGATCTGCCAGACGAACAGGCGGCGCTGCAGATCAACGTCAACATCGTCGCTCTCCAGGCACTCGCAGCAGCAGCGGCCCGGGCCATGATCAAGCGGTCGGGATCTCTTGGCATCGGTTCGACGCTCGAGCGCAAGGGCACGATCCTCAACGTCTCGTCAGTTGCCGGCGACGTTCCCGGCCCGCGTTCGGCCACCTACAACGCCACCAAAGCGTTCGTGACCAGCCTCTCGGAATCGCTCACGATCGAGCTCGCCCCACACGACATCGTCGTGAGTTGTCTCTGCCCTGGCCTCACCCGAACCGACTTCCAACCCCGCGCGGGCTATGACACCGCCGATGTTCCTAACGCCCTGTGGCAAAGCGCCGAAGCGGTAGCGGCCCTCGGGCTCAACGCGGCGGCGGATGGCAAGGCCGTCGTGGTGTCGGGTTGGATAAACAAAACCGCATCTCGACTCGGCCGACTCGCCCCTCGCAGAGTCACTCGCTGGTCGGTAAACGCGCTCAATCGCAAATGATCAGCAGTGTCGGTGTCGCCTCGACCGAGCTCCATCGCAGTTGTCTCGCTCGGGACAACGGCTGAATCTTGGTGACGAGTTGTTTCAGGATGACCTGGTCTTCTGGGGTCATCGACCTGACCACGCGGCGCACTACCCGGTTAACAACAACCGCCTTCAGTCCACCCGAAGACTTCAGCCTCGCCGACTTCTGGGCAGGCCATCTCGCAACGTCAGTCTCACCTTTTTGCCAAGGTGAGAGTCGCTGGTTCAAATCTCGTCGTCGGCCGCATCAAAAGGCCCTGGACTTGACGGCATTGGGGCCGGTCGCATTCAATCGAGCATGCGTCACGACGAACAAGTCCGCCTGGTCAAGCAACTCGGTGCCCACCTCGACGCCGGAACCTCCTGCGATGCCGGTGGCGTTCGCATGCTGCCAACATCGGACTACATCGATCCCGCTGACCGCGGAACAAAGCGCCGTTTCGCTTGCCCGTTCCATGGATGGACCTATGACACTGGTGGAGCGCTTGTCGGTCTGCCAAAGCCCGAACATTTCGGTGAGGTCGACAAGGAATGCCTCGGTCTGGTTGAGCTGCCGTCAGAAGAGCGACACGGCCTACAGTTCGCATGTACCCCGACCGCAGCGATCCGGGTCGCCATCTCAGTCGAGTGTCGTTCTACCGACGGCCGGGGGTCGGTATGGATGATGCAGAGTTGGTTGACTTCATCGCCCATGCTGGTCGACGTTTCGCCGAGATCATCCGTGACGAGGAGTATGTCATGAGCGCCTCGCAGCAGACCGCGGCAAGCTCCGGTGCGTTGAAGCACGTGGTCTCCGGTCGCAATGAGCCGACGCTGCATCACTATCACAACACGTACCGGCGTTGGCTTGGCGAATACCCGCTGCCGCTCCTCAACGAAGCCGCTCTCTTTGCTACACCAGCAGCGCGGTAGCAGCGACACTGACCCTGCACTGAGCTGCTGGATCTTGCGAGACCGCACACTTCCGGAAGGGCTCGACCCCAACAGATACACATTCAAGGAGCGAAACTCAATGAAAGACATCCCTGGGATTGATGAAGATGGCAATCCGAAAAATGGCCCTTTCACGCTGTTCTTTAAGAACGGCCAAATCTCTTGCCAAGGTGAATTCGACAACGGAAAGAAATCAGGAAAGTGGACGTACTTTCTCAATAACGGCCAGATGCAGTCCTCGGGCAGGTTCAAGGATGGAAAGATTGTTGGTCGGTGGAAATGGTTCTTCAAGACTGGCAAACCGCGGGGGACCGGCGGCTTCGACGATGAAGAGCAGAAGCATGGTTTATGGAAGCGATATCATGCCAACGGCCAACTCTGGGACGAAGGTCGCTTCGCACACGGCAAAAAGACGGCCACTTGGAAGGTTTACGATGAGTCGGGCGAGCTCCTCAAGACGCAAACCTTCACTTAGATGAGCGGGCGCCGTCGATCGGCATCGAGCAGGATCCCCTAGCCGCTCAGCGAGCCGAGCATCTGCGACCACTTTCCCGGCACTACCCATGTCTTCGGTACGTCGTACCCACAACAGTACGCCGTAAGTACGTTGTCTTCGGTACGTCGTACCCACAACACTCTGGACGACGCGGTGTCTGTCTTGATCGCAGTCGGGGCGCGAGATCGCTCGGCGGTAACAGGCGTCCGGTCAGTCGTCGTGAGGTCGGGCGACGTCACGGACCTGTATGGCTTGCTGTGGTGACTCGGTGATCAGACCGTCGACGCCAAGGTCGATGAGCGCCCGGACCTCGTCGGCGGAGTCTTGCACTGCGCTCCACACGTTGACTCGCAGACCGAGCTCCCTCGCCCGACGCATGAATGCCTCGTCGACCATCGACACGTACGGGTGCACGGCTCGGTGTCGCTCGTGCACATCGGCGAGTAACACCGCGTCGGGCGGGCGTCGACTCAGCAGCAGGAGCGCCGTCGGGGTGGCCGGGCGCAGCTCGACGACACGATCGATGCAGTCGAGTCCGAAGCAACTGATGATCACTTGATCCTTCGCTCCTCGTTGTTCGAGCACGCTCACGCAGAGCTCGGCGATCCGCTGTTCCGAGTCGTACGTCTCCTCGTTCGGGAGATTCTTGAGTTCGATGTTCACTTCGAGACCCACACACAGATCGAGTGCCTCTGGCAAGAGGATCACGTCCGCTGGCCGATCGACCGCCGGATGTCGAGCTCGACTCCGTCAACGCCGAGCGACGCGAGTTCGACGAACGAGGCTCGAGTATTGATCGCAACACCAAACCCGCTCGTCGTTCCGTGTCCGAACACCTTCATCGAGGTAGTACACCACAAAACTCACGGAGCCTGACGCGACGCCACCGTCCACGACACTCGTCAGCATCCGAGGCAGACAGTGCCATTGTCTTCGGTACGTCGTACATACAACACCGCTGGTCACGGGCCTTTCATTTGGTGGCGGGGGTGGGCATCATGTTTTGAGCACCGGAACCTACGACCTTCGGGTTATGAGCCGCTGAATAGGTTCTCGGCATCCCGCTAATCAAGCGGGTTTAGTCGATCTAGCAGGGGAAATACAGATTCGAGAATGACCGCTGTTCCCGGTTGTTACCACCTGTTTACGGCTGTCCCGCGTCATCTGTGCGTCATCGATCTCGACTCCGACGAGTGTTTACGCGACCTGAACAGCATCGGTGAGGTTCTAGGGAACCGTGACAGGGAATGACAGGACAAGGTGCCGGTCGAGCGCGGTCGCGACACGGGCCAGGGTGTCGATCCGGTTCTTCGCACCGCCACCTTCCTCAAGGCGAGAGACAGCGGACTGGGTTGTTTCCATTCGCTCTGCGAGTTGGCGCTGGCTCAACCCGGCTTCGGTGCGCATGCCGTAGATGAGCTGACCGAGATCGAGGTCGAACTGAGTTGCGACTACGCGACCCGACTCCGCCTCCGATCTCCGGTTCTTAAGTTCGGGCCACGGGGTGTGCTCACTCATCGCAGACTGCAATCAGCTCAGCTGGCTCGGTTCGACGTCGAGAAGATCACCAATACTGACCTCAACTTCGTCGTCGTTATAGACGGCAGTGATGCGCAGCTTGCCGCCCGTGGCTTCGATAAAACGGGCAAGTGTTGCCAGGTGCAGATTCTCTCGCCGTTCCAAGCGAGAAACCTCGCCCTGGGTCATCCCCATTTCCTCGGTCAATTGCGCTTGAGTAAGACCCCGAGCCTTGCGTAGCGCAGCCAGCGTGTGGACCCGCTGTCCGATGGCAGCGACCTTCGTTTCGACCATGTTGGCGAACTCGGAATTAGCCAGCGCTGTATCTCGGGCTGCGTTGACTCGGTCGGTTGCGGTGGCGAAGTCTTCATCAGTGAAGGAACTGTCGCCGTCGGGGATGATTGGCCGTTTTGTGCTCATCGCGTTCTCCTTGTTCGGGCCTTGTGGCCGGGGTGCGTTCGTTCCCAGTCCGCAACCATGCTTGCCTTGTCGATCTGGTTGACGGCAACCGGGTACCAGTCATTGCCAGACTCAGCTTTGTCGCCCATCAGCATCACCACCGCGATCTCCTCGCCTGTCGCCTGGTCGATAAACCAGACGTAGGGAATTCGAAGCACCGGCGGTGCGTACGCGTATGGCGTCACGGTTGTGGGAGGCGTCCGCCGCAGAGCGAACGTCTGAAACCGTGAGGTCACGATCGGGTGGCTGATCGCGTCCGGGTGATGATTGTCTTCTTCGATGGCGTGTCCGTATTCCTCCAACGCGTTCAGTAGAGCAGTCACGTCACCGAACAACTCAAACTGCTCATCGGAGTCACCGGCCAGGTTCGCCATCTCAACGTATTGGCTCGCGAACTTGGGATGATGCTCGACCCGTACTAACGGCACCTGACAACTATAACTTCGAAGCTATTATGTTGTCAAGGTTATTCAGGACGGAGTCTCAACGAAGGTGGATCAGAACCCCGCCTCTAAAAGCAAGAAAACCCGACCCCCTGAGGGTTCGGGTCTTGCAGAGGTCCTGAGACATCACATTGGTGGCGGGGGTAGGATTTGAACCTACGACCTTCGGGTTATGAGCATGACGAGACCGCTTTCGAGAGCTGGCGCTTCACCAGCGCTTTTGGCTGTTTTCCCTGTTCAGGAGCCATTTGCGTAGGCCCACCTCTTCCCCGCTGGTCCCTCATGTTTCCCCTTGTTTACGGTTGCATTGTTGCCTGTGTGTTGCCTGGAAACGCAATAGCGCAAGAGGCGTGTCTACGACCGCGGCGTACAGGAACGCCGCGGTCGCCGTACTAGACGCACCATTGACCCGGTGGGATCATCCGGGTCAATGGAGCTAGGCGATATGAGCGGCACAACGACTGTGGTCTGAGTCCGATTTAATGTGTGCCGATCCTGAGCGGACGGAAACCCTGAGCGCGGCAGGGCGATATAGGTGGGGCCTGCTCCGTCAGCGCATCGCCAAGTTTCCAAGAATCCAGCGCTTCCAAGTGGCTTTCCATTGATGTGGACATCCGCCGGAACGGACTCGCTGCCGAACTAGCGGCGGCTGAGACCGTCTCCAGGTTTGGGGGCGGCGAACCGAGTGGAGCGATCCAGCCAGCAGTCGAGACGGTGGGTGCAATCTCGCTCAGGCGAGTCGGCAAGCCATCATCAACAAGGAGCAGGTCCGGAAGGTCGTTGAGATCCGAGTTGATCAACGTTGGCGGTCGGCGAAGCGCGCCTCACCCAAACGGTCAATGCGTCGGCGGCAATGATCTTTTCGTTCTTCGTCGCGGTGATGACAAGTCAGTTCATTCGGGACCTCAAGCCAACGTTCCGCAAACACTCGAAATCGGACCATCGACCATTTGCCAACCGAGATTAGGACATCGTGCGCACATTGCTGTCCGTAGTAACCGCAAGCCGAGACGATTCAGTCGGGCTCGGCAGGACCCTTGAATCTTTGGTGCCCCTCCGGCGTCTTATTTCCCTTGAAGTGATTGTTGTCGACGGATCCCCGAACGCCAACGGACCCACACTTCGAT
>RCMY010004405.1_pt1 | contig 12192 bp, 11 predicted proteins | sample 2041341 | NCBI WGS metagenome assembly RCMY01 (sample SAMN09708234, study PRJNA481090) | Marine sediment metagenome, whole genome shotgun sequencing project.
CTTAAGGAGACCATCACTGCGATGAAGGATATCTGCATTGCACGCTATGAAGCCTTTGGCACCGCCGGCAACGCCGATAAGATAAAAGTCATAGGCCTCGAAGCTATGTACGAACGTTATGCCAGTGGTGAGCTTGCGCCGAAAGTTAATTGAAAGCTTTCAGGCTTTACGGCGTCGTTAGAGAGCTAACACGTTTATGGATTTACAAACCCTCGTTGATGGCCTGAGGCCGCTGGATTTTGCAAACCCGCAAGCCAGCAGCGCGGTAGAGCAGGATTATTTTCGTTTCTACGGCATCGATTTAGAAAATCGCATGCCGGCGGTAGAGCATTTTATTGGTAGCTTTGCCAGTACCGACTTTCACATTGCCTGTCATTTCTTTCGACAAAAACAGGCCAAAGGCACTTGTTATGTGGTGCACGGTTACTACGACCACGTCGGGCTGTATGGCAACGTAATCGAGTATTGGCTCGGTAAGGGGTTTTCGGTCATCGCGTTTGACTTGCCGGGCCACGGCCTGTCGACTGGACCGAAAGCGACGATTGGCAGTTTTACCGAGTACAGCGCTGCGCTGAAAAGGTGTATTGACTTAAGCCGTGAGCACACGGTCGTACCCTTACCTTTGCATCTTGTTGGTCAAAGTACCGGTGCCACGATTGTTATGCAGCATGTGCTACATCACGGATACACAAAAACGACGTCACCTTTCCAGCAGATTGTATTGCTTGCGCCGCTGGTGCGTCCTTCATTGTGGCGGCTGTCGCGGGTGCTGCATGGCATTTTAAGACCGTTTGTGACGAGCATGCCACGACGCTTCGCCGCTAATTCCAACGACCCGGAGTATCTCGAGTTCGTGCGCGGCGCTGACCCTTTGCAATCGCAGTTGCTGCCCGTGCTGTGGGTATCGGCAATGCGCGATTGGATGGAAATATTCGCAAGTTTCACCCCTACCGATCTCGACCCTTTCATTGTGCAAGGTAAGCAGGATGACACCGTCGATTGGCGTTTCAACGTCAAGGCGATCAATGAGAAATTTCCCGCCAGCGAAGTTTTTTACATAGAAGAGGGACGTCACCATTTAGCGAACGAGTCGGAAGAGATTCGTCAGCTAGTATTTGCTGCGCTTGATCATTTATTTGACGGAAGTTAAAAGACTCGGCTACTAAGCGCGCGTTACGACTTTGCTACCCGTTGGCGTACCAAGTATCAACAAATCAGCGCCACGGCGTGCAAACAGTCCATTAGTAACGACGCCACTGATATTATTCAGCGTTTGCTCCATCTCCAACGGTGCCATAATCTTAAAATTATAAACATCAATGATGATATTGCCGTTGTCGGTAACCACATCCTCGCGTAGCACCGGGTCGCCGCCGAGCTTGGCTATTGCGCGCGCAACGTGGCCGCGAGCCATTGGAATCACCTCAACAGGTAACGGAAATTCCCCCAGAATATCGACCAGCTTCGACTCATCGGCGATGCACACAAATTCTTTAGCAACGGCTGCAATAATTTTCTCGCGAGTCAAAGCCGCACCGCCGCCCTTGATCAACTGCAGCTGGTGGTTACACTCGTCGGCACCGTCGACATACACATCAACCTTATCGACACTGTTTAAATCAAACACCTGCATGCCGTGTTTTTTTAAACGCTCGGTCGAGGCCTGCGAGCTTGAGACTGTGGCGTTGAACAAGCCCTTGTGCGCGGCCAGTGCATCGATGAAGTAGTTGGTTGTTGACCCCGTACCCACGCCGATGATGGTTTCGGGCAAGAGTTTGGGTTTGATGTAGTCCAGCGCGGCCTGCGCGGCCTGCTGTTTCATGCTGTTTTGGTCCATCGCTACATTCCTCTATACCGTTGTCGTTGACCGGGCAGCATAATTTTTTCGGATCGCTGGCGCAACGTCGGCTTACTCATTACTATGCCCGACTTGACCATAATACACTGACGCTAAGCACTTCCATGCCCAATTCCTACATTAAGAGAATACTGCAAGCCCGCGTTTACGATGTCGCCAATGAAACGCCTATTGACGAGGCGACCTGCATGTCGAAGCGCCTGAAAAATACAGTGCTGCTAAAGCGCGAAGACCTGCAACCGATCTTTTCGTTCAAATTACGCGGCGGCTACAACAAAATTGCCAATCTTGACGCTGCAGAGCAGCGCCGTGGTGTGATCGCTGCGTCAGCAGGCAACCATGCACAGGGCGTAGCGTTGGCCGCGCAGAAGCTGGGCATCAAAGCCACTATCGTTATGCCGGAAACCACGCCGCAGATAAAAATTGACGCGGTCAATGCACGCGGCGCAAACATCGTATTGCATGGTGACAATTACAATGCCGCTTCCGAGCACGCGCAAGGGTTGGTGCAGAAGCATAAGTTGGCGTACGTACACCCGTTCGACGACCCGGACGTCATCGCCGGTCAGGGTACCATCGGCATGGAGATTTTGCGCCAGGTCACTGGGCCGCTTGATGCGGTATTTGTGCCGGTTGGCGGGGGTGGGTTAATGGCGGGCGTAGCAGCCTATATCAAACACGTGCGCCCCAACGTAAAAATGATAGCCGTCGAGCCGCAAGACGCCGCCTGCCTGGCCGCAGCGCTGGAGAAAGGCCGGCGGGTGACCTTACCGCAGGTTGGCCTGTTTGCTGACGGCGTGGCCGTGGCGCAAATTGGCAAAGAAACGTTTCGCGTGTTGCGCAAGACCGTTGACGAAGTCATTACGATTAGCACCGACGAAATGTGCGCTGCCATCAAGGATATTTTTGACGACACCCGTTCCATTGCCGAACCGGCCGGCGCGCTGGCGCTGGCAGGCTTGAAGAAATATGTGGAGCGCAGCAATTGCAAAAACAAAACGCTGTTGGCTATTCATAGCGGTGCTAATACTAATTTCGACCGGCTGCGCTATATTTCCGAACGCACTGAAATTGGCGAAGGCCGCGAGGCGATACTGGCCGTTACGATCCCTGAGCGCGCCGGCAGCTTTAAAACCTTCTGCCGCGCGCTGGGCAAGCGCAACATCACCGAGTTCAATTATCGCTATGCCGATGCGAAGCAGGCACACATTTTTGTTGGCGTACAAATAAAACCCAATGAGGTTGATCGCGCGCAGCTTATTAGCAGCTTGCAAAATAAGGGCTATCCGGTGCTGGACCTGACTGACAACGAAATAGCCAAACTGCATATTCGCTATATGGTAGGAGGACGTGCGAATGGTGTGGGCGCTGAGGCGTTATACCGCTTTACGTTTCCGGAACGGCCAGCCGCCTTACTGGATTTTTTGGTGCAGTTGGGTGAGCGCTGGAATATTTCAATGTTTCACTATCGCAATCACGGTGCGGCTTATGGTCGAGTGCTGTTGGGGCTGCAGGCGGGTCGTTCAGAGCACAAGGCCATCGCCAATTTTATGAATAGCCTGAACTACAAATACATAGACGAGACGGATAATCAGGCTTACGAGATGTTCCTGCAGTAGGCGTCAGGAAAAAAGAAGAGTACCCCAATGTACCGCTTTTACAGCGTAGCCCTTGAACCCGATGGTTCAAGGTGGTGGTTTATGTGAAAGTTCGGGCTTCCCGTCTAGCGGACATGCACGCCCCTTCCAGCTAAAAACCCCCGGTTGGTGATATCGGCTCGAGGACAAACTGTATGGCAAATACACCAGGGTACGTCCTTATAGTATAGCGGATCCAGTCGTGGGGGCTAGTACTCCGGCAACATTATCTTGTCAGATCTTTTATTGCCGGCAGGTGTTCAATGCATCGTCAATCTTGTCAGTCAGTACCGACAACTTGTCGTCAGTACCCGCAGATTGCGCGCCGTTTTGGGTGGCCTGCATTAATTCATAAGACATATTCAACGCCGTCATCACAGCGATACGCTCAAGGCCAATGACCTTGCCGCCGTCGCGAATTTCACGCATTTTTTTGTCGAGATAGGCAGCAGACTGCAGCAGTGCCTGCTTCTCTTCGGGTGGGCAGCTGACCTGATAGTCTTTGCTGAGAATGTTGACGCTGACTGTTTCCATTGCGGTTTGACTCACGAATCTTCCTCCAACGCGCGTAGTCGTGTAATCATACTTTCGACTTTACTGCGCGCCAGATCGTTTTTCTTCATCAGCTCGGCGCGCTCATTGCGCCACGAATTGTGCTTGGCCTTGAGAGATTTATTTTCATGATTCAGGTCGGCGCAAAGATCGATCATCTCGTGTATTTTTCGTTCCAGCGCTAGGACTTGATTGTTTTCCATCGTGTTGTTTATCACCGTTGCTTCTGCAGGTACTATAGTGGTCAGCCGCAGGCGGGTCAATCCACGCAACGTACTGACGGCACGAGTTTTTACACTTTTCCTGGAGAAAATCACGCATGACCGGTTCGGAGGCTCACGCGACCCTACTGTACTACGAGGAACTTGCCGACTTAATAGTCGAACTGGGCGGTTTGAGCAGTGCTGCAGAAATTCACGGTGTCGCTTGCGGCAGCCTGGCGGCGGGTGCTGATTGGGACGCCGCAGTCTGGGTTGCTAATAGCCTGACGTATATGGATGCCAGTGAAAAACAGCCTTCCATTGTCGCTCGCGCCGAACTAGTGGTGGTTAAAGAACAGGCTCGTGCAGCGCTAGCCGATGCTAACCTGGGTTTTACCATGCTGCTGCCGGCCGAAGAAAGTGCTTTACCGCAGCGCGCCGAGGCGCTTGGCCAATGGTGCGTGGGTTTTCTCAGCGGCTTCGCGCTGGCGGGCAGAAACATCGACGATGACGTGCCGGGCGCCAAACAGGTGGCCGAAATCTTCCGTGATTTTGCCGCTATCGCCAATGTGGCGCTGGACGAAGAGTCGATCGACGCGGATGCAAGCGAGCAGGATTTCATGCAACTGACAGAGTACGTTAGAGTCGCAGCGTTAACGGTGTTTGCCCAGTGCGCACAGGCGGTGTCGGCCGCTGACAATGATCCGACAATACACTGAGACCCCACCATACACTGAGCGATTACTATGACCATACTAAAACGCGAGTTTAGCCGTCGGCGGCATAACTTAATGGCGCAGCTGGAGCCTAACAGCATTGCCATTGTCGCCTCGGCATCGCCCGCCATTCGTAATCGCGATGTTGAGTTTCCCTTTCGGCAAGACAGCGACTTTTATTACTTGACAGGCTTTGCCGAGCCCAACTCGGTGCTGGTGCTGGCACCTGACCGAGAGCACGGCGAATTCATTTTGTTTTGTGATGAGCGCAACCCGGAGATGGAGCTGTGGAACGGTTACCGTGCCGGTCAGGAGGGTGCCTGCGACCGCTACGGTGCCGACGACGCTTTCCCCATCGCCGACATCGACGATATTTTGCCCGGTTTTATCGAGGGCCGGGAGCGTGTTTACTATGCGATGGGCCGCAATTCGGAGTTTGACCAACGCCTGATGGGCTGGATCAATGCGATTCGCAAACAGGCGCGCACCGGCGCGCATCCGCCGGGCGAGTTTGTTGACCTCGACCATATCTTGCACGACATGCGCTTGATAAAAAGTGCTGCCGAATTGAAAGTCATGAAAGACGCGGCGGATATTTCAGTCAGGGCGCACCGGCGCGCAATGCGAGCTTGCAAGCCGGGCGTATTTGAATACCAGCTACAGGCCGAGCTGGAACATGAGTTTATGCACAGCGGCAGTCCACGACCGGCCTACGGTTCCATCGTCGGCGGCGGTGTGAACGGCTGCATTTTGCACTACACCGAAAATTCGGCAAAACTCAAGGCGGGTGATCTGGTATTGATTGATGCCGGTTGCGAGCTGGATTATTACGCGTCCGATATAACCCGCACTTTTCCAGTCAGCGGTAAATTCAGTGCCGAACAGAAGGCCATTTACGAAGTCGTTTTGGCCGCCCAGCTTGAAGCCATCAAGTCGGTTCGCCCGGGCGCGCACTGGAATACGCCGCACGATGTTACGGTGCGAGTGATTACCGAAGGGCTTAGAGATTTGAAGTTCTTGCGCGGCGAACTTGACGAACTCGTAGAGCAGGAGGCATACAAGCCGTTTTATGTGCACCGAGCCGGTCACTGGTTAGGCATGGACGTACACGACGTTGGCGATTATAAGGTCGGCAACGAGTGGCGCATGCTGGAACCGGGCATGGTGCTGACGATCGAGCCGGGCATTTATATCGCTCCCGACAACACCAGTGTTGCAAAAAAATGGCGCGGTATCGGCGTGCGCATTGAAGACGATGTGGTGGTTACTAAAACTAAAGCCAAAGTGCTGACCGGTGCGTTACCAAAGAAAGTCAACGACATCGAAAAGTTGATGCGCGGCAAACGCCCGCCTGCCAGGCAGCGAGTGTGACTCGCTACGATGTTGTTATTGTCGGCGGCGGTATGGTGGGTGCCAGCCTCGCTGCCTGTTTGTGCGAGCGGTTTGAGGCTGCGCCGCTTAACATCCTGATCATCGAAAGCTTTGCATTGAACGACGGCGCGCCCGCAGCAAGCTACCAACCGAGTTTCGACGCACGCGCCACGGCACTGTCGTTCGGTAGTCTGCAAATATATGAGGCGATGGGTTTGTGGCAGCACATCGCCGAGCACGTCACACCGATTAATACCATTCATGTGTCTGACCGCGGTCGCTTTGGTTCAGTGTGTATGCATAGTGCTACTGAAGGGCTGCCTGCGCTGGGCTATGTGGCCGACAATAAATGGCTGGGCAGCGTATTACTCAACGCATTACATACCGATACCGCCATCACCTTTGCCTGCCCGGCCACGGTGATAGACGCTAGCGTTGCTGCGGCTGGCGCGCAGGTAAGTTATCGCCATGACGATGCAACGATTAGCGTCGCTGCCGACTTGCTGGTCATAGCCGACGGTGCGCAGTCGGCCATGCGCGCCAAGCTCGGCATAGCAGCGCAACAAACCGATTATCATCATGCAGCTATTGTCTGCAATGTGCAGACTCAACAACCGCATCAACACATGGCCTTTGAGCGTTTTACTGACCACGGGCCGCTGGCCTTGCTGCCGCTGGGTGAAAGCGCCGACAGTGCACTGAGTTCGCTGGTTTGGACTCGCTCACCGGGCGACGCCAAGCGACTCGTGCAGGCAAGCGAAGCTGAATTTAACGCCGCGCTACAACAAGCGTTCGGCTATCGCCTGGGGCGCGTCGAGCGCTGCGGCGAACGCTTTAGCTACCCATTAAGTCTGATAGAGGCACAGGAGCAGGTGCGACCACACCTTATTGTGATGGGCAATGCGGCGCATTCGCTGCACCCGGTGGCCGGGCAGGGCTACAACCTGGCGCTGCGTGCAGTGTTAAAACTGGTCGAGCATCTGCAGGCGGCGCGTGCAGCCGGGCAAAATATAGGCGCTAACGACGTGTTGAGCAGCTATCTTGCGGCGCAGCGTGGCGACCAGCGGAATACCATTGCTTTCAGCCACCTGGCAGCCACGGTGTTTGTTAACGATGGCTTCGCAATGGGGCTGGGACGTGACCTTGGCTTGCTGGGGCTGGATTTGCTGCCGCCGCTGAAGTCGCGGCTAGTTCGGCAGGCGGCGGGATTAATGGCGGGCTCGGCATGAGTATCGCGCGCCATTACGATATTGTTATAGCGGGCGGAGGCATGGTGGGGCTAGCTCTGGCGTGTGCACTACGCGACAGTGCCTATCGAATTGCCTTGATCGAGGCGCGAGAATTTTCTGCACCATTGCAGGTTGGTGGCGCTGCGCCAAAAGATTTCGAGCCACGGGTCAGCGCGCTGACCGTCGCATCGCAGGAATTTTTCACCGAGCTTGGCGTCTGGCAGGCCATTGTTGAACAACGCGCCTGCGCATTCGATAGCATGCACGTGTGGGATGCGGCGGGTAGTGCCGAAATTGATTTCAAAGCGCGTGATGTGCGTCAGCCATTGCTAGGTCATATCGTCGAAAACCGAGTCACCTCTGAGGCTTTGCTGGCGGCGGTCCAGGCCAGCCAGAATATTACGCTGTACTGTCCGCAAAGTGTGCAAGGCGCTGACTTTAACGGGTCTGGAGGCGCGTCAGTAACCTTGCAATTGCAAAACGGTGACGAATTAAGCGCGCAGTTATTGGTTGCAGCGGATGGCGGTCAATCTGGTATACGCCAGTTGGCGGGTTTTACCACACGTGAATGGTCATACGGCCAGCGAGCGATAGTGACCACAGTACGCACCGAGCAGGCACATTGCCACACGGCGTGGCAGCGCTTTTTGCCGACCGGGCCGCTGGCGTTTCTGCCACTGCCGGGCAGCGAGCAAAACTGCTGCTCGATTGTCTGGTCGGTGACCAATGAGCTTGCCGATACTTTAATAGCGCTGGACGATCACGCCTTCGCCAGCGCGCTCGCCGAGGCCTTTGAGTATCGCCTTGGTGGCGTACAGGAGCTGGCGCCACGCTATAATTTTCCGCTGCAGCAGCGGCATAGCACGCGTTATGTTAAGCCGGGTGTTGCACTGCTTGGCGACGCCGCACACGTGATTCACCCGCTGGCCGGACAGGGCGCAAACCTGGGTATTCAGGATGTTGAGGTGCTGACGCAAGAGCTGCAGCGTGCGCTGGAGCGCGGGCTGAGTCCCGGCAGCATGGCTGTGTTGGAGCGCTACCAGCGGCGGCGCATGGGCTCGAACCTGCTGATGATGGGTGCGGTAGAAGGCTTTAAGCGCTTGTTTGAAGATTCATCGCTGCCGGTGCGCTGGCTACGTAACGCCGGCATGCGGCGGCTAAACACGCTGTCCCCGGTCAAAAATCACATTATGCGCCAGGCGATGGGTCTGTAGCCTTTTTGACGCGCGCGCGACTATAAGAAACTGTTAGGCTCAGCACGTAGGCCGCTGCGTTTGCTTGTTTTTGACTCAAGGCGCGGTAGAATGCAGCGTTACGTCCCAAAATCCAAGTTGTTGAAAATATGAGGCGAGCATGTCGATAACCCCTGAAGAACTGCATTACGCCGCGACCCACGAATGGGCTCGGGTGGAAGACGACGGCAGCATCACTGTCGGTATCAGCGATCACGCGCAACAAGCCCTGGGCGATGTGGTTTATGTTGAATTGCCCGAACCAGGTGCGACGGTAAGCGCTGGCGAGCAGGCAGGCGTGGTCGAATCGGTTAAGGCCGCGTCCGATATTTACAGCCCGGTCAGCGGTGAGGTCACTGCGGTTAACAGCGTGCTAGAAGACGCGCCGGAGACAGTCAACGCCGGCCCGTATGAGGACGGCTGGCTGTTCCGCGTCAAGCCCAGCGACGCTGATTTAAGCCATTTGCTGGACGCCGCCGCTTACGACGCGCACTGCGAGGATGCATAAACCAGCGGCGGCCATTCACGCGTGCGCAGTAGGCAGTGAGCTGTGGTAGATAAAGACGGCTTTCGCCCCAACGTTGGCATTATGCTGAGTAATGGCCAGGGTCAATTGCTATGGGCGCGACGTCTGGGACAGGATGCCTGGCAGTTTCCACAGGGTGGCATCAAAGTCGACGAGTCGCCGCGCGACGCGTTGTACCGCGAGCTGCGCGAGGAAGTCGGGCTTGATAAGCAGGATGTAGAAATTATCGCCTGCACCGGCGGCTGGCTGCACTATCGTCTGCCAAAGCGACTGGTACGGCACGCCATGAGCCCGGTATGCGTCGGCCAGAAACAAAAATGGTTTCTACTCAAATTAGTTGCACCCGAGTCACGCATTCAAGTTGATCGTGACGGCAAACCTGAATTCGACGGTTGGCGCTGGGTCAGCTATTGGTATCCACTTGGCAGGGTGGTGCAGTTCAAACGTGAAGTTTATCGACGCGCGCTCAGCGAATTAGCGCCACCGCACAGTAAGTTGAGCAAATTTTAGGCCATACTATGGAAATGCTCAGCGCGTTACGCCAAATCGTCCAGGAAGTTAATGCCGCACCGAGCCTGCAGGCGGCGCTGGATATTATTGTAGTACGCGTTCGTGAAGCCATGGGCACCGAGGTGTGCTCGGTATATATGCTCGACGCCGCAACCAAGCGTTATATATTCACCGCCACCGAGGGCTTAAACAAGCAACAACGCGGGCGTTTGAGTCTGGCAGCTAAAGAGGGACTGGTCGGCCAAGTGGCGGCGCGGGAAGAGACGCTCAACCTGGAAGATGCGTCGGCGCACCCCGGTTTTCATTTTTTTCCTGACATTGGTGAAGATAAATACGCCGCCTTTTTAGGCGCACCCATTATCCATCAGCGCAAAGTGCTTGGTGTGCTGGTGGTGCAACAGGTTTCTAAACGCCGTTTCGACGAAAGCGAAGAAGCGTTTTTGGTGACTTTATCTGCGCAGCTTGCCGGCGTCATAGCGCACGCCAAGGCCACCGGTGCGCTGGGTGATTTGACCGCAAACAAGGCGAGAGCCAGCGCCAGTTTCACCGGCGTGCCGGGTGCGCCTGGCATCGCCATCGGACGTGCCGTGGTGGTGTCGCCGCCGGCCGACCTGAACTCGGTGCCGCGTCGAGCCTGCGACGATCCAGAGGCTGAGCTTGAGTTCTTCCAAGAGTGTTTGGTGCACGTGCGTAAAGATATTGCAGCGCTGGGCGACAGCCTCGCGGCGCTGTTGCAGACCGAAGAGCGCGCTCTGTTTGACGTTTACATACATATGCTGGCCGACAACGCACTCGGTGCTGAAATTTCTGCTCGAATTCGGGCTGGCTCATGGGCGCAGGGAGCGCTGAGCGAAGTCATTCTGGAACACGCCGGTACTTTCGAGCGCATGGAAGATAGCTACATGCGCGAGCGGGCGGCCGATGTGCGCGACCTCGGCCGCCGCGTGCTTGCCTATCTGCAAACAGCTAACAAGCAAGCGATAAACTACGCCGAGGCAACGATTTTGATAGGCGAGGAGCTGACCGCAACGATGTTAGGTGAGGTGCCGCCAGGCAAGCTGGTCGGCCTGGTCTCGGTGCGTGGTTCCAGTAATTCACATGTTGCCATCATGGCGCGTGCGATGGGTATACCGACTGTCATGGGTGCGGTGGACCTACCGTTTACGCGGCTGGAAGACAGCGAGCTGATCATTGACGGTCACAATGGTGCGGTATACACCAATCCCGCGCCAGAGCTGGTCAAGCAATATAAGGCGCTATTTGACGAAGAGCAGCAGCTTTCCCGTGAGCTGGAAGCGTTACGCGACCTGCCTTCCGAGTCATCCGACAAACATCGGCTGCCGTTGCTAGTCAACACCGGCTTGATGTCAGACGTGCTGCGCTCGCTAGATAGCGGTGCTGAAGGTGTGGGGCTATACCGTACCGAGGTGCCGTTCCTGCTGCGTGATCGCTTTCCCAGCGAAGAAGAGCAGCGGGTGATTTACCGTGAGCAGCTACAAGCCTTTGCCCCCATGCCGGTGACCATGCGTACGTTGGATATTGGCGGCGACAAGTCTTTGCCCTATTTTCCTATTGAAGAGGAAAACCCTTTTCTCGGCTGGCGCGGTATTCGCGTGACCCTGGACCATCCGGAAATTTTTCTGGCTCAGGTGCGGGCTATGTTGAAAGCCAGCGAGGGCCTGAACAACCTGCGCATTATGCTGCCGATGATCAGCCATTTGAGCGAGGTAGACGAAGCCAAGCAGCTGATAACCCGCGCGTATTCCGAGTTGGTTGACGAAGGCTTCGACCTGCGTGTGCCGCCGATAGGGGTGATGATTGAAGTGCCGGCGGCGGTGTATCAGGCCCGTGCCTATGCACGCAAAGTCGATTTTCTGTCGGTTGGCAGTAACGACCTGACACAATACCTGCTGGCTGTTGATCGCAATAACTCGCGCGTCGCCGGTTTGTACCATTCCTACCATCCGGCTGTGTTGCACGCATTGCAAGATGTTGCCGCCGCCGCGCAGGCCGAGGGCAAGCCAGTGACAATTTGCGGCGAGCTGGCCGGCGAGCCAGGTGCCGCCATTTTGTTAATGGCGATGGGTTACAATGTACTGTCGATGAGTGCTACCAGCTTGCCGCGCGTGAAGCATGCAATTCGTAACACCAGTATGCAAACGGCGCGCGAAATTCTATCCCGCGTGATGCAGTTGGACGACGCGGAAATGGTCTACGGTTATATTGAATCCAAACTTGGTGACTTGAACATTAGCCAGGGCCTGCGTCCATTGACAAAAAAGTCAGCTTGAGCGCCGGTCATCCTTAATCTGGCAACTCATCCAACCATACAGTACCCCTTCCAGGTGATAATGCATTATC
>RCMY010004406.1_pt1 | contig 12190 bp, 8 predicted proteins | sample 2041341 | NCBI WGS metagenome assembly RCMY01 (sample SAMN09708234, study PRJNA481090) | Marine sediment metagenome, whole genome shotgun sequencing project.
GGATCAAGCCGATGGCGACTGTTCCGGCTGCAATACGGACGCAGCTGGACAGCAACGAGCGCCTGATGATGGAGCTGGGGTTCCAGGGCACGCCGGGGATCCTGTTCCACGACGAGCAGGGCAATGTCCAGCGACGCTCAGGCATGCCGCAAGGCAACGACCTGAACACGGTGCTCGGACCGCGTTGAACAGGGCACGATCTGGCGGCGTCAGTTGCCGCCCAACGCCGGACACTGTCTGATCAAGTACCCCGTCAAGGCTCCGCAGTAAGCGCGGTCGTAACGGGGATTTAATGCGCTATGGCTAAGCTGAACGGCACCAGGTTGCTGGAGAGCCAGATGTTGGATTCCGTGCCCGCTCCCGGGCTTTCGATGGTACCCATCCGCACTTCCGCCTGCTCCGGCCGCACGATGCAGGTGTTGCTGCCTGTTGTTCTGGCCCTCGGTTGCGGATTTTTGCCAGCCGTTACCGCCAAAGCAGCCGACCCCGCAGTTCTGGCGAAGTCCGGCAGCGGGGAGATCGTCGCCTGTGCAAACTGCCACGGGGCGGCCGGCGAGGGAATGGCATCGTTTCCGCGCCTGTCTGGCATGAGCGCGGCCTACCTCTATCGTCAGATGGAATCCATCGCCAACGGCACTCGGGAGAATGCGGTCATGGAGCCGATCGTCGCCGCTCTCGGTGACAAGGGTATCCGTGACATGGCTGACTACTACGCATCGCTCCCGGCTCCGGTGGTAGCCGCTGAGATCCCGGGCCCGAACAGCCCGGGTGGACAGCTTGCGTTGCGGGGCGACTGGGATCGAGGTATTCCCGGGTGTGTGCAATGCCATGGCCCGCGCGGTACCGGCGTTGGCGATCATTTCCCCGCGCTTGCCGGTCAGCCGGCTGGCTACATTGTGTCGCAGCTGAAAGCATGGAAAGACGGCACGCGCAAGAATGATCCGCTGGAGTTGATGCGACATCTATCGGCAAAACTCGGTGAAGCGGAGATGCAGGACGTCGCTGCATGGTTTGCCGGCCAGTCGCCAGGTTCATCAGCGGCGCGGGAGCCACAACCATGAATGTTTCCCGCGCGGCACTGCTGGTGTCGGCGCTGCTGTGCCTTGTGGGCGCTGGCTGCGACAGTGACATCCGCGCACCACGCACTGGCTCGGCCTCCCCGGAGTCGGCCGGTGCCAGCGCAGACCAGAAAGACGGCGCTACCGGCGCCGGGGTCCCCGGTGTGGGGATGAATGTGTTGGCAGCCGGCGGCGACTTCTCGCCTCCCAGCGAGGACGACATCCCTGACGGTCCGTTCGGGGATGTCATCCGACGCGGTCGGGACATCTTCCTGGACACGCCAGCCAATGCAGGCGAATTCGTTGGCAACGGTCTGAGCTGTGTCAACTGTCACATGGATGCCGGCCGGGTTGCGGACGCGGCGCCGCTGTGGGGTGCCTATGGTCTTTACCCCGTTTACCGATCCAAAAACGGCCGCGTAAACAATTTCGAAGAGCGTCTCCAGGGATGTTTCGAGTACAGCATGAATGGTCGTGCTCCCGAGCGCGGAGGCGAAGTCCTCACCGCGCTTGAAAGCTATGCGTTCTGGATGGCCACCGGTGCTCCGGTCGGAGTGAAATTGAAGGGCGCGGGCTATCCCAAGGGCGAGACGCCCGGGCTGGAGCCGGACCTGGTGCGCGGCAAGCAGGTTTTTGATGACAACTGCGCGCTATGCCATGGCGCGGACGGGCAGGGGCAGCAGGTCGCCGGGCGCAATGTTTTTCCGCCGCTCTGGGGTCCGCAGTCCTACAACTGGGGTGCCGGCATGCACAGCCTCGACAACGCTGCGGCATTCATTCGCGCCAACATGCCGCTGGGGCGTGGCGGCACCCTCGACCTGCAGCAATCCTGGGACGTGGCGATGTTCATGAACTCCCACGAGCGGCCGCAGGATCCGAGGTTTACCGGCGACGTCATCGAGACCCGGGCCAAGTTCCACGACGACCCGAACTCATTGTACGGGCGCGAGATCGGCGGTCGCCTGCTGGGGTCGGAACCGGCGCGGTAACAATAATGAAAACAATCAAATGGCTCCGGATCGGTGGCCTGCTGCTTCTCGGCTTGGGCTAAGCGATTGCCAAGTCCACGCCTTACTGGTTCGAGACCAGACAGGGCGCAGTGATCGACATCACCGATCCCGCGTTGATCTCCAAGGGCGAATACGCCTCGCGGTCGGTGCGGAGTTCTTTTACGCCAACAAACTGGACCGGTGTGACCACAGTGGCGCCAGACGCCGCGCCAGGCTGGTCAGGATGGGGCAGTTAGCAGCGGCCGCCAACGGGCTTGGCGTCTGGGGCCAGCTGGTCTCCTGATTGGCGAATCGCAGCACATCGGAGCACTGATGCGCTGCGATCTTGCCGGCATCCGGGTTAGACGATGCCGGTGCTGTAGAACACCCCGATGATGACCATGACCGCCAGCGTCTTGATGATCGTGATCGCGAAGATGTCCTTGTACGCTTGACGATGCGTCAGTCCGGTCACTGCCAGCAAGGTGATCACCGCGCCGTTGTGGGGCAGGGTGTCCATGCCACCGGAGGCCATCGAGGCGACCCGGTGCAGTACTTCCATCGGAATTCCGGCCGCATTGGCGTTGGCGATGAACGTCTCCGACATCGCGGCCAGCGCAATACTCATACCGCCTGAGGCCGAGCCGGTGATGCCGGCCAGCGCGGTCACGGTGATGGCTTCATTGATCAACGGGTTGGGGATCGCTCCCAGCGCATTGGCGACCACCAGGAACCCCGGCAATGCGGCGATCACCGCGCCGAATCCGTACTCCGATGCTGTGTTCATGGCTGCCAGCAGTGAACCGGAGATCGCATCCTTGGTACCGATGGCGAACTTCGTCATCACCGGTTTCCAGGCGAACGCAATCACCGACAGGATGCCGACCAGCAATGCGCCTTCAACGGCCCAGATTGCCGCGACCGAGGAGATCTTCTGCACCACCGGTGCGGTGCTGCCGATCACGGCAGGATCAAAAGAATGGCTCTCGCCGTAGAAGCGCGGAATCCAGTTGGTAAACAATTTGTTCGACACGCCCACCAGAACCAGCGGCAGGATCGCCACCAGCGGGTTGGCCAACTTGCCGCCGCTGAATTCGGCCGGCTCGTTGAGCAGTGTTGCGACATCGCCGTAGCCTTCGCCGGACTTCAGCGCGGCCCGCCGACGCCATTCGAGGTAGCTGATACCAACGACCAGGATGAAGACACCGCCGATGGTGCCCAGCCAGGGGGCGGCCCAGGTATTGGTGCCGAAGAAGGTGGTGGGGATGATGTTCTGGATCTGCGGTGTGCCCGGCAACGCGTCCATGGTGAAGGTGAACGCGCCGAGCGCGATCGTGCCCGGAATCAAGCGCTTGGGAATGTCGCTCTGGCGGAAGAGCTCGGCGGCAAACGGGTACACCGCGAACACGACGACGAACAGCGATACGCCGCCATAGGTGAGCAGGGCGCACACCACCACGATGGACAGCATCGCCCGGCTGGGCCCGAACAATTTGATGGTGGCCGCGACGATGGCCTTGGAGAACCCCGACAGCTCGATCACCTTGCCGAAGATCGCTCCCAGCAGGAATACCGGGAAGTAGAGCTTCAGGAAGCCAACCATCTTGTCCATGAACAGGCCGGTGAACATGGGCGCGACCAGAGTGGCGTCCGTCAGCAGCACCGCCCCCAACGCAGCAACCGGGGCGAACAGAATGACGCTGTAGCCGCGATAGGCGACAAACATCAGGAACGCCAAAGCGCCCAGCACGATCAGAAAATCCATGGCATGTCCTTGCGCGGTTCGTGCGGAACACGAATCCGGAGGCGCAGTTTCGGCGTTGCCATGGCAGTGGGGCCATTGTCCGAAAGTACGATACGCCGCGCATCGGCGGCTCTCTAGTCTTCGCGAACGGCAAACCGCCGCACTCAACACCATGCCCGAGGGCCGTCCGATGAAGCGCGCAACCATCCAGCACACCACACTGAGCCTTGCGGTCGCGCTCGGGCTTTTCTTCCCGGTCGCATTTGCCCAAGATGCGGGACAGGCACGCAGTGCTACCGACACGCCCACGCAGCGGTCGGCCACGACGCTTGAATCCATCAAGGTCACCGCTCGCAAGCGCGAGGAGACGTTGCAGGATGTGCCAGTCGCGGTGACCGCGTTTACCGCCGAGACCCTCGACAAGCTCAACATCGAAGACATCGGCGATCTGGGTGCACAGGTGCCCAACCTGACCATCTATGCAGCCCGTGGCTCGACCAGCACCGCGACCGCCTACATCCGCGGCATTGGCCAGGCCGACCCGCTGTGGGGCGTTGATCCGGGCGTGGGCATCTACCTGGACGATGTCTACATCGCCCGTCCCCAGGGTGCGCTGCTCGACGTGTTCGACGTCAGCCGCATCGAGGTGCTGCGCGGCCCGCAGGGCACGCTGTATGGCAAGAACACCATCGGCGGTGCGATCAAGTACATCGGCCGCGAACTGCCCAAGGAGATGTCCGGAAACGTCCAGGTCACGGTTGGCAACCACAACCAGCTCGATGTGAAGGGCGGTATCGGCGGCCCGATCGGTGGCACCGAAGCGTTGCGCGGGCGAGTTTCCGTCGCGAGCATGAACCACGATGGCTTCGGCCGTAATCTGACCACCGGCCAGCAGGTCAGCGACAAGGAGATCAACGCGGCTCGCGTGCAGCTCGGTGCATACGCGAGCGAAGAATTCGACGTCCAGTTCGCCTTGGACTACCTGGACGACCGGTCGGGCGTGCGTGGTGCAAAGATGCTGGCGCCCAACCCGCTGGCACCGGCCTACCAGCCGATGGACAGCCGTTACGACATCCGCAGCGCGATGGGCAACGTCAACAACACCGAGATGAAAGGCGCCTCGGCTACGGTCAACTGGCGTCCCAACGAGGACTGGGCGTTCAAATACGTCATCGCCAAGCGCGAGTCCGACACCGAGACCAACATTGATTTCGATCTGACTCCGCAGAAGCTGGTCGACGTGCGCGCGTTCTACAGCGATCAGCAGGTGAGCAACGAGCTCCAGGCGAATTATGACGCGGGCGGCCGCTCACGCGGCGTGGTCGGTCTTTACCACTTCAACGGCGAGGCCGGCGGTCAGGTCCTGAACCATTTCTCCAATCCGTTCCTGCCGCCCTCGCTCACCAATCCCCTGTACGGCGATACGCAGGGCACGGTGTTCACCAAAAGCTACGCGCTCTACGCGAACTGGACGGTCGACCTCAGCGAGAGCTTGAAGCTCGACCTTGGCGCCCGTTACACCGATGAGGACAAGCACGCCGTCGCTCTGAACCAGTTCTACCTGGAGCCGACGTACCAGACGGTGTGGGGCACCGCGGCCAATTTCGACAAGACGGTGAACTTCACCAACACCTCGCCGCGCATCTCGCTGGACTACCAGGTCACTCCCGACATCATGGTCTACGGATCGGCGTCCCGGGGTTTCAAGTCCGGCGGCTACAACATCCGCGCCAACACCACGGCGGTGCCGCGCTCGGGCGAGCCCTTCGGCGACGAGCAGGTCGACAGCTTCGAGATCGGCAGCAAGATGTCGCTGCTCGATTCGCGCATGTTCCTCAACTTGGCGTACTTCTACAACAAGTACGAGGACATCCAGCTCTCGGTCTTCACCTCGTTCACGCTGCCCAATGGAAGCCAGAGCTTCTTCGGCGACTTCACCAACGCCGGCCGCGGCACGGCTCAGGGTCTCGAGGCCGAATACCAGTTCCTGCCCACCGAGAACTGGCTGATCAGCGGCAACCTCGCGTGGCTCGACACCAAGTACGACGAGTTCATCACCGCCGGCGTCAATGTCGCCGACAGCCAGCGGTTTACCAACGCGCCAGAGTTCTCCGGTGCAATCAACGTCGAGTACCGCACCGACCTGGCCAACGGGGGCAACCTGTCGGCACGCGTCGGTTACAGCTACCAGTCGGAAGTGTGGCCTACCACCGACCTCAGTCCCGCCATCCGCCAGGATGGCTATGGTCTGGTGGGTGCAGGGGTGATCTGGCGCGTCAATGATGCGTGGTCGTTGTCGCTGCAAGGCAGCAACCTCGCGGACCAGGAATACCGCACGACCGGTTACAACATCCCGTCCTACGGCGTTCTGTCCGGTTTTTACGGCAACCCGCGGCAGTACGGGCTGACGGCTCGGTACGAGTTCTAGCCTCGCAGCATCTTGAACTGGGGGACTTCACCGCCGTTCGCAACATCGGCGGTGAAGTCGTCTTTGGCGCCCCGATCTGGCTGCCTCTTGTGCGCGCGGGGGGGGTTACGCCGGTCGCACGAACCGCTTGGGCATTGTCCGAAGGTACACCTGTCCTGCGCCGCGCTCTCACCTAGTCTGGAGACCTGGTGGGAACAGTTCGGCTTGAGCGTGGAACGGGCCGACCAAAGCAACACCGCCACGCCAAATTGAATTCAAGGGGAGAGACCGTATGTACCGTAAGCAATTGAGCGTCGCCATCGTCTGCGCGTTGCTCGCACCAAGCCTCTGGGCGCAGGAAGCGACCACCACCACGACACGTGAAGCCGCCAGGCAGGACAGCGAAGCCAAGACGCTCGATGCGGTCACCGTGACTGCGCGTCGTCGTTCCGAGTCCATCCAGGACGTGCCGGTCGCAATCAGCGCCTTCGGGGAGGAGGCATTGAAGGACCTGCAGGCCGACACGGTCGAGGGCCTCCAGGGCGCCGTGCCGAACATGAACATCGTGCAGGGCCGTGGCTCTGCCAACTCGGTCAACGTTTTCATCCGCGGCATCGGCCAGCCCGATGCGTTGCAGACCTTCGATCCGGGCGTCGGCATGTATGTCGACGACGTCTACTACTCGCGCATCAACGGCTCGATGTTCTCGTTGTTCGACGTCCAGCAGGTGGAAGTGCTGCGCGGCCCGCAGGGCACGCTGTACGGCAAGAACTCCACTGGCGGCGCGATCAAGGTCACCACCAAGAACCCGTTTGACGACACCGGTGCCGCGGTCGAAGCCACCGTCGGCAACTTCGGCCGCCGCGAGGGCAAGTTCTACGTGGGCGGCGAGCTCAGCGAGTCCGTGGCGATGAGTCTGGCTGGAGCGTTGATCGACTCCGATGGCTACGTGACCGACCCGGCCACCGGTCGCAAATACAACGGTGAAGACACCAAGGCGCTACGCGCGAAGATTGCGTTCAAGATCAGCGACGACGTCAACGCCACCCTATCGCTGGATCACAACAAGCAAAATGCGCCACTGACTCTGGGTCGCCCGACTGCACCGCTGCTGCAGACCGACCTCGCATTCGGTGTGGTGGTGCTGAAGCCGGCCCCGACCGGCGATTACGACTTCCGCACCAGCACCTCCTTCAGCCCCGACAAGGGTCAGGAGATGACGCACCAGGGCGCAAGCTTCGCGCTCGATTGGGACATGAGCGCGCAGTGGCGTTTCAAGAGCATCAGCGCCTGGCGCAAGTTGAAGACCAATTCGTACATCGACATCGACGCCTCCGAATTTGAGCTGGGCGACGTGCTGGTTGCCATCGACCAGAACCAGAAGAGCCAGGAGTTCCAGCTCCAGTTCGACAACGGCAGCAACCTGCAGGCGATTTTCGGTCTGTACTACATGAACGAGAAGGTGCCGTCGCACCAGGAAGCGTACGCAAGCGATCTGTTCGCTTTCGCCGGCTCGCCGATAACCTTCCTGCGCACCATCGACGACGACCTCGATACGACTTCCAAGGCGGCATTCGCGCACGTGACGTGGGAGTTCATGCCCACATGGACCATGGCCGCTGGTCTGCGCTACTCCAGGGACGAGAAGGACTACTTCCGCACGACCAGCACGTTCTGGGGTCCGGCCTTCGCAGCGCTCAATGAAACGGTCGCGTTCCAGGGTCGCCAGAGCTGGGATGCGTGGACGCCCTCGATCAGCCTGCAGAAAGCCTTCAGCCCGAACATGATGGGCTACGTGTCCGCCAACCGAGGCTTCAAGTCCGGCGGCTTCAATGGCCGTGCCAACTCGGTGGTGGAAACCACCCAGGCCGAGTTTGATCCGGAGTTTGTCTGGACCTACGAGGCTGGCTTGAAGACGCGCTCCAGCAACGGTCGCCTGCTGGGCAACGTCACCGCCTTCCACAGCGAGTACAAGGACTTCCAGGCCCGCGTCTCGGAGATCGTGAACCCGGGCTCGCTGACGCCGACCTTCTCCTTCCCGGTGCTCAACGCCGCGTCGCTGAAGATCGACGGCATCGAGTTCGAAGGCAGTGCGCTCCTGGGTGAAGGCACTCGCCTCTCGGGCCAGCTGTCCTACATGAACGCGCGCTACGACAAGTTCGTCGATCCGCGGGTGCAACTGAATCCTGCGCTTGCGAACCTGCACGATCACGTCCCGTTCTCGCCCGACTTCACCGCACGTGTGGCCTTGCAGCACACATTCCTGATGAGCGGCGGGGCCGGCTTCACCATCGGTGGCGACGTTTCCTATCGGGATGACACGTGGCTGTCGGTCGACAACCGCAGCAACCTCATGCAGGACGCGTACGCGACCTACGGCATGTTCGGTGTATGGGACTCGTCCAACTACGCGTGGCAGATCCGTGCCGGCGTGCGCAACCTGGGTGACAAGGTCTACAAGACCGACGGCCAGGAGTTCTCCAGCGTCGGCAACATCCAGACCGCTTACTTCGGCATGCCGCGCAACTACTACCTGTCGGTGCGCTACAACTTCTGACGGCTCACCGTTTCAGTGCGATGTGTGACAACGGCGGCAGGTCAAAACCTGCCGCCGTTGTCTTTTGTCGGGGTGCTATCGACCAGGGTCGAAACTCATCGGGATGTTCACCACTCCGGTGGTCGGTCGTCCGTCCCGCATGGCGGGCTGGAAGCGCCAGCGCCGCACTGCGTCCATCGCCGCCCGGTCCAACTCCCGCGAATTGCTGCTGTGGAGTATCGCAACCGACTCCGGCACACCATTCGTACCGATGGTCGCCTGCACCAGCACCTTGCCGCGTTCGCCGCGCCTGAGTGCACGCGCCGGATAGGTCGGTGATGGCGTGCGGCCTGCGATAGGGACCGGTGCCGTGATGGGTGCATTGGAGTACACCGGCTCTGATGGCAATGCCATCGGCGGCGGAGGGGGTGGGGCGGTTTCCACTATCCGCGCACCGTCAGACTCGAGGATGGCGGCTTCCTGACTCACGGCTGCTGTGTCGCCCGGTTGGATGTCGCTGCTGGCGACGCTGCCACCGGCCGGCGGTACGGGTAAGGTCGCGTAATCAGGCGCGGTTGACGTCGGTGGCGCCCCGCCAGGCCGGTAGAAATCCGGCTCGCCACGCCCACGCGTCCAGATCACCGCAAACAGCAGCAACCCGACGATAAAGGCCAACGCGATCGCCCACCACATGCGTTGCGATGGTAGCCAATGGGACATAGAAGATCGTGGTGGGGGAGAGGCTGGCATGGTCGATCCGGCAGGTCGGGTAACGGGCATTGTGCATGTCCGTGGTTAAAGCGGCGGCAACCGGGTGCCTTCTGTATCGCATCCACGCGATACTACGCGGTCCGATCCATCACTCCGGTCCCGCCATGCTTGATCCGAACCTCCTGCGCCAGCAGCCCGCCGAACTCGCCGCCCGCCTGAAGCAGACGCGCGGTCACGATCTGGACGTTGCCGCGCTGCAGGAGCTGGAGAGCGAGCGCAAGCAGATCCAGATGCGCACCCAGGAGCTGCAGAACCTGCGTAACACACGCTCCAAGGCGATCGGCCAGGCGAAGGGCAGGGGAGAGGATGCCAGCGAGCTGCTGGAGGAGGTCGCCACCTTCGGCGATGAACTCAAAGCCAGCGAATCCCGGCTGGAGGTGATCAAGGCGGAACTCGATGCCATCGCGCTGGACCTGCCGAATTTGCCGCAGGACTCGGTGCCAGCGGGCTCGGATGAGAACGACAACGTCGAGCAGCATCGTTGGGGCACACCGCGCACGTTCGATTTCCCGGTGAAGGATCATGTCGAACTAGGCAGCGCTCACGGCTGGCTGGATGGGGATACGGCGGCCAAACTCAGCGGCGCACGTTTCACCGTTCTGCGTGGCCCCGTGGCGCGACTGCACCGCGCCCTGGCGCAATTCATGCTCGACCTGCATACCGAGGAGCACGGGTTTCAGGAGACCAACGTGCCGCTGCTGGTAAACAGTGAAAGTCTGGTGGGCACGGGTCAACTGCCCAAGTTCGAAGATGACCTGTTCGCGACGTCGGTTGGCGAGAGCAAGCGCTACCTCATCCCGACGTCGGAAGTGCCGCTGACCAATATCGTTCGCGACGAAATCCTGGCCGACTCGGCCTTGCCGTTGCGCATGACGGCCCATTCGATGTGTTTCCGCGCCGAAGCCGGTGCCTACGGGCGCGATACCCGCGGCATGATCCGTCAGCACCAGTTCGAGAAGGTCGAGTTGGTCAGCGTTGTGCGGCCGGAAGATGCCGGAGCAGAGCATGCGCATATGACCCGCTGCGCCGAGGTGGTGCTGGAGAAACTCGGCCTGCCATACCGGCGGATGCTGCTGTGTTCCGGCGACATGGGCTTCTCCGCCAGCAAGACCTTTGACCTCGAAGTGTGGCTGCCCTCGCAGGACACGTACCGCGAGATCTCTTCAGTCTCCAATTGCGATGCGTTCCAGGCACGACGCATGCAGGCGCGCTGGCGGAATCCGGCCACAGGCAAGCCGGAGCTTGTACACACCCTCAACGGATCCGGCGTTGCGGTCGGTCGTGCGCTGGTTGCGGTGATGGAGAACTACCAGCAGGCCGACGGCTCGGTCACCGTGCCCGAGGTGCTGCGTCCCTACATGGGTGGCATCGAGAGCATCGGCTGAGCGCTCCCGGGTAGTGGATGCGAATCCTGCCCGGGAACGCTCTCGCGGCGTCCCAGGAAGTGCATTCAGCCGTTGCGATTGTCGCTCCAAGCTGCTCAAATGCCGCTCAATGTTCCGTTTGTGGAATTATCAGGCATGCATGATCTCAACGATCTCCACTACTTCGCGATGGTGGTCGAGCACTCCGGATTCGCCGCGGCCGAGCGGGCTACCGGCATTCCCAAGTCCCGCCTGAGCCGACGCATAAGCCAGCTGGAAACCGACATGGGCGTCCGCCTGTTGCAACGCTCCACGCGACGGTTTGCAGTCACAGAGGTCGGCAATTCGGTCTACCGCCACGTCCAGTCGATGCTCGCCGAGGCGCAGGCCGCGCGCGAGGTGGTGGATCGGCTCAGCGCCGAACCGCGCGGCGTTGTCCGTGTCAGCGTGCCGGTAGGGATCGCCCAGCAGCAAATGCCCAAGCTTTTGCCGGAGTTTCTTGGCCGCTATCCCGAAGTGCGGGTGCAATTGCATGTGAGCAATCGCCGTGTGGACGTCATCAATGAAGGGATCGACGTGGCACTGCGCGTGCGCAGCAAGCTGGACGATGACGGCAGCCTGATCATGCGCAGTTTCGGCCAGATCCAGGAGTTGCTGGTCGCCAGCCCGGATTACCTGCGCAAGATGGGACGCCCAAAGGCACCCCAGGAGTTGACCGACCACGTCACCCTGAGCATGAGCGAGGACGATCCGCTGCAGCGCTGGGAGCTTCACGGCCCCGACGGTGACGTGCAGAGGGTTGAGATCAAACCACGTGTTATGGGGTTCGACCTGCCCATGCTGCTCTCGTTGGCGGTACAGGGGGTTGGTATCACCCTGCTGCCGGAAAGTGTCTGTGCCGATGCCGTCCGGCGGGGTGATCTCCAAGTGGTTCTGCCGGCTTGGCGACTGCCGCAGGGCATCTTCCATGCGGTTTTTGCGTCCCGCCGCGGCATGCTGCCGGCGGTGCGCGTCCTCATCGACTTCCTCGCCGAGAGGGTGCCGACATTGATGGCCGACGTCCGGTTGGGGTGCGGTGACATCAATGGCAAACGGTGCACGGAGGCCGAACTACGCGCCTTTCGACGCTGACGCCACACGGTCGCTCGTGCGACAATGCGCGCCGCAGCGGTCAGGGGCGTTACCCGCCGACGCGCTGGTCGGCTGGCGTGCGCCGACCCCTGCAGTTTTTCGGAAGAGTGGCCGAGCGGTTGAAGGCACCGGTCTTGAAAACCGGCGAAGGGTTAAACCTTCCGTGGGTTCGAATCCCACCTCTTCCGCC
>RCMY010004411.1_pt1 | contig 12181 bp, 9 predicted proteins | sample 2041341 | NCBI WGS metagenome assembly RCMY01 (sample SAMN09708234, study PRJNA481090) | Marine sediment metagenome, whole genome shotgun sequencing project.
CATAGTTCGACTATGCGCCTGTTACCGCGCCTTGAAGACAAACAAAAATCCGGCGCAATACCGTCAAGTTATTTCGTTCCCATTCCTAACGACAGCGTAATCCATCAAAAGTGGTCACCGAGAACCCGGTCGATCACGCCGCTGCGCAGCTAATTCAGCCTACAAAAGTTCGGCTGGCGGTTGCTCGCAAGCGAGTGTGTGACCCAGTAGTTTTTCTATCTCGGGTAGCATAAAGGAGTCTGTTTCGCAGGCAAGGCTAATGGAGGTGCCCTTCGCCCCCGCTCGGCCAGTACGACCGATGCGATGCACGTAATCATCCGGGTCTTCCGGCAGATTGTAGTTAATCACGTGGCTTATACCTTCCACATGAATACCGCGACCGGCGACGTCGGTCGCCACCAGAACTTTCAAATCGCCAGACTTGAAGCGTTCCAGTGTTCGTGTACGTTTCGCCTGCGGTACTTCGCCCGACAAAATTCCACACGCTATCTTCGATTTCTGCAAGCGTTCGTGCAGCCTTCTTACCTGGTCACGCCGGTTGGCAAACACCAGCACGCTGGTGGCATCTTCAGTGCGCAGAATATTGCGTAGAACTGAGAACTTCTCTCGCTCACTCACAAGATAGACGCGCTGCTTAACCGAGTCGGTGGCAACGTTATCTGGCTCAATCTCAATTTTGATCGGGTCGTCGGTCCAGCGGTCGGCCAGGTTAAGAATGTCAGGATCAAAAGTGGCGCTGAACAGCAGGGTTTGGCGGTGGGATTTATGCGGCATTTTGCTAATAATACGCCGCACCTGGGGTATGAAGCCCATATCCAGCATGCGGTCGGCTTCGTCAATGACGAGTATCTCAATCATGTCCAGACGCACTTCGCCCCTATCGATAAAATCTATCAGCCGGCCGGGCGTGACCACGAGAATATCGACTATCTCCCGACGCAAGCTATTAATTTGCTTGTCCATATCGGCACCGCCTATTAATACGGTAGTCTTTAAATCGAGGTGGCGGCAGAGCTCATGCGAGTCGCTGCCTATTTGCACAGCCAGTTCGCGCGTCGGCGCTAACACCAGCGCACGCGGCTCACCAACGTAGCGCTCCTCATCGAGCGGGTGATTAACCAGCTGATTGATTAGCGTAACCAGAAAAGCCGCCGTTTTGCCGGTACCAGTTTGCGCCTTGCCGATGGCATCACGCGCTGCCAGCGTATGCGGTAAAATTTGCGCTTGAATTGGCGAACAGTAGCGAAAGCCCAGGTCAGCAATACCTTGCATAAGCTGCGGCGGCAAATCGAAGTCGTGAAAGCGGCTTTTACCCTCTTCGGGCGGCACGTCGAATTGATCGATAGACCAGGCTGGCTTGGCTGGTGTGGCTGGCTTTTCTTTACGCTCCGCTGTGTCGCGCTCTGATTTCTTGCGTCCTGATTTTTTTCGCTGTGGTTTTTTATGTGCAGATTTTTCGTGTTCGGCGCTGTTGCTTGCGCTGGCGTTGCTTTTAGGCTTGTTGCGCTCCGCTTTCTTGCTCGGTGTGGCTGGCCGTTGCGGCTGTTTTTTTGCCTGCTTGGCAGACTCAAGCAGCTCGAGCGGTCCGTCTAACAATCGATTGCGGAGCTTGGAAAGTAACTTCATTGATAGTAGCTAAAATTGGCGCGCGTTGGTGCGTGGCGCATTATGCCGCTGAATTCCGTTAAAACCAAGGATTTAGCGCTGCATTAACGCGCCGGAAGGCGCTTCGCTTTGCAGTCGCGGCAGACCTTGAGCGCGTGCAAGCCAATAATCGAGGCTAACAAAGCGCCCACCACCCATAAACATAAGGCTGAGCAGCATTAAAAAGTAAGTCGCGGCAAACTCAATGCCATTGTTCAGGATTACGACAGACCCACTTTCGGTCAGCCAGTCGTAGTAACGCCTGCAAAGTTGCCAGCAATTTCAAGAGCCATTCTGACTATTACGTATTGATACTTAATTGTTATTGTTTTTATTATTCAAATCAATAAGATATTTCCTGAATGGCGCAGGTGTCAAAATATTGCCGGGTCCGATGTGGTCAAACTGCGAACAAAAACGATACCATCCGACTTCATTTTGAAATGCCTAAACTCAGTTTTGCAATACGTAAAGACAGTTTGCGCTGCTGCCACAGTAAGTAAATCAGCTCGACCTATCCATAGATGAATCGCAACCGCCTAGCGCGGCACACAGCGGGCCAATATGCCTGCAAAATGCAGGATTAGCATGCCCGAAAGCTCAAAAGCGAAAACACGATCTGTACTGCTGCTGGATAACCGCCAAGCCGACGCACAGCTGGTGTGCGAATTGCTGCAGAATTTGCCCCATTGGCAGCTTGACGTGACGGTGCATCTGTACAGCGAGGGGATTTTTCCCACCGCAGGCAGCCGCTTCGACCTGCTGCTGGTGACGGATGACTACGCTGGCTCGAAATTAAGTCAAATTGTTGATATTGCAAAATTTTATCAACCGCATGCGCATCTCGTGCTGCTTGGAACAACACCGCCCGGCGCGCGCTCCCCGCAGGAATTTATCGATGCGGGGCGAGCCGGCGTCAGCTATTGGCTGCAGAAAGACAATCTTTCGCCAGCCGTCTTACACGCGATGCTGCAGCAAATTTTCAGCGCCAGCAAGCAACAGACCGAAGCCGTCGGCGCGGAACTACCGGCGTCGGATTTGCCGGCAGCCGACGCCCCAACAGCAGAAGCTACAAACAACAATAAAGCAATCGAGCAGGCTGACTTAATCGTCGAACAAATCTCGGTTGGCGTTATCATCTTTGGCATCGTGGATGATGGCTTTATCTATCGGCGCATCAATTTTGCGGCAGCTGAATTCACTCAGCTGCAACCGCTAGAACTGATCGGCAAGCGCCTGAGCAACGATGCTACCTTTTTCGAAAGTTTTAACCTGCACAATGCGTTGCGGCAGGTTAGCGCCACCGCTGCGGCGCAAACTCATCGTGTCATGAACCTGATCGACGACGCCACCGCTAGCTGGCGCGACGTAGTTATTAGGCCACTGCACGCTGATTTACTGGTTGAAATCCACGACACAACCGAACGCGTGGAGCTTGCTGCCCAGCGCCGCTACAGCGAAAAAATCTGGTGGCATATTGCCAAATCACTACCCGATCTTTGCGCCACCGTGGACGCGGATGGCTCAGTTAACCAGGTCATAGCGGGTGAATGGCAGCAGCTCAATATCGATAGCAAAACACTTGCCGGCCAACCGATAACAGCAATATTGGCGCCGGAAGAACGCGAGCACTGCAGCGCTAGCATTCAAAAAGCGTTGAATACCGGGAAAACACAAACGGCCGTTTACGCACTCGACAGCACGGAAAACCAGGCTCGCCTACACGTCAAAGTCGCGCTACTTCATGCCGAGGTAGACGCGCCGCGGCAGGTGCTCTGGTTGGCGCGCGATCTCAATGGTAACCATGCCGAGCCACACACCGCGGCCGATGCATTTGGCAATACGCAGGAACTGCTGAATGAGCTGCTGCAGCGCGCCCCGTTTATGGCCGCAATCAGCAACGCGGACGGTCGTTACGAGCACGTGAATGCCGCGTGCACACAGCGTCTGCAGCAATCTGCAGAAGCGGTCATCGGCAAAACGGATGCCGAACTGTTTACCGCTGAAATCGCGCATACGTTGCAGCAGCTCGATCGAAAACTGCTGACCGAGGGTACTGCGCAGCAGAGTGATATCACTTCAAACACTCACTGCGAAGTACAGAAATTTCGTGTCATTAAAATTCCGCTTAATGGTGCGAGCCTGGCAACGCAGAGTATTTTCACGCTTGCGCTGCCGCTTCCGCCTGGCGTCGAAACAGCCCAAGTCACAGCAGACGATCAACCTCAACAGCAGGCGCAGCCGGAATCAATCAACGACCTGGTTGGCGACATTGCGCGCGACTTTAACGATGTATTAGTCAATCTGACCGAGCATACGCGTTTGGCGCTGAATGACTCGGACGGCACACCGAGCAGCGAGATCACCGACTATCTAGGTGCCGTGATGAATTCCAGCCAGCGAGCGCGCGACCTGGTCGCACAAATGATGGCGTATCAAACGACCGATGCCGGCTCTGCTCAATCAGGCGCTGCCGATCTAACGCTATTTGTGAGCGGCATCGTAGAGCTGCTGCGCAATACGATTGGCCAGCATTTGCAAATCAGCAGCGATTTACAACAGAATTTACAGGTGGTGGAAATAGATTCGTTGCGGCTGCAAAATGCGCTTATTCAGCTATTTAGAGTGGCACAGCGAAGCTTCGACAGCAGCGGCCATTTGTCAGTGTGTTTGCGCACGCTGACGCAACAAGTTCACGAATGCGCTTATTGCTACGGCAAAGTGCGAGGCGATTTTGTTGTCGTGAGCCTGCATAACTACATGCACACGTATGCCGATGCGATGGAAAGCGATGAGCCGAGCCCCGCGCTGCCGCAAGACGAGGCGCTGCTGTCGCAGATCAAGCGCATTCACGAACTGCTTAAACCCTACAGCGGTCATATTGTATTGCGCGGCGAGGTGGGGAAACAACAGAGTTGGTATGTCTTTCTGGCTACTAATCCTGAGCAGGAAGCCACGTTAAAACTATATACTAGACAGGATGCTGAGTAACGCGTAATTCGCGCCGCCTAACGCTGTCCACAACACGGGCAAGCAGGATCTTTGCGCAAGCGTAGCTTATGCCACTGCATTTGTACGGCATCAAAAGTCAGCAAATAACCGCTGAGACTGACACCGAAGCCGACGATAATTTTCATCGCCTCCAACGCCTGCATTGCACCCATAATGCCGACTAAAGGTGCCAGCACACCACTGTGCGCGCAGCTCAGGCTGTCGTCGCTTACGCCATCGTCATACAAACAGCGATAACACGGACTGTCTGACGTCGCGTTAAAAACTGCCAGCTGCGCTTCGCCGCGAATAGCGGCAGCAGACACCAGCGGCTTCTGCAATGTTACGCAGGCTTGGTTGAGCGCGAACCTGATTGCAAAATTATCGCTGGCGTCTATCACCAGGTCGGTAGTCTGTACTAGTGACCGGCAACTCTCCTTATCGAGTTTCTCAACCCGTGCGTGTACAGCAACGGCTGGATTTAACGCCCGTACCGACTCGGCCACCGATTCAACTTTGGGCTTGCCGATGTCAGCCGTTGTATGTGCAATCTGGCGCTGCAGATTACTCAGTTCTACCACATCATGATCAACCAGCGTCAGGCTGCCGACACCGGCAGCTGCGAGATAAAGCGCCGCCGGGCAGCCAAGACCGCCGAGACCAACAATGACCACCTGCGCGGCCAGCAACGCTTCCTGGCCGGCTACGTCGATCTCGGGCAACATAATGTGGCGGCTGTAGCGCAGCAGTTCTTCGTCGTTCATAGCGATTTCCCCTGCGCTCCCAGCGTGACTCGCGCATGACCGGCCAAGTCTATTACTGACTCCACAGCGGTAAAATTGCGCTGCTTGAGCAATTCCTGCACCGCCTCAGACTGATCAAAGCCGTGCTCCAACAATAGCCTGCCCTGCTGCTGTAAATAATTGCCTGCATTCGCGACGATATGGCGAATGGCGTCAAGCCCATCCGCACCCGCCGTCAGCGCCGTGCGCGGCTCGAAGCGCAGGTCGCCTTGCGCAAGATGCGCATCGTCCTCGGCGATATAGGGCGGATTACTAACAATCATATCGAAGCGCTCATGGTTCAAAGCAGCAAACCAGTCGCCTTGTAGCAGGCTGACATTAGCGCATTGCAGCTGGCGCTGGTTTTGCCGTGCGATTCGCAGCGCAGCGTCGCAGTAGTCGGTGGCGACGAGCTGCCAATTGGGGCGCTCGCTTGCCAGCGCTAGCGCGATTGCGCCCGAGCCAGTGCCCAAATCCAGCACCTTTGCCTGCGGCGGCATGTCGAGCGCCAGCGCTGTTTCAACCAGCGTTTCTGTGTCTGGCCTGGGGATCAGTACAGCCGGACTGACCGCTAATTCAAGCGACCAAAACATGCGTGTTTGCAGGATATAGGCGATCGGCTCGCCGCCGGCCCGGCGCGCCAACAAGGCAAGAAACTGCTGACTAACGCTGTTATTAAGCGCTGTGTGCGGCCAGGTATAGAGAAAACTGCGCGGTTTTTGCAGGCAATGGCACAGCAATAGTTCGGCGTCCAGCCTGGCGCTGTCGCTGCCGGTTAAACGCGCTTTGCCCTCGGCCAGTGCAGCGGAAATATCCAGCCGCTTACTCCGCCAGCGCCGCCAGCTGGTCGGTTTGGTGTTCCTGCACTAACGGCTGAATCACGGCGTCCAAATCACCCTCGACAATCTCGGCGAGTTTATACAGTGTGAGGTTAATGCGGTGGTCGGTGATGCGACCCTGCGGATAGTTGTAGGTACGGATGCGTTCCGAGCGATCACCACTGCCCACCAGATTGCGGCGTTCGTCGGCCTGCTCCTGGTCCTGTTTATTTTGCGCGGCGTCCTGCAGGCGCGCGCCCAGCAATGACATAGCCCGCGCGCGGTTTTTGTGCTGCGAGCGTTCATCCTGGCACTCAACCACAATGCCGGTGGGTAAATGGGTAAGCCGAATAGCCGAATCGGTTTTGTTAACGTGCTGACCACCGGCACCCGAAGCGCGGTAGGTATCGACGCGTAAATCTGCCTTGTTGATTTCAATCGTTTCCAGCTCGGCGACTTCGGGCAAAATGGCCACCGTACACGCCGAGGTGTGAATACGCCCCTGCGACTCGGTCTCCGGCACACGCTGCACGCGATGGGCACCGGACTCAAACTTTAAGCGCGCATACACGTCGGTGCCGCTAATGCGACTGATAATCTCCTTGTAGCCACCGTGTTCGCCGGCACGCTCGCTGATGATTTCCACACGCCAACCGATTGTCTCGGCAAAACGGCTGTACATACGAAACAAATCGCCAGCAAAAATAGCCGCCTCGTCGCCACCGGTGCCGGCGCGAATTTCCAAAAACACGTTGTTGCGGTCGTTCGGATCTTTCGGCAGCAGCAGCGTTTGCAGGCTGGCCTCAAGCTGCTCCAGCTGCTGCTCGGCGGCGCTTAACTCTTCCTGCGCCATGTCGCGCATGTCCGGGTCGCCATCTTGTAACAGGCTTTTTGCTTCTTCAGCGTCGTTGCTGACTTTTTGGTAGCGTTGAAAGCACTCCACCACCGGCTCAATCTCGGCGTACTCCTGCGACAGGCCGCGAAACCGATTTTGGTCGCTAATCACCTCGTTGTCGCTCAACAAGGCACCGATTTCTTCGTAACGGTCACCGAGGATATTCAGTTTTTGCAAAATTGAGGGTTTCATTTGCGCTCTTTTATTTCAAGGTCTTCGGCGGGTAAATCAAACAATTCCTGTGACCAGGCAAGCTTATCGGTTTCGCCGCGCTCGCTGGCTTTCTTCATTTGTACGCTGGGCGCATGAATCAGTTTGTTGGTTAGCGCATGCGCCAGGCCGTTGATCACGTCTTCAACCGGCTGACCTTTTTGCAGCGCTAACTTTGCTTTGCTTAACTCCGCGTCGCGCAGCATTTCGGCCTTCTTGCGAAACGCCTTAACGCTGCCAACCGCACCCAGCGACCGCTGCTGGCGGCCATACTCCTCGACCGCGTGGGCGATCAATGTATCGGCTTTTTGCGCCTCCGTGGTGCGGCTTTTGACGTTGTCATCAATGATGTCACGCAAATCATCGACACTATACAGATACACGTTGTCGAGGTCGCCGACCTGCACCTCAATATCGCGCGGCACCGCCAGGTCGACCATAAAAATAGGTCGCCCCTTGCGGGCACGTAGAGCCTGCTCCACCATGCCCTTGCCGAGAATGGGCAGCGGGCTGGCAGTGGACGAAATGACAATATCAGCATGCACCAGCTGAGAGGGAATATCCGCCAGCACCACCGCTTTCGCCCCCAGTTCATTAGCCAGCACCTCCGCGCGGTCCAGTGTGCGGTTCGCCACTACAATCCCTGTCTGATTGTGCCGACGCAGGTGGCGAGCGGTCAAGGCAATGGTGTCGCCAGCACCAATCAATAGAGCCTGAGTTTGTCCCAGGTCGGAAAAAATATGTTGCGCCAGGCGCACGGCAGCTGATGCCACCGACACCGGATTAGCGCCGATAGCAGTTTGCGTACGTACCTGCTTGGAGACGGCAAACACCTGCTCGAATACCCGCGCCAGCTCGCGACCTACTGAGGAGTTCTCCTGTGCCTGCGCGTAGGCGGTTTTCATTTGCCCCAATATTTGCGGCTCGCCAATTACCATGGAATCAAGCCCGCAGCTAACGCGAATCATATGTTGCAGCGCAGCGCTGTCGACATGGCAGTAACACGCTTGCCACAGTTCATCGGCCGGCGCGCCCTGCTGTGCCTGCAGCCATTTTCCAATCAAATGCGTGGTGTTTTCAGGATCGTCGGCAAGACCATAGAATTCGGTACGATTACAAGTCGACAGCACCACCGCTTCACGCAGGTACAGTTCGCTCACGCAGGCAGACAGTATCTGCGTCAGGCGCTCAGGCACAATCGCCACGCGTTCGCGCAGAGTCAGACTCGCCGTAGTGTGATTCAAACCGAAGGCGATCAACGCCATGTGCAGTGTCTCGAACAGTTAAGATCGCCGGGGAGCGAATGAGTGCTTACAGAACCGCACATTCTAGCAAGTTCTGCCCAAAAACCCACCAGCGGAGAGTGCCGCTTTTTGCTGGCAGATGGCAGCGGTAGCCTCACCATTCGCGACACTCGTGTTAATTATTGCAAACATTGCTGCTATACATCCTATAATTAATGGATAAAATCTGCTTTTCAACGCTCTAACTAGTCGGGTTAATCATGATATGCCCATCGTGTCATTGGCCAGAACGAGTAAACCTATGTTTTTCGAGCCGTTAATCCCTATGCCTTTACGAGCAGCCCGACCATCATCCGCACCCGGCCGCAGCAAGCCAATTTGTTGCGCAGCGGTATTATCCGCCCTGCTGCTCGGTGCCTGTGCGTCACAGCCGGAGGCCCCCGAACAGGCAGCTACCGCCCCGGAGGTGCTAAAACCGGCGGTGGTAAAAGCAGAAAAAATCTACAAGCCGATACCGCTACAAACACTGTATGCGCTGTTAGTGGCGGATCTCGCGGCGCAGCGCAACCAGTTTGATATTGCGCTGCGCAATTATGTCAACGAGGCGCTGAATACAAAAGATGCCGGCGTAGCGCGCCATGCAACGATGCTGGCAGAACTGCTGCAAGCTGAGAACGTGGCGCTGAAAACCGCAAATATTTGGGCCGACACACAGCCCAATGACGCCCAGGCACAATATTCTGCCGCGATTCATGAAGCCCGTGCGCACAGGCTCGACAACGCGATGCTGAAAATGACGCGCTCCATGCAGCTAAACGGTAAAACCAACTTCACCGCGCTCGCCAGGCTGGCCGCTAACGCGACCCGCGCCAAACAAAAAGCACTGCTGGTCGAATATAAAAAGCTGGCTGACGAACGCAAGGGCGACACGGATTTGTTGATCGGTACCGCCATGTTACAGCAACAGCTCGGCAAACTGACCGACGCGCTGGGTTCCGTTCAAAAAACGCTCGATATCGAACCCGACAACATCAGCGCTATTGCCAGCGAAGCGCGCATACTGCAATTGCTCGACCAGCCTGACAAAGCCTTTAAACGACTTGAAGCCAAGTTGAAAGAGCAGCCCGAAAGCAAAAGTCTGCGTCTTTTGTATGCTCGCTTACTGACTAAAACAGACCTGACAAAAGCGCAGCAGCAATTTGAAAGGCTGGTAGAGCAACACCCAGCAGATGAGGAGCTACGTTTTACGCTGGCACTGGTATACCGCGAAAACCAGCAGCTCGACCTGGCTCGCGGCGAATTGCAAAAATTAACCGCTGGCAAAAAACAGGCGGCAGCCGCGCATTACTACCTTGGCCTGGTTGAAGAAGAGGCAGGCAACATTGACGCGGCGCTGGTTCAATACGACCAGGTTGAGCCCAGCAAAGTATTTTTGCAGGCCATGGCTCGCAGTGCCGAGCTCAGGGCTGACGCCGGAGACCTGGAAGAGGTAATTAAGAACTTGCAGGCGTTGGGCGAACAGCATTCTGAATATGCAATCGACCTGCTGCTACTGGCGGCTGACACCTTGACCAAATCGGGTTCATTGGATCGCAGCCACAAGTTGCTTAGTGATGCGCTAGTAGGCAGTCCGGAAGAGCCAAATCTTCTGTACGCGCGCTCAATGCTTAACGAGAAGCGTCTCGACCTGGTCGCTATGGAAAGCGATTTGCGGCAGATGCTGGAACTCGATCCAGACAACTCTACCGCGCTCAATGCGCTGGGCTACACGCTGACCGTGCATACCAAACGCTATGACGAAGCCTATGAGCTGATCGAGCGCGCACTGGAGATAAACCCCAACGACCCGGCGATCATGGACAGCATGGGCTGGAACCAGTTTCGGCGCGGCAATATCGAGGAAGCGCTGACCTACCTCAAGCGTGCCCACAAACTGTTTCCAGACCCTGAAGTAGCGGCGCATCTTGGCGAGGTGCTGTGGGCAGCGGGCCAGGAAAGCGCAGCCAAGGCCGTGTGGCGTGACGCGCTTAGCAAGCAACCGGACAGCCCGATTATGCAAGATATTGTTGAGCGTTTTGGCGAACCGTAAGCAGCGGCCCTGCAGTTTACTCCTCGCTGCCGCGCTGAGCATCCTGCTCTCAGCCTGCGCCACTCAAACCAGCACAATTGACAGCCATGACAGCGCTGCTGCCGATATTGAACAGTGGCATATTCGTGGCAAAATCGGCATTCGCACCGCCACCGAATCACTCAGCGCGATGCTCAATTGGCAGCAATTAAGTGGTGCCTACACCATTCGGCTGAGCGGCGCGCTGGGTAGCGGCAGCCTGCAGATCATTGGTAGCCAGAATCGCGTCACCGTCCGCCAGGCCGGGCAGGTCGATCAATACGCGAGCGATGCCGGGCAACTGCTGCAACAACTGCTTGGCTGGTCAGTACCGATTGAACATATTTATTATTGGATCAGGGGCTTGCCGGCAGAGGTGCCGATTGACCAGCAGACTCACGCCGACGGCCACCTTAGCGTGCTGGAACAAGACGGCTGGCGAGTCGAGTATCTACGCTATCAACAGTTTGCCAACGTGGCACTACCGAGCAAGCTGCGACTGCAGCATGCAGATCTTAAGGTGACGCTGATAATCAAAGACTGGCAATTTAGCAATCCTGTATGAACCTCACGCTACCAGCGCCAGCCAAGCTCAATCTGTTTTTACATATCATTGGGCGCCGTGCCGACGGCTACCATGAGCTGCAAACGGTGTTTCAGTTTGTTGATCTATGCGATCAACTGTCGTTTCGCCGCACTGCAACGGCTGACATCGTGCTCTCCGGCGACTGTGGCGACGTCGCTGCGGCGGATAATTTGGTACATAAAGCCGCACGCGCCCTGCAGCAAGCTGCCAGCATCGACTGCGGCGCCGACATCACGCTGCAAAAAAACATACCGATGGGCGCAGGGCTGGGCGGCGGCAGCTCCAATGCGGCCACTACCCTGCTAGCGCTTAATCACTTATGGCAAACTGGCCTTGATTTGCACGCGCTGGCGCAGATTGGTGCAAATTTGGGAGCAGACGTGCCGATTTTTGTATACGGCCACGCCGCCTGGGCAGAGGGTATCGGCGACCGTTTAACGCCGATTGAACCGTTCCAGCCCTGCTATTTAATCGTTAAACCCGATTGCTCAATTGCAACAGCCGAGATTTTTTGTCATGAGCAATTGACACGCCACACGACTCCCATCAAAATAGCGCGCTTTCTTGGCCAGCCAACCGGGTGTCGGAATGATTGCCTGGCGGTGGTACAACTGCTCTATCCGCAGGTAACGGCAGCGATGCAGTGGTTAGATGAGTTTTCGCCAGCGCGCTTAACCGGAACGGGAGCCTGCGTATTTGCTGAGTTCGAGCATACAGATGCAGCAACGCGGGTGCTGCAACAGCTACCCGGGCATTGGCAAGGATTTGTAGCAAGAGGTTTGAATGTTTCACCCACACATTCACAACTGCAAGAGTATAAGTAAACAGTTTTATTGGGGCGTCGCCAAGTGGTAAGGCACTGGGTTTTGATCCCAGCATTCGTAGGTTCGAATCCTGCCGCCCC
>RCMY010004412.1_pt1 | contig 12181 bp, 7 predicted proteins | sample 2041341 | NCBI WGS metagenome assembly RCMY01 (sample SAMN09708234, study PRJNA481090) | Marine sediment metagenome, whole genome shotgun sequencing project.
CGTGGGCAGAACGAGGCTGATGTGAGCCACGACATCTTCCAGATCGATCCGGTTGCCGCGACCGATGCCGCCGCAGCGATGGGCGGTCTCGTCGTGATCCCTGCCGATGGCGCTGAGCAGATCAGGGCTGCCGAACGCAACGGCTTCCAACTCGACACCGTTGGACTGTCCGCGATCACCCTGCTCGACGAGGTCGTCGAGGAGCTGGGAGCGCTGCGCACGATCCTCGCCACCCGCGCCGAGCTGGCGCAGCTGGCAGACCAGGCCGGTGGGCTGGCGAACATCGACCCGAGCGATCTGTCGGCGCTGCTCGGCCGGATCGACCGGGCCGGTCTGGCGTTGGCGGCTTCCCTCGATGACGCCACCGGCACCAGTGCTGTCGGATTCGCCCCCGAGTCCGATTGGACATCGACAGAGGTGCGTCGCTGGTGGAGCAGCCTGACACTCGAGGAACGAGCTCAGCTGAGTGTCACCATGCCCGCCGCCATCGGCAACCTCGATGGCATTCCATTCAGTGATCGGGCGGGCGCGAATCACGTCACGATGCAACAACTCCTCGACGACGGCAACCCCGATCCGCGCCTCGATCAGTTCATCGATCCACTGACCGGCCGGATCGACGACCGGCGCCAGATCATCCTGTTCGATCCGACTGCAGACGGATTCGCTGCCGAATTGTTCGGCAACCTCGACCACGCCACGTCGGTGGCCGTCCTCGTGCCGGGAATGGGGAGTGACCTCGGGAACTTCAGCAGCCGAGTGGCCGGTGACGCCAACACCCTCTACCGAAGTACCCCGGGCCTCGCGGTGATCGCGTGGAGTGGCTACGACGCCCCCGACGGGCTGCCGGCGCTGTCCTCGGTCGAAGTGATCACCGATGGTCAGGCCCGTACGGGCGGGCAACAGCTGGCCGGATTCATCGGCGCACTCGGCCTGGAGACAACGTCGCGCACGACGGTGATCGGTCATTCCTACGGTTCAACAACGGTCGGTCACGCGATCAGGAACGGAATGACTGCCGACGGAGTGGTGTTCATCGGGAGCCCCGGTGTCGGCGTCGACAACGTGAACGAATTCCCCGACGGAGCAGTCGGTGAGTACTACGCCGCCGAGGTCCACGGCGACCTCGTCGCAGCCCTCGAACGATTCGGTGATTCGCCGACCGATCCCGACTTCGGAGCGACGGTGTACGACGCAGGAAACGCCGAATCGGCGAGTCCGCTGGGTCGCCACAGCGAGTACTTCGACGACGGCACGGCCATCTCGAACTTGCGCACGATCGTCACCGGTGGAAGCCCGTCGGGCGACCGTTCGGCCATCATCGACTACGTGGTCGAACCGTTCGAGGATCTCCACGATGGCTTCAACGATGTCGCGGACTACATCGACCGCCTGCCCGGCCCGAATCCACTGCCGATTCCCGGTCGAGACATCGGCAATGCTGCGATCAACACGGTGCAGACCGGTGTCGAGATCGCCGGGGTCTATGCCGAGGACGCCGTCGTCGCGACCGCCGGTGCCGCCGTCGACGGCGCACAATGGGTTGGCGGGGAGTTCGTCGACGGAGTCGAGCGAGTCGGGCGACTTCCAGGAGACATCGCCGACCTGCTCACGCCGAACTTCTTCGACTGAGCAGCGCGCGACCTGCGACTGCGACCTCGACCTCAGGCGTCGGCTTCGAAGTCGTACTGAACGCTGTTGAACTTGCCGGTGAAACGGTCCAGGACGATCGCGTCCGCCAATTCGCTCGCCGATTCAACGGTGAAGTCTCCGGTCAGCGACAAGGTGGTCGGGAACACGGCAATGTTGACCTGCGGAGCAGTCAGGATCTCCCCGTTGGCCACGAGCGCGATCTGCTGCGACGGACACCGCGCGGTCTGGTCGAAACACGACAGGGTCAGCGCATTGAACTCGTCGATCTGCTCCGGATCGACGTCGACACTGACTTGGACGTCCAACGTCTGAATCACGAACGCATCGGTGAACGGCACCCGGTCGAACGGGGACGGACCGAGGATGCATTCGCCGACTGTCTCGCCGGACAGCACCAGCGCGTCGTCGGGAACCGGGTCGGGTGCAGCGACCCCATCGTCGCTGCCGTCGTCGGCGCAGAACAGCACGGGGTGCAGCGCCACGACCGGCGCCGGTTGCATCGTGAACTCGAAGGTCGGAGCCTCGTCACGGGGGAACTCAGTTGCCACCGCTGTGACGACGGAATCCTCGACGCTCGCCCGCTTGGCGCCCGGATATCCAGCCAGCAATTGGTCGAGTCGGTCAGCAACCGTGATCGGCGAGGTGCCGTCAGCAGCAACCACCGTGATGGTCATCGTGCCGGTCTCGATCACCGGCACGATCACCCCAGTGTCAGGATCGACCTCGACGGACTCGGTGGGCTCCGACGCCTCGTCGGCGCTGCAGGCTGCTCCGAACACGACCAAGCCGACGATCATTGCTGCTTCGCGAAATTTCACCTGGCGAAGGATACGCACGCCGCCCCACGGCGAGAACGTAAGGTCCACGGCAATGGGTGACCGCGGTGACAATCGATTCGGCTACGCCGACTTTGGCCGCTGGTACGACGACTATCGCGGCGCGACCCTCGAACCAGCGCTCGACCAGGCAATGCACGCGCTGCAGAACGAACTCGACGGCTCGCTCTCTGGGCGCGATCTCGCCCGCATCCGCAGCATTTCGGGTCGCGTCAAGTCGAAGCGACGCACCTGGCGCAAGGTCAACCAGCCCCGCTACCGCTCCCAGATCGACACGGTCGAAGACATCCCCAAGATCATCGACGACCTCGTTGGTATCCGGCTCACGTGCACCAACCTGCGCGACCTCGAAATGGTTCAGGCGGCGCTCGAAAGCCTGCCCCTCCGTGCCAGCCGGAAGCGCCTCCTCAGCCTCGATCCGACCTCGGAACGCGACTACGTCGAATCGCCCAAGGAGTCGGGCTACCGGGGCTGGCACGTCAACCTTGGCGTGAACCTGGACAACACGCCCGTCACCTGCGAGCTGCAGGTCCGCACCCTGCTGCAGGACAGCTGGGGCGAGCTCACCCACGAAGACACCTACAGCAAGGCCGGCGAACTCCCGCCGCTGGTCGAAGTGCTCAGCGCCCGGATGGCCGACCTCCTCGCGACGCTCGACGACATCGCTGAAGACCTCCGCAACGAACTCGACCGCATCGACGAAGCCATCGTCGCGGAGACCGCCAGCCAGGCCGACAACGGCGACCCGGGTGACGACGCCCTCGCAAGTGGCCCCGGCGCAGATGCTGCCGACCTCGTCCTCGAACAGACCCGCTCCCTCGAGCGGCCGATCGAACTCTCCGCGCTGGCCTGGGCCCTGCAGAACGAGTTCGGCGCCGAGGTCAGTGACGACTGGTTCGGTTTCCGCACCTTCAAACGCTTCCTCCGCCACGTCGTCCCCGACGGCGAGATCACCGCCGGTCCGCAGGCCTACCTGCTCCCCGCTGACCCGAACCCCGACCCCGACCCCGACCCCGTGGACGCGACCGCCGACGGCGCCATCCCGGACGAAGCGCACGGGCTCCGTCGCATCGACCGGGGGTTCCCGCTGATCGAAACCGACCAGTGGCAACGCATCTTCGTCCAGCTCGCCGAAGCGTGGCGACGCAATGGTGGCGCGGCATCATCGACCCGTGTCCTCAACCAGATCACCCGGTCGGCACGAGACCGGGCAGCGTCCACCGGCGAGCCGCTCTCACGCCGACACCTCGACTATGTCGCCAAGGCGGTGTTCGCTGCAACCGATGCCGACGACCCCTTGACCGCCGGCCAAGTCGCCGACGTCTTCACCAGCTCGGTCCTGCAACGCATGGCCGAACTCCGGATCGTCAGTCCCACCAACGCCGCGCGCCGCACCGCCGTTGCCCGCTGGCTCCTCGGCTAGGACGACTTGGTGCCAGGCACCAAGTCGTCCGTCAGCGCGGGCCTTGGCCGTCGTCCACGGTGATGACGGTGCCGGTCACGCACTCCGAGGCTGGGCTGCACAGGTAGAGCAACGTCGAGTCGAGCTGCGCAGGCAGACCGATCCGCTTGCGCGGGAAGTGCTGGCTGATATCGCCCATCCGCTCCATCATTCCGTCCATCATCTCCGAGCTGAATGCACCGGGAGCGATGCCGTTCACGTTGATGTTGAAGCGGCTCCACTCCACCGCCAACGCCTCACTCATCCGGGCGATCGCGGCCTTCGTGATCGAATACAAGGCGGCGCCCTGGCCGGCGTAGTGGAACGCTGCCACGCTTGAAATGTTGACCATCCGGCCCGGTCGCTCGGCCGCGATGAGTCGGCGCGCCACCTCACAGCTCAAGATGTACGGGCCGCGCAAGTTGGTGTCGATGACGGTGTCGATCAACTCCAACGACATCTTGTGGGCGCGCTGGGCGTCGGGCACGCCGGCGTTGTTCACCAAGATGGTGACGAGCCCGGCCGCCGCTTCAGCGTGATCGACGGCGGCGATGATGCTGTCCGCATCGGTCATGTCGACCGGCACGCCGTGGGCCACGCCGCCGCGCGACTCGATGTCGAGCACCAGCTCGGCCAAGCGCTCCTCGCGTCGCCCGGTTGCGATCACGGTTGCACCGGCGGCAGCCAGGACCTGCGCAAAACGCCAGCCGAGCCCCGATGTCGCGCCGGTGACAAGCGCGACCTCGCCGGTCAGATCGGTGGACATGTTCGGCAGCGGAAGGTCGGTCATCGGCCGATCGTGCCAGATACGACGCCCGCAGCTGAAGGCGTGAGCCCGCAGTCAGATTGCGGGACGGAGTTGGCGGTGGGCCTTCGACGCGCCGGTGTCCAAGAAGTCGGCGACGATGCCGGCCATTTCCTCGCCACGTGTGAACAGGAAGAGGTGACCGCCACCCTCGACGACGTGCAGCCGTGAGTCGCGGATGCGGTTGGCGAGCAGCCGCCCGTTCACCAGCCGCACGATTGGGTCTTCGTCGCCCGCCAGCACGAGCGTTCGCATCTTCAGCCGGTGGAGCCACGGCAAGCTCGCGAATCGCTGGATCGCGCTCAACTGATACAGGTAGCCACGTCCCGTCGGCGGGCGCGCGGCACGCTGCTTCGCGTGCTCGTCGAGCAGTTCGGGAGCGTCCCGAATCGCGCCGCCGTACAGCGTCGGAGCAACCCGTCGCAGGTAGTCGGGGGAGTAGTAGCGCACCGGCGACATCAAGATGCTCATCGCAGCCGGCCGTCCGGGAATGCTCGTCACGCCAGGCATCGTCGCGGCCAGGATCAAACGGTGGACGACCTCCGGGTGGCGATGCGCCACCTCCTGGGCGAGCGCTCCGCCCCAGCTCAGACCCAAGACGTCGACCTGTTCGTGGCCCAACTCGTCGATCAGACCGGCGACGATCGCGGCCATCTTGCGCATCGAGTACGGCATCAACGGGGTCGGACTGCCGCCGACACCGGGGGCATCGAACGCGATGGTCTCGCGGTCGCCGAGGTGCTTGCGGAACGGATCGAAGAGGTCGCCGGTCGCGCCGATGCCGTTGATGAGCAAGAGCGGTCGGCCAACGCCGGGGTTCTGGACGGTGACACGCAGCCGTTGCATGCCGACCGAGACCGTCGACGACTTCGTCCGGACAGCGGAGATGGTCGCGTCAGCAGCAGTCACGGGTGCAGTCAATCACGCGGGTGGGGTCGTGAGCACTGCCCGGACTGTCACAAAAGGGGCCTGACCCCATTTGTGACTTTTAGTTGAGGACATAGGCACCGGGGGCCGGCATGATCGGCGGGTAGGTCGCGCTGCCCGGCTCGACCGGTGCGTTGACCTTGCGACCGAGGTGCGCTTCGAGCCACACGGTCCAGTGGTCCCACCAGCTTCCAGCGTGCTCGACGGCGTCAGCGCGCCACGCTTCGGGGCTGTCGGCCGGCTTGGGGTTGACGTAGTACTTGCCCTTCGGATTCCCGGCCGGATTGACGAGTGCCTGGATGTGGCCCTGTGAGCTGAGCACGAACTCAGGCGTTCCGCCCAGCAGATTGACCGTCTCGTAGCAGGCCTCCCACGGCGTGATGTGATCGGTGACGGCACCCACCACGAAACTCGGGCACTCGATCGCGCCGAGGTCGACCGGCGTGTCGAGGACCTCGACAGCGCCCGGGGTGGTCATGGCATTGTCGACTGCAATGTTCATGAAGTCGGCGTGCAGCGCAGCCGGCAGGTTCGTCGAGTCGCCGTTCCACGCCAGCACGTCGAACGCCGGCGGGTTCTTGCCCATCAGGTAGTTGTTGACGACGTAGTTCCATACCAGATCGTTCGGGCGGAGCCACGCGAAGATCTTGCTGAGGTCCTCACCCTTCAAGATGCCCTGGCGTTGGCTGCGGCGCGTGGCTGCCTCGACGACCGGCCGAGAGATCATGGTGCCCATCATCGAGGGAACGTCCCAGTCGATGATCGTCACGAGGAAGCTCGCCGAGCGGATGCGGGTGTCACCGATCGCGGCGAGATGGGCAAGCAGCGCGGCCTGGGTGATGCCGCCGGCACAGACGCCGAGGATGTTGAGGTCGTCCGCGCCGGTGATTTCCAGTGCAGCATCGGTGGCCTCGAGGATCGCGGCGCAGTACGTGTCCAGATTCCAATCGCGATGTTCGGGACCCGGGTTGCGCCAACTGATGGCGAACACCTGGTGGCCCTGGCCGATGAGGTGCTCGAAGAGGCTGCGGCCCGGTGCCAGGTCGAGGATGTAGTACTTGTTGATCTGGGGTGGCACGACCAGCATCGGACGCTGCCCGACCTTCGCCGTCGTCGGTGTGTATTGGATGACTTCGAGGACCTCGTTGCGGAACACGACGGTGCCCGGTGTCGCTGCAACGGTGTCGCCGGGCGTGAATGGTCGGCTGTCGACCATCGATGGCATGCCACCGTTGTTGCGCAGGTCATGGAGCGCATGGCGAGCACCGTCGACCAGGCTTTGCCCCTTGGTGCGACGCGCCTCTTTGAGCGCTGCCGGGTTGGCGAGCAACGAGTTCGTCGGGGCAACAGCATCGGTTGCAAGGTCGGCGAGGAACTGCGTGCGCAGTCGCGTCTTGTCATCGATGTCGAGGTCAGCGACCAGACCGTTCACCTGCTCGTCGAGGGAGAGGTAGCTCTGTGCCAATCGCTTGAAGACGGGATTCTCGGTCCACGCCTCGTCGGTGAACCGGCGGTCCTTGGGCCCGGGCTCGACGTCTGAGCTGCCGGCCGCAATCCGGGCCTGCTCCGCGATGAGCTTCGCGGCTCGCTTGGCCACGACTTGCGGCTGACGGGCAACGGTTTCGGCGAAGCGCAGGCCCGCCGAGAGGAGCTGCGTCGGCCCCAAGCCGACGGGCAGGTTCGCCGTGACTGCTTCGAGTGTCGCGTTGACCAACTCGCTGTTGGTCTGCTCCGGCTCGGCGCCAGCCTTGGCCTGACGCTTGGCCGCCGTCTTCTTGCTCGCTGTCTTGCGGCCTGCTGCCTTCTTGGTCGTGGTCTTCTTACTGGCTGTCTTGGTGTTACTCATGGTTCCTCATGCTCGGTGCGATGCTGGATGCGTTTGACTTCGAGAGCATCCAATATTGAACAATTCAATCATTTTTAGACGAAAGAGTCAATATTGAATTGACGGAACATATTCGCAGGAGGCACACTGGCGAGGTGAGTACCGCCGCTGCAGCACCTTCGCCCGCTGCGACGGGGTACCCCCGCAAGCGCCGTCAGACGCGGCGGCGTCTGCTGCGGGCGGGCACCGTGGTCCTCGTCGAGAAGGGCCCGGCCCAGGTCACGGCCGGCCAAATCGCGCGTGCCGCCGGTGTCGCCGTCGGCACCTTCTACAACCACTTCCCGACCGTGGACGACTTCATCGCGGCGGTCGCCGAGGATCTCAGTCGAGGGATCGAGATCGGGCGCGACACGCTCAATGAGATCGAGCACGACCCCGCACGACGCGTCGCAATCGGAGTCCTCCAACTTCTCGACATGGCTGACTCGGACCCGACGTCGGCGTCGGCCTTCGTCACGCTCACTGCGCTCCGCCCTGACTTCCGCGCTCGAATCCGGGCCCTCGTTGGCCAGGCGATCACCGATGGCGTGCAGACAGACGTCTTCGATGTCGCCGCCGGCCCGGCTGCCGTCAACGCCGTGCTCGGCGCCGCGTTGCAATCGATGCGTTCACGGGTGCTCGGCGAGACTGATCGCGATGAGGCGCCGGTCGTCGCGCACCTCGTGCTCCGGTTGCTCGGTCTGGCCGAAGCAGACATCGCCATTGCCATCGCACATGCCCAGGCAACTGCTGTCGCGGTCTGACCTGTCAGCGCTGAGGTGGAGACGAGTCAACTGCGCATGCGCGAACCGGTTGGGTCGAATGGTGCTTCCGTGAGCAGCCGTGCGGACCGCATCACGCCGACGACCTCGATCTCCCACGGCCCCGCGCTTGTCGCATGTTCGATGGGCACATAACCCAACGCCACCGACAGCTGGCTGTGGTGCGCGTATCCGCCGGACGTGACCCAGCCGACAACGGCTCCGTCATGCCAGATCGGCTCGTTGCCGATGCAGTCGGCGGGCTCGCTGTGAGTATCTGCCGCCACAGCGATTTCGAAGGTGACGAGCCTGCGCTCCGGCCCCGCCTCCTTGGCCGCCGCGGCAGCATCGCGTCCGATGAAGTCGCCCTTGGCGAGCTTGACCATCCAGCCCATGTTCGCCTCGTACGGGTCATAGATCGGGCGGTACTCGGTACCCCAGGAACCCCACGCCTTGTCCAGCCGGAGCGAGTCGAGGGCGCGCCCACCAAACAGGCGCATCCCGTGCTCCGCGCCCGCCTCCATCAGCGTGTCGAACAACTGCTGCTGGTAGCTCGCAGCACACCAGATCTCGTAGCCGAGGTCGCCGGTGAACGTGACCCGGCCGACCATGCAGGGCACGTTGCCGACCCAGGTGTTGCGAAAGTCGAGGAACCCGAACGCGTCGTTGCTCACGTCGAAGTCGGTCAACCCGTCGAGCACCGCCCGGGAGTTCGGCCCTGCAATCGACAGCCCCGTCAGTTCCGGTCCGCACACCCGCAGCGTCACATCGGCACGGGCGAGTTCCTGGCGGAACCAGCGCTCGTGGTAGTGCTGGGCTGGTCCCGAACCGAAGATCATGAACCGCTCCGCTCCAAGCGCATCCGCGAGACAGCCGACGGTGAAGTCGCCGATGATCTTGCCCTGCCGATTGAGCATCGGTGTCAGCGCCAACCGGCCCGGTGCCGGGATGGTGTTGGCCAACAATCCGTCGAGCCAGTCGCGAGCGCCCGCACCGGCGATCTCGTACTTGGCGTATCCGGTTGCTTCGTACATGCCGACCGCTTCGCGAACCGCAGCCACTTCCTCGGCCACGACGTCGAATGCGTTCGACCGCCGGAACGTGACCGTCTCCTCTGCTGGGAGTCCAGCACGCTGGAACCACAACGCAACTTCCAACCCGTACGACGCGCCCCACACCGCGTTGTGTGCGCTCAATCGGTCGTGGATCGGCGACTGCAGATGGTTGCGCGCCGCGGGCAGTTCCTCGTTCGGAAACGTGATGCTGAACCGGCGGCCGTAGTTTTCGCGCACCTTGCTGTTCGTGTAGCGCGGCGTGGCCCAGTCGCCGAAGCGGGCATTGTCCATCCCCCACACGTCGAAGCCCGGATCACCCTCGGTCATCCAGTTCGCCATGCTCAGCCCGACGCCGCCGCCCTGGCTCAGCCCGGCCATCACGCCGCACGCCAACCAGTGTCCCGGCTGGCCCTTGACCGGCCCGATCAGCGGGTTGCCATCGGGCGCGAACGTGAAGGGCCCATTGATCGTGTCCTTGATGCCGATCTCCTGGAAGATCGGGAAGTGCTGGAAGCCGACGTCGAGGTTGTCTCCGATCCGCTCCAGATCGGGTGTGAGGAGCTGCGCGCCGAAGTTCCAGTCGGTCGAGTGTGGGGACCACGGCACACCGCCCTTTTCGTACGTTCCGAGGAGCAGTGAGTTGCCCTCCTCGCGCATGTAGATCTCGCCACCCAAGTCGACGACGTGGAAGCCCGGCATCGTCGACTGCGCACGCCACTCAGCAAGTTGCGGTACCTCTTCGGTGATCAGGTACATGTGCTCCATGGCAAGGACCGGGATCTCGAGGCCTGTCATCCGGCCGACCTCGCGCGCCCACAGGCCACCGGCGTTGACGAAGTGCTCACAGTTGATGACACCAAGGTCTTCGTCGCCTTGATTGGGTCGCGTGTCATGAACATGCAGATCCCACGTGCCATCGGCGGCGCGCGTGATGTCGTGCACCCAGACGTACTTGTTGATCTCGGCGCCGCGCTGCTGCGCGCACTCGGCGTACGCGTGCGTGACACCGGACGGGTCGACGTGGCCTTCGTGGCGATCCCACATCGCGCCAACGAAGTGTGACGGGTCGAGGAACGGGACCATCTCGTGGGCCTCGGCCGCCGAGATCAGCTCGGTCTCCATGCCGAGGTAGCGGCCCCGTGCATGGGCCATGCGGAGGTAATCCATCCGCTCCGGTGTGTCCGCGAGCTGCAGGCCGCTGGTCATGTGGATGCCACAATCGCGGCCCGATTCGGCCTGGATCTTCTCGTACAGCTCGACGGTGTAGCGCTGCAAGGCGGCAACGTTCGGGTCGCCGTTCAACGTGTGCATGCCGCCGGCCGAATGCCAGGTGGAGCCGTGCGTCAGCTCGCGCCGCTCGACCATCATCACATCGGTCCATCCCGCCAAGGTGAGGTGATAGAGCACGGACGCCCCGACCACACCCCCGCCGATGACCACCACTTGTGCCTGTGTCTTCATGATCTGCTCCTCAGGACGACTTGGTGCCAGGCACCAAGTCGTCCATTGTGTTCGATGCTTGAGTCGTCTGTGGTGAGGACGACTTGGTGCCTGGCACCAAGTCGTCTTAGAAATCTGTCTCGACGCCGCCTTCGCTGACGCGCCGGTCGACGAAGTCGCGCAGTTCGTCGCGTATGGCATCGTCGATCGGTGGCGGTTCGTACTGATCGATCAGTTCGCGGGCGAGCGCGTTGGCGCGAGTGCGGGCGTCGGGCGAACCGCCCTCGGTCCACGTCTCCCAATTGCGCCAGTCGCTCACCATCGGGCTGAAGAACTCGTTCGTGTAGCGCGACTGCGTGTGCGCCTCGCCGAAGAAGTGTCCGGCTGGGCCGACCCCGGCAATGGCGTCGACGGCCAGCGCATCCTCGCTCACGTCGAGCGGTTCGAGGAAGGCGCCCACCATGTTGAGCAGGTCGGCGTCGATCACCATCTTTTCGAAACTTGCGTGCAGGCCGCCTTCCATCCAGCCCGCGCCGTGCATCACGAAGTTCGCGCCACCCATGATTGCGCCCCACAGTGCCCACACCGTCTCGTAGCCCGCCTGCGCATCGACCGCATTCGATGCACTCACACCCGACGACCGGTACGGCACCCCGTAGCGGCGCGCCAACTGCCCGCCAGCCAACGCCGCCTTGGCATATTCGGGTGTGCCGAAGGCTGGCGCGCCGGTCCGCATGTCGACGTTCGAGGTGAAGCCGCCGTACATCGCCGGGGCACCCGGCCGCACGACCTGGGTGAACACCAGCCCGGCGAGTGCCTCGGCGTTCTGCTGCACCAGCGCACCGGCCAACGTGATTGGCGCCATTGCTCCGGCCAGCGTGAAGGGCGTGATGATGATCACTTGATTGCGGGCCGACATCTGGATGATGCCTTCCAGCATCGGATGGTCGTAGCGCAGCGGCGACGACGCGTTGATGATCGACGTCAGGCTCGGCTCACGCTCGAACGTGTCGTGATCCACGCCGCGTGAGATGCGTGCCATTTCGATGCCGTCCAGGTTGCGCTGCTGACCGAGTGAATAGATGTGGAACGACTTGTCGGTCAAGGTGTGGGCGTCGTAGGCAGCTTCGAGGTGGCGGATCGAGGCGTGGAGGTCGACCGGCTCCACGGGGAACCCGGCGAACGTGTGCACCGAGTTGAGCATGTGCCCGAGCTTCATGAACTGCTGATAGCCCGCCCGGTCTCCGGTCTTGCGGTTGCCGTCCAGGTCGACGTAGTTGGGTGCACTCGCGACCGAGGCAAACGTGACCCAGTCGGCACCGATCTGCAGGTTGCGTTCCGGCAAGCGCCCGTGCAGTGTGAACTCAGCCGGCACCGTCGCCATGTACTCGGCGACCAT
>RCMY010004413.1_pt1 | contig 12180 bp, 11 predicted proteins | sample 2041341 | NCBI WGS metagenome assembly RCMY01 (sample SAMN09708234, study PRJNA481090) | Marine sediment metagenome, whole genome shotgun sequencing project.
CGTTTCCCTCCGACACGAGAAGGCCCGATTTCTGGACGACAACAACCTCCGCGATCCCGCCGATGGCCGTCGACACGACGGGTGTCGCGCAAGCCTGCGCCTCGGCGAACACCAACCCCAACGCCTCTTGGTGGCCCGAGGCAGCGGTCTTGCTTGGGACACTGAGTACGAGCGCCGACTGCATGTGGTGCAGCACGACATCGGGCGGTTGCGCTCCGAGGAACCGAACATCGAGGCGGTGGCGCTGCGCCAGGGCGTTGAGTTCGGGGCGCAGCGGACCGTCGCCGATCATCGTTATCCGCGGCGGGTCGAGAAGCCGGCCGGCGGCCTCGATCAGCTCACGACAGCCCTTGTGCTCCACGAGCCGGCCAACGAACAACACGCCGGCCCGATGTTCGACCGCAGGGGGCACAAAGCGCGCGGTGTCTATGCCGATGTGGATACGACGGACATCGTCGAATCCGAACGCCCGCGCTTGGTCGGCTACGTAGTCGGAAACGGCAACGATTGGCCCCAGCCGCTTACGAAACGATCGCCGAGCGACAGAGGCGCGTAGGTCGAAGTGATTGCGGACGTCGCGCCACGATTTGGCGGCGAGGAGATCGTAACCATGGACAGTGGTGACAAGCGGCAATCCGAGTCGGCGGGCGGTCGATTCGATCTGGATCGCGTCGACGGCGAAGTGTGCATGCACGAGGCGAGCCCGTGAGCGGCGCATCCGCTCCTCGAGAAAGCGGCTGCGCCGGGTGACGTAAAAGGCAGCCAACTGCGCATCGGGGCCAGCCGGCGAGATGGTGTTGACTCGACTGACAGGGCACGGCGGACCGCTCAGGGCAACCGCACCAAACACCTGCGGGGCGTAGCGTTGCATCGAGCGCATCTGGCTGGCGACGAAGGTTTCGGAGTAGGGAAGCAGACGGTCGCGGTAGATCGCGACGACGGGCTTCACCCGGATGGCCTGCGAGCACCCAATTGACGTCGTCCGAATCGTGCCCGCAAGACATCTTTCGCGAAATGTGGTGCCAACGCCCACGGATACAACAGGTAGCGCCGCCACAACCGCTTCGGCTCACGAACCAAGCGGGCAACCCATTCAAAGCCCAACCGTCCGAGCCACCGGGGCGGCGTGTACGCATGGCCGGAAATGTAGTCGAAGCAGGCCCCGGCATTCATGTAGCAGGCCGCCGGCAAGATCTCGGCGTGCTCGGCGAGCCACGTTTCCTGGCGCGGCATTCCCATGCCGACGAGCACGAGGTCGGGGCTGAACGCATGCAACTCTTTGATGACATCGATGCTGTCGTCGCTGTTCGATCGATCGTCGAAGTATCCGTGGTGCCCTTCGATCTCGAGTGTCGGCAATTCGTAGTTGATGGACTTGATGGCGTCTTGCACGGAGTCGGCGCTGGCGCCGAGGAGGTAGACCCGCCAATGGCTATCGCTGGCTCGTTGCAGAAGGGGCCAGATGAAGTCGATGTAGGTGTTGCGGTGCTTCCGGCCAACGTCGTGCCCGGAGGCGCGCGCAGCGGCAATCACGCCCATGCCATCGACGTGTACTACGTCGGCCATGTCGTAGAACGCCGCCATTCCGGGGCTCCGGCGAATGTTGTAGGCAGAGTGAAGATTGTGGTTCGCAACAAATCCCACACGACCCGAGTTCGTCACCGCTTCCACGGTGGTGATCAGTCGCTCGGCGGACATCGGGTGCACCACGACGCCGAGTACGGCGATCGGATCGATGTCGGCGACGACGTCAACGCTCGGCGCTGGTTCGTTCCGGTGACGACGACGCATCATCTCAGCTCGCGTCCGTCCGGGTAGGGCGGAATCGAGTGTCGAGCACCGGTGAATCCATCATTCTTCGCCACATCTCTCCGCTCGCACGCTCCCGCTTTTGCGTGCATTCGAACCGTACGAACGCCGGGGAACCCGGTCAAGTGACCGACGCCACGAGATGGCGCACTGTCTTGGCTCCGACCTGTTCCAAGGTAGTACATCGCAATCGCCGGGTGGTTCATTGCACGGAAATGTGCCAAATGGCCCACAAAGGTGCCACGACGGCCGCTGGAATCAGACGGTCTCGCGCTGACTGGCCATGACCCGGCTGCGTAGTTGGAGGACCGATTTGGTGTGAATTTGGCACACCCGGCTTTCGGTTACGCCGAGGACGCTGCCGATTTCGGCCAACGTCAGACCCTCGTAGTAGTAGAGGGTGAGGACCATCTTCTCGCGATCGGGCATGCGGTTGATCGACTCTGCGAGCAACTGACGCATCTCTTCGACCTCGTACTGCCCGACGGGTCCGGCACCGGCATCGGCGATGGTGTCGCCGAGTGTGAGCGATTCACCCCGTTCGGAGCCGCCGATCGACAGTACCTCATCGAGTGCGACGAGACCGACGAAGGACACCTTGCCGAGAAGATCCTGAAACTGGGTGTCGGTCATGCCGAGTTCCTCGGCGATTTCCTCGTCGGTTGGCGTGCGCTTGAATCGCGCCTCGAGCTTCGCGTATGCCTTTTCGACCTGTCGGGCCTTGGCGCGAACCGAACGTGGCACCCAATCGACCGAACGCAGTTCGTCGAGCATGGCACCCTTGATCCGGGCGATGGCGTACGTCTCGAACTTGTAGCCGCGCTCGAGGTCGAACTTGTCGATCGCATCGATGAGCCCGAATATCCCGTAGGACACGAGGTCGGATTGTTCGACGTTCTGGGGCAAGCCTGCGGCAACGCGGCCCGCGACAAACTTCACCAACGGCGAGTAGTGCAAGATCAGCTGATCGCGAACGGCCCGTGACGGCTTTGCCTTGTACTGCGCCCAAAGTTCGGCGATTTGTTGTTTGTCGTCCTGCTCCACCGAATTCCCTACGCTCTCGGATGTGTTTCTCTGTGCACACGCGTCAGGCGCTCTTTGCTCACGTGGGTGTAGATCTGCGTCGTGCTCAGATCGGCGTGACCAAGAAGCTCCTGTACAGCACGAAGATCGGCACCTCCATCCAAAAGATGAGTGGCAAACGTATGTCTTAGCGCGTGGGGGTGTGTTGGCTGGGCCGATCTTCGGTCGAGAAGACGGCGAACATCGCGTGGGGAGAGCCGTCCGCCGGCGAGGTTGAGGAAGAGCGCACCGTCGGGTGTGCGGGCGCTGAGCAGCTTTGGCCGGTGCTCCAACCAAGCGTCGAGAGCCCGTTGTGCGGGCGGCGAGATCGGCACGAGCCGAGTCTTGTCGCCCTTGCCCAGGACGCGGAGCTTGCCTCCGGCTTGGTCGACGTCGAGCAGGCCGAGTCCGCAGAGTTCACTGACGCGCAGTCCGCTTCCGTAGAGCAGCTCGAGCACCGCAAGATCTCGCGCACATCGTTCGGGAGCATCGTCGCTCACACGCGCAACCGGTTCGTCGAGCAGGGTGGTGAGCTCGCTGTCGCGCAGCACTCGGGGCAATCGCGCCGAACCTTTCGGCGCCGAGAGCGTGAGGCTGGGGTCGGCACGAACGTGCCCGTGCAGCACCGCCCACCGAAAGTAACGGCGTAGCACCGACGCCTTGCGGGCGATGGTGCGGCGCGCGTAGTCGCTGCTGTCGAGATATGCGAGATAGCGGCGCAACGTGAGTCGCGTGACCCGTTCGGGGCTCGCAACGTTGGATTCTTCGGCCCAATCGACGAATGCCCGAAGGTCGCGGTCGTAGACGGCGACGGTCGAGTCGCTGACCGACGTGAGCGACGTGACGAACTGCGAGCGATTCCACGACACACCGCGAACGCTACTCGGCAGGCCCCGCCAACCCATTCACCCTCCGCTGCCGCTCCCGACCCGTCGCTGGCCATACTCAAACGGTGTTCAGGCTCCTCTCGACCCTCACCTGCCTTGTGCTCGTCGCCTCGTGCGCTGCTGCCGAAACCCGACCGGGCCCCGTCACCAGCGTTGGAGGCGGCGAGGCCTCAGCGACATCGCTTGTGTCGTCTTCTCCGGGGTCCTCCGATGGTGCTTCCGATGCTTCGTTCGACGCCGCTCCGGAAACCTCGTCGCAGTCACAAGCAACGATTCGGCGAGTGGTCATCGTGGGCGACTCGATCGCCCGCCAGATATCTGCAGCGGCGACCGTTATAGCCCCGGTCGACGTGGCGGTGGCCTATCTGGTTTCGGTCGGGCCCGCATTCGCCGGAGATGCGTGGCCGAGCCCACTGTACGAGTTCGTCCCCGAGCCGGCCACGACGGCCGTGATCGTCAGTTTCGGCACGTGGCAGTCCGCTCCCCCGCCCCACGTCGAAGATCAACTTTTTGCCCTCGAAGAACAGGCGCTTCAGGCCGAAATCGAGGCGTATCTGGAACCGATGGTCGGACTCGGTCTGCCAAACGGACCGGCCCTCTGGCTACGACCCAGCGTCGATGCGGTCGAGGCGAACGAGTTGCTCCGGCAGGCGAACGCCCTGATCGAACCGATCGCGATCCGCCTCGGCGTGCGCACCCACTACGTGCTCGACGGACTCGACGATGTTGTCGGGGGCCGTCCCGCAGTTCGTATCGAGGGCGTGCCGTACCCGGTTCGCAACGACGACGCAACGCACTACTGCCCGGCCCCGGCGCTGGTCATCGCCCGTGACGCGCTGATTGCCGAGGGCATCGACGTCGACCCGCCGACCGGGTTGAGCGTCGCACGACTCATCACCGAAACCGACGGGTTGGGGCTGTTCCAAACCGAGGGCTGCGAGCCGCTGACCGCCGACTAGTTCGTGTCCTACGGCGTCCAACCCCACGTGTGCACCAGCGCGATGGCAGGGATGCCCTCGGACCAATCGAACACCACATGGATGCGCTGCCAATCGAGCACCGTGTCGTCTGCTGCTGGCTTGTCGAGCACTGCTAGGTGCAGCGTCGGCGGAGCGAGCGCCAACGCACCGTCGGTGAACCCATTGATTCGGTCGACGTCGAGGCTGTCGATCTGCACGACGGTCGTGTCGTCGAGCGTGTCGAGGTGCAGAAAGTCGATGGCCGACTTGTCGCAGTCGGCGCCGCACGTGAACCCCGGTTCGAACGGAAACGTTCTGACCTCACGCCAACCCGCTGGATCGGCCAGCGCGTCGCCGGGGATCCGCTGCCACGGGCTGGGCCCGTCGGCGTACACCCCGATGCCGCCGAACCACAGACCCCGCACGGAGAGCGGGGGTGGCTCTCCCCCGCCTGCGAGCAGCATGAGGTCTTCGCCGGCGGACACCATTGCCACTTCGTCGGCCGGCGACAGCGTGGCCGGCTGGCCGACGAGGAACCGGGCGTTGACCCACGCCAATCCGTCGCCGAGGTCAACCTCGAACCACGTGCCGGCGCCACTATCGGTGCGGTCGCCGGTGACCACGATGTTCGTCTCCCACGGTCCGTACGCACCAACGATCGATGCGTCGGATGAGGGGCCGGAGCGGGCGTTGAGCACGTCGTCGGCGTCGACGCCGACGACGGTCCAGACCAGGCCCTGAGCCGCAGTCGGCGGCACCGTGACGCCGACGTCACCCGTTGATGCCACCACCGTCGTGGCCGGGGATCCTGTCGTTGCGGATGCCGTCGTTGACGATGCCGTCGTCGAAGATGCCGTCCCCACGGTCACCTCGTTCCCGGACGACGTGGAACAGCCCACCGCGAGCAATGCCCACAACAGCAAACAAAATGTCCTTGGTTTCACACCTGGTACCGACGCCCAGCGACCGCAATTCGTTCGGCTCGCTCCTGCGACAGACCTGGTGTCGCGACCGGCTGCGGACCTATGGTCACGGCATGGCCTTGCGATTCAACCACATGGAACTCACCCTGCCGCTCGGCACATTGACCGACGAGTTTCGGGCCGGACTCGATGTGTTCTACGGCGGCATCTTCGGCTTCGGCACGCAACCCACGGCGATTCTCGATCAGGACTGCCATTTCCTGCGCGTCGACGACAAGGCGGAGCAGTTCATCCTGGTCGCCGAGCACAAGGCGCCAATGTCGTCCCCGGGGTATGACCATCTCGGTTTCCTGCTGGACACCCGGACAGAGGTCGATGATCTGTTGGCCGCGTGCAAGTCGTTTCAAGCCACCGACGACCGGGTGCAGATCAAGGAATACGACGACCTGGTCTCCAACGGGGAACACGTCACCCACGCGTTCTATGTGAAGTATCTGTTGCCGATCTGGTTCGACGTCCAGTGCCAGGAACGGAACGGCAAACCGATCGTCGGCCGCTGGAACTACACATGAGCCGCAGGAATGACACATGAGCATCGAATCGCCGGCGGCCCACGAGTGCCTGCGACGACTCGAGGACATCGGCGGACGTTTCCCCGAGGTCACGACCCGACCGTCGCACATGACGCCGACGCTGTTCGTTCGTGACAAGAAAGTGCTTTGTCACCTCTGGGAAGACCACCATGGCGACGGTGAATTGGCCATCTGGTGCCCGGCACCACCAGGTGCACAAGCCGAGCTCGTCGACACCGAGCCCGATCGCTTTTTCGTGCCGCGCTACGTCGGGCATCGGGGCTGGATCGGGGTGCGTCTCGATGGCGAAGTCGACTGGGACGAAGTAGCCGCCATCCTCGAAGACGCCTACCGCATCGCCGCGCCCAAGACGCTCGTGAAACATCTCGACGAGATTTGTGAGTGATTTTGGGCATCTAGCGCGCGAAATCGCTCACAAATCTCAAGGTGGTGGAGCGGTCAGGCGGAGATCTTGTAGCGAATCGGCAACTTCTTGCGACCGACGACGAAGCTGCTTGCGACGTTGGTCGGGTCGCCGGCCCGTTCGAGGACGTCGACGCGCTTGGCCATCTGCTCGAGCAGTGCAGTGATGCTGGCCCGGGCGAGGTGGGCCCCCAGGCAGTAGTGCTCGGCCCAACCGAATCCGAGGTGCTTGTTCGGGTTGCGGCCCACATCGAATTCGTTGGGCCGCTCGAATACCGCCTCGTCGCGGTTCGCTGCCGCATAGAACAAGGCCAGACGTTGTCCCGCCTTGAGCTCGACGGGTTCGAAGCCCTGACTTTCGTAGATGGTGTCCTCGACCACGGTGCGCTTCATGTAATTGACCGGAGCGCTCCAGCGCACCACCTCCTCGACTGCGGTCGTCACCAACGCGGGGTCGGCCTTCATTCGCTGAAACTGCTCGGGATGGTCGGCGAAGGCTTCCAGCGCGGCGCTGAGGGAATGCCGGGTGGTGTCGTGACCGGCGTTGAACACGATGAGGTAGTAGCCGAGTGTTTCGACCAGCCCCATGGGCTCACCGTTTTCGAATGTTGCGGTCGCCAACATCGTGGCGAGGTCGTTGGTGGGATTGGCCCGGCGGTCTTCGATGATGGCGTTGAACATGTTGTAGAACTCCATCCCCAAGTCGCTGCTTGCAGCTTGGCGATCCGCTCCCTCGCGTTGCAGCTCCGGGTCGTCCGAGCCGAACAGCTGCGACGTGAGCTCGAGCAGGTGATCCTCCTGGTCGGGCGTGACACCGAGAATCGTGCAAAGCACCCGCAGCGGATGTCGCTGCGCCACGCGTTCGACAAAGTCGGCTTCGCCTTCGGTGCCGAGCGAATCGAGCACCTGCGTTGCTGACTCGGTGACGATCTCGTCGAGTCGTTCGATGCCTCGCGGCGTGAAGTAGCTGCTCGCGAGCTTGCGGAACACTCGATGGTCGGGTGGATCCATCTCGATGATGGTCTTCATCTGCGAGAGAGGGTTGTCGCTTTTGCCGATGGTCTCGAGGTGTTCTTGGGTGTACACGACGACGCCCCCCTCGGCGTTCGAGAAGCGTTCGGGGTCGCGGGAGATCGCGGTGATATCGGCGTGACGGGTGATGGGTGTGAAGCTTTCGAAGCCCTCGACCTCGCACTGTTGCAGCGGCTGACGGCGAAGTTCGGCCCACGTGTCGTGGGGGGCGCCGTTGGCCCCATACTTCGCCGGTGAGATGAGGTCGGTTGGATCGATCTGCATCGCCGCACCCTAAGCGTGACGGCCCTCGAGCTCCAGATGACAGCGAAGCGGCACCCACGCCGGCACCTGGATTCAGCCGTGGCTGACCCGCTCGAGCCATCCGTTGGTGCGGCTGAGCCACCCTGCGGCGATGAGCGACTCGACCGCACCAGCAACATCGGCAACCGACAGCCCCGAGCGGATCACCGCCTCGTCGAGCGTCGCCGGCTGCCAGCCGACTGCGTCGAGGGCCAGCTGTTGCTGCGGGGTCGGCAGCGTTCGAGGATCGTGCGCAGGGCGTCGCGCCGAGGCGATCATGCCGACCGCCAGAAACACGTCGTCGATCGACGTGGCCGGCTGGCACCCGTCGGCCAAAAGATTGTTGGTGCCGGCCGACGCCGGCTCGTATATCGATCCGGGCACGGCGAGTACCTGCACGTTGCGCTCCGCCGCGTCGGCGGCGGTGAGCAGCGATCCTCCTCGGGCGTGCGACTCGACCACGACGACCACATCGGCCAACGCTGCGATGATGCGGTTGCGGGCCGGAAATCGCCATTTTTCGGGCTGAGCGTCGAGCGGTGCCTCACCCAGCACCACACCGCGACCCGCCACCTGGCGCCACAGCCCGATGTTGCGGCGCGGATACGGCACGTTCAACCCGCTACCCACGACCGCGATCGGCGGGGCACCGTCGACCGACAACGCCCCGCGATGTGCGGCGGCATCGATGCCCAACGCCAGACCGCTCACCACCGCGATCCCCGCCTCGGCCAGGCGGGCGCCGAAGTGCGCAGCGGTTCGGCAGCCGACGTTGGTGCAATTGCGGGTACCGACGATGGCCACGCGGGTTCCGGCCACCGCGTCGAGGTCGCCACGATGAAACACGACCTCGGGCGGTTCGATGTCGGCCGCCAACGCCTCGGGATACGCCACCGACGAGCGGGCAGCCACACCGACACCGGCTGCTTGGTACTGCTCCCACCGGGCAGCCACGTCGACCCGCTGCGCCTGCCGAATCCACTCGTCGAGCACCGGTGCCGCGCGGCCGGCGATAGCCGTACAAACGTCTCGGTCTCGACGAACCTCGCGCGAACGGATGAGGTCGAACGCCTCGGCTGCCGAACGATCGGCAACCACCGCTCGCAGTCGCTTCGGACCCATCTTCGGCAATTCGGAAAGCACGGCGGCAAAGGCAACATCGGGAAGCTCAGACACCGGCCAACCTCGCATCGGTGGCGCCGAGCGCCGAGCGCAGTGCCAAGGCGGTGAGGATGTGACCGACGGTGACCTCGCTGCAAGCATCGAGATCGGCAAGCGTTCGAGCCACGGTTTTGATGCGAGTGAGCCCTCGGGCACTCAGGCGTTCGTCGGCCACGGCAGCCTCGAGCGGCGCCTCGGCTTCGGCCGACAAGACGACGAGTACGTCGACCTGCGCCTTGCTCAGCCGAGCGTTGATGACCCCGGCTCGATCGATCGCTCGCAATCGCGCCATCGCCACCCGTTCGGCGATGGCGGCCGACGGCTCGCCCGGCTGGGGACGGAACAGCTCGTCGGGCGTGGGTCGTCCAACGGTGAGTTGCAGATCGAACCGATCGAGCAACGGCCCCGAGAGTCGCCGTTGATAGCGGGCCCGGGATGCGGGCGAGCACCGACAGGCCCCCGGGGCACCGCTCATTCCGCAGGGGCAGGGATTCATGGCAGCGACGACCAGCATGTGCGCCGGGTAGGTGGCCGAGCCGCTCGCACGACTCACCCGCACCACCCCCTCCTCGAGGGGTTGACGCAGCGAATCGAGGGCGACGGGGGAAAATTCGCCGAGCTCGTCGAGAAACAGCACACCCCGCGACGCCAAACTGATCTCGCCGGGTCGCATGAGCTTGGAGCCTCCGCCGATGAGGGCCACCGGCGACACGTGGTGATGCGGTGCCCGAAACGGCGGCTGGCGGACGAGTCCGCCGACGGGAAGCTCAGCCCCGGCAGCGGACCACACCCGCGTGACCTCGAGCGCATCTTCGCCATCGAGCGGAGGTAGCAAGCCCGGCAGTCGTTTGGCCAACATGGTCTTGCCGGCGCCGGGCGGTCCGACCATGAGGAGGTGGTGTCCGCCTGCCGCGGCCACCTCGATCGCATGGCGGGCGAACGGCTGGCCCGACACGTCGGCCATATCGGGCAGGTTGTCGAGTGGGGGCGGTTCGGGAATCGACCCGAGGTTGGGCCACCGATGGTTGCCCTTCAGGACGTCGACGAGCTCTGCCACCGTGTCGACCGAACGAATTCGGGCGTCGGGCACCAGCCGAGCCTCGTCGACGTTGCCGGGAGCCACGATGACCTCGACAACGGGATCGGGACCGTCAGCGCTGACCATCGCATCGACCAACGGCAACCCGCCCGAAACCGGCCGTAGCGACCCGTCGAGACCCAACTCGGCCAAGAACCCTCGACCGGCGATTTGTTCGCGGGTCAAGATGCCCTTGGCGGCGAGCAAGGCCACCGCAATCGCCAGATCGAGTCCGGCGCCGACCTTAGGCACCGTGGACGGCGCCAGGTTGACGGTGATGCGATCGTCGGGCCACTCGAACTCGCTGGTGAGCAGCGCAGCCCGCACGCGGTCGCGGGCTTCACGGCACGACATGTCGGGCTGGCCGACGATGACGAAACCGGGCAGACCCCCCGCCGCATGCACTTCGACGGAGACGGGGTGCCCTTGCACCCCATGGATGGTTGATGACGCGACGGTGGCCAGCACAGTGCGCTCCTCGGTTACGAGACGCTGAGAGGCCGGCAACGATCACATGCCAACGAGTGAATGATCACACTGTAGGGAGGCCCTGTGACAGTCCGCGATCCAAAGATTTGTGAGGGATTCTGGGGACTGAGTCACGCGAATCCCTCACAAATCTTTGGTGGACGATGGACAAAACGGCAGGGTCGGGCGTGTGGGTGACATGTTGTACGCACAAGGGACGGCGACGATGAGCGAATCACCACCGACAATCCAGGTCCGGACGGGCGAGTCGTTTTCGTCATTCTTCCGTCGCGAGTTCGTAGCGATGACCGCGCTGGCCGAGGCCGTCTCCGGCGACCCGGCCGCGGCCGAGGACATCGCCAGCGAAGCAATGACCAAGACCAACAAGGCATGGGACAAGGTGTCTGGCTACGACAAGCCCGGCGCCTTCGCCCGACGGGTCACGATCAACCTGGCGCACGACCATCGGCGCAAGCGCAACCGCCAACGGTTGTTCGTACGCAAGCACCGACCCGAGGACCTCACCAGCCCGGCCCCCGAAGTCGACCACCCGGTCTGGGCTGCGGTGGCTCAGCTGCCCCATCGCCAGCGAGCGGCAATCTCGCTGCACTACATCGACGACATGGCCGTGGCCGACATCGCTGACGTCATGGAGATCAGCGTTTCGACCGCCACCAGCCACCTGCACCACGCCCGTACAAAACTCGCACTCCTCCTGGAAGGAGGCACCCGATGAACGAATTCGATTCCGACACCAATCCCGGGCACGACCCAAGCACTGTTGACCCACTGGCGGCCGCGTTCGACAACATGGTCGACCGCCGCACCGAAACGACCAACGTGCCGCTCGCTTTGCAGCAGATCGAATCGGGCCGCAAGGCAGCCCGCAGGCCGAGGCTGATCTTTGGCTCGGCGGCGTTCGTCGGCTCGGCGGCCATCGTCGCGCTCGTGCTGGTGCTGACCAACGGCGGGAACGACACCAACGTCGAACTCCCACCGGCGACGGACGCACCGGCGCCCACAGCGACGTCGGACCCCGCCTCGCTCACTACGCCCACAACCGCAGCACCATCGCCAACCGTGACGGCGGCCGATGCGACCGCCACGACCCTCGAGTTTCAACCGACAACCACGAACACGCCAACGACGATCGTGCCTGCCGGAATCACCTTTGCCGCCGGCTCGGCTGAAGCGGCCATCCAGGCCGAGTACGACGACCCGACCGGCTACGTCGGCCGATGCAGCCTTCGGTCGGACCTGAGCAACGAGGACCTCTTCTGCAGCGAGCCCAGCGACCGAACCGTGCCGGGAGCCACGATCCACGACGTGTTCTTTCTGCCCGACGTCGGCGCAGCCACCGATTTCGGCGGCGGCTTCTACCTACGGGAAATCGGCGGAGTCTGGACGGTGGTCGACGACTACTCGCTCGGCGAGCAGTTCCGGGTCGACAACAACGGTGTCGTGACCTTGGACAACCTGGGCGACCTGACCGAGATCTGGCGGCCGGAGCGGGTGCCCGATCGG
>RCMY010004415.1_pt1 | contig 12175 bp, 12 predicted proteins | sample 2041341 | NCBI WGS metagenome assembly RCMY01 (sample SAMN09708234, study PRJNA481090) | Marine sediment metagenome, whole genome shotgun sequencing project.
CGGTGCAATTGCCCGACGGACGTAGCCTTGACTATACCGCGTTGGCTGCGACCGCCGCGACGCTTGACCCTGTGCAAGACGTGACATTGCGCAGTCCCGACCAATGGCGGTTGATCGGTAAACCGATGCTGCGGTCTGATATGGTCGCAAAATCCACCGGAACGTTGAAATACGGCATTGACCTGAATATCGACGGCATGGTGCACGCAGCGGTCAAGGTGAACCCGCGTCAGGGTGGTGCGATGAGCGGCTATGACGCAAGTGCTGCCGAAACCATGCGCGGCGTGCAAAAAGTTGTTCCGGTCACCAACGGTGTGGCCGTTATTGCCGATAACACTTGGCGGGCAATTCAGGCGGCAAACGCGATTGAATTTGACTGGGGGCCAGCGCCCTATCCGGCTGAAATGGCAGAGCATTGGCAGGCGATCGCGGACAGCTTTGTGCCGGACCGGCTTGATAAAGGATGGCGCAGCGATGGTGATGTGGACGGCATGCTCGATGCGCCGGACGTGATCGCTGCGGAATACCGTGCGCCCTATGTCGCCCACGCGCCGCTGGAACCACTGACGGCGATCATCCGCGCGGATGCCGATGGTGCAGAGGTCTGGGCGGGTCATCAGATCCCCGGCGTTGCGGCCGAAAAAGTCGCTGAAATCGTCGGCTGCAACGTTGATCAGGTCATTTTCCACAACCAGTTCACCGGTGGCAGTTTTGGGCACCGGCTGGAGTTCGAGAACATCACGCTGGCGGCAGAAATTGCAGCCCAGATGCGCGGCACCCCCGTGAAACTGACCTTTAGCCGGGAAGAGGATTTCTCCCACGACTTTCCCCGCCAGATCGGCATGTCGCGGTCCAAAGGCACGGTCAAAGACGGGCAAGTCCAAAGCTGGGCGCTGGATATCGCCACAGCGTCACCCTCGCGGTCACAGGCCGGGCGCATGGGGCAATCCGTGCCGGGGCCGGATATGCAGATCGTCGCGGGCGCGTGGAATATGCCTTACGCAATCCCCCACCTGCGGGTGCGCGGTTACGCTGTGCCGGGCCTTGCGCCAGTCAGTTCTTGGCGGTCGGTGGGGGCCTCTACTGCCGGTTTCTTTGCGGAATCATTTCTGGACGAATTGATCTTCGCCGCCGGTGCGGACCCGCTTGAAGAACGGCTGCGGCTTTGCAACAACCCCGTGCACCGTAAGGTGCTGGAAGCCGTGGGCGAGATGTCGGATTGGGGCGGCACCCTTGGCGCAAACCGTGGCCGTGGTATCGCTTTGGTCGAATCCTTCGGCGTGCCGATGGCCGAAGTGATCGAGGTTACCCAAACCGACCGCGGCATCAAGATCGACCGCGTCTTTGCGGCCTGTGATGTTGGCACCGTCCTTGATCCGGTAAATTTTGAAGCGCAGGTCTCCGGCGGAATCAACTGGGGCCTTGGCCACGCGATCAACAGCGAAATCACTTACTCGGACGGTATGGCCGAACAAACCAACTATCATATGCATGACGGCATGCGGATGCACCAAGCGCCCGAAATCCTCGTGCGCGGGCTTGAGAACGGCGCGAAACTGCGCGGTATCGGTGAACCCGGTGTGCCACCTGCGGCTCCGGCACTTGCCAACGCGATCTTTGCCGCCACGGGCGAACGGCTGCGCGAAATGCCGTTCTTTAAATTCATGGATTTCGTGTGACAATGGTGCTGCGCAAAGGAGCAATGATGGCTTATTTCTCAGGCCCCTACCGGATTGGCGCGATCTTTGTGATGCTGAGCGCCGCTTTGCATTTGCTTGCCTTTCTTGTCGGCGGAGTGAATCCGCTCACGCTGGCGTTGACCGGAATCGGCCTGGTCTATGTAATGATCATGGCGGGCCTTGCTGCGGGGCGGCGCGGCATTGCGTGGCTTGCGTTTCTGGTGATGGGGTTTGGCGGCAGCTTCGCGCTTGCCCAACTCTGGACCGTCAACGCGATGCCAAACTGGTGGTGGATGTTGAATGTGGCCGCCGACTGGCTGGCCGCCGCAGGGCTTTTTATGCCGCTTTGGCGAAATGGCCCGCAGGATAATCAATAAAGTTTTGTTCAAGCTGGATGGAACGAAGGGGCAGCGCGGGGGTTTGAAGCCGAGGGAAGAATTTTGACACAACGCGCATTTCAGACATTATGCCTTGCAGTGCTTGCGCTGATTGCAGTGTTTTTCGTATTGCAGCAAGCGCGTGGCTTCTTTGCCCCGATCATCGCGGCCATGCTGCTGGGGATTGTCATGACACCGCTGTCGGATCTCTGGGACACATTGCGGCTGCCACCTGCAATTGCGGCCTTGATATCCGTTTCGCTGGCTTTGCTTTTGATCCTGATCATGCTGGTCCTCATCGAACCCTATGTCTCCGAAGCGATCGACCGCGCACCGGTGATCTGGTCGGAAATCCGTGGAACGATCGACGAATTCAGGCGCGCGTTGCGCGGGCTTGAAAAGATGACCGAGGACGTCGCTCAGGCGATTGATACTCAAAACGCAAGCCAACCCGCGAATGCCGAACCTTTGAACATTCCATCGGTTACAGACGCGTTGTTTTATGCCCCGCAATTTGCGGCGCAGCTTCTCATATTTACAGGCACCTTGTATTTTTGGCTTATGTCGCAGGCGGCGGTTTATGCTTGGGTCGGCAAGACGTTCTCATCGTTTGGCGAGGAAGACCTGCGTTTCGCGGGCCGACAGGTTGCGCGGTATGTACTGACCATCAGCGTGATCAACATGTGTCTTGGCATCGCGGTCGCCATCGGGATGAGCCTGATCGGGATGGCCTCGCCGATCCTGTGGGGTGTTCTGGCGTTTGCACTGAATTATATCGTGTATCTGGGGCCAACACTGCTGATTGCGACGCTTGGCATCGCCGGTGTCGTGAGCTTCGACGGCGCGATGAGCTTTGCCCCTGCTATAATTTATATTGTGATGAACGGAGTCGAGGCACAGTTTGTCACACCCACGCTGGTCGGGCGCAACCTGTCGGTGAACCCGTTGCTGGTCTTCCTTGCGCTGGTGTTCTGGCTTTGGCTTTGGGGCCCGATTGGCGGGATCATCGCCATTCCGCTGACGATCTGGTGCATTGCAGTTATCAAGCCGGTTCTGGATCAAACTACCGCATAGGCGGGCGCTTCACGTTGTTTGGAACGGGTGGTCACACACGGATGACGGGATGCACAGAACCGTTCGATGTCAGTGGCACGCCGTCCCCGGTAAAAAGATGGCTACAGTTTTTATCAATAGTTTGGTGTCTCCGGCACGAAATCAGCCACTGTGAACGTGAGTTTCAAGGTGTAACTGTCGGCGGTCACCTCTGTTTCGATTGTGCCACCAAGCTGGATCGCAAAAGCCTTGATCAACTGTGCGCCCAACCCTGTACTTTCCAGCGAATTGGTCCCGCCGGTCGAGTTGGAAAGCGAAAGTGAGCAGGTCTCACCTGCATTCTTTAGCGCGACTTTGAACCAGGGCCGGTTTTTGCCGGTCGTGCCGAGATATTTCAAAGCGTTTGTCGTCGCCTCTGCAATCATCAGGGAAAGCGGCACAGCTTGATCAGGGAAGAGCAGCACGCGATCGACATCAACTGTGACGTCCACAGGATTAACTTCGCTCACTGCCATCTCAAGTGATTTTTGCACGATTTCGGTAACAAGGTTCCCTGCGTTCACCATGCCCTGATTGTCTGACTGGTATAAATCCCGATGGATCGTGGCAAGGCTTAGAACGCGGTCCTGCAATCGCGCCAGAACAGATTTGGTTTCTTCATGTTCTGCCTGTCTGATTTGCATATTCATGATCGACGAAATCAGCTGCAGGTTATTTTTGACCCTGTGATGCACTTCTTTGATCAGCACACTTTTTTCGCGCAGCGTATCTTCGAGTTCCGCCTCGTCCTGCATGACCTCTTCGGTCATCCGTACAAAGTTGTTGTGCAGGTCCCGCAGCTCGGTCGGCATTCCTGAATGGGCTTGTTCAAGCGAAACCGATGTCCGGTCCGTCGCAAAGTTATCCATATCCCGCCGCAGTTTGGTAATATGGCGCAGAACCAGCGTATGCATCGATAACATCGCCACGGCCATGCTTGCTGCCCACATCAAAAGCGGAAAAATTGCGGGACGAAACAGTGAATTCAGGCGGTCGACCGGTTTAACTGACGGATTCCAGACACCAAGAACAGTGGCCGGGCCCCCGTCAATCGGCACCACGGAATAGGTCGTCTGGTTGCCGGCGTTACTGGTATCCTCGAAAATGACGCTGGCCGAACCGGCCAGTGCGACCAATGCGCGATTGGCAGGTAGGTTTCGGTTCACCTCGTCCAGACCGGAGCGCGCAGTGAGAACCACCCCATCGGAGTTGAAGGTGATCAGGTCAACCAGACCCATGTCGGTCATATCCTGCGGAGTGACGGGCATATTGTCATGAGGAATGGAGATCGAGACGTAACCCGCAACGGAATCCCGCACGAAATAAGGTTGTGCGATCACAAAAACCGACTTCCCGCTGACGCGTCCTTCGGTGTTTACCTGAATGGACGGGCCCTCGACGGCTTTTATTGCTGCAAACACGGGCGAATCAGAAATGTCCTGTTGTTTGCCCGCTGACGAACAGCTGATAATTCCCGAAAGCGGAATGAACCCGATGAAGCTATAGCTGCTGTCGGCCTGCGTAAAACGCGCAAAATCGGGACCACACCTTTCTGGGCTGTTGGCAAAGTCTCCGGCGATTGCAGCCAGAAACCGTGCTGCACCAAAGGCGCGTTCAATAGCCAGCTGTTCAGCTTTCGCCGCCCTTTCGGTCAGGCCGAGCAGCGCAAGATCGGCATTGCGACGCGCTTCCTGCGCGACCTTATTGGTCTGATATATCGCAACCGATCCGAGCGGCAAAAGCGCCAGAGTCAGCAAGAGCAGTATTTGAATGCGAAGATTATTGATCCACCGACGCAACATCAGGCTGGCAAGCCCGGACTTCCTACGACAGCCATGGTCGCGGCATCCGTCAGTTCCAGCGCCTCATCGTCGTTCAGGTTCAGCAATTCGGTCAGTTTCGCACGCGCACGGTTCACGCGGCTTTTCATCGTGCCAGTTGCCACGCCGCACATCTGCCCCGCATCCTCGTAGGAAAATCCGTTGGCACCCACCAGAATAAGCGCTTCGCGCTGTTCGTCAGCCAATTTGGCAAAAGCCACCTTGAAATCCATCATCTGCAAACGTCCGTCATGATCGGGCTTGACCGAAAGACTGTCGGAAAATGCGTTGTCGACGTCTGCGACTTCGCGATTCAGTTTGCGGCGGCTTGAGTAAAAGTTGTTTCGCAGAATGGTAAACAGCCAGGCACGCATATTCGTTCCGGGCTTGTATTTGTCCATGTTGGTCCAAGCCTTCAAGACAGTGTCTTGCATCATGTCGTCTGCCGTCGACCGGTTGCGCGTCAGGCTAAGCGCAAAGGCCCGCAAAGCTGGCAAATGTGTTACCAGCTCGTCTTTGGGGTCAATATCGCTCATTTTTTTGATTTTACCTCTTTATCCTGCGCACGAAGAATCAGAAGCAGGTCGGAAATCTTGTCCGGCATGTCGTCATTTTCCAGCTCGGAAAAAACCTGCTTCAGCCCGTCGTCGATAAACTTGGCAATTTTTGCCTTTTTAGGGTCTTCTGTCGTTGCCATCACAATATATGCCTCATCTATTCTTCGAACTGGCTCACTTTTACTGGAACCAAACGCATTGTTGCGCGTTTGGTTCCCGCGATAAATGCAGAAAAGGCAAAAAATAATGAACGACACACCGGTTGAGGAAACTTTCTCAGACTTGATCGCAGCCGAGCTGCCATATCTTCGTCGCTACACGCGGGCGCTGACAGGGTCACAGTCACGCGGGGACCAATACACAATCGCCACGCTGGAGGTGATCCTGAAGGACCGATCCGAATTTGAAAATGATGATCCGGTCAAGGTGAACCTGTTCAAGTGCTTTCACGCCATCTGGGTGAGCAGCGGGCAGACATTTGCAGAACCGGAAGACAGTCTGCGGGGGCGCGCGCAGGGTTTGCTGGCGCAGCTTACGCCGAATTCTCGCGAGGCGCTTTTGCTGCGGACCATCGAAGAATTCAATCTGGCGAATATCGCCAAGATTATGCGGACCGACGTCGAAGAAGTGCGCGGTCTGATTTCCACCGCGAATCAGGAGTTGGCAAGCAGCATCACCGGTCGGGTAATGATCATCGAAGATGAGCCGATTATTGCCGCCGACCTGACGGCTATTGTCGAAGGTCTGGGCCATACTGTGACCGGCGTCGCACGCACCCAGAAAGAGGCGGTTGCACTTGGCGGCGAAGGGCAGATCGACCTTATTCTGGCTGATATCCAACTTGCCGATAATTCTTCGGGTATCGATGCGGTCAACGATCTGTTGAAGACCATGGACGTGCCGGTGATCTTTATCACGGCATTCCCTGAACGCCTGTTGACCGGAGACCGGCCGGAACCAGCGTTCCTGATCTCTAAGCCGTTTCAGGAGGCACAGGTTCAGTCGGCAGTCAGTCAGGCGATCTTCTTTGCCTCGACAGCGACACTGAAATCATAGAAGCCAACGGAAACGTCGTGAAAAGCCCCGCGCAGAAAATCCTGCGCGGGGCTTTTTTGTATTTTTTTTGCGCGACAAATGGCTTCAGGATCCAGACAGCCTGTTCGTGAAAAGCTGACGGCGGTGTAGTGATGTGTTCCGTCACGCGGTCTTTTTCTCTGCCGCTGTGCGGGTTTGCGCGTGACGCCTTCGGGGAAGGCCCTCGTTAGACGCCAGACAATATACCAGTCAGCTTCGCACGGCGCGGACAATCAACGCTATGACGAACAGTGTGATGAAGATGAAGAACAGGATTTGCGCGATACCCGCTGAAGCGGATGCAATTCCACCAAACCCGAAAAATGCTGCGACAAGCGCAACGAGAAGAAATATTAATGCGTAGTGCAGCATGTCGGTGCTCCTTTACTGTTATTCCTGATCGCCAATGCAATCGGGGTGCTTGTTGACACAACGGACCGCAATGCAGCAGGTTCCATTAAATATGAATCCGGAACGGTGGAACCAGTTGCGTTCTCCGGCGTTGATGACCTGAAACAACGAAAGGATATTGTTATGGCGACGAAAGCATTGGACGGGTCCAACAAGAATGTAGAAGTCGGCGATCTGTCAGAGCAGATTGCGACACTTCGGAACGATCTTGGTGCGCTCACGCAGACAATTGCCGATCTGGGACGCTCCAAAGGCGACGAGGCAATCGCTGCGGCCAAATCCAAAGCGTATGACGCGCGGGATGCCGCTGCCGAAAAAGCAGAGGCCGCACGCGTTCACGCGCTCCAGCTACAGGAGCAAGCAAACGATTTTGTTCGCCGCCAACCCGCGACCGCCTTGGGTATCGCTGCGGGACTGGGCTTTCTGGTCGGCTTTATGGGTAGTCGGAAATAAGATGTTCGGGATCAAAGATAAAGTTGCAGACACGGCAAAGCGCGCAGGCCTCCTTTCGGGGGGTCTGTTGTTTTGCCTTGTCGGGCTGGGATTCCTGACTGTCTCGGGCTGGTTTGCGCTGTTGCCGATCCTTGGGGTCCAGACGACTGCACTGGTGATAGCCGGCGCATATCTCGGGATTGGCCTGATCATGATAGGAGTTGGGTCCCAGTCCAGACAACGGGTAGCGCCGCATCCGGCCACCCAACCAGAGCCCACCTCGGCACCGCAAGATCCGCCGATGATGCAGGCGTTCATGTATGGTTTGCAGGCGGGATCGCAGGCAAATCGGTCACGGCGTTCTTGATCGCTTCCAATATCATATTGGTGGTAAAAGGAAGATCGATAACGGCGGCTGGTAATGCGATAGACTGGGCCTCTCCCAGAATAATGACCTTTGTCTTTTGTTCGACCATTCGCGCCAGCGCGCTCAAGCTTTCGGGGCCGGTAAAGCGGGCATTGGCAAACAGGATGTCGATCTTGTTCTCGGCAGACAAAAATTTATCTGCTGCCTCGATATTATCGAAGAACAGTATCGATGCGTTTTCGAATATGCTTTTAAGGGTGCCTTGCAAATCCAGACTGATGATCGCGTCGGATTCGATGATGGCGAATATATTTTGCACGGGACTCCGGTTCCTAAAGGTCAGAGCCTAGCGTGCGGCGAAAAGCCCGGCATTAATCTATGACATAGGAAGGACCCGTTAATGGCTACGAAATGCGAATACTGCCCGCTTCGCCGCCGTGACATATTTTTGCAAATGTCGGCAGACGATGTGCGCGTAATGGAGCGGTTCAAGGTCGGAGAGCTTATCGTTGACCCCGGTGCGCCGATCCTGATGGAAGGGTCCAACAGCCCCCAGCTTTTTACAGCGCTGCACGGCATGGGCCTGCGTTATAAAGTACTGGAGAATGGCAAACGCCAAGTGCTGAACCTGATTTTTCCGGGCGATTTTATCGGGATGCAGGCTGGCATCATGGGTGAGATGGGCCATTCTGTTGAAGCGACAACAAAGATGACCCTTTGTGTTTTCGACCGCTCAGCGCTTTGGACTTTCTTTAAGGAACGCCCTGAACGCGCCTTTGCGCTGACGTGGCTGGCAGCGGTCGAGGAACATTTCCTAGGGGATTCGCTGGCAACGCTTGGGCAACGCAGCGCCGAACAGGCCGTTGCTTGGGCGCTGGCGCGGGTATTTATCCGTGGAACCGGTCTGGGGCTGGTCGAAAATGCGCAGATGAAATTCCCGTTCCGGCAACAGGATCTGGCAGACTCCCTCGGGCTATCGCTGGTGCATACCAACAAGACGCTGGCGGGGCTGAAATCGCGACAACTCGTGCATTGGACCGAAGGGACGCTGCGGGTTCCGGATATCGATGCCTTGGCAAAAGTTGCCATGCTGGAAACAACCGAACCACAGCAGCGGCCGATCATGTAGCTTGCGGCGCTAGATTACCTCGCCCTTTGCAACAGCATCTTGAACCGCCTGAATATCCTCAGCAGTCAGGCCGTAATCTTTGGCTGCCGTTTCGGCGGAAATATACCCGCGTGCCAGATCACGTCTGACCAGATCCTTCGGGCGTTCGGACGGATCGCCGTATCCGGCACCACCCGGAAAGGCCATCATCACGCGACGACCATGCGGGACGAATTGCTTGCCCTTCACAGCCATTTTGCTGCCGTCATCCTGCGCTATGGTCGTGGGCGCGCCGGGTCCGCCACCGCGCCGCCCGCGGGCGGGGTATTTGCTACGGTCGAGCATGGCTTGAAAATCGAATTCGTGACCCTCCATCGCGCCCACCTCCATATATTGCCCCAGACCGCCGCGCGTCTTGCCAGAGCCACCTGAATCAGGCCGCAATTCCTTGCGCCAGATAATAACGGGGCCAGCATGTTCGGTCGCTTCAATCGGCATGGTCATCACACCAGACGGAAAGGCCGTAGCATTCAGCCCGTCAAAACCGGGCCGCGCGCCTGATCCACCCGAGTTGAAGGTAAGTACTTCGGACCGCCGCGCATCTGCGGGGGCTGGGGCATCTGTGCGGGGTCGCAAGGACACTTGGAAGTTGCACAGGCAACCCGCCCCTTCAGCAGGGACCAGCCCCGGCACGATTTTGTCAAAGGCATCATATACCGTGTCAGGCACAAAGTGGCCGATGATATGGCGCAGCGCCACAGGGGCAGGATGCTGTGCGTTGAGGATGCAATCAACCGGCGCTTCAATCTCGAACGGGGCAAGCGATGCCGCGTTATTCGGAATTTCGGGCGCAATCGCCACCTTCAGCGCATAGCAGGCATAGGCCTTGGCATAGACCAGCGGGCAGTTGATGCCTTTTTTATCGATCCCCGACGATCCGGTAAAGTCCGACACGATCCGGTCCTCGTGCACGGTTACCCTCACCTTCAGCGTGATCGGCGTGTCAAAGCCATCGACCGTCATTTCGCCTGTCGCTGACTTGCGCGGCAGGGCTGCAATCGCCTCAATCGTCGCGCGGCGCGAGTTATCAAGGATAAATCCGGCGATATCGTCAAGATGGTCCAGACCGAATTCCTGCATCATGTCGATCAGGCGGCGGTGGCCGATCTCGTTACATGTGGCCAGCGCATAGACATCACCGATCAGCTGGTCAGGTTCGCGCACGTTACCGCGAATGATCCGCGTCAGGGTTTCGTCAACCTCGCCGCGCTGTGCGAATTTCATGATCGGGATATAAAGGCCCTCTTCATAGACGCTATGTGCATCCGCCCCCAGACCGCGCCCGCCGATATCGACGACATGTGCGGTGCAGGCAAAGAACCCGACCAGCACACCCTTGTGAAACGACGGCGTAACCATTGTGATGTCGTGCAGGTGGCCGGTGCCTTCCCACGGATCGTTGGTAATATAAACGTCGCCCTCAAAGATGTTCTGACGGCCGATCCGGCGGATGAAATGCGCCACGGCATCGGCCATCGCGTTCACATGGCCGGGCGTGCCGGTCACAGCTTGGGCCAGCATATTGCCGTGGGTGTCGTAAATCCCCGCCGACAGATCGCCCGCTTCGCGTACTGAGGTTGAAAAGGCGGTGCGGATCAGCGCCTGCGCCTGCTCCTCGACCACCGAAATCAACCGGTTCCACATGACCTGATAGGCAACCTGCGTGTGTTCTTGTGCCATGGTTCTAACCTTTCTTCACAATATCAATGCAGCCATCCGGCTGCCGGATCGCGTCGCGACTGGCGGGAACGATGATTGTCGTCTCGGTTTCTGTCACGGCGGCAGGGCCGTGGGCGCGTTGACCGGTCTCCATCGTGGCGCGGTCGATGATGTCAGCGGTCAGGTATTTGCCCTGCGCGGCGTCAAATATTTGCCGCGTTCCCTCCACGATAGCCTTCCCGCCGCCTGTCGTTGCTGAAACACGCGCAACCTTTTCCGGCGGCGTCGTGGCATTTACCGCCCAGACGGTGATTTCGATATCCATGCCGGCGACAATCCGTCCGAACAGCTTGATATAATCTTCCTCGAACCGCGCCTCGAATGTTGCGGCGTCGGGGTTCATCGCCTGCGCTTGGGTCAGTTCAATCGGGATTTCCCAGCCTTGGCCGGAATAGCGCATGTAGACTTTGAACTCCGACAGAATCTCCGCCTCTGCGTCGCAGGTCCGCACGAAACCGATGGCCTCGGACTGAAGCTCGGTCAGCAATTTGCGAATGACTGCAGGGTCAAAATCGCTTAACTTCATATAAACTGACCTGTTCGCCTCGAAACTATATGGCGCACGCAGGAACCCGATTGCAGACCCGACACCGGCCCCCGGTGGCACGATCAGCCGCTCTACACCCAGTTTTTCGCACAGCCGACCGGCATGCAGCGGGGCCGCTCCGCCAAAGGCAATCATGGTATATTCCGACAGGTCCTCGCCATTCTCGACGGCGTGGACACGGGCGGCATTGGCCATGTTTTCGTCAACCACTTCGGCCAGACCAAAGGCGGATTCCACCGCGTCCATGTTCAGCGTATTGCCAAGATGCGCGGACAGTGCGGTTTTGGATTGGTCGGGATGCAGCTTGATTGACCCACCCGCGAAATTATCGGCGTCCAGTTTGCCCAGCACAAGGTCGGCGTCTGTCACAGCAGGCCGTTCCCCGCCGCGACCGTAACACGCCGGTCCGGGTTCGGACCCGGCACTTTCGGGACCAACGCGGATTTGGCGCATGCTGTCCACATGGGCCAGACTGCCGCCGCCTGCACCGATTTCCACCATGTCGATCACAGGGATAGAAATCGGCATGCCCGACCCTTTCTTGAACCGGTAAGTGCGGGCGACCTCGAACACGCGGCTGGTTTTGGGGGTCTGGTTCTTGATCAGGCAAATCTTGGCGGTGGTGCCGCCCATGTCAAAGCTCAGCACCTTGTCGATGCCATACCGCGCCGCGATATGCGCTGCAAAAACAGCGCCTCCTGCCGGACCGGATTCAACCAGTCGCACCGGAAAATCCGCTGCATTCCGGATCGAGATGATCCCGCCACCAGAATGCATCAGGAATATCCTGCACTTGACGCCTTCATCTTTCAACCGCTCCTCAAGCCGGCCCAGATAGGACGCCATCAGCGGTTTGATATAGGCGTTGGCAACCACGGTGTTGAAGCGTTCGTATTCGCGCATCTGCGGCGAAACTTCGGACGAAATCGAAA